>Ga0210040_10009710_pt1 | contig 11156 bp, 9 predicted proteins | sample CryGeyCG12114_NA_FD_185462 | JGI IMG/M metagenome (GOLD analysis project Ga0210040, IMG submission 185462) | Groundwater microbial communities from aquifer - Crystal Geyser CG19_WC_8/21/14_NA (SPAdes) (version 2) | ecosystem: Environmental > Aquatic > Deep subsurface > Groundwater | place: USA... | reverse complement strand
TCAGGGTGAAGGTACTGGGCGCTGGAGTGCCACCCGGTGACATCGAGGACGACGTGGAGCGTCTGCTGCTGGCCTATGAGGAACTGGCGTCCAACGGTTTCCGGCATGGACAGGCGCCCGTTCAGGCGGCAGTGACCGCAGCAGGCGGCGGCTGGCTGATCGACGTCACCGATGCCGCCGTCGACCACGTACCGCTGCCAGCAGCCGACCGGGATCCGGCCTTCGGCGGTCTCGGCCTGTACCTGATCACCCGGCTGTGCGGCGCCTACGGCTGGTCGGTGGCCGCCGGCCGCAAGCACGTGTGGGGCTACGTGCGCCTGACCCCCACCTCTTAGCGCCATGTAGTTCCGCCGCCAGATGCTGGCGGGCGATCGACTTTTCACTGCCGCTTGCACGGTTCGATCGGCCGGCACGGCTCACCGATCAGGGCGCACAGTGGTCCGGTGGTACGCCGGGCGGCACGTCGTTGGGACCGGCCTCGGCGGGGCGGGGCTGGTCCTGGCGGAACAGCCGGATCGCGGCCAGGGCGACATCGTCGTCGGGGTGCCCGTCCACCAGGCGCTCGATGAGCCCGTCGCAGAGCTCATCGAGGGTGCTCCCCTCCAGATCCCGGACCGCCTGCTGCAGCCGGGCCAGACCAGCGTCGAGGTCGGCGTCCCGCCGTTCGACGAGACCGTCGCTGTAGAGCAGCACGGTCGCGTCCCGCTCCAAGGTAATCGTCTGCTCCGTGCGGGGGGTCTCCGGGTCGACGCCGAGCAGCAGCTCGGCACGCCGCTCATCGAGCACCTGCTGGCGGCCGTCGGGGTGGATGACCAGCGGCGGCGGGTGCCCGGCGTTGGACCACACCAAGCGCGTCTCGCCGCGGTCGAACTCCGACTGGGTCTGCTCCAGCCGGGCCACGACGGCGGTGGCCAGGGTGCGCACCCCCAGCAGCTGCATGGCCGAATCCAGTCCCCCGAGCACCTCGGCCGGGCCGGCGGAGGTGTGCACGGCGATGCCGCGCAGCAGACTGCGCAGCTGCGCCATGTCCGCCGCCGCGGCCACGTCGTGCCCGGCGACGTCCCCGATCACCAGCATCGTGGCGCCGCTGCGCTGCAGGAACGCGTCATACCAGTCACCACCCACCCGGGCGGACTCACTGGCCGGCACGTACCGGACCACGATGTGGGCGTGGTCGGGCTCCGGCGGCGGGGTGAGCAGGTTGCGCTGCAGACCCTCGGCCAGCTGGGACTGCGCGCGGGCGAGCCGGTCGTTGTCCAGGGCCAGGCCCATCCGGGCGGCGATCTCAGCGGCGGTGTGCTCATCGTCGAGGTCATAGACCCGGTCGGCTGCGCTGAACAGGGACAGCGCGCCGACGATCCGGTCGCGGTTGCGACCGCGGATGGGCAGCACGATGCCGTCATCGACGCCCAGCCGAGCCAGCAGCTGCCGGGCCGGCTCGTTGGTCAGCAGCGGGCCCAGCTCGCCGGCGTTGCTGCGCACCACCTCCCCGGTGGCCAGCATCCGCGCGAGCGGGGAACCAGCGGGCATCTTCTCCAGCCTGGTGGCGAGGTAGTCGCGCAGGGCCTTGCGGCGGGCAGGGTCGACGTGCCAGCTGCTCACGTCCTGGGGTCGCCCGTCTTCGGCCAGCAACGTGATGAAGCAGCCGTCGGCCAGCGCGGGCACCAGCCGCTCGGCAACGCCGGCGACCGCAGCCGGGACATCCTCGGCGCTCAGCAGCTCGCCGTTCACCTCCGCCAGCAGGGCCAGCCGGGCCGAGGCGCGCTCGGCCTCCGTCGCGGCCCGTTTACGGGCGTCGATGTCGGAGAAGTACAGCGACAAGCCCTCCGGCGTCGGCCAGCACAAGACCTCGAACCACATGTCCAGCGGAGGCGGGTAGTAGGCCTCCAGGGTCTGCGGTACGGCCGTGTCCACAGCCCTGCGATACGTCTGCTCGAACTCGTTGCCCACGGTGTCGGGGAAGGCCTTCCAGATCGTGCGGCCCAGCAACTCCGCGCGCGGGTGGCCCAGCAGGCGTTCGGCCGCGGCGTTGAGGACGGTGAACCGCCACTCGGTGTCCATCGACAAGAACCCCGACGGCATCGCCTCCAGGATCCGGGAGGTGCGCTGCTGGGCGTCGCGGGCCTCCTGCACCGCCACCGACCGCGCGTAGAGCTGGGCCTGCAGCTCGTCGAAGACCGCCGGGGACCCCTCGCCCGCCGCGGCGTCCGCGAGCTGAGCTGCTTGCTGGGTGCGTACGTAGTCGGTGACCTCATCCACCCGCTGCACCAACCACAGCACCCGACCCGCGGCATCCAGCACCGGGGTGACGGTGTGGGACCACCACCGCTCCCGCTGCTCACCGGTAGCGGCGTCGGCCACGTCGTAGCGCTGCACGAAGGCAGCAGCCGGCCGCGCGGTGTCCAGGGCCTCCTGGAATGCCAGACTCAGCAGCGGACGACCCGCCTCGTCGACGGCATCGGGCGTGGGCGGGAAGACCTCGAACACGTACCGGCCCAGCAGCTCCTCCTGCCCCACGTCCACCAGGGTTAGATAGGCGGTGTTGACCGCAGCGATCTCCAGGTCGGGCGTCAGCACCAGATGCGGGCTGGGCAGGGCCTCGAACAGGCGCTGGTAGACCACACCGGGCATGCCGGCACCCTCCGATGCTGTGTGGGATGACCCGGGGGCCTTCGATGGCGACGGCTCGAGCGCCATGTCCGCCCGCCATCCGAGCTCGGGGCGATCTTAGCCAGCGACCTGGTCGGTCTCAGCGGATCTGTAGCGGAGGCCCAAGAGCCACACGACCGCGCGCAGGCGCTCCGCTGCCGAGCGCCGTCGTCGCAGCGGGCACGATGTCAGCGCTGCCTGAAGACCCTCGTCGGCTCAAGCCGAAGAGTGCCCGACGTCGCCCTAGAGGCCCCGGTGGTCAGGCAGGGAGCCTCAGGTTCGCAACACTGCGGGTGGGGTCGTTGATGGCCTGGCACCGGTGACACTTCAGCAGAGGTGCCGGTGGCTCCAGGGGGCAGTGATCCCACGCCAGCACCGTCGGGCGCCCCCCGCACACCAGACGGTGCCCTCGGTGACGCCTCCGGGGCCGCGAGGTCACCAACCGCCGATCACCCACCGGCAAGGCCATGGCCAGGCAGTGGTCGAACAGCTGCCCGCCCACGTTCCGCACGTCGGGAACCTACATCCTCCCTCACCGGCGCCACCGTCATCGTGACGACGACCGGCGAACCTCAAATAGAGGACGTTATCTAACCGTTTCTCGTCTAGGTGGAGGAGAGGGGCAAAGAAGCTGGCCACCGAGCACCTGATGGCCCAGCGGAGCAGTTGATGGCCCACACTGCATCGCTAGCGGGCCCGGGCCCATTTAGGGATCGACGGTCACCTGACTGGGTGATCCTCCGGATTTCAGGCCGGGGAGGAGGCGCGCCGGCGTGATGCTCGGACCGTGTCCGCACCAGCTCTCCCCCGACTCCCGGTCCCCCAGGTGCCTACGCGCCGGGTCCAGACCGGTCAGTCGCGCGAGCTCGGTCTGTCCCCGGACAGCCCTCTGAGCAGCCGCCTGAAAGTGTATCCGCCCAGCGGTGGCGCCTTGGTGTATGGCTGGTGGGTCGCTGGTGCATGTGCAGTGTGCGGCTGTTGGCCTTGTCCTGTCGTCTAGGTGGCACGCGTTGTGGCACGTGTGGTGGCGTATATGGTGGCATGTTGCTGGCGGATATGGTGGTGTATCAATGTGTAAATGGTGGCAGCCACCTGTTGTACAGATGGCAGCCAACAGCCCACCAGCAGCTCCCTAGTGGGCGACCTGTTGGGGTACTAGCTGCTGTTAGTGGAGGGGCTGTGTTGGGCGCGTTGGCCACAAGTAGGGGGCCGATGCACCCCCTGCGGGCTAACGTCACGCAGTCAGGCAGGAGCCCGTGGGGAGCCTCCTGTCACAACTCGCGAGGTCAGCCGACCTTTCCCCAGCGTGGAGGGCAGAAGACGTGGTCGATGAGATGAGCGATGACCGCTTGAGCCGAGTGGTCGCTGTGATCAACGGCAAGGGTGGCGTGGGCAAGACGTCGGTGACAGCCAACGTCGCCGGCCAGCTGGCCCAGGCCGGCTATAAGGTGCTGGCGGTCGACATCGACCTCAGCGGCAACCTGAGCCTGGATCTTGGGTACGTCGGGGACGCCAAGGACGACGGCGGGCAAGGGTTGGTCGACGCCGTGTGGCGCAGCGCGCCCGTGCCGCTGATCACCGACGTCCGGCCCTCTCTGGACGTCGTTCCCGGCGGCCGGCACCTCGAGATGCTCGCTGCAATCGAGTCCACGCCCATGAGCACCGAACTGCCCGGTGGGGGAGTGGCCACCGCCTTCGCCGCACGCCTGGCCGAGATCGCCGAGGGCTATGACGTGGTGCTGCTGGACTGCGCGCCGGGCAACCCGATCCTGCAGGACATGGCGCTGCACGCCGCCCGCTACGTGCTCATCCCCACCAAGACCGACGCCGCCGGCTGGGAAGGCCTGCGCATGGTGGGCCCGCGGGTGAAGAAGGCCCGCAAGAACAACCCGGCCCTGACCTACCTGGGGGTCGTCCTCTTCGCCCACCAGACCAACGCCACTCGGGTCCGCGGCGCCACCAAGGCCCGCCTGGCCGAGGTGAGCGACACCGTGCCGATGTTCGACAGCTACATCCGCCACTCCGAGACCGCCGCCCACGACTGCCGGCAGCGCGGCCAGCTTGCCCACGAGCTCGCCCGGGACGTCACCAGCTCTACCAAGGAGCGCCTGTCAGCGCTGCGCACCCGCCGCGACGGGGACAACGTCGTGGCGCTCCCGGCGGCGCTGTCCGGTACTGCCGACAGCCTGGCCGGCGATTACGCCGACGTCGCCCGCGAGCTGTTGACCAAGATCGGCGCGATCGAGGCAGCCCAGGCCGCCACGCCGCTCAACAACGTCAGCGGCCGGTGACCGACATGGCCACCACTGAGCCCGGTGCTGCCCGGCAGTTCCCCGCCGGCCGCCTGTCTGACTTCGAGGGAGCCGGGGATCCCGGTGACCAGGACTCCAACTTCCTCAAGGGCCTGCTGCCCCCACGCCTGACACCTCGCAATCGGCCGGCTCCTGCACCCGCTGGGCCCGACGCTGGCCAGGCGCCTGCTGCCGCAGCGACCGCTCTGGCCGGCCCCCAGGCACCCGAGAGCGGCACGGTCGAAATCGACCAGACCGAGCAGGGGTCTGCCGAGTCCACCGGCCCGGCCACCCGGACGGGAGCCTCCATCGAGCACATCGGTGAGGGCATCCGCACCACCCGTTCTCCTCGCAAGCGCTCTCCCCGCCCCGCTCCGGCCGAGACGCCCGATGAGGCGCTCGGTGAGGAGGAGGTGGACGCTGCCGGCAGCAGGCTGCGTGCCAGCAACGTGCACATCCCCGCCAGCTTCATGCCGCGCCTGGCCAAGGCCCGGGGCGGACGCCGGCTGTCCAACGGGGAGTGGGTCATCGTCGCCCTGGAGGCGACGCACGGTCAGTTGGGCGAGCTCATCCGTCCCCAGCCCACCGGCGGTTCGCTGTTCGCGCCTCGAGCCACCCGGGCTGCACGTACCTATGACGGACCGCTGACTCCTTTCAACATCCGCCTCCGGGAGGCGGACTACGCGGTGATCGACCACCTGGTGGAGCAGTTCGGGGCCAGCTCCCGCGGCCACCTGATCACCGTGGCCTTCGACGCTTTCCTCCCCACCGCCTGACAGACGCAGGAGCTCTCTACATGCCAGCCAGCACCGCTCGAGCCAAGGCCGACGCCACCCAGGCGGCGACCCCAGCTGCCCCGGACACCGCGACCGCCCGCTTCGGCGACGGGGTCGCTGCGGCCGTGGCGGCCCCGCCGAAGTTGCGGCGCCGGACTGGCTTGATCGCTCTAGGCATCGCGCTGGTGTGCCTGGGAGGTGCGGGGGCTGCCTACCTGGCCACCTCGGTCGGTGACACCAGCCCAGTGCTCACCGTGCGCCAGGATGTCGCGCGCGGTGAGGTGATCGAAGCTGATGACCTCACCGTCGCCCGCATCAACCACGACCCGGCGCTGGACACGGTCCCCGAGACCGCCCAGGACGCCGTGGTTGGGCAGCGGGCCGCTGTCGACCTGTCCGCCGGCAGCATCCTCACTCCACAGTCGACGACGACCGACGTCGTCCCGGCCGCGGGACAGTCCCTGGTTGGGGTGACCCTCACCCCCGCTCAGCTGCCCTCCCACGCGCTGACCGCCGGTGACGAGGTGCGCATCGTGGCCACTCCGCGCGACCAGGACGACCCACCGGCAATCGCCCCGACGGTCTACAAGGCCACCGTGGTGGAGACCCACGCGCTGTCTGACACCGGCCAGGTCGTCGTCGACGTCACCGTGCCGGCCGCCAACGCCGGGCAGCTCGCCGCCCAAGTCGCCACCGGCCGAATCGCGCTGGTGCTGGACTCCGAGGAGCGCTGATGACCGTCATCGCCCTCACCTCCGCCCGCGGGGCCCCCGGGGTGACCACCACGGCGCTGGCTCTGACGATGGGCTGGCCCCGCCCGGTCCTGCTGCTGGAGGCTGATGTCTCCGGCAGCAGCAGCGTGCTGGCCGGCTACCTCGGTGGAGCTCGGGCCCATGACCGAGGCCTGGTCGACCTGGCGCTGGCCCACCGATCGGGCACCCTGTTCGCCGGCCTGCAGCAGGCCTCGGTGGACCTGCCGGGGGAGAAGAAGTGGCTGCTCCCCGGGCTGGTCAGCCCCGCACAGGCCAGCAACCTGCGCCCGGTCTGGGATCCGCTGGCCGCCGTGCTGTCCGGCCTGGAGCGCGAGGGGATGGACGTCATCATCGACGCCGGCCGCCTGGGCGCTGAGCACGCACCCATGCCCCTGCTGCGCCAGGCGGAGGTGACGCTGCTGGTGACCCGCACGACCCTGCCGGCGATCGCAGCCACCCGTGCCCGGGCGAAGCTGCTGGCAGACGACCTCGCCCAGCAGGGGACCGGCAGCGATGGCTTCGGCCTGCTGCTGGTAGGGGAGGGGCAGCCCTACAGCTCCCGGGAGATCGTCACCGGCGTGGGCGTACCCGTCATCGCCTCGATCGGCTGGGACCCCGTCCACGCCGAGGTCTACAGCGTCGGCACCTCCGCCCGCCGGCTGGAGACATCCACGCTGACCCGCAGCGTCACCGCCGCCGCCAGTGCCATCCAGCAGCTGGCCACCAGCCGGCGCACGCGGCTGGCCCCCGGCTCGCTCGTCGGGCAGGAAGGACCTACCCATGCCTGATCTCTCACCTGCTCCCGATCGCCCAGACCTCGCCGACCTGCCGCTGTTCGCCGACGCCCCGACCAGCCCGCAGGCCGGGCTCGCTGGCTCTCCTGCGCCGGCCACGGCCCCGCGCCCCTCGGCGTGGGCGCTGGCCGGTCCCACCCCCGTCCAGGCTTCCGCCGCTCCCACGCAGGACCGCACCCTGCCGGTGGCCGCGGCGCTGCCGGTGAGCGCACCTGCAGCCGTGGCTGGCTCCCCTGCCGAGGTGGCAGCCCGTGAGCAGGACCCGGACCGGGAGGGCATCGACTGGGCGCTGGTGCGCGCCTTCCGCACCCAGGCCGCCCAGCGGCTGTCCGCGGCGCTACAGGACCGCGACGGCATGGACGATGCCTCCCAGCGCGAGCTCGGCCGCAGCCTCGTGCAGGAGCTGCTGCGCGAGTTCACCGCGGACTCCCTGAGCTCCGGGGCGGTGACCATCACCCCCGACCAGCAGCAGCGGCTGGTCACCGCCGTCTTCGACAGCCTCTTCGGCCTGGGCCGGCTGCAGCCCCTGGTCGATGACCCCGACATCGAGAACATCGAGATCAACGGCTACGACAACGTGCTGCTGCAGTACGCCGACGGGAGCCTCAAGCCCGGGCCCTCGGTCGCTGACAGCGACGAGGAGCTCATCGAGTTCCTGCAGTTTCTCGCCAGCCGCTCCCAGAGCAACGAGCGGCCCTTCAGCCCGGCCAGCCCCGAGCTGCACCTGCGCCTGGACGGCGGGTCCCGCCTGGCGGCCAACGCCTGGATCACCCCTCGCCCCGCGGTGGTCATCCGCCGCCACCGGCTCAGCCGGATCACCCTCGATGACCTGGTCGGGCGCGACATGCTCGATGAGGAGCTCGCCTCGCTGCTGCGCGCTGCGGTGCGGGCCCGGATGAGCATCGTGGTCAGCGGACCGCAGGGTGCGGGCAAGACGACCCTGGTCCGCGCGCTGTGCGCGGAGCTGGACCCCTGGGAGCGGGTCGGCACGCTGGAGACCGAGTACGAGCTACACCTGCACGAGATGCCCGAGCGGCACCGCCGGATCACCGCCTGGGAGGCCCGCCCGGGCAGCGGTGAACGGGGTGCCGACGGTCGCGCCGCCGGCGAGATCACCCTCGACCAGATCGTCTACGGCTCCTTCCGGTTCAACCTGGAGCGCTTCATCGTCGGGGAGGTCCGGGGCAAGGAGGTCCTGGCGATGTTCAAGGCCATGCAAGGTGGCGCCGGGTCGATGTCGACCACGCACGCCCACGAGGCCTCCGCGGCCATCGAGCGCCTGGTGGGTGCGGCGATGGAGGCCGGCCCCCACGTCTCCGAGCAGTACGCCTACCGACAGGTCGCCGAGCACATCGACCTCATCGTGCAGGTCCGGCTGGAGGCCGGGCACAGCAGCAACGGCCAGGCCCCGCAGCGGCGCCGCTACATCTCCGAGGTGCTCTACGTGGAGTCCGGGGAGAACGGCCGGCCGGCGACCACGCACGTCTACCGGCCCGGGCCCGACGGGCGGGCAGTGCCCGGGAGCCTGCCCCAGCCGCTGGCTGAGCTGACCCGCTTCGGGTTCACCCCCAGCGGCTTCGACGGCGGGAAGGCCGCATGACCCCCTTCCTGGCCGCGGTGGCCGCCATGAGCCTGCTTGGCGGGGTGCTGCTGATCGTGACCGGCGCGCGCCGCACGACCCCGCCGCCCGCACCGACGTCGACCACGCTGGTCAGCAGCCGGCTCACCAGGTCGCTGACCGGCAACCGTCGGCTGAGCCGGCGCACCCGCCTGCTGCTGCTGAGCGGGATCGTCCTGGGCCTGCTGCTCTGGCTGGTGACCGGCTGGGTCATCGCCGTCCTCGTGGTGCCAGCGATCGCGGTCCTGCTGCCCACCCTGCTGGTCGCCTCCGACGGGTCGGCCAGCATCGCCCGCCTGGAGGCCATGGAGGAGTGGTCGCGCAGCCTCGCCGGCGTGCTCACTGTCGGCGTCGGCCTCGAGCAGGCGCTGGTGGCCACCCTCAAGTCCGCACCCGACCCGATCCGCCCTGAAGTGGCCACGCTGGTGGCCCGCCTGCGGGCCCGGTGGAACACCGAGGCGGCGCTGCGCGCCTTCGCCGATGACCTCAACGACCTCACCGGGGACCAGATCGCCAGCAGCCTGATGCTGGGGGCCCGCCGCCGCGGCGCCGGGCTGGCCAGCGTGCTGGAGGGCATGGCGGCGACCGTCGCCGATGACGTGCGGATCCGCCGGGCCATCGAAGCCGACCGCGCCAAGCCCCGCTCGACCGCCCGCTGGATCACCCTCATCACCCTCGGCGTGCTGGCGCTACTGGCCCTCAACGGCTCCTACGTCGCCCCCTACGGGACGCCGCTGGGGCAGGCGATCCTGCTGCTGCTGCTCGCTGCCTACCTGGCCTGCCTGGTGTGGATGCGCAACATCGCCAAGGGGGAGCCGCTGCCGCGCTTCATCGGTAAGGGCGTGGCCGCTCGGCAGGGTCCGGCATGAGCGCCCTGCAGTTGGCCATCCTCGCCGGCGCCGCGGTCGGCCTGGGAGTCGCGCTGATCATCTGGCGGCTGGCCCCGGTCCAGGCGGACCTGGTCACCGCCCTGGACCGGCTCGCCCCCGAGCGGGGCAGCCGGGACTTCGAGATGGTCGACCACGGTGGGCAGCTGCAAGACCGCCTGGGCATCTGGGTGCAGCGCACCCTGCCGATGGTGTCGCTGGGCCGCACCCCGGTCCGCGAACTGGCCATGCTGCGCATCCCGGTGCACCGCTACTACGGCGAGAAGGCGCTCTTCTTCGTCCTGGGCTTCATCTTCCCGCCGCTGATCACCGTGCTGCTGGCCCTCTTCGGGTTCACCCCGCCCATCGTCTTGCCGCTGGCCGCCAGCCTCGCCCTGGGCGCGGGCCTGTCCTTCCTGCCCGACTACAACGCCCGGGCCGATGCCAAGGAAGCGCGGGTGGAGTTCTCCCACGCCCTGGCCGCCTACGTCGACCTCGTGGCACTGGAGCGCCTGAGCGGGTCGGGCACGACGCAGGCGATGGAGATCGCCGCGGAGGTCGGGGACTCCTGGGTCTTCCAACGGCTGCGGGAGGAGCTGGCCCGCGCCCGCTGGTCGGGCACCCCGCCATGGGACTCCCTCACGCAGCTGTCGGTCGAGCTGGGGCTGCCCGAGCTCGGCGAGCTGGCCGACATCATGCGGCTCTCCGGTGAGGAGGGCGCGACGGTCTACACGACCCTGCGGGCCCGGTCGGCGAGCTTGCGCAACGCGCTGCTGTCCAACGAGCTGTCCAAGGCCAACGCCGACGGGGAGCGCATGACCCTGCCCGTCTCCTCACTGTCGTTGGTCTTCCTGCTGCTGGTCGCCGTCCCCGCGGTGCTCTCGATCGTCTTCGACGCCGCCTGAGCCGGCCTGCGTCAGCGCTTAGCTCCATCGAGTGGGGCTCCGGATTACACCCGGTCGGGTGAACGGCCAGCTCGTGGACCACATCGACTACGTCCTTGAGAGGGACCTGTCACACGATGAAGCCGACGACACCTTCCGTGAGATGGAAGGTCACCCACAGGAGGTACAACACGATGATCGAGCTCTACGCCACCCTGCTCGGCCTCGTCGGCGCCGGGAGGACCTCGCTGACCGACCGCGTTACCGCCTTGCGAGGGAAGGACTCCGAGCGCGGCGCGATCAGCCTGGAGACCGTGGTCATCGCCGCCGGCCTGCTGCTGGTGGCCCTGGCGCTGATCGCTGCGATCACCGCGGCGGTCACCGGCCGCCTCGGTGGCATCAACTGAGCCGTTGACGCTGCGCCCCGTGCTCACCTGGCTGCGCACGCGCGTCCAGGACGAGCGCGGGTCGGTCAGCCTGGAGACGGTCATCGTCTTCCCGGTCGTCCTGCTGCTCATCTTCGGCG
>Ga0210040_10009709_pt1 | contig 11157 bp, 13 predicted proteins | sample CryGeyCG12114_NA_FD_185462 | JGI IMG/M metagenome (GOLD analysis project Ga0210040, IMG submission 185462) | Groundwater microbial communities from aquifer - Crystal Geyser CG19_WC_8/21/14_NA (SPAdes) (version 2) | ecosystem: Environmental > Aquatic > Deep subsurface > Groundwater | place: USA... | reverse complement strand
CAGACACGTCGAGGTCTTCCTGATGGGCTGTGTGAGAACTCCCATCCTCGGAAGGCCTCGACCTCTACCCCGGCACCGACGCGCCAACCTCCTCAGCCCACCGCTGCACTCTCGTCTGCGAAGAGCCAGGTAACGGGGCACGTGGCCCGCCGCTGGGCACGGCGGCGTCCCTGTAGCGCCCCTGCGCGGGGTCAGCTCGCGCAGGGCCGCCGCGACGTTCGCGGTGAGGTGCCACCTCACCGCACTGCTGTGACTGCGCTGTCACCGGCCAAGGGGTCGGTTGGTGGACGTGGCTGAGCACCACACCTCAGCTGTCACCTATCCGTGCAGCAGTCCCAACCGTGGGGCCAGGACGTCTGCGGTGGTGTGACTGACGAAAAGTGAGACTCTTACGACAGACAGAAGTCTTGTCAGGGCGCGGTTCAGTGACCCGGACGCCAGTGTTCTGGAGGAGTAGCCATGTCGGTACCAGCGAATGACGACAACGCGAACAAGGCGGGCGCCCATAGCGCCGGCAGCGCCCACAGCGCCGGTAATACGGGCTACGGCGATCGTGACGTGCACGTGAACGTCCCCCAGCGCGGGGACCAGGTCCGCTGGGGCCCGGTCTGGGCCGGGGTGGCGATGATTCTGCCGGTGTTCCTCCTCGGTGGGCTGATCTTCCTCGCCGTCGGGGTCCTTGACGCAGGCGGTGTCTCCGGCACGACCGGTGGCGTAGTGACCGGGCTGATCGCCCTGCTCGCCTTCTTCGTCGGTGGCCTGGTGGCTGCGGCCACCGCGATGTGGCGCGGGGTGGACACCGGGCTGCTGCACGGCATCCTGGTGTGGGCCCTGGGCATCACCGCGTTCTTGTTCCTGACCATCCTTGGCGCCGGGTCCCTGCTGGGCAGCGCCGGGAGCATCGCCTCCCAGCTGCTCGACCCGGCCACCGTGGCCGGCGCCGCCGGGCAAATCGATCCCAACCAGGTCGCCGCCCAGGCGCCCTCGGCCGCCGAGGTCAGCCAGGCCGGCCAGTCCGCGGCCTCCTACGGGGTCCTGGGGCTGGGCCTGACCTTCATCGCCTCCGCTCTCGGCGGGGTGGTCGGGGCGAAGTTCTGGCCTCGCAAGAAGGGCGACGACGCCGCCCGCACCAGCACCGACTGACCCGAGCGGACCAGTGCCTGGTCCGTCCGCCCCGACGCAGGGTCCGCATCCGGAAGGGTGCGGGCCCTGCGTCATGTGAGGGGCGGACCCGCCGCTCGCTGCGCCACGACGATTCGCGAGTGCCCGCGCCGGTCCGTCGCCGCCGCCACCTACGGCGGAGGCCTTGCGACGCGCTGGCGCGGACGAGCACGCGCCGCGGTGGAGGCCTGCTCGGCGAGGACCTGCGGGAAGTGCTGCCGGAGCTCCAACGGCGGCTCGTGGGCGACGGCACCGGGCTCACCTGGCACACGGCAAGGGCCTCGGCGCGGTGCGCCGGGCCCTTGCCAGGTGCGTGCGGTGCGCCGATCCCGGCGCCGGTCGTGCTCAGCGGCGGTCGCTGCGCCCGGTGCCGGTGCCGGTGCCGGTGCCGGTGCCGTTGGTGTCGGTCTCGAGCTCGATCTCCTCGCGGCGGGCGTCGGTGGTGACGGTCTCGGTGTCGGTGACCGTCTGGGTGCCCAGGCGCACGCGCTCGACCGGGACGGTCTCCTTGCTCACGACGGCGCGCTCCTCGTGGAGGGTGATCTCGTGCTCCTCCTCGGTGAGGTCGCCACCGGAGAGGGCGTTACCGCGGTTGGCGTCGGTGATCGGCTCGCGGGTGATGACGGCCTCCTCGCGGCGGACCGGCACCTCCTGGCTCACGCGCTCAGTGACGACGTGCTTGCGCAGGCGGGCGACACCGGACTCGCGCTGCTGCGTGCCGAAGGAGACGTGCTCCTCGGAGCGCGTCATGGCGTCGTCGGTGTTCGGGCCGCTGGTGTCCCGGCCACGCCCAATGAGGCCGTCGCCGTCCGGGTCGCGGTCGCCGCGGCCGCCACCCGTGACGCCGGTACCGGTGGCGAGGCCTGCGGTGCCGGTCTGGGTGCCAGAGGTGCCGCGGCCGAGGCCGTAGTAGCGGTAGAGCTCGTCCTCCTCGGCCGGCGACAGCTCGCTGTCGGTGTCCATCCGGGGGGCGTCCTTGACCTTGTCCTTGCTGTAGGACACGCGGACCTCGTCACCGGACAAGTTCGCCTCGGACAGCGGGACGAACGACTCCGAGCTGCCGAACAGGCCCGTCTTGACGGTCACCCAGCTGGGCTGCTGGGTGTCGTCGTCGAGGTAGACGGTGCCGACCTTGCCGATCTTCCCGTCGGCCTCGGACACGACCGTGGCGTCGTACAGAGCGGAGAGCTGGTTCTCGGTGATGGGCATGCTGTGGGCTCCTCGAGCTCGCGCTGGTGGGTGGCTGCAGTCCTCCACCCGAGGGGGTGGGGGCGGGTGTCTGGTGCGGGCGCGGCAGCGCGCGAGGCGCCGCTGTCGAGAAGGGCCGCAGGAGGTGGCCCGTCTCGCCTCACCAGATCATCACCATCGCGTGCGGGGACGCATCCGGAACAGGCGCGGAGCCACTGGGCGACGTTGCTGCTATGGCCCCCTCTGCGCCGATATCACGGTATTTCGCGGCGGCGCCGGGGAAGCTCGGCATGTTGTGGATCTACCTGCCTGCGCCCACTGTCAGCGCAGTGCCGGCCGCACTCCGGCACGACCGGGGTACTGGCACGACCGAGTCACCACCCGAGAGGAAAGATCATGAGCCTGATCAAGAACGCCCTGATCCTGGGGGCCGGGTACGTCCTGGGCGCCCACGCCGGACGGCCGCGCTACGAGCAGCTCAAGCAGCAGGCCACCAAGCTCCTGCAGCGACCGGAGGTCAAGCAGGCCGGGAACCGCGCCAAGGACGCCGTCGCGCAGAAGCTGCCCGGGGGCGGCACCCAGGACGACACGAGTCGAACCCCGTCCGGGCGGTCCTGGCGCCGGCCCCGCGGCGAGAAGGCCGCCACCTGGGGGGTCGGCGCCGCGCAGACCAGCCCGAGCGCCGTGAGCACAACGCCCCCGCCGACCACGGCCCCCGACCTCGACGGCCCGCTGTCGGGGCCGAGCGGATCGGCGACCTCGAAGTAACGCACGCCGCAGCGGGGTGGGCGAGGAAGGAGCCGGACTCGTGCCAGGCCCTTCCTCGCCCCTCCTGCGACCGGCTGTAGGCACCTCCAACAGGGTAAGCCGTGATCGCATCCGATGGTTTTTGGCACAGGCGGCCGCCGGCGCCGGTTCGGGCGTCCGAAACCGTGTGCCACTACGTCCGGTGCCTCGGAACCTGTCAAGTCACGTGAGAAGTAGCGATGCTCAGGCGTTCTGCGCTGCGGCCTCCTGCTCCACGCTGACGATGGGCGGGTTGATCCACGCCTCGGTCGGCAGCACCGGCGGCGCGGGGCGGCGCGCAAACCGCTCGGGGTGGGCGGCGTAGGCCGCGTCCAACGTGGCCTGCCGCTGGACGCGGACGGCCGCCGCGGTGCCGTGGTGCACCGAGGCAGAGGTGTGCAACCCGATCCCGGAGTGGCGGTGCTCGTGGTTGTAGTAGCCGAAGAACGCCTCGCAGTGCGCGCGGACATCCGCGATGGACCCGAAGGTGGCGGGGAAGTCGGGGGCGTACTTCATCGTCTTGCACGCCGCCTCTGAGAACGGGTTGTCATTCGAGACTTTCGGGCGCGAGTGCGACCGCAGGATCCCCAGGTTCGCCAGCAGCTCGGCGACGCCCTTGGAGGTCATCGCGCTGCCCCGGTCAGCATGAATCGCCCCCGGATGTCCGTGCAGATCGGTGGCGGCGGTGATGAACTCCGTCGCGAGGGCTTCGTCTTCGGTGGTGGCGACCATCCAGTGCACGGCGTACCGCGAATAGATGTCGATCATCACGTAGACGCTGAACCACTGCCCCCGCACCGGGCCACGGACCTTCGTCACATCCCAGGACCACACCTGGTTCGGTCCGGTGGCGTGCAGCTCCGGACGTGCCCGGGGTGGGTGGGTGGCCTGACGGCGCCGCTCACCTGCCTGGCCTGCCGCGCGCAGGATTCGGTGCATCGTGGACTGCGAGCACAAGAACGTGCCCTCATCCAGCAGCGTTGCCCACGCCTGCGCCACGGAGGCTTCAGCGAAGCGGGGTGAGTTCAGGTGCGCCAGGACCTGTTCGATCTCGGCGGGGCTGAGCTGGCTGGGCGGGGGCCGGCGCGAGGCGGGTGCGGGCTTGGGGCCCACCACCACCGGCTGGGCGCGGCGGTGAGCGGTGGCCCTGGAAGCGCCGACCAGGGCGCAGGCGCGCACGGCGCCGACGTGCTCGCCCAGGTCAGCGGCCGTGGTCAGCTTCAGCGTCTGGAGTTCTTCGAGGAGGGCTGCTCGCCGCTGTCGTGAGCTGCTTGCTGCGCTCTGTCGGACAAGTCCTCCAAGAGCGCGTGCGCTTTTCCCATGATGTCCAGCACCATCCTCGTCTTGGCCAAGTCGGACTCAGCCATTTCGGCGCGGGCGCGAAGACGGGCGACCTCGAGTTGTTCGGGGGTCTTCTTGTTGCTCGGTGCGGGGCGGGACAGGCCGGACAAGGCGCCGGCGTCGCGGGCTTTGCGCCAGTCGGCGATGTGGGAGGAATACAGCCCTTCGCGGCGCAAGATGGCGGCGCGGGAGCTGCCGTCGCCGGCGGCGTCGTACTCGTCAAGGACGCCCAGCTTGTACTCGGCGGTGAAGGTGCGCCGGCGGGGGTTGTCGTGGCGTGGGCCCATGGCTCCATCGTCGGTGCTGGCCCGCTGGGGGTGGGTGATCGTCATGGTGGTCTGGTCATCTCGCCCTGCTGATGTGGTTACCGCCCCGGAGCGGGGCGTCTCACCTCAACCTGCCAGGGAGGGGCAGCGAGGTGTCGTGCCATGCGATCCAGGTCGCTCTGACGGCCCGGGGCGTTGGTCATGCTGCGGTAGCGCTCCGGGTTGCCGCGCTGCTGCTCCCACTGGGCCTGCCACGCGCGGAGGTCGGCGACGAGCCGTGGCGAGAACCTGTCGGGGTCGGTGAGCTCGGCCGGTCCCCACACCGGCCACTCGGCGCCGTAGTCGGGGAAGACCCGCGCTACCGCCTTCTCCGGCTCGTCGTCCGTGACCGTCGACAGTAGGAGGCCATCGGGGCAGGTGGTAGCGCTTTGAGCTATGGGCCACCCCGTCGCCCAAGTGGGAAGCCGCAGCGACACTCTGCCGTCCCAGTCGACGATCCCCTGTGACGCAAGAACACGACGGCCGCCGGCCTCGTCGCGGGCGTCAAGGTGACCCAGCAGGCGGTCGTCTGATGGGTAGGAGTGTCCGCCCTTGTGCTGCCGCGTCTTGGGGGGCTAGCCGTATGACGGGCGGTGGGCGGGAAGCCCTACGGTGCGGTGGCCGGACTGCGCGAGGCCTAGGGGGTCCCATGTCCACGCACGACGTCAGCACTCGGCGTGCGCGCCCGTGGGTGCTGGTGGCCGCGGTGCTGCCGCCGCTGCTGCTGGCCGGGCTGGGCGTGATGCACCCGCGCGAGCTGGGGGACGGCACCGCGGTCCGATGGACCGTCCTGCACCTGGTGCTGCTGCCCTTGTTCCCGTTGCTGGGCGTGGCGCCGTGGCTGGTGGCACGTCGCGGTCCTCGCCTGGCCGGTGGGGCCGCGCTGCTGCTCGGGTTCGTCTTCGCGGTGTTCTACACGGCGCTGGACGTGCCTGCCGGGGTCGGGACCGGGATGCTCCAGCAGGCCGGGCAGACCGAGGGGGTCCCCGTGCTGTTCCGGACCGGGAACGAGCTGTCGCTGGTGGGCGTGTACGCCTACCTGACCGCGACGGTGCTCGCGGCCGGTGTGGCCCTGCGCCGGGCGGGGTGGTCGGCGCTGCCTGGAGCGGTGGTCGTCGTGCTGGCCGCGGTGTCGTTCCTGGGCTCCCACGTGTACTGGCCGGTCGGGGTGCTGACCATGCTCGGCCTCGCCCTCGGCTGGGGGCTGCTGCTGGTGCCCGTGCGAGGGGGCGTCCACTCCTCACCGCCCGTGGCCCCGGAGCTTCTGGCCGGCAGCAGCCTCGAGCATCCCGGTCCGCCCCGCTGACGGCAGTCCACTGCGGGACAGCCCATGGCCCATCTGGTGGTGCTGCCCCCTCGGTATGAGGTGGCACCCGAGCTCTGATGCGCATGACCGATCCCCAGCTGAGTATCGTCTGCGGGACGGGCTGGCGCCGCTGGAGGGCTGACCTTCGACGTGCTGGGTCGGTCAGCTCCAGGCGCGTCGGGTGGGGGCGGTGAGCTGGGCCAGCAGGCCGGCGAAGTCCTCGAGGTGCCAGGTGGTGATGATCCGGCCGTCGCGGATCTGGTGGATGTCCATCGTGCGCATCTCGATGCGCCGTCCGGTGGGCTGGTGTCCCATGAAGGCGCCGGCTTCGCGCGCACCAGCCTCTACCGGCACCTTCGCCACGGCCGCCCGAGCCGCTGACCGCCCGAGCGTCTGACCGCAGCGATGAGAGACCGCCTGCGGCAGCGTCGGCTGAGGCCTCCGTCGGGGCGCATGGCTGCCGAGGTGGACGGCGTCAGTCCGAGGTCCGCGGTGGGAGCGACCGCACGCAGTCCGGGTGCAGCGGGGTCAGCACCGCCTCGGTGAGGTCCTCGAGCTGTTCGGCTCGGGAAGGGTCGAGGCGGTCGAAGACGTGCCGGCGCACTTCCTGGGCGTACCCGGGCTCGACGCGGTCCACCATCTGCGCGCCCGCCTCGGTCAGGCGCGCCAGCGTCCGCCGGGCGTCCTTGGGGTCGCTGCTGCGGGTGATCCAGTGCCGCTTCTCCAGCCTGGCCACGATGCGCGACAGGTGCGAGGGGGTGACGTTGGCCGTGGCGGCCAGCCCGCTCATGTGGACCTCGCGGTCCTCGCTGGCCGACAGCCAGCGCAGGGCCTGGTACTCCGCGTGGCTGATTCCGGCCGCGCGTTCGAGGTAGGCGTCCAGCTCTGCCGGTAGCCACGTCATCACCCCGACCAGCAGGGACCAGGTGCGGTCCTGTTGGGGCGTGAGGTGCGTCGGCTCGTCCATCACCCCACCGTAGCTTTACTTGCCACGGCAAGGGTTCGTCCGTACGGTCGCTTTCCGCAGCAAGCATCTGCTGCGTCCGTCGACCCCTGGAGACACCCCGTGCAGGCTGCGCGCTTCCACCGTTACGGCGACCCCGACGTCCTGGTCGTCGAGGACGCCCCCGAACCGCACGCCGGGCCGGGCTCGGTCCGCATCAGGGTCCAGGCCGTCAGCGTCAACCCCATCGACTACCTGCTGCGCGCCGGTCACCTGCAGGCCGTGCTTCCTCTCGAGCTGCCCGCTGTGCCCGGTCGGGACGCTGTCGGGGTCGTGGACGAGGTGGGTCCGGGCGTCGAGGGCACGCAGGTGGGGGATGTGGTCTTCGGCCTGGGCGGGGTCAGCGACACCACCGCCGAGCTGGCGGTGCTGACCGCGTGGAGCGCCGTCCCCGCCGGCTGGTCGAGCGAGCAGGCGGCCGCAGCGGGGCTCGCCGCGGCCACCGCGGCTGCCGCCCTCGAGGCCCTCGGCGACCTGGGCGGGTCGACCCTGCTGGTCGAGGGGGCCTCCGGCGCGGTCGGCAGCGCCGTCGCCGCCTTCGCGATGGCCGCGGGAGCAGCAGTGGTCGGCACCGCCCGGCCGGCCAACCACGCCCACCTCGCGGCACTGGGGATCACGGCGACCACGTACGGCCCGGGACTGGGCGAGCGGGTCGCGGCCCTGGCCCCGGCCGGTGTCGACGCGGCCGTGCACGCCGCGCCGTCGGCCTCCCTGCCGGACCTGCTGGAGATCGTCGGTGACCCTGCCCGCGTCGTCACGGTCGTCGACGGCGAGGGCGCGGCGCGGCTGGGACTGCGCCAGGTCAACGCCCGCAACGACTCCACCCTGCTGCGCCAGGCCGCCGACCTGGGCCGTCGAGGGCTCTACGCCCCCCGCGTCGAGCACGTCCTGCCGCTGGCCTCCGTCGCCGAGGCCCACACCCTCGCCCAGGGAGGCAGCGGCAAGGTCGTCATCACCCTGCCCTGAGCCGCTGGAGCGACCACTGACACGCGGTGGACCAGCCTCTGCCGAAGGCCGACGCCGGCCCGTGGACACTTCCCGGGCCGGCGTTGCTCCGCCTGGTTGGGTCTGTGGAGGTCCTGCGCGCCTCGCCCTCGAGCGGGACCGCTGCGCGAGCAGGTGACACCTGAACAGCCACGTCCGGTTGCCGATCGTCGCGGGATGCCCCCCCGGGCCTCTCGCGGCGCCAGGATGACTGCATGGCGGTCATCGACCTTGCACGCGCCGAGCGAGCCGATTTCCTCGCCCTGCTCCGGTCGCTGCCCCACGAGCAGTGGACCCACCCCACCCTGTGCTCAGGATGGGACGTACGTGACGTCGTGGCGCACGTGCTCAGCTACGACGACCTGGGCGGCCAGCAGCTGCTCGAGCGCTTCGTCACGGGGCGGCTGAACACCGACCGCATCAACGCCTCGGTCCTGGCCGACTTCGACGACGCGGGCCCGGAGCAGCTGCTCGACCGGTTGGCCAGCCATCTGCGGCCGTCCGGGCTGACCGCCGGGATGGGCGGGCGGATCGGCCTGACCGACGCCCTGATCCACCACCAGGACATCCGCCGCCCGCTCGGCCTCGCTCGCCAGGTGCCCGTGGAACGGGTCCTCGTCGCACTGCCGATCGCGCTGTTCGCGCCGGTGGTCCAGGGCATCCGCCGGGTCTGGGACGTCCGTCTCCTCGCCACCGACACGTCGTGGTCCTTCGGGCGAGGGCCCTTAGGTCCGCGGCCCTGCCGAGGCGCTGCTGATGGCCGCCGCCGGGCGCTCCGCCGCACTGGAGGACCTCGAGGGGCCGGGGCTGTTCCGAGTCGCTCCACGTCTTCCCAGTTGAGGATCGGATGTGGGACGGCCAGACGTCGTCGTCGCCGACGTCCTCGAGCTGGCTGAGGCTCGCCGGCAGGGGGTCGACTGCTGGGACGCGGGAGAAGGAGGGTGGTGCACTCTCGGGTGGGTAGGTCCGCGCGTCGTCCAGGCGGGGCCATGTCCCGGGATGGCGTGTGCGCGGGGGCGGTGCCGCCCCCGCGCACACGGCCTGAGGGTCCCGTGCCTCAGGCCTGGAGGTTCTCCAGGTCCTCGAGCAGGCTGGGGTGGGTCGGGGTCCAGCCCAGCGTCTGGCGGGTGTGGGCGCTGGTGGCGGGCTGGTCGAGGGCGAAGATGGGGCCGAAGGGCCCGAAGTCCTCGACAGGCAAGGACCGAACCGGGAGGTCCAGGCGGCGGCCGATGACGGTGGCGATCTCTCGGACCTGGTCGCCCTCGTCGGCGACGGCGTGCCAGGCGGTCCCTGCCGGCGCGCTCTCCAGCGCCAGGCGGAACAGCGAAGCGGCGTCGGCGGCGTGCACGGCAGGCCAGCGCTGGGTGCCGTCGCCGGGGTAGCCGGCGACGCCGGTGCGGCGGGCGGCGTCGGTGATCAGTCCAGCGAAGCCGCCTTGGCCGTCGGCGTGCACGGTGCGGGGCATCCGCACCGCCGAGGCGCGCACGCCGCGGGCGGCGCGAGCGAGGGTGGCGGTGACGGTGCGGGCGCGGCGGGCGACGGGGCCGTCGGTGGGTAGTGGGTCGCTCTCGGTGGAGGGGCGGCCGGTGACCCAGGGGGTGCCGGAGACCACGACCAGCGGGCGGTCGCTGCCGGTGAGCTCCTCACCCAGGGCGGCCAGGGCGGCTTCCTCCTCGGCCATGCCGGCCTCGACGGCGTCGGTGCTGGCGTAGTCCCTGCTGAAGGCGAGGCTGATGACCCCGTCGGCGTCCTCAGCACCGGAGCGCAGGACGCCGAGGTCGGCGAGGTCGCCGCGCAGCGGGCGGGCGCCGGCTGCGGCCAGGGCGTCGGCGGAGGCCTGGGAGCGGGCGAGGGCGGTGACGGTGTGGTCGTGGTCGAGCAGCTCGGCGACCACGGCGGTGCCGATGGTGCCGGTGCCTCCGGTGACGAAGACGTGCATGAGGGGTTCCTCCTGGTGATGGACGCGCATGGCGCTGGGCTTTCCCAGCCCAGTGATGCGACTGACGTCCCGTCACGCTAGCAGCACGATGCGACGCATGTTGCGTCGGTAGGGTTGGTGCCATGCCACGTTGGGAGCCGGGAGGGCGGGAGCGCCTGGTGGTGGCTGCAGTGGACCTGTTCACCGAGCAGGGCTACGACGCCACGACGGTCGCCGAGATCGCCGAGCGTGCCGGGGTGACCCGCAGCACCTTTTTCCGGCACTTCACCGACAAGCGGGAGGTGCTCGTCGCGGGGCAGGAGTCGTTGAGCCGGTTGCTGGTCGAGGGCGTCACCGAGGCGCCCGAGGGGGCCAGCCCGCTGCAGGCCGTCGGCGAGGGGTTGGCGCGCGCCTCGTCGGCTATGGGTCCGGTGAACCGCGAGCTGGGCCCGCGGCTGAGGGCGGCCGTCGCGGCCAGCGCTGAGCTGCAGGAGCGGGACGCGCTCAAGAGCGTCGGCATGGCTGTCGCGATGACCGAGGCCCTGGTGGCCCGGGGGGTGCCGGAGGTGAGCGCGCACCTGGCCGCCGAGCTCGGCGTCCTGGCGTTCAAGCGCGGCTACGCCCAGTGGTCCGAGGGCGACCGGGACCAGGACACCCCGCTCGCGCCGCATACCGCGGCAGCGCTGGCGGAGCTCGTGGCCGCCAGCATCTCGCTGACCTGACGAGCACCGCCCCGCTGCACCGATCGGTGGGGTGCCGCATGACCATCGGCTGTCGGACGACCAGGCGTCGCCGTCACCGACGTCTTCGCACGGCCGCAGCCGAGCCGGTAGCGGGTGCTCGCGGCGCTGCCTGGGTGGTCGGTCGGGCCACTGACGTGGCGGAGCCCGCCCGCCCCGGAAGGGGGGGGCGGGCGGCGGTCGAACTGGTAGGTCAGGCCCCGCAAGGCCTGGGTCCCACGCGAAGGATCAGAGGGGGCGGACGCCCTGGGCCTGGGGGCCCTTCTGGCCCTGGCCGACCTCGAACTCCACGCCCTGGCCCTCGTCCAGGCTGCGGTAGCCCTGGGCGTCGATCTCGCTGTGGTGGACGAAGAGGTCAGCGCCGCCGTCGGTGGGGGTGATGAAGCCGAAGCCCTTCTCGGCGTTGAACCACTTGACTGTTCCCT
>Ga0210040_10009708_pt1 | contig 11158 bp, 9 predicted proteins | sample CryGeyCG12114_NA_FD_185462 | JGI IMG/M metagenome (GOLD analysis project Ga0210040, IMG submission 185462) | Groundwater microbial communities from aquifer - Crystal Geyser CG19_WC_8/21/14_NA (SPAdes) (version 2) | ecosystem: Environmental > Aquatic > Deep subsurface > Groundwater | place: USA... | reverse complement strand
CTCCGCGGTGGGCTCCTCCGCGGTGGGCTCCTCCGCGGTGGGCTCCTCCGCGGTGGGCTCCTCCGCGGTGGGCTCCTCCGCGGTGGGCTCCTCCGCGGTGGGCTCCTCCGCGGTGGGCTCCTCCGCGGTGGGCTCCTCCGCGCTGGGCTCCTCCGCGGTGGGCTCCTCCGCGGTGGGCTCCTCCGCGGTGGGCTCCTCCGCGGTGGGCTCCTCCGCGGTGGGCTCCTCGGGGACGGGGCAGACCGGCGGGGGCTCCGTGGGCGGCGTCGTCGGCGTCTCCGTGGGCGGCGTCGTCACGGGCTCGGTCGGCGTTGGAGCGGGGTCCGAGGGCGCCGGTGCGGTCGGGGCGGGCGCAGCCGGGGCAGGTGCCGGGACGACGGGAGCGGGCGCGGCGGGAGCCGGAGCGGGCACCAGAGCCGGAGCGGGCACCAGAGCCGGAGCGGGCGCCGGGGCGGCGGCGTCCGGCACCGGGATCGGGACGGGCAGCGGCGCGGGAGCCGTCCGGGGCGGCGTCCGCGCGGGCGGGGCGGCCGGCGCCGGCACGACGCCGGAGGCGCCGGGCACCGGCGAGACGCCGTCGCGGTAGGCCGCGCCCCAGCTGAGCACCTTGAGGCCGTACGGCACCGAGCGGTTGTAGCGCATGAGCGCGGCCCTCTGGCCGGCGTCCGTGGACAGGGCGCCGCCGTGCGCGCCGGAGCACAGGTAGCGCCCGGCGCCCAGGGCCGCGTCGTCGACGTCGTGGGGGTCCGCGTCGCCGTCGCCGTCGCCGTCGGCGCCGAAGCCGGCCCACGTGCCGGGCAGGAACTGCATCGGCCCGACGGCGCGGTCGAACGCGGCGTCGCCGTCGAGCGCGCCGTGGTCGCTGTCGGTGATGCGGGCGGTGCCGTCCAGGGAGCCGTCGAGGCGCGGGCCGAGGATGGTGCCGCGGGTGCGGCCGCCGTCGTCGACGCGCCCGCCGCTGGCGTGGCCGGACTCGACCTTGCCGATGCCCGCCAGCACCCACCAGGGGAGGCCGCAGCCGGGGGCGTCGCGGCGCAGGGTCTCCTCGGCGGCGCGGTAGGCGGCGAGGACCCGCGCGGGCACGCCGGTGGCGGAGCCCGCGGGCAGCGCCGGGACGCCGGTGGCGGACCCGGCGGGCAGCGCGGAGCCCGCGACCACACCGGTGCCGGCGATGGCCTCGCCGGGGGTGGCGGCGGGCACCGCGCCGGCAGCGGGCGAGGGGACCGGGAGGACCGATCCGGGCGCGGTCCCGCCGGGGCGGCGCTCCTGCTCCGCGAGGGCGGCGGTGAGGGCCGGCCCGAGACCGACGTCGAGCTGCGCGGCGGCGGGGGCCAGCGGGGCGTGCCCGAGGGAGGGCACGGGCGCGGAGGCGAGGACGAGTCCGGCCACCAGGGCTGCGGGGACGGCGCGCAGCGCCCGGCCGCGTGCCGGTGCGGCGGTCCCTCGCGGCGTGCGGTGCCTGGACATCGAGCGAGCTCCCCGGGTCGTGCTCCTCCGCGACGGAGGACCGCGGCGGAGACAGCATGCGTCGTCACGAACCGTGACACAAGCGACCCCGGGCGGATCGGTGGCGGGGTGCGGGGGCCCCTGGGGGCACCTGTGGCGGCCTACCGCTCCCAGGTCACCGGGATGCCGTGCGGGCGAGCCTCGCCGAGCACCTGCTCTTCACCTCCCGGCCACGTGCGCAGGGTGACGAGGAAGGCACCGGGGCGGCCGGGAGCGTGCTGGTGCGGCTCGACGGCGACGTGCGCGAGCGGCCGCGCGGCGCTGGCCCCGCGGCCGAGCTCGCGCAGCCTCGCCCGCACGCGCTGCTGCTCCGGCGCGGACACGTACTGCCACACGACCGAGTGCTGCACGACCGTGAGGACCCCCTCGGCCAGCTCCAGGCCCTCGAGCAGGTCGGCCGCCGAGGTGCGCACCACCCGGGCGGGCACCGAGCGCGCCACCTCGAGGGCGCCGCGCAGGCGCGCCAGGCGCTGCGCCTGGTCGGGCCACACGTAGGAGGTCAGGGTCAGCGCGCCCTCCTCGCTCGTGGGGTCCAGGGGGTGCAGGTCGGCGCCCAGGCGCTCGACGACGTCCAGCGCCTGCGGGGAGGACGCCAGCCAGGGCGGCGCCTGCTCCCACGCCGGGTCGAGCACGACCGGGGACCCCGGCGGCCCCCAGCCGGGGGCGCCCGGGCCGTCGCCGACCTGGTAGCGGTAGGCGTCGGAGCGCAGGTTCAGGCCCGCCGAGGTGCCGATCTCCACGAGCCGCACCGGCAGCGGCCCCTGCGGCCCGCTCGTGTCCCGGCTGGCGAGCAGGACCGCCGGCAGCAGGCCCGCGCAGCGCCCCACCTCGTTCGTCTGGGGCGCTCCCGCCAGGCCCGCCCGCACCTCCTCGAGGACGTCGGCCAGGACGGCGCGGAAGGCCGGCCACGCCGCCTCCGCGTCGCCGTCGCCGCCGGTGCTCGGGTAGTGGGCCGCCAGCCGCGGCGCCCGGCCCTCCAGCGCCACCCGGTGCACGGCGCCGGCGAGGCGCAGGGCGAGCGCGGAGTCCACGGCGTCGTCCTCGTGGCCGGCCAGCACCTGCGCCCCCGGCCCGCCGGCCTCGACGTCGTCGGCGAGGCGCGCGAGGAGCACCCCGTACAGGGGCGATCCGTGCTCGGCGCAGGACGCCGCCTGCTCGCGCACGACCTCGGCGACACCGGGCTGACCGCTCTTCCGCACCTCGCTCACCGTCCCGACGCTAGAGCGGTGGGAGGATCGGCGCATGAGCGAGGCCACCAGCGCGCCGGAGACCGCAGACCGCCCCCTGTCGCAGGAGGAGGAGCAGCTGGCCGACCGCGGCTCGAACCGCAGCCAGCGCCCCACGTCCACGGCCTTCCGCGACTTCATCGCCTCGGGCTGGGGCCCGCGCCCGGCGCCGCCCGGGCGGTCCGACGCGGCGTCCTGGGCGAGCGCGCGGCGGAGGCGCGTCTCGGCGCTCTTCCCCGGTGACCGCCTCGTGCTCCCGGCGGGGCCGCTGAAGGTGCGCAGCAACGACACCGACTACCGCTTCCGCCCGCACTCCGCCTTCGCGCACCTCACGGGCCTGGGCGGCGACCGCGAGCCGGACGCCGTCCTCGTGCTCGAGCCGGCTCCCGGCGGCGGGCACGAGGCCGCCCTGTGGTTCCGCCCGCGGGCCGAGCGCGACACGGACGAGTTCTGGGCCGACGCCCGCTACGGCGAGTTCTGGGTGGGCGCGCGCCCGACCCTGGCGGACGTCGAGACCGAGCTGGGCCTGGCCTGCCGCCACGTGGACGGCCTGCCCGACGCGCTGACCGCCGGGCTGGGCGGTGACGGGAACGGCGTCCGCGTGCGCGTGGTCCCGGACGCCGACCCGACCGTGGACGCCCTGGTGGGCGCCGCCCGGGCGAGCGCCGGCGTCCCGCTCGAGGTGGCCGAGGCCGACGACGCCGCCCTGGCCGAGACGCTCAGCGAGCTGCGCCTGGTCAAGGACGCCTTCGAGGTCGAGCAGCTGCGCGCCGCGGTGGCCGCCACGGCGAGCGGCTTCGCCGACGTCGTGGCCGCCCTGCCCGCCGCCGTCGGGCACGCCCGGGGCGAGCGGGTCGTGGAGACGGCGTTCGAGGGGCGCGCGCGCCGGGAGGGCAACGGCGTCGGCTACGAGACGATCGCCGCCGCCGGTGAGCACGCCTGCACGCTGCACTGGATCCGCAACGACGGGCCGGTGCGCGCCGGGGAGCTCGTGCTCGTCGACGCCGGGGTGGAGGTGGAGTCGCTCTACACCGCCGACGTCACCCGCACCCTGCCGGTCTCCGGCACCTTCAGCGACGCCCAGCGGCGCGTCTACCAGGCGGTGCTCGACGCCGCGGACGCCGCCTTCGCGGTCGCCCGGCCCGGCTCGCGCTTCCGCGACCTGCACGCCGCCGCGATGGAGGTCATCGCCGCGCGCCTCGACGGCTGGGGCCTGCTGCCGGTGACCGCGGCGGAGTCCCTCGACCCCTCCGGCGGCCAGCACCGCCGCTGGATGGTGCACGGCACGTCGCACCACCTCGGCCTCGACGTCCACGACTGCGCCCAGGCGCGGCGGGAGATGTACCTCGACGCCGAGCTGGTGCCGGGCATGGTCTTCACCATCGAGCCGGGCCTGTACTTCAAGGCCGACGACCTGCTCGTGCCCCGGGAGCTGCGGGGCATCGGCGTGCGGATCGAGGACGACGTCCTCGTCACCGCGGACGGCTGCGAGAACCTCAGCGCCGCCCTGCCCCGCTCCCCCGAGGACGTCGAGGCGTGGATGGCCGAGGTGTCGCGGCCGGCCTGAGGCTCAGAGCGGGGGCGTGATCGGGCGCACGCCCTCGAGCCCGCTGAGCAGCTGGCGGGCGCGGCCGGCCTCCGCGTCGGGGCACAGCACCGTGTAGCGGGTGGCGAGGATCGCGTTCACCGAGCTGAAGTCGCGGCGGCCCCGGGTGAGGGCGAAGGACACGACGCCGAAGAGCATCCCGAACGCGGCGCCGATGAGCACGGCGGCCAGCCAGATCGAGCCGAGGTCGTCTCCGCCGCCGAAGAGGGAGAAGAAGAGGCCGAGGAAGGCGCCGAACCACGCGCCGGACAGCGCCCCGGCCAGGGCGACCCGCGCGTAGGTGAGCCGGCCGGTCACCCGCTCGACGCTGCGCAGGTCTGAGCCGACGATCGCCACGCCGGCCAGGGGGAACTCGGAGTCGGACAGGTGGTCGACCGCGCGCTGGGCCTCGAGGTAGGTGCCGTAGGAGGCCACCTCCACGCCGGTGGGGACGGCCGGGATCCCGGCGCGCGCGGCGGCCAGCGGGTTGGAGTTCGACATGGCTCCCATCCTGGCGCGGATGGGGCGCCCGAGCACACCAGCAGGCGCACCAGCGGCCCGGGGCGATCGCCCCGGGCCGCTGGGAACGCGCTGGTGGGGTGCTGGGCTCAGATGCTCTGGCCGGCGCCGGCCTCGGCGGCGTCAGCGGCCTCGCGCTCGGAGGAGGCGCCGGCGGTCGACAGCTCGCCGCCCGCGTTCTCCAGGTGCGCGCGCACGAACCAGTGGAAGAGCTCCAGCTGGCCGGACTGCGTCGTCAGCAGGTCCTCGGTGACCGGGTCGAGCTCGCCGGCCTCCTCGATGCCGGCGCGGTGGTCCTCGATGACGCCGCTGTAGACGAGGTCGAGGGCGCCCAGGTGCTCGATGGCACCCGCGCGGCCGAGGGAGTAGTCGTCCCACGTGCGGGCCTTGACGAGCGCGCCCGGCGTGCCGACGGCGGAGCCGCCGAGGGTGGCGATGCGCTCGGCGACGTCGTCGGCCATCTCGCGGACGGCGTCGACCTGCGGGTCGAGCATCTCGTGCACCGCGACGAAGTGCGGGCCGACGACGTTCCAGTGCACGTGCTTGAGGGTCAGGTGCAGGTCGGTCAGGGCGTTGAGGCGGTCCTGGAGGAGCACGGCCGCCTTGGTGCCGGCCTCCTCGCTCAGACCGGGGACCGAGTACCTGCTGGGCTTCGTGGTCTTCGTGTCAGCCATGCCGCCACGGTAGGACGATCATGGCGGCCCCGCGCGTCGGCGCTGGGCCGTCCGCGAGGACGCCGGGGCGCTCCTGCGCGAGGATGGCGCGGTGCGTCCCGACGGCGAGGCCAGGAGCGACCCGAACCCGCGCGCGGTGCAGGTGGTGGCGCACTGGGCCCGGTGGGTGTGGGTCACGATCCTCGCGGTCGCCGGGGCGTTCGAGGCCTACGGCGTGTGGGTGCGCCGCGGCACCGGCGACACCCTCTCCGAGGTCACCCGGTGGGCGCTGCGCACCGACACCCGCGCCGGCGCGGCCGTCTTCCTCACCGGGTGGACCGCCTTCGCGCTCTGGTTCCCCGCGCACGTCGTGCGGGTCGCGCGCACGCCGGCGCCTCAGGCCGGGCGCCCTCGGGTCAGCGCACGACGACCGTGCTGCCCTCCGGCATGAGGTCCTGCGCCCAGATCATGTCCATCGCCGCGAGGGTGACGCGGGCGCAGCCGTGGGACGCCGGCTGGGCCGGCACGCTGGGGTACCCGTGCACCGCGATGCCGCCGGGGGCGAAGTACCGCGGCCGGTACAGCCGGCCCAGGTCGCTGGTGCGCCACCCGTCGACGGACCACTCCACCGCGAAGGTGCCCGCGGGCGTGTCCGCGAGCTGCTCCTCCCCCGCGAAGACGTAGCGCTCGTAGCTCCCGGTCGAGGTGTGCAGCACTCGCTGCACGGCGCCGTCCTGCACGAAGAGCATCAGGCCGGCGTCGCGGTCGATCTCGGTGGCGCGCCCGGAGGTGGTGGACGGCGAGGGCAGCGTGCCGGCCGCGAGCGCCTCGCCGGAGCGCGGGCCGAGGACGCCGTCGCGGTCGAGCCCCGCGGCGCCCTGGAGCGCCAGCACGGCCTGGCGGGTCAGCTCGCCGTACTCGCCATCGGGCTCCCCCAGCCAGTAGCCCAGGGCGGACAGCGACTGCTGCAGCGCGCGCACGGCGGGGCCGGCGTCACCCGGCCGCAGGACGGCGGGCGCTGCCGGGGCCGCGGGGGCCGCGGGGGCCGAGGGGGCCGAGGGCTCCGCGGGCCCGGCCGGCGGCTGCACCGTGGTCGGCGAGGCGGTGGGCGGCGAGGCGGCCGGCGCGGTGGCCGGCTCCGCTGCGGGCGTGAGCGCGGGCTCGGGCGTCGACGCGCTCGGCGCCGTCCCCGCCGGGGCCGCTGCGCTCGGTGGCGCCGCGCCCTCCCCGGCCGCTCCCGCCGTGCCGCTGGGCCCGCACGCCGCCAGGGCCGCCAGCACCGTCGCCGCGGCCAGCGCCGCGCCGGCCCCCCGTGCCCTCGTCGTCCTGCTCATGCCCCTACGACGCGGAGGGAGCCGTTGCTGTTGCACCCGGCGGCACGACGATCCGCCCGGCGCTGATCCGCACCGCCCGGCCCTCGACCGAGACCGCCGTCGCGCGACCGCCCTCGGCCACCACCCGCACGTGCAGGGAGGAGGGCCGGCCCATCTCCACGCCCTGCGTGACGAGCAGCTCGCTGGGCCCGTCGGGCGGCAGCAGCCCGGCGGCGACCGCGCTGACGCCCAGCCCGAGGGCCGCCGAGCCGGTCGCCGGGTCCTCGTCCACCCCGATGCCGGTGCCGAACATCCGCACCCGGGCGCGCGCCGGGGCGTCCGCGCTGCCCTCGCCGCCCTCCCAGCCGACCACGAGCAGCCCGGCCAGCGCGGTCGCGCCGGGCGGCACCCGCCCCGGCAGCGCCGCGAGCGCCGCGGCGTCCGGGCGCAGCACGCCGAGGGCCTCGGGGCGCACGAAGACGTGCACCTGCTCCACGCCGGTGCCGGCCCGGGCGGCGCCGGTGCCCGTCCCTGGACCCACGGCGGCGAGGTCGAGCTCCACCGCGGGCAGGCCCACCGCGGCCAGCAGCGGTGCGGGGTCGACGTCGCCGCGCCAGGTCGGCGTCCCGCCCGTGAGGCGCACCGGGCCGAGGCCCGGGGCCACCTCCAGGGGCAGGTCGCCGGCCGCGCAGGTCTGCACCACCCGGCCGGGGGCCAGCGCGCCGCGGGCGGCGAGCAGCCACGCCGTCCCGACCGAGGGGTGGCCCGCGAAGGGCAGCTCGGTGCCGGGCGTGAAGATCCTCAGCCGGTAGTCCACACCGCGGGCGCGCTCGGCCTCGCTCGCGGCGAGGGGGAAGGCGGTCTCGGACAGCGCGAACTCCGCGGCCAGGGCCTGCAGCTGCTCGGTGGCCAGGCCCTCCGCGCCGAGGACCACCGCGAGGGGGTTGCCCGCGTAGGGGCGGTCGGTGAAGACGTCGACGACCTCGAAGTCCAGCTGCTCCGGCGCGCTCATCCGGGGAGGCTAGCGGCGCGGGCGACTAGGCTCGAAGACCGTGAGCGCCCCCTCCCGCGTCTTCGTCGCCCGGCTGGCCGGCCTGCCGGTCTTCGACCCGCTGGGCGACCGCGTGGGCCGCGTGCGCGACGTCGTGGTCATCCCCCGCGGGACCCGTCGCCCGCGCGCGGTGGGCCTGGTCGTCGAGGTCCCCGGCAAGAAGCGCATCTTCGTGCCGATGACCCGCGTGACGAGCATGGACGCCGGCCAGGTGATCACGACCGGGCTGCTGAACGTGCGGCGCTTCGAGCAGCGCCCGTCCGAGGTGCTCGTGCTCACCGACCTCCTCGACCGCTCGGTCCTGCTGGCCGCCGGCGACGACGCGCCGGCCGAGGTGGTCGTCGAGGACGTCGCCCTGGAGCAGCAGCGCAACCGCGACTGGGAGCTCGCCCGCGTCTTCGTGCGCAAGGACGCCGGCGCGCGCCGCAGCGCGCTGGGCCGCCGCCGGGGCACGACCCACCTGGTGGACTACCACGACGTCACGGGCCTCTTCGCCGACCAGGGCGACCAGGGCGCCGCGCTGCTGGCCGCCTCGATGGAGGAGATGAAGGCCCCCGACCTCGCCGACCTGCTCCACGACATGGCCGGCAAGCGGCGGGTGGAGGTCTCGGCCGAGCTGGACGACGAGCGGCTGGCCGACGTCCTGCAGGAGCTGCCCGCCGACGACCAGGTCGAGATCCTCACCGCCCTGGGCCGCGAGCGCGCCGCCGACGTGCTCGAGGCGATGGAGCCCGACGACGCCGCCGACCTGCTCGGCGAGCTCTCGGAGGAGCAGCAGGAGCAGTTCCTGCGCCTCATGGAGCCCGACGAGGCGCGCGACGTGCGCCGCCTGCTCGCCTACGAGGACGACACCGCCGGCGGCCTCATGACGACCGAGCCGGTCGTGCTGCCGCCGGAGGCGACCGTCGCCCAGGCGCTGGCCACGGTCCGGCGGGCGGAGGTGCCGCCCACGCTCGCGGCCGCGGTGTTCGTCTGCCGGCCGCCGACGGAGACCCCCACCGGGCGGCTGCTGGGGATCGTGCACCTGCAGCGGCTGCTGCGCGAGGCCCCGCACGAGGCGATCGGCGGGATGCTCGACTCCGACGTCGAGGCGCTGAGCGTCGACACCCCGCTCGCGGTGGTCACCCGGCGCCTGGCCACCTACGACCTCGTCTCCCTCCCGGTGACCGACCCGGCCGGCCGGCTGCTCGGGGCGGTGACCGTCGACGACGTCCTCGACCACCTGCTGCCCGAGGACTGGCGCGAGCGCGACGACGAGCCCGAGCCCCCCGCCGCCGGGCGCCCCGCGGCGCCGGGCGGGGCCACCGCGGTGCGCGCGCCGGGGGTGACCGGTGCCTGAGGACCGCGACCCCGTCCGCCGCCGCGACGCCCTCGACACCCCGCTGGAGGTGCGCCCGGGCCTCGTGCGCCGCCCCCGGATGGACCCCGAGCGCTTCGGGCGGCTGTCTGAGGGCTTCGCCCGGTTCATGGGCACGCCGACGTTCTTGCTCTACATGAGCGTGGTCGTCGTGGCCTGGCTGCTCTGGAACACCTTCGCGCCCGAGGCCGCCCAGTTCGACCCGCGCGCGCTCAACTACACGCTCCTCACCCTCATCCTGTCGCTGCAGGCCTCCTACGCGGCGCCGCTGATCCTCCTGGCGCAGAACCGCCAGGACGACCGCGACCGGGTGGGGCTGGAGCAGGACCGCCAGCGCGCCGAGCGCAACCTCGCTGACACCGAGTACCTGGCGCGGGAGGTGGCCGCGCTGCGGATCGCCCTCGGCGAGGTCGCCACGCGCGACTTCGTCCGCTCCGAGCTGCGGGCGCTGCTGGAGGAGCTGGACGACCGCGACCCGCGGGAGGGCCGCGAGGCGCGCGAGGGCCGCGAGGTGCGCGAAGAGCGCTGACCCCGGAGCTTCACCCGAGCGGCCCTGCTGCCGATGGGCACCACGTGAAGCTTCCGCACCGGGCCCCCGCCGCGCCGACCGTGCCCGCGCAGCCGCCGTCGCGCCCTGCGCCCGCCGCGTCGTCGCGCGCCGGGTCGTCGGCGACGATGGGCTCGCTGCCCCTGCGCGCCGCCCCGACAGCCCTGCAGTCCCTCCAGCGCCGCCGCCTGGGCGACGTGCTGGTCGACGCCGGCGTCCTCACCGCCGAGCAGCTCGAGCAGGTGCTCGCCGCCCAGCAGCGCGCCACCGGGCCGCGCCGCCGCCTCGGCGAGCTCGTCGTCGAGCTCGGCCTGTCTGACGAGCGCGGCATCGCCCAGGCGCTGGCCGACCAGCTCGGCCTCACCGTCATCGACCTCTCCTGGACCGCCCCGGCCCCCGACGTCGTCCGCCTGCTGCCCCAGCAGGTCGCCGAGCGCAGCCGCATCCTCGTCGTCGACCGCACCCCGACCGGACTGGTCGTGGCGGTGGCCGATCCCACCAACGTGCTGGCCCTCGACGACGTCAAGCTCCACACCGGCGCCGCGGAGCTCACGGTCGTGGTCTCCACCGAGAGCCAGATCCGCGACCACCTCGCCCGCGCGTGGTCCCTGGGCCAGGACGCCTCGGGCGTCACGGCCGTGGGCGACGACGTCGACGGGCTGCTCGACGACGGCGGCGAAGGGCTCGGCCTGTCCGCCTCCGCCGCCCTGGGCACGCCCGGCGTCGAGGCCACCGACGACAGCGCCCCCGTGGTGCGCCTGGTCAACCGCATCCTCGCGGACGCCGTCCGGCTGCGCGCCTCCGACATCCACGTCGAGACCCAGCGCGAGGAGCTGCGCGTGCGGTACCGGATCGACGGCCTGCTGCGCGACGTCATGACCACCTCGCGCCGCGCCGCCGGCACGGTCATCAGCCGCCTGAAGATCATCTCCGGCCTGGACATCGCCGAGCGGCGCCTGCCCCAGGACGGCCGCGCCCGCATCGTCGTCGACGGCACCGCGGTCGACTGCCGCGTCTCCACCCTGCCCGGCCTGCACGGGGAGAAGGTCGTCATCCGGCTGCTCACCCGGGGCACGGACGTGCCGACCCTCGACGCGCTGGGCTTCGAGCCCGCGCAGCGCGAGGTCTTCGCCCGCGCGCTGTCGGTGCCGCAGGGCCTGGTCCTCATCACCGGACCGACCGGCTCGGGCAAGACCAACACCCTCTACTCGGCGCTGTCGCACATCCTCACGCCGGAGAAGAACATCGTCACCCTCGAGGACCCGGTCGAGGTTCAGCTGCCCGGCATCACGCAGGTGCAGGTCAACCCCAAGGCCGGGATGACCTTCCAGGCGGGGCTCCGCTCGATCCTGCGCCAAGACCCCGACATCGTCCTCGTCGGCGAGGTGCGCGACACCGAGA
>Ga0210040_10009706_pt1 | contig 11159 bp, 11 predicted proteins | sample CryGeyCG12114_NA_FD_185462 | JGI IMG/M metagenome (GOLD analysis project Ga0210040, IMG submission 185462) | Groundwater microbial communities from aquifer - Crystal Geyser CG19_WC_8/21/14_NA (SPAdes) (version 2) | ecosystem: Environmental > Aquatic > Deep subsurface > Groundwater | place: USA... | reverse complement strand
ATTCACGAGCACTGGGGTAACGGGGTATAAGGGTATTAGGGTAACTTTTCTCCATTTAAATACATTACAAAAAGTTACCCTAATACCCTTATACCCCGTTACCCCGGTGCTCGTGAATACCCCTATTCTGAATATAACTGTAGATGCCACGGCTAATAATATTTGAGAATATGCTGCTTGTATATACTATGCTATGCTTAAATATGCACACAACTGGATCTAAATATATACTTTCTTCTTTGTTTACACTTCTGCTCCAATTCAATGTGATATTCTATAATCAACAAACCATAAGATTTTGACAGGAAAAAAACCAGCAGAGGGATTTTACATGAGGTTTTGACAGGGAAGCAACCTAGAGGTAGTTAACATCCGATTTTTACGGGAGAGCAACCGATAGGAATTTACCTTGAGATTTTGGCACGGAAGAAACCTAGAGGAATTTAACGTAAGATTTTGACATGAAAGCAGCCTAGAGGTATTTAACATGAGATTTTGACAGGGAAGCAACCGATCGGAATTTCAGATGAGATTTTGACAAGGAAGCAACATAAAGGTAATTAAGATGACATTTTGACATGGCAGCCACCTAGATGTATTTAATATGAGATTTTGACGGGGAAGTAATCTATAGGTATTTATCATGAGATTTTGACAGGGAAGAAACCTATAAAAAATTTACTCAGGATTTTGACAAAGAAGAAACCCATAGAGGTTTATCATAAGATTTTGACAGGAATAAAACCAGTAGAGGGATATTACATGAGATTTTGACCGGGAGGCAACCTAGAGGAAGTTAACATCCGATTTTGACAGGAGAGCAACCGATAGAAATTAAACATGAGCTTTTTGCAGCGAAGAAACCTAGAGGGATTTAACGTAAGGTTTTGACATGGCAGCAGCCTGGAGGTATTTAACATGAGATTTTGACAGGGAAGCAACCTAGAGGGATTTAATGTGAGATTTTGACAGGGAAGCAACCTAGAGGGATTTAACGTGAGATTTTGACAGGGAAACAACCTAGAAGGATTTATTGTGAAACCCATAGGAATTTAACATGGGATTTTAAAAGGGAGGCAATCTATGGGAATTTGACATAGGATTTTAACTAGGAAACAATCCATAGGAATTTGACATAGGATTTTGACTAGGAATCAATCCATAGGAATTTACTATAGTATTTTGACAGGAAAGCAACTTATAGGGAATAAACATTGAATTTTGACATAGAATAAAAAGATAAAGCACATTTCACGCTTCTCTGAAAACAGAAGGAGGCATGCAGAAAGGCTGTTAAACTGCCTTTGTAGCTATGAACCAAAGAAAGAACTGGCTACAGGTTCTATGCCTGTATGTTAAGTGCTTTAACACAAATGACTTATTCTGATTTTCCTTTAAACAATAATTGTTAAGCCTGCAGGATATAGATGCTTTCAATAGGTTTAAGTCTTTTTTATAAATTTACATTTTTTTAACAATTTCAGCAATAGACTTTTTCGTCTATTGCTGCAATGTTTTGCACGGCAAAATTAATTTGGTCTTGCGTGCAACGTTTGCTTGCAATAGCTTTGTTCAAACGTATGATTTTTTTTTTCAAAATATAATAAAAATCATGATTTTTTATGTAATTTGTGAAGACAAAATTTATAGTCAAACTATTTTGTAGCATAGTATTTTAAATTTATTTCACGGACATTACCCAATTTTGCGTGCACTGTACGTTAGCAAATTGTTGGGCGAAGTCCGGCATATTTGCTAGTAACTAATTACATAAAACATATACTACATGCATTTAATGTCATAAAATAAAATAACTACTATTAATATACTTACAAAAACTGTTTGTCAAAATTATAATGAAATCCTCTAAATAATAATTAAAAAATATACAAAAAAAAACACAATGTATACGAATTGGCTTCAACTTACATATTGTAGCAGTACGAATGTAATGTTATTTGTGTGCAATGCATTATTATGTTTGAGTTCATTGTGTCTTATATTAGTTAGCATATTGTTACTTAAGATGCTAATTAGTCTTGTGAACTTCCCGTCTAATTACTCAAATAGTCTTGTGATGCTTATGTGAAGCTTTGTTTAGGTGGCAATAAGACAAAGAAACTGGAGACTGGAAGACCAGTCGGTTCAGAGTAACAGTTCAAGCAAGAGCTAGGCTTAAGGCTTGAGTAGCCAGTGTTTCTAAGTTAAAGCTTAAATTAAATTAAATAAACTGACGTATTTATTTATTAACAGCTTTGTTTTGGAATTGCTTTGCTTGCATTTAATAAGAGAGCATCATTGCATAAGAGAAGCACAGGAGAAGGCTGCATAATAATAACTCGACTCGGAGATCTCGTTACAATTGGTGGAGGTGTATTACGGTCCTGACCAGCTCTATTATCAGAATTACATTCACACAATTACGGTAAAGTATACCTTCAATTTGGTATTGTAAGTAACCGTGTTTAAAATGAGTGGTCAAAACTTTGATGCTATTGTGAAATCGATCCCAAAGTTCGATGGTAAAACAAATGTGGTAACATTTTGTGAACGAATTGATCATGTTCTCACTGTATTCAAGCTATCAAAAGGTTGGGCGATGTTGATTTTTCATCTGCTCATAGAAGAAGAAGTTGCAGATTGGTGGAATTGGGCGCAGATAGACGTCTTGAAAGATTTGGAAACCGCTACACAAGACGTAAAGTGGGCTGAGTTGAAAGCCTTGATGAAGACGTACTATGACCCATCATCAATTAAGAAGGAAGCAGCGCGACAAATGAAAGCCATAAAGTTTGCAGATTGCAAAACTGCGGGGGAATATGTCTCTAAAAAGTTGTCACATTTTGCTGTTATAGATTCTGCTATGAAGGAAGAAAAGCAGATGGAAAAGTTGATCAAGGGGCTTCCAGACAACCTTCAAAGCATTATGTGGGGAAGTGAACCCAAAACAGTCCCAGATTTTTTGAATCGTTTGAGACGAATGGCTCCTGTAAAGAAATCTAAAGATGATTTCAAGGATCAGTCCAGGAGTTCAGATCAGAAAAATGGTTCCAGTTCTAAAGGGAACAGTTTCCAGGGGAATTCGGGGAAACCAAATAGAGGTTTCAGTAGTAATGGAAAGCGAGCCTGTTTTGAGTGCAATTCTACAGAGCACATGATTGCACGTTGCCCCATTAGACTGAAAAAGAACCAAGACTCTAGTTCAAATGTTAATTTGATGTCTGCGGAACCAACTCAAGGTACCAGCTCAAAAAACTAGAGAAGTTGGTGGTACGAGACCACAATGTAAGTAAAAATTCTCGTAATGTTAATTATGACTTAAAAGAAGTCATGAAAAATTTATTTAGCGATGTGAAGCCGTGTACTAATCTTTTCATGTTGAGTTCCCATAATTCGAGTACAGGTGTACAAGTTGATGAGGTTGCCAACGGTCGATTTATGGAGATTCAATCCCCTAGTTATGGTAATAAGTCTGTACCGAGCAAGACTGGCAAAATTTATAATCATGGGAATATGCGTTTGGGTCCTAAGGTTCATGTCTCTGTAATCATGAATGGTTTAAAGTATGATGCTTTAGTAGACTCAGGATCTACAATCAGTGCGATCAATTCATTGGTAGCAATGAATCTGGGTGATTGCTTGCTAAGACGAATTCCGGTCGATGGTCCGATGACACAAACTGCTATTGCTGGAGAGCAACAGATCATTAGAGAGATGATGGAAGTCAAGATGATTTTGGAGGGGAAATCTCAAAAGTGGAGATTTTACCTAATCAAGCGACTTGCAACATCTGTAATTCTTGGAAGTGATTGGATGAAGTCATCCAAGGCAATTTTGGATGTTTCCAAAAATAGGTTGAGTTTCGAAGACATGGACTTGTCTGAAACTATAGAATCGGATGATTCTGGTTGTCACAGGTATGATGACAAAAATATGAAAATCAGGCTTGCTAACAATGTGTGTATTCCAGAACAAAGCATTCGGAGAGTTACTGTGCAAGGGACTCCTGAGTTCGTTGGCTTGGCATGGCTTGCTCCGAAACGGGAAATCTTGTTCAAACTGGATGTGCTAGCAGCTCATGTGTTGGCAGATCTACATAACGGTAAAACTGATATTTGGCTTACTAATTTGGCTAAGAAGTCAGTTCATTTACATAAAGGAATGGTGCTTTGTGAAGCAAATATGTTAAATGAATGTCAGGTTTTTAGTCTGAACGAATGTTCAGCAAACAATAGTAATGTTGATTCTTTGTCTAATTTAAATTTTCATGTAACAATTGGGGATCAACTGAGGGTTGATGAACGGAAACAATTGTTGGCGGTTATTGAAAATTTTTCTGATGTCTTTTGTGATGAGGAAATCAGCATGGGAAAAACGGCATTAGTAAAGCACAAGATTTTGACTGGTGATAGTTTATCAATTCGTAGTGCACCATATCGAACATCATTCAAGGAAAGGAAACTCATCAAGCAAAGAGTAGAAGAGTTGATAAAAGCTGATGTAGTGGGTCCATCTTGTTCTCCTTGGGTCCTCATACCCATAAAAGACGGTGGACACAGATTTTGCATCGATTATCGTAAACTCAACGCAGTAACTAAAAAGGATGTGTATCCTTTACCAAGGATGGAGGATGCCTTGGACAACATGGGTGGAGCGAAGTTCTTCACAACACTAGATTTAATCTATGGATTCTACCAGATCGAAGTGGATGAACAGGATCGAGAGAAGACCGCCTTCATCACACCAGATGGGCTCTATGAGTTCAAAAGGATGCCCATGGGTTTGTGCAATAGCCCTGCTACGTTTCAGGGGCTAATGGACACAATTTTTAAAACTATGAACATTTCATGAAACTATGAAATGGTCTTATCTAATGATTTATTTAGATGATTTGATTATTTATGGCAGATCATTTTCTGAAATGTTGGATCGGTTGACGATAGTTCTCAGTAGGCTCAGGGAAGCGGGACTGAAACTGAAAGCAAGCAAATGCCCATTTGGAGGAAAGGAGCTCCGATATTTAGGGCATATTATTTCAGCAAAGGGAATCGCAGTGAATTCTAGAAAAATTGATTCTATAGTTAAATTTCCTATTCCTACTAATCAAACGGAAATTAGATCTTTTGTAAATCTTTGTGGATATTACAGGAGGTTCGTGAGGAATTTTGCAAAGATCGCTGCACCTATGAATGAGTTGCTGAAAAAGGATGTGAAGTTTGAGTGGACACCTAAGCAACAGGATGCTTTTGACAAGCTGAAGTTGGCTCTAGTGACTCCACCAATTCTTGCTTTTCCAACTAACGAAGCCAAAACAGTGATCCATACAGATGCATGTGGATATGGACTTGGTGCTGTTCTTTGCCAGATACAAGACGGACGAGAACACGTGGTGGCATACGCATCTCGGTCTTTGAACCAGGCTGAGAAGAACTATAGCACAACGGAGCAATAGTATTTGCAGAGTGCAAATTTAGACCCTATTTGTGGGGACGTAAGTTTTCAGTGATAACTGATCATCATGCTTTAAAATGGTTGTTTTCTATTAAGGATCCAAATGGGCGGTTGGCTCGATGGTCATTGCGGCTACAATCGTACGATATGGAAATCGAACACAGACCAGGGAAAATGCATGCAGACGCTGACGCATTATCTCGATTTCCAGTTGAAAACTCCCATACTGAAAACTGTGACATTTGGAGGATTGACTTGAGTTCGTTCGATGTTGCCGAGCTGCAGAAGAATGATGCATTTCTGAAGAAAATCATTGACTCACTTTTGCAATTGGACGCTCGTAGTTCAGGTCATAAACCGAGTGTTCGTAATCTAGAGGATTGCGCAATACAGGAAGATGTACTGTACAAGGCTAATTTCAACATAACAGGGAGAAGTTGGAAACTTTGTATCCCAAGTAAGTTGAAATTAAAAATTATGAAATCCATTCATGAGGATGAGGTGGGCGGACATTTGGGATCAGCTCGGATGTATCATCTCATGAGTGAACGGTACTTTTGGAAAGGTATGTTTAAAGACATAAAACGATATGTGCGAAGTTGCAGGAAGTGCGACTTTTTAAACCTAGATTAGGTAAAAAAATTGGTTTCATGCAAAATTTTGACGAAGTAACTAAACCAATTCGGCGAGTTGGTGTAGATTTTATAGGTCCGTTCAAGAAAACTGAGAGAGGCAATCGACATGTACTTGTGATGATTGATGATTTTACCAAGTATTTGGAGGCTGCAGCAGTTCCAGAGGCGACTACCGAAAGTGTCATTAGAAGTTTACACGAGAAAATAATTTTTCGTCATTCCTGTCCGTACGAGGTCGTCATGGAGAGAGGGAGTCAATTTTTATCAGCTTTGATGAAAAAACATAGTGAGGAGTCGCGTTATAAATTAAGATATACAGCTGCGTACCATCCGCAGAGTAACGGTATGACTGAGAGGGCGAACCGGACCTTAAAGTCCATTTTGAAAAAGTTTGTTTCCCCTGATTAGACCGATTGGGATTTGAAATTGTCATGTGCCGTGTACTCGTATAATATAACTCGACATGACTCTACTAATTATAGTCCATTTTATCTTCTTTATGGCAGGGATTTGGAATTACCTGTGTATTCTGAGAATTCGCTGGATGAGTCTCAAAGGTTGGAGCTACGAGAGAATGCTGAAAGGAAAGCGGCCAAAAGTATGAAGAAATCTATAGAGCGAAACAAAATGCGATACGATCGAGATCGCATTGAGGCAAGTTTTCGGCCTGGACAGCTAGTTTGGCGGTTTCACCCACGGGGATAATGTAGTTGATTTGCGTAGATCGAGTAGAGTTCGCAAAAAGACTGTAAGATTAATAGATAAAATTTGTTAATTTTGATTACTATATTTTCAGATGTCTCGTTTGGTGAAACCAGTGGAGTCAGGTTTTCGAGTCACTTTTCCAAATAATAATTTGAGCAAAGTTGATGAAGACGCGGATTCTGTTCTGGTCATAACCGTGGACGACAATGACATCGAATTTGTGGATTCTTCTTCAATGAAATCCAAACGTGCTATTAGTGTTGTTACAAATGTGCGCAAAAGAAAGCGTGTGCAAAAATGTTGGAATTGTAAAAATGTGGGCCATGTTAAGCGTAATTGCAAATTGCTAATTATTTTGCATCCTAAAATTGATAAGCGAAAATGTTATTTATGTTTGCAAAAAGGACATTTGTCTTATAATTGTCCTGCTCTTAAATGTTAAGTGTGATGTTTAGCCTTTTGAGTTTATTTTATAAGTTACAGGAGTAACTTGAATTTTGGTTGGAGGAATTGTAGCAGTACGAATGTAATGCTATTTGTGTGCAATGCATTATTATGTTTGAGTTCATTGTGTCTTATGTTAGTTAGCATATTGTTACTTAAGATGCTAATTAGTCTTGTGAACTTCCCGTCTAATTACTCAAATAGTCTTGTGATGCTTGTGTGAAGCTTTGTTTAGGTTCCAATAAGACAAAGGAACTGGAGACTGGAAGACCAGTCGGTTCAGAGTAACAGTTCAAGCAAGAGCTAGGCTTAAGGCTTGAGTAGCCAGTGTTTCTAAGTTAAAGCTTAAATTAAATTAAATAAACTGACGTATTTATTTATTAACAGCTTTGTTTTGGAATTGCTTTGCTTGCATTTAATAAGAGAGCATCATTACATAAGAGAAGCACAGGAGAAGGCTGCAAAATAATAACTCGACTCGGAGATCTCGTTACAATATTGATCAAAATAGCTGCCAGATTCAAGCCATTGAAAACACCAAAAAAAATCGTTAAGTGAGGGATTTGACGGGTTTGAAATGGACATTTTAATTTATTCAGAAAGCTTTCATCAACATTCCGTTGAGTTTGTCAGGGTAAAATCTACAAATCGACATATAAATTGCTACAGTGTAAAAATTCCATATTTCTCCTATAAGATTTCATAATATTGTGAAATATACCGCATAAGTATGATTTTAAAACTTCGAAAATACAATTCAATGATACCATTCAGTATTAAATATTACCATCAATTGATAGGCTTTTAACTAATTCACTAAACCAAAACGATATGCTCTAATTTAAGTTAATCAGAAAACAAAGCATAACCTGACTTTTTGTCTGAAAACTATACACAAAATGCAAAATATGCCATTTGACAGTAAATCAATGAAACTTGAAAAAGGGCATCTTTCGTTTTTAACTATAATTTCCCCCTTGTCATTCCAACTGAAGTTTTGTTGCCGTTCTTTTTCAGTCATTTTTGATTCACATTCGCATTTTTCTCGTTCATTGAAACTCCTGGAATTTAAACTATCATAAAGTTCGGCCGTGATCACTTTCATCACTTTTGCCATGGTTCTTTAATGTAATTTAGAAAAGATAATGTCAATTAGGAAAGGAATCAAGGTGAAATTTGATAACAAAAATCGCTTTGTAATCGTAAGTAACACATAAAAAGATGATGCCTGGAGGTTTGTACTATACACTACAGAAATGCTACTTGTAATTCACGCCAAAAGTATAATCGAAAGAAATAATTGACTTTTTATTAATGAAACTAGCTTTAGAGACGAAGACAGCTATTCTGGGCAATATCATAAAAATTGACCACTTGGCAGCATATTTTTTCATGTATGATCCTTGTCTGTGCGCCTTTGTATACGGCCTGAACACACTAAAATCCATTTCACTCGTAGTAGATGATATGCCAACATGGATGCTGGCCAAAACTATTGTGGCCCACAACTATGCAACTCTGCAGACAATAATTCTGCAAGCAGAATTTGCTCGACCACTGGATTGTAGTATATTTCACTCCTGTCTGGAATTGAAAGAACTTGTATTCATCAATATAAAATTCCCCGAGTCAGTGAAAGCGAATGGAAGTACAACGATTCCCAAACCTTTTGTAACCAACTATGGACAGATTCATAGAATTTGCCCTAAAATTGAACGATTTTGCAACTCTGGTGTGCCTATGAAATACGTGGATTACATCAAGATCACTAGAATGACTAATCTACGAGATTTGAGCTTACATAATAAAATGATATCGAAAACATCGATCACTTAATTTCAATTGCCCTTCATAGATGGCTCCACAAGCAGACTAAAAACTCTACGCATAGCACGTATTGTGGAAAGACATTTTCGTGTGTACGCGTCAAACGCCGTTTACTATGTTTCAACTGATTAAACATATGCAAACAAAGGAGACAAAGAAAATGTCGAACTGTACTTGAAAATAGCTACAAGAGTTGGAGGTGAAAAAATCTAAGAGTTTTTGGAATTTAAAAATGATTTTTTTAAATTGGTTATTTTGGTGTTTTTGGTTTTCCCTGGGAAGGCGGCAGGTAAGTTTTTGTGTAGTTAGTTTGTTTACTCGTCAGTTTTTTAAATTTAAAGAAGGTTATCGGATAAGAATGCAATTTCGGCCAGTGATTTTAAACAAAAGTGCACTTTTCATACCAAATATTATTGGTGCATTGCAAAGCTTGAAAAATTTGCTTTCTAGATTGATAATAAAAAAAAGTATGAAAACAACACTTTTAGATTCTTGATCCAAAGAAAAAAAGTAGTTTCACCAACAATTTACACCTATGAAAGCAAAAATTATTTTTACTTTTCGTCTGCCATGGTGACACCATGCTGTTAACAGCAAACATCATACCAGATCAAATTATGAAAATGATCAGTTTGAATTTGGTTGTCGAATGCAAAACACTTTTCGTTTCAGTCGCTCCAAAATATTATTTAATTCTTGTTGAAAATGCTATTTCGTTATTGTGCAGTCTGTAACAAAAAACTTGGTTCTTTCAAAAAAAAGTTTTTTCTCACTTTACCCTGTATCCGAAGCACTATAAGTGGTTACAATAGAATTTACAACCTGAGATGCCCATCGGAAGGCGAAATCTGCTCTACATGTTATGCATCTATCAAGCAATCGAAAAAAGTATGTTTTTTTTGGACACATGTTGATTTCATTTAATACATTTTAAACAGTGTTCCAATACCACTTTGCACATTTTTTGCAGCTGTCGAAAGATATGTCGAAGCGTGTAGGACACAGGCCCAGTGATCCGACCTCGGCACCTGCTGTTAGTGTTCCGAATTCCACACCATCACAACATAGTGATTCGAACTCTGCTCCATCACAAGCAAGTGATCCGGTTCCAAATCCACCTGAGAACATAGCGAACGACGACAGTGATGAATTTTACAGTTTCAATTCGCTTACTGGCCCAGAATCGAGTTTAACAGCTCCTTCTTTTAGCCAGTTTACAAATCCAGATGGTCGTCGAAGTGAGAGTTCGATGGATGTTGACAGTCAACAATTTGATTCCAGATCAGGTTATATAGTTTATTTTTGGTAAAGACAATTTAATAACATTGTTTTGAAATATGTATAAATTATATTATCAATTATGTTTCAAATGCTATTCACACAAACTGCTTTAAATGCCGATACCAAAATGTCGATTTAAATAAGTTAGAAAGAGAAGAGACTATTAGAATATTTTTCCAGTTTCAATATTCAAGCATTAAATACGGTCACTCATAATTATGACAATGTATAATATCTAGTGAAAAGTTTTTTTTCAGTATGTACAGTATGGAATCAACTATATAACATGAGCTTATCAAACCTTATTATTTAATGAATTTATTTATCTGTGCAGTATCTAGCATCCATTCGCAACATGCTATCAGCTATCCCGAAGACGGCATTGGTAGATCTTTTTCTGAAGAGAAAAATCTTTCTACCAAAATCCAACAGAACTTGTGGAAAACACATCGTCGATGGAATTTTCACGTCAGCTGCTCTTGAATTAATTGAGCCTACCCAAGAGTCATTTCAACTATTAGGTATTTATTTACAACCACTAAAATGTTTATTTGAATGTTTTGTTAATTTTTAAAAAATGTTTAGGTGCGCCTGCTGTACAATGGTTCAATGATATCGAATCAGCAAAACGTCCAAGTTTTTACGCGTTTGAATGTGACTATCTATATTCTGATGCAGACTTTTACTCATTGGTGGGATTTACGAAGTCACAATTTAACGAAAAACTTTGTTATTAGAAAACATTCTTATTGGGCAATCTTGAAAAACTTCGTTGTTCAAAAACCTTGTTATTGGGCAATCTTGAAAAACTTCGTT
>Ga0210040_10009705_pt1 | contig 11159 bp, 7 predicted proteins | sample CryGeyCG12114_NA_FD_185462 | JGI IMG/M metagenome (GOLD analysis project Ga0210040, IMG submission 185462) | Groundwater microbial communities from aquifer - Crystal Geyser CG19_WC_8/21/14_NA (SPAdes) (version 2) | ecosystem: Environmental > Aquatic > Deep subsurface > Groundwater | place: USA... | reverse complement strand
TCTGCGAGAACCCTGCAAGAACCGGCATTGATGGTCCAAGAGGTGGACGAAGGCTTGCACGTGAATTACAACAGTACCAGTGCTATATTGACCAGCAGTGGCGCAGATGCTGGTAAAGCCAGCGTTGGTAAGACAATGTCGGAAGAGGTCGTTTTGGATGACAGCCAGCCCAAGCTATTTTTGCCAGTGGATACAGAGGCGCACAGTATGGATAATTTGCCTGAAGTTGATGCTCCACCCGATTATGATCAAGCATGGAAAGCTTTTATCAAAATGCAAGATCAGCATGTGTATGCCTCGAAGATGCTCGAGGTCTTGTCTACGGCGGACTCGGCCCTTTTCTTAGACCGTGCAATCCAGGCCTTTCTCCTTATACCCATCGAAGATCGAAAGGAGGCGGACTATCAAAGGGCTGTTGTAGTGGCCACACAGCGGCGTCGCTTTTCCTGGGCCACCAAAGTCTGCGTGGAAGTCATGGCTCGTGGTATTGGCCAGGGCTGCTCGGACACACTGCTGGCATTCTTCGTAAGCCATGGGTTGTGGAAGAACGCCACTAGTTTGTGGGAAGGTATACTCAAACAGCTATCGGCCTCCAGTCCCCGCAGATATGATCTAAGTTTGGCGTTGAGGTCATGCTCCTGGACCTTGCTTGACGATATGGTTGAGTTACCTAACAGGCTACTGAACCTAGGCGACCGGCTTTCACGGACCGCTTCCGTATTTGCAGGGAAAGAGCAACGGTTGAGAAGCTTAGCGGAACACTTGTTATATCGTGTGGTCAACAGCCAGAAAATTCTTGGTGGCATAACCGGAAAAGGCCTTCTGTCGCTTTTGGACACGTTCCGGGAGCTGGGCTTGGTGACGACGAAGCATTATTTCCAAGCTTTTCGCACCTTGGGAGCTCTATCGCACACACGTAATCGCAGCGAATTGGTTGTGATGCTGTACAGAAATCTCAGGTTTCAATATCCAGATCAGGACGCTGAAAAAATCCGGCCGTGGGTCTACGGTACACTCATCTCAACATGCTGCAGGGCAGGACATCCTCCGAGTGTCTATATGTTCCTTCTTGATGAGTTCAAACGTATGCATGGTATGCCGGATAGGGCTGCATACCAAAAAGTAATGGCAGCTTGTGCGTCTCAAGGAGAGGTAGCAGCACTTCAAAAAATATTCACAATGTTTTGCGAAGATCACGGCAAACCACATGAGCCTGCATACATCACTCCACTGATGTATGCTTATGCTCGGGTAGGTGATGTCAAGCGGACAACTGAGGTGTTCGACAGTCTCAAGGCGAACTACAATATTGTTCCTGATACTTATTGCTGGAACATTCTCCTCTATGCGCACGCAAGGTCGCAGCATCCTGACGAAACTTTCAAAGCCTTCGAGAGAATGAGGCAGGAGCAAGTGCGTCCTGATGCTTACACCTTTGGCACGCTCATGGGTGTATGTTCCACCAGTGGTGACACACAGGCTGTCCATCAATTGATCGACCAAGCAAGGAGACTAGGCATACCAGGCACGACCGACATGGTTACCACTTTGATTGAGTCTTATTGCCTTAACGACGAAGTCGAAAGTGCTCAGCACCTTGTGGACTCGGCCACCAAAATGAGATTGCAGGGATCGCCGACTCGGATGTGGAATACTCTCCTCCGATATCATGCCTTTCAGCGCGACCCGGATGCTGTACTAAGTACGCAGACACGGATGAGAGAGCTTGGGGTCAAGCCTGATGACATGACATACGCTGCGCTTATGGAAGCATTAGTCGTGATGGGCAAAACGGGCGACGCAGCCAAGATTCTCAGGACACTGCACTTAAGTCAAAGCCTCACAGCCAATCAATTCCATTACTCTATCGTCTTGAATGGCTTCGCCCGAGAAGGCAATCGTGACATGGCCAATGTCATCTACAAAGAGATGGTAGAGCGCTTTCCGAGAACGAGTGTCAGTGCGAGATTATCGATGCTTCATCTCCAGAGCAAGCGCGACATTGAGAACTCCAGGCTCGTCTCGGCTGTCACCGGAAGACTTGATCGAAGCAACCAATTTCATGCCCTTGACTATCTTGCAGAAGTCCTTTTCGAGACTACTATTGCAGATCTGGCGACCAAGGATCCTCAACCAGGCTTTCAACGCAGAAACCCCTCTCAAGCTTTGCATTCGATTTATGTCGAGTATCTTGTTAGCACGCTTGACGCAGTTGGTCAGTATGCCAAAGCGGAGAAGTTGTTACAGCGATATGAGTCTCTTCTCAAAGCGTCGTATCTCAACCAAGACGAGCAAAGTCAGGATTCTATACAGCTGCAGACAGCGCGCATGGTTGGTTCCGTTCGACGACAAGAATGGGCGAAGGTGTCTTGCGTCTGGAGAGATATTCTTCGGCTAGCGATTCGTACAGGACGCTCAAGATCTTTCGAAGAATCCGGAAGCAGACTCAACGACACGTTTACAGCGCCTGAAAGAGCTGCACATGCACTTCGTACAAGCAACATAGATCTCCTCAATGGGGGTCGCGCTCAAGGAGCCTCCGAATTTCGGTCTATGATCGCTCAAGAGTTGACAGATGAATCCCACGACAATCTTTTAAGACCCGACCTTGTATTATTGGAGGAAGAGGGTTTACAGGTTTTGCCTGCCCATCGTTTCATACTGTCTATACCTCTAACAAGATACATGCAAGCCCTTGATGAACAGCGACGCCACCATGACATTATCACACTCGTGGAGAAAGTGCAAGGGGTTGGGTTTCGGCTCACGAGCAAAAATTGGAATACCTATATCCAACTCATGACGAAGTCTGTGAATCCAAAGCACCACTTGCACGCTTACGAAACATTCGAAGAAAGGCTCCTCCCAAACGCACCTCCTTGGAATTTGTTGCGTCGTGGCAAATGGATAGACAACGCCGATGTCGTTACCTCCGATGGCCAGCTGAGATCTCCCGAGCCTGTTCGCCGGAGGACTATAGAGAAGATCCGACCTGGCCTGCTGCTGCCAACTTATTATACCGTCGTGTATCTTGCTACAGCGTTGATGAAAATGCATCGTCGCGTCACAGAGGGCGATTTGACGCTCGAGCTTGTTCGTCGTCGTGCCAGTGGAACGATTCGGCTTGTGCAAGACTTGCCCTACTTGCCAGATAGGATACAGGGACTACTCCTCCGGGGCAGAGAAGTAATTGGCGATCTTCGAAAACGACCACGACGTCCAGCGACGCCAGATCGGTCTGGATTGCTGGGTAGCAAGTCGCCTCTGGACTCTGTACCGTTAGATGTCCTAGAAGAAGTCGAAAAACACATTGCACCAAAACCCGAAGACATCCGTAGCAGTCTGCTCGGGTTGCAGAAACGAGCGAACAGCAGGCGTGTGACGGAAGCGGATGTCAAGCTCGCAGAGAAGGTTTCAGGGTACATAACACGTTCACCTACGGTGCTTGAAGCACGGGGCCAGTGGGAAGATGGATCCGAGATAGTTGATCGTGTTCGAGGTGAGGAAAGGATTAAGGCTGCAGAGATAAACCAGATCAAGTGGGACGCCCAACTTCCGCGCAATGTCAACAATCCTCAACTCGGCGAGCCTTATATTGCTCCATCTGCGACAGATGGATCTAAGCACGAAATACGTCCAGGGCTGCCCGCAGGTGGTACGCTTTTCGATCCATATTACAGTGGCATCGAGGAGAATGCTTTGCACGATCAGAACGTTAGAGACTCGGCGTTGAAGTCGTTTAAGGCGTTTAAGGCTGTGGTCGCTCCAGTCACTACAGTTTCCAATCCAGTGGGCACAGGCAAGAGACTTCGGAAGGCTATCGGCGGACGACGGCGCTTTGAGGAAGCATCCAGGAGATCTGGCTCGAAGCTTACTCTTGGCTTCAACAAAGTCGATTTCGTCGCCAAGTTCAGGCCAGGCAACACGGCAGCGTTGGTGCGGCACATAGGCCAGCGTATGTTGAAGACTAGGCTCAGCGAGAGAATAAGGGTCGTATTGCCAAGACCTTATCTGTCCGAGAGACAACGTCAAGCGTTTTCCAACAACAAGCAAGTGAAAAACATGAGGAGGGAAGCGAAGGCCAGAGATGTCAGCATCGCTATGGCTGCGAGGAGAGAATGGAAGAAGGAAAGGAAGCAGAGAGCAAAGGAGAAGGGTTTGACAGTGGAAGAGATGGAAACGCAAGAGGAGAGCAGTGGTGAAACGGAGGTGGAACAGGAGGCGACGAGGCCGTCCGACAACAAGAACGAGCTGGGTTATGTGCAGAGAAAGTTCAGGTGATCAAAGTTACGTGGCTTTAGCATAGCAATGGCGTGACGGCGTTGGCTATACCATATATGGAAAATAGAAGGCTCAAGACACTGTACTATAAGAGAGGTATACAATAAGCTCAAGGCTTGTACGTAGACTAGGTGTTCTCCCTGTCGATGTCTCCCTCTAGAGACCTATCGCCTAAGAGGTATTCACATAGTATACACTACCTCGCTCGAAGTTGTTTTGGTGAATGTATGATATCTCCGAGTATCAACGAGCCTAAAACCCCGGTGTCTGGCACGGCCATCTGGACGACGAAATACCACAACATACCGAATGGGGAGATTTACATACCACTTTGCGCCTCACAACTTGACTCACTTCTTCACTCAACGTTTCCTCAGTTTCGCTCGGTGGTATCAGGTGTACTACGAGGTGTGCAACAAGCTCCGGATCCGCTGTTGAGTTGTTATGTCGTCCAGTTTTCAACCCTGCCCGAGTGCGGGCATTGAAATCACCTCCGATGATTCCGGAGCAGGGGAGGGGCCTTACTAACTTAACATAAAGCAATCCTTGATTACTGAGCACACAATTTAGATCACGCCCACGACTACCTTCATCCCCTACCCCAGGTTACTATGGAGACTGTGCTGGCCTAGGCTGGGCTGACTTCACCGTGCCTTGTCATGCCGGGCGGCCTGAATCAGGCTTACGAATGAGCTCAGACGAGCAATATAAGTGCGCGAAGATGGGAAAGGTAGGCGGGCGTGGCAGAGTAGAGTGGTGAGTAAGACGCGTGTTCGATTACGAAGGGTCTTATGGATAGTTGTGGTATCAGTCATAATTGCTTGCCTGTCAAGGCGAGAGAGGCTTAGCTAACCACCCAGCGTGTCCTGTGTAAGTATTTACATCGACTGTGCACATCGATGTTTGAGCATATAGGGGGCCCTAGTATCCAACAACGGAAGCGACGAGGCAATTCAGCAAAGTTGACCTATCCACGACCGTCAAACCGGAAATCTTCCGACGAAAGAAACTGTCGCTCTCGAAACAATGACACAACCGTTGGCCCGGCCGTCGACAAGACCAGCATTACCTAGGCGCAATGCGTCCGCCAACAGCACACTTACCACTTCCTCCAGATCTAGTTCAAGTTCTTCACCTAACACAAATGCACCACAATGTACATCCATAGCCTTACCAGCCTATACACCTTTCGCAACACCTCCTTTACTGTCTCCAAACTCAGCACCAACAGAGAACGAGCCAAGCATCTCGTCCCTCCCTGAGTCATACACATCCTTCTCTCTTGATGAAATCAACGAAAATTTAACCGCTCCAGATTCGTCAGAAGAGCTGCCCCCATACACCGAAGCCGACCTGCCATCGGGTTTCTACTTCTCTGTACAAGAAGTAGACTGTGAAGAAAACTCAAAGTCATCGAGCACTACAAGGGGGCGATGGTGGAAACGTTCAAAGGTGAAGCAATGGCACGCAGGTGACTCGAGGCATGGTGGCGTTGAAGAGACCAACAAAGTGTCGTGTCAGTGTTCAATGTGCCAGTGGCGTCTCGGGAGAAGCGGTAGAAGGACATGAGGACATGGGCGCAGTGGGAGACACGGGGTGATGGAGGAGAAGGAGGAGGAGGAGGAGGAGGAGGAGGAGGAGATCAGTTTGATGTCAGGTTCTGCTGGTATGAGCTGAATTAGATCCCTTCCAGGCGGTATATACCATGGCGTATGTCTGTCAGGATGCTTTGTTAAGGTCAATCCTGAAAGGTGCTAGTCAGGAGCACTTTAAAGAAGTCGTGTCGGATTGTACTGCTGCGCAAAGTCTCGAAATCGATGCGCCAGTAATTTGAAGCCGATACACTCTCTCCATCTCCTACACTCGCGCATCACAGGCATGGGCACGTTTAGCACATCAGGGAGCGTGTAGACGTACAGTGGGTCCTTTTGTTGCAACCCTAACACACCCACGACAACACACCGCAGCTGAGAAGCTCGGGTTTCGGCAACGATCAGCTGTTAACCACTGATGCCGATACCGATACCGACGCCGACGCCGAATGCCGAGCCGCCAAGCTTGAAGCGTGCAGATCTACATGACTTTGGCGGAGTCCACGAGAGTCCAAGTCGCTCATCGTTCCACCTTTGCTGTCGCACACCAGCTGTCCAGGTCGCTGCTAGCATCATACCTTGCTCACGTGCATTCCTCAGCTGCTTTGCATCGCAAAGTCCTTGTCGTAATGTGCTGATTTGGCATCACACTGGGAAAAGTGGTCATCGTGGTATTGCTATTTCCGCAGATGTGACAAGCTATCCATGCCATGGAGCCGCTACCTGGTGGCTGAGTCGTCTCCAGCTGAAATGTCGCTGCCTTCCGAACAGCCATCTAGACTCGGTCATGAGTCCTTTCCCAACAATCTAGGCTTGTCATGATGCCTGCTGAGAAATCCTCATCTCCATCCTTCAAGGGCAAAAGAACAATCCCATCGCAGCTACGAACGCTGAGCCTTACGCGGGACAGGTGCTGGAAGGGCTCCATAATGGCGCTGACCCGGTCCACTCTTACGGCATCATAGAAGCCTTGTCGCTCGATGAATCGTTCCAGCAATCATCGAATAGATCAACCCGCAAGTCATGCACGACATCCAGCTACCATGGATTTGACTCAAACTCTTTTCGTGTTCCTGGCCCGTGGCAGTTTTCCGTGCCCAGAGCCGTTCGTCGAGTTGGTGTGAGGACGAGTGCCTTGCGGCTTCTTAGGATCAGCTCACATCCATTGCGCCCCATCCTTTCTCTCGCAACAGGGGTCCCAAGCAGAGCTTGTTGTTTCGCTTGTGCAGCTGCTTGAGTGCTGTGCTACCTTGGAACCATTCGGATCTGGCATCATTTGACGTCCGTGTACTGGTTGCCATTCGCTCGTCATCAAACTGGCTTCTTGAGCCTGCGATGCGGACTGAAGGACTAGGGCTTGCGCAACCGTGAAAAAGGTGAAGGACCGAGCACGTAACATACGTTTAAATCGCATCCATTTCCCCTGAACTTACATTTGGGATCTTCGAAACATCCAGAAATTCAGTAAGCTTATATACGTCCAAATGTCATACCACCAAGATGGCACCTGCTAATGTCGCCGAGTATACGTTCTTGAACTGGTCATCTACAACAACACTGACCAAGCTTTCACCGCGTCCTTCCATCTTAGTGTTAGTATCTACTGCCCTTCTAGGCATCTCTGCTGCTATTGTCGGCATCAGGCTCCGTAATTCACACCGTGCGAGACTGCTGGGACGCATGGCAAGTTCTGAGCAACAGATCGAGGAGCTGAAGTCTTCAAACACGCAAATGGAGACCGAGGTTACGAAATTCAGGTTCCCACGGTCTGAAGACACACCTATCTTCGACTCACCATTACACGGGCAAAAACCGTTCTGCGCGGTGACGAGCAGAATGCTCGCTATGAACGCAGAGCGAAGAGAAAGAAGCAGTCTCGGTAGCGCGAAAGCCGAGAACTTCAGCGCGGACGCCGGGAGGGAGGAAGAGGCAGTCGAGCACGTTGGAGAAGGCGACCCCGATGTCATCTGGCGCAGGCGCTTATTGAAATTGTGGAACATGCCGGATGATCCGGGGCTGGAGTTTGACAAGCAGAGAGCGTGAAAGTGACACAGTACGTGGCGCAAATAAGGCAAGATCTCGACGATGGTTCGTATTCTCGGCCTCGTCGTCCCTGATGGAGAGTCCATGAAGGTCTGGAAATGTCCTCGGGGCCACTACCGTCATCCACGCACTCCGCCTGCCGACATCAGCCATCAAGGCTGGATCTCAAGACCGGGTGGCAACGAAAGAAGCAACAGGGCTTACACAGTAAAACCATCTAACGCGCCCATCATGGTCGGGTATCATTCGAATGCCAGAGAAAGATGTATCCGCTACGTTCACCCGATCGAAAACAGACAGCGCGATGATCGACGCAGCTGCAGGGGAGATTACAGTGGTCGTCTCCCGAGTGCGCGAAACTGGAAGAACACTCGAAAGTTGGAATGAGGAAGCGAAAGTCTGCGACATTTTGCGAGCCGCGTTGATGGATTACGGAGGAAGGACTTGTGGGAAGGCGCATCAGAGGGAATGAAACGTTTCGCGGAACATGGAGTTCGCCTACATAAAGTAATTACCGCAGTAGTTCCATGCGGACATCAGGGCATAGAAAAGCGATTCAAGTTTTTTGGACAGTTTGCCTCGCCTACACGTGGCCACGGAGATAGCAAGACACCGGATGATACTGGCATGTACTGTGGTATAAAAGTACGGCGCTACGGTAATTGCTGCGTACAAAGTGGTCCTCCCGGACACACAAACGCTCTGCTCAGCACTACAAACGTAAACCAAGCATGAAGATAACAGCTCAGACATTTGCTATTGTACGTCGGCCTCACAATGATCAATTCGAGAATCACGATCATCCCGCAGCCTTGATGGGGTTTTCCACCTCGTGCGCCACGTCCCTCTTCCGCTTCTTCTGCACTGCCTCTTCGCCAGCACCACTGTTCCTTCGCGCGGTGCTCTTGACCAATTTCTTCAGTGTCTCGGGCGCATCTTCCTTGGTCATCAAGACCTCGACCATATTCAAGCCTTTGCCTTTCTGAAACTCCTTGTCCGCCAGTACGTCGTTCAACTCGCCCCACGTGGCCGCTCTCCTCGTCGTGACGGGATATTCGGGGTCGTTCTTTGGTGCTCCAAAGTAGTTTGGCGCTTCGAGATATCTCCACGGCTGGATGTCGTTGTAGCTCGCCTGCATGCCGTGGATCCAGCGTTCGATGGTGTAGCCGTCGTTGTTGATGACGAAGATGACGACGTCCAGTCGGTTCCGGATCATGTCGCTGATGGCTTGCGCCGTCATTTGGAGGGAACCGTCACCTTCGAAGAGGATGGTTCGGCCTTCCGGTCGGGTTCCTGCGGCGATCATCTCACGCTGAGCCAGTGCTGCACCCGCAGCGGCTGGGAGCATGTAGCCGATGGACAGCCATATGGAGGAGTTGATCAGTGTGGTGTGCGGCGGCAAGATGAAGTCTCTACCTCCGATGGATGGCGTGCCCGTCTCGGTGAGGATGATATCGCCGGAGCGGAAAAAGGTAGAGATGCGCTGGTAGAAGGTGTCTTGATCGATGACATCGTTGTACGCCGTGGTCGGAAGTGCTTTGAGTTGTGCAACTGGATCGCCGAGATCTGGGTAAGGGTCGTACTTTGGCAGGCGACTTTTGTCGATCCTGTCCAGGATCTTGCGCAATAGTGGCTTTACATGAAGGTTGGAATACCTGTTGCCGCTGCCGATTTCAACGGAATTCTGGTGGAAAGTGATGGTCACTTTTGCATTGGGCAATGTCGTAAAGCCGTAAGTGTTGACATCGCTGTTGAGAGGTCCTAGACGGAGGACGAGATCACAAGACTCTGCCCAGGGCATGTAAATCTGCTTGCCAGCTTCTCCTGCATAAATACCGTGGAAGTTGGGATAACTTTCGTTGACGATACTTTTCCCGAACGGAGTGGTCGAGGTGGGAAAGCCTGTGACTCTGACAAGCTCATCTGCTTCGTCACTAATGCCGTATTTTGATGTAAAGCCGTCAACGATGATGAAGGGCTGCTTCGATGCATAAATCTTCTCGAGGATAAGATCGACGCCCCCATCCTCAAACCCTTCATCATTCGGAGGAATTGTGAAATTGATAGGACTGTTCAGTAACGCTGACGAGACTTTGGCCTTGACCATGTCGGTGGGAAGCTCGATGTATACTGGTCGGCTCAGCATGATGCATTCTCGGAGTGTCCTATCGATCATTCCGGGAGCCGTTGCAGGATCGATGAGGTTCGCCTGGGCCACCGTGACTTTGGCACCCATTTCAGCAAACACTCTGAAATCGCCGTCGCCAAGTGAATGGTGCAGACACATTCTATTATCCTGGGCGGGTCTAGGTGGTGTGCCGACGATATGGACCACGGGGGCCATCTCTGCATATGCTCCACCAATGGCATTGATGGCGGACAATTCGCCAACGCCAAAGGCGGTTATCAGGGCTGAGATGCCCTTGATGCGAGCATATCCGTCTGCTGCATAGCCCGAGTTGAGCTCATTGGCGTTGCCAACCCATGTCAGCCCTGCCGGTTCGACATAATCAAGGGCGGTCAAGTTGTAATCGCCAGGAACGCCATGGATGCCGCGGACACCAAGTTGGTGTAGACGGGTAAAGAGATATTCTGCCAAGTCAATCTGCTTGCTCATGCTCACGCAGACGTTGCTGCTTGTGCTGATATCACCTAGAACTGAACAAAGAGCAATCAAAGAAGATGGGCAAATGGGCGGTCGAGCAAAGAGCAAAGAGCAAAGACCTAGCTGTAGACAGAGATTGGTGGGGAGAATGAGGTCAGAAAGCTGCAGTATGGTTTATGTATCGACGGACACATCCTTATCGGCCTCTTGTCAGCAAAGGGCGGAAAGCCCAACGGTGGTAGTCGAGGATGAGGGAGCTGTGGTCGTGCAGCGGATGGCGGTTGCATTCAGCAATCCGATACGATTCCTCGGCAACCCGCGCATAGACCCGGCCATTTTGCAAGACTATGCTGAACACGGAAGCTAACAAATCTATGCCAACCCTGTAAGCGCGGAGCATTTCCGGCCAGGTTCAAAAGTCTCATTCTTTTTATGACTCGTACCTCTGGTACTTCGGCCAAACACCCGTCTATATCTTGGAACGGCCTTCATTCGTCCCTGTCTCGGGCATCTTCATGCGCCTTTTGCCAGTCCGCCATATGCATGTATGCCGCAAGAACGAAAGTGACAATCGCCAACCCCAAGCATGGTCCAATCCATAATCCAGTCAACTCTAACCGCGGTGGTCCATAGGTGAG
>Ga0210040_10009704_pt1 | contig 11163 bp, 4 predicted proteins | sample CryGeyCG12114_NA_FD_185462 | JGI IMG/M metagenome (GOLD analysis project Ga0210040, IMG submission 185462) | Groundwater microbial communities from aquifer - Crystal Geyser CG19_WC_8/21/14_NA (SPAdes) (version 2) | ecosystem: Environmental > Aquatic > Deep subsurface > Groundwater | place: USA... | reverse complement strand
AAGAAGATAAGATGTTTACTATGTAGTGTAGTGCAACTATAAACTTTGTTAGTAATTCAAAATTTTTAAGTGTTTCTAAAGAGGGAGCGGAGTCAGAAAAGAGAATTACATCATCATAAATCACACGTCCCGATCTGTAACAACGGAAAGATTTCCTCTTTGTATGTGTGAACGACCAGCGAACCCCAAATGGTCGGACCCCTTGAGAGAAGTCGAACACAAACCGTTACCAGGTTTTTCCATCTTTTTTGTGTCTAGGCCAGGGACTGACTGACTACTTGATTTGTCCAGTAAGGTCGGTTAGTTGGATACTCATTCCGAAATCCTTCTTTGGACAGATTGTTCGTTTCCCAAAAATCAAGCAAGCAAGTTACTCACTTTGTCAGATGTGCGGGTAGCTAGACAACGTTCTTTTCCCCTCGGAATGTGTTTCCAGGCAAGTTGGTAATGACCGCCATCATCATCATTTTACGTTGTATGCCCCATTGTAAGATGAAATCAACATGGTCCTTCTTATTTTTAGATCTTGATCCATGAACTTTGCGAGGTGATGAAAATAAATCCATATTGTGGGATTGTGGCGCTGAGTCATTGACTCACAATGTTCAATAACAACATGACTACTACTGTATCCATCAGGCTCATTCGTTGTCTCTTCCGCGGCTCAAAACGGCTGGAATCCTTTTAAAGCAAATGTGACCCAAGGCCAAGGAAAAGATTTGCAATGCCATTCAACAAACGATAGGGGATAGGATGAGTAGTAAGCGATTTTGATTCTGTGTAAATCAAACCAGCTGGTCTTGGAGACTGTTTTTTGGACTACTAGTGCGTTAATGTCAGTCAGTCAGGTAGTATAGGATCCCATGAGAAAATGCAAGGCCGTTACTCTAAACAAACGTGCATTTGAACATTGAAAGAAGTGCATAAGCGTGCATTTATTGGGATGGATGGATTTTAGTGTGGTCGGTTGATCGGTCGTTGGACTTTCAGAAAAAAAACTGGAGTACAGAATTCTCACTTTCAGATGTTAGATGGATTGAAAAACTTGGAATATTAAATTTGCTAAGGCGTAGAGGAATTGGCGCAGTGCAGTAATGTTGCAGTATTTTTAGCTGATTATTTTTTGTATAACAATAGTTTTGTACCAATTTCAATCACATTTGACTTTTACAGATTTTAAGGCGCACGTTTTACGAGGACAGTTGTCATGCATGAAGTAAATGAGTATTTATTTCTGTTTGCACTTACTGGATATGGAAAAATTCGTGTATACTAGAGTTATGACATCGATATCGCTAATGTGGCGCTCTCCCAGTTTTCCCCAATTGTAGCATAACAATGAGTAGAGCACAAATCAAGTGGAGAATCATGCACCAGAGGAAAATGCGAGCTGGTGAAATTAGTTGGCAGAAGACAGACACAGTTTCTGTTTTAAGATCTTCATCTCCATTTGCAATGCAGAAAATTGGTGGCATGAAAAATGGAGAAAAAAATTCTGCCTACTTCCAGTGTTCACCATAGATTATACTATATACTCTGTGTGCCTGTTCATCTGAATTTAGATGGAGAAGGAAAACACCCTTGGTCTTATTTTTGGGACAGTTTCGGGATTTAATAGTGTTCCATTTGGGACCCAAAAAAATTTATGCCATATGTGTTGTGTACGGCAAATGTAACACAAAGAGGTTGCATTTCCTCCCATTCCACTACATTATGCCACTCTGTTCTCTGCAAGGAGTTCCGGTGACCACTTGGGGGTGTCTTCCTTCACATCTTACAGACCTAATGTGGATAAAAGCCCTATTCTATTGCTTCATAATTATTATCTGCTTTACTTACTTGCTTACTGACTTCAGCTGTACAATCCACTTACTGCAAATGTTTTTTGATCGTATGACATAGTCATGGTCCATTATGCACTCAATATTTGTGCTTGAACAGCAATTTTTTTTAACTACTTACAATGCTATGGTTATTTTTTGACTCAGTTTTTCAGTACAGTAGTTCAGACACTAATTTTTAAGTGAAGGAAATCTGTCAAGTAGTTTGAAAAGCTGTAGCATGTACAGCAACAACCACCATAAACAATGCTGCCATTTTGTACCCCAACATTAAATAAATTCGCAGGAAGCTATTCCGTTATCGCAAAAGTTTGCATTGAATGCGACCAAAGGAAAATAAATGCACCTGAACTCCTGATTAGTGGGAGCACAGGAAAGGGAAAGTGAAAAAAGTGGGAGCACCTAATGTAAAGATGTTGTAATAGCACATTGGCACGAAAAGTTTCGATCTAATACTGCAAATTGATAAGAAATCACACACACACAAGGCCTATATAAAGTGAAATGACTACCCTATTCACTACTTGTTTTGGCAATGTACTACACATACACAAGACTCATTCACTCATGTAAAAGCGCACACAAGCAACAAAACTCATATGGTGGGCCACTCAAATACAAAGGCAAACAAATACGCCGACGAAAACAAACTGCTCCTACTATCAAGCCAAATAGATATAGACTTTTCTATAGCAGAAAACATGGTGCTCAATCTTTTTCCCCAGACTCTTTAGACTGATTCGCGCTTTTTTTTACTATACTACTAACTAACTCGGGGAAAATTATATATAGCCACTCATTGGTAGTTTCATTCACTCACTTTCATGATGTTTCGTGCACTTTGCTTGTACCCTTGTAATGATGCGAATAAGAATAGTTTACAATCCAATTTGGAACAATAATTTATTTGAAGCCGCACTTACTTACTTGCTTTCCTATCCGCTTGCACTTTCTTGTTTACCGTTTTCTGGCATGAACGAACCAAAAAATGGATGATACTCTACTCCACTCATGACACATATCTATTTGTTATTGCAAACCAGTATCAATACACCAGGATACAGACAGTGGTCTGGTTAGTTAGTTAGTTAGTATATACAACATTGAAACTAACTAAAAGTTCGTGTGTAAAGTGGATGAGTAAAATGCGCTACCTACCCCATTTCCAAATTCACGTGCCTTTCACCCTAATGAGTCTGAAGATACCTCAGCCTAGGAAAAACAAGTCTTGGAATTTCTTTTACCAAGGTTGGTAGGTCGTAAAGGAATTTTATCGCAATGAATAAAATATACTTGGGCAGTTGATGCCTCTTTTTCTCGTGTGCGTTTGCCCAACTTAATTTACAACAAATTATATGAGATTCCTACATTTTTTTCACTTTGGATTCAATCAAATGCAATATCCCTAGAGTCAGAATGTGTATAATCCATTCATTCTATCTTTTTAGTCGCATGATGAATACTATTTGTTCCTGGGACTCTTACTATGATTCATAATGTCGCAGTTCTCCTGTCGTATTTGCCTTTTTAGTGTTAAAAAGTAGAAAAGCTTCTCATGAGTTAGTAACAAGAGGGTGAGTCCCAGACAAGGCAACATCTTTCCTTTTCATCTAATGCAATTCCAGGGAGTAACAAACAACCAGTCTGCTGCATTAGTGCGTAAATATTTAATTTTTCAAAAGGAAAGCTACACTATTCCTTTTTTTTTGCTCCCCCTATCTGAATGTATTTATGGATAATATATGTGTACATGTGTGCGTTTTTCCCACACACATGGAGGAAGTAGAGTCACAAATCCTTTCGTACTTGTTTGGTACTAACTATATAACTTTAACTGGTATTATTGGAACTATGTGGGATCCAAAAACGGGCGGATTGATAGCAAAGACTTGTATTCACCCGTGTTAAAGGCTCACGGTGAAATTATCACTGGGACAAAGAACAAAGAGAGAAAGTTAATTTCACCAACTACACAGATGGTTTCCATGAATTGACTCTATATTTGCGGCTGGTTCGGTTTGTGGCTTCTTTCTACACGCTTTTCTATTAATACACAGGGAAAGGTAAATTACAAATAACATTCCCTCACATGCACACACACACAGGCTTGTAATAACTGTGTACAATGCACAAACAGAGAGAAAACGTTTGTTTGCTCCAAATTATAAATACAGGTGTGTCAGTGTATAGAGTCATATAGTAGGAATAGGATTTTTATCAAATAAGTCTGCATAGTTTATTTGAATCCGCATCTAAAGAAGTAGAGTTTGACAAAACGCAATTTCAATTGGACTTGGAAATGTATTTTTCATACAGGGAGACAGTGCCACATTCACTTTGTTAATGATAAAGGAATAGGGTCGACTAAACTTCATGTGTGAGTTCCTTTCCGAAATGTCGTTTTATTATCCGGTGTTATTAGTTATTTACAATCCATAAATCCATAACTATTCATGTGAGTTGTAGCTTTTAGTTAGTACTAAATAACTTGCGTATAGTGCACATGCAAACAAATTGCTATGCGTGTATGACGGATGAAAACGTTATGCTGAAAGTATGAAAGCTAAAACTGAAAACTTATTTAGCAAAAATATGAAAATGGATCATAGAAACTTGTGTATCTGTACATAATACATGACGAATAACGGGATGTTAAAAAAGAAAACGTTTCGAAAAGAATGTCAGTTTTAGTATATGGGAAACAACAATACTACATGCCATTCACGTAGTCGGACACTGTAGTAGTAAAAGCGGGAGTAGTAAATTTATCTCGGATACCATAATTATGTTTTGTATCATCTCGGTGTCATTCTTTCGTGCGTTCCAACCAGATCATCATTGCCATTATTATTGCACCATTATGGCATTGTTTGTGTAATCGTAAATAAACCATGTATTTGGTGTTTACAATTTTATAGCAATATCAATCGATAAATGTAGCTCACCACACCTACACAATGCTTCCTGAATGTGACGACAGTATTTGATGTGACAACTTGTTAAATTTGACTGACCGAATGTATTTTCGGGTGTTTGTTAGTCAACCTGCCAGTATTTAAAGCTACTATATAATGCTTAGAATGGCTGCGACATGGCTATAGTTACATTATTTTTTTCTTATCGCAAATGGAACTTTGGACCAATTCCTGGAGTCTATTTGTAAAAGTTTCTATTCATCTTACTAAAAGTAACCATTCAAAATCCACAAATCGATTCTGTAATTGTTTAAAAGCGAAATAGTTTTTCTCTTAAAAACTGTGGAAATGCCAATGTCATCTGTCATGATGATGATGATGTCAACAAAATATAATATGTAAACGTATACAAACCCGTTATGCAACAGCAATTTTACTTTCACTGTAAATTTTCCATGCAAACTGTGTAGTGAGAAATCCTACAACCATATTCACTAACTACCTTACACAGATGTTTGACAAATTCTACAGAAAATTTCAAGCCAACACATGTGAAACCTTGGTTTAACTTTCTCACCACATGGTTTTCCTCATAAATGTGATGGTGTGTAAAGTTTTTGATTCAAACAAAACTTTACTAAACCACCTATGTCGTCACTTCTAATAAGAAACCATAAAACTTGAAACCAACTTGTATTCATCAAATCTTTAAACCCTCTCGTGCTTTGTGCAAGGGCTCATTGTCATTGTTATATTGGAGACACACAACTCCTATTTACCGGTACACACTAACTAACTAAAACAACGGGATTATCAAAACTACTTGCATACAAAGACTTTCATTTCATAAGCCAAGAGGGTGAACTACCAACACCAATATTCCCCGGTATGTGATGACTACCCTTATCTGCAATAGCTAATAGTACATGTGTGTGCAATAAACTGATGCAAGTAAGTGCACGCTACGCACATTATGTAAAGCCAGAGCATATTCTTTTCAGGCGAGTAGGTAGTAAACACCGCACACAGCACCTTGTAATACATACGGTACTAAACTATAATAAACTACTATAGTACTTTTATTACACAAGTTGTGTATTTTGTTTGTTACTTTGTCACTAGACGCAGATGATTCCAAAAAGGCCCCGTTGTTATCACATTCTGTAGCCAAGTGGAACATTTGTCTATAGGGACTGTGATTACGCACAGAAATACAGATTACAGGTATATCTGTGAAAAGAAGATGCCTCTCAAGTGATTTCTTGCTTTGTGACAGATAAAAGGAGAATACTAAAGGTTGTCCCTATTGTGTCGTCTTTCATCACTCCGTATTTATTAACCAGCTATGGATACCAGAACTAAGTTTGAAAATAATAGCTTATGCGTCGCCAATGAACTAAATTATCACAATGGATGGGATGTTGATGGACATTTGCTGCTATTTAATGCAAGGAGGTACAGTATTATGGTATTTTAGGACTGAAGCTGGAAGTAATGGGTCTGGCCGAAATCACTTTATTTGAGAAATGATTTTTCCGTTCTCAAAATTAGTAAAAGTCAGTTTTCTCAGCTGTATGTAAAATAAACCTAATCGACTGTTATAACTAACTAACTTTTCCCAAACGAAGGTATCCCATTGTAACACCATTCCTGTAGCTATGCACACAGGAAGCTGGACAAAAGAAAGAAAGAGTTAAAGCTTAATCTATACAATGGATTTGATAATGGTACGAATTCCTATTATTGAACCAAAAACATGGGCCCGAGTGAATTCCCATCAGTTGAGGGTGATGATGGTTCCCTTTGGTATCCTCTTGATTGTGCCATTATTATCATCATTGTTCATATTTCTTGCACAATGTGAATCTGTGCTTGCTACTGCATGTTCTACCATGGGAAACTATGCGGGGTATGGACTGTTCATATGGGAGTGAGTGTTGGTAGTTAATGGAAGGAATTCTTATTCATTCCAAACTACCAACGTGTTTAAGGCTACCTTTGTCACCTACGGAAAGCTGCTAGTTGGATTTGTGAAATGACAACTGCACGAGAGAGAGAGAGATGAAATGAGAGTTGCATAGCGCACCCATCAAAGCAACTCATACTCCTTTTCCCTGGCTGTCCAATTCCTAGTCTTCACTCCGTTGAGCAAATGAGCATTCTGATTAGATGAAGGAGCACACTAACTAAAACCCTATTGTTTCTTCGTTTGTAATTCATGTGTAATGAATGCATATGAATTAATACAGTGACAATGAGCTCAGTATGGATGTGATGATGATACACAGTGCAGTTATGTGCAATTTAGTTGATTAGTTGATGATTATTACCATGTAAGGTTGAGTAATCAGGCCTTGCCTTGTAGTTATTAGTTTATGGTAGTAAGAAAATCGGTGTTTTTATAGTTTATTGGTTGAAATGGGTTGGAAAACAGGTTTTCCAGAAAAACGTTGAATTTTTTGTCTATCAATATCATTTATTCTCAACATGGGTTAGTTAGTTGGATTAAATTTTGATAAATAGCTGTGTAGCAATGAGTGACAGCGTTTGTTACCATATAAGGTACACAAAGAGAAATAAATGGGAACTTACCTTGTGACAGAACAGATGCCATTTGACACAATGCTATGACAAGGATTCGACTCCATTTACAAGATGAAGAGCGACTAGAAATTGTTGAAGACGTGAGGAAATTAAAAGCCCATGAAGATTTATGACGTCGAGTTTTGGTTGGATGCCGAACTTTGGGCTTTTCTCTTGGCTCGTGCTCTTCTGAAGGTGACCTCATAGTTAATGAGAATTAATTTTGTATGCACTTGATTCCACAATCTATAATTTTATTCTCACTTTTTTTTGTAAGCACAAGTAATGATGAATTCTTCAAAAATCATTGTGATTGGTGTAATTTAGAAAGTCAACAGCGCCGATGTGAATAATTTAGTTTGCCCACTTATCAACTTTCACTAATTACTTGTAAATACAATTAGGAATACGCAGTTCAGTAATGCACTACTTACACAATCAATGCTCACCCTTCTAACAATAGTAATAAATTGGTTCATTCTAAATAGGTGATTCCAGTATCACCTATTTTTCACGTGGGGTAATGTGCGAATTGTAAATCTATATTTACCAATTCGATTTAATTGTTCTTCCTATCAATTATATTGTAATTATATGACAATTATCTCTTTAATTAGACACAGTTTATTTTGTAAATTGTAACTACGTGAGGATATTCTGAAAATCGGGTCACTGTTTTTATCCAAGAAGATTGTTTTCTTGTATACTACTTTTGTACAAGTGTCGTGCACGCAATTGTGTACACGTTAATCAGGGATGGATATGAGGCAGTAATATCGCCAGTTATCACTATTTTAGATAGCTTAACAATGTGGTACACGATGGGACACAGCAATAGATTGAAAAGACTTTGTTTGCACACTCGCATCCTTTCTCTATCTCTGAGAAACTAAGACTGACTAGCTGTGAGTTTAACGTAGTGCTGTTCATGTCGAAAACCAGAGCAGGGCGAAAAGAAAGAGAGCTGTGGAACCAACCCCCGATAAAACGTACAAGCACAGCTTGGGAACATAACAAAGTGAAAGGGAAATGAGCAGTAGTACAACAGCAGTAGTAGTAACCCTCGTGTGAAAAGCATATTGTACGCATACTTACTGACTCGCACAGGGCGAAAAAAAAGTTACAATTGTATACCGTAAAAATATTTTTTAGCAGATGGTTATAACTCCCACATTCAATGGTGGTGGATTAGAGATTTCATTGGTTCCTGTAAAGAAAGCACATTTTTACGTCCGAAAAAACCGTACTGATTAAGATTAGTTTCTGCTTCCGTACTGTCTCTCCAGTGAGTGATCTCAAAAACAATATAGATAGTGCACTACGCTGCATATAACTTTCCTAGCTCACTTGACTATTTTTATAAACTACAATATGGCATAAGTGTGATATTTTCTTAAATATTACAGCGATTTATACTACATTATTCTAGATCTGATGAAAGGAGTGTAGGGAGTTTACTTATTCTATATACCTTGGTATATCGAATGACATAATTAGTAAATAATATTTTAAACTACAATACAATCACGATAATATAAGTCCGTTGGCCCCTTCTGTTTCTCTAATACTTCTTTGAAATCGATTCCTTAAAATGGTCGACTTTATTTACTGCAGATGACTGCAGATTAGTTTATAGTAGCTTATGTTTTTAAAGCAAAAAATACTCGTCAATGCATAATGAGTATGATAAGTTGGAAGTGCAAGCATGCATGCCAAATAGAGAGAGAGGGAAAACAATTTTTGGGTTTGATAAAATATAGCTTCTTTCTTACTTATTAATGCATTTCATTAATAATGTTTCGCTACACTACATCAGTCGAAATTGACTAGTAACAGTAACGGTTTAGAATGTCAAAAAAGCAATTAAATGATTGTTTCATTCATAATGGCATAAATATAAGGTCTGAAAATAATAATAAGTAAAAAATGTAAAAACTCTTTTACGCTGTGTTTACAGCATCTTTAACAAAAAATAGCTTAGAATAACTCCAAAGGAAAGTCCGAATCCTAGAGCCGTAGTCACAATGCCACTGGCATCTTCTTGCTCCTCCCGTTGCACAACCCTAAAAAGTAAATTGCGTGAGACAATACATTTAATTTACAGGGAAATGCAAATATGAGTGAAAATTTGAGGGTTATTAAACTTACTGTGGTGCACTCATGAAAACAGTGTTGGCTAGATAGCCATTACTGTACCCAAAGAGAAACGATATTACGGAAAATTCAATGTCCGTTTGGAAAATAACGGGTAAATTATTCCGGGGGTGTAGATTGCAAAGCATTATCAATGGAATAAATGAGATCCTGAGTATAGAGAATATTAAAATCCACGGGGAGGATTTTGACGGCTAATGAAGTTAAAACCATAGTTATTGTATTTTCTTTTAACACATCATTTTTAGAAGAAAAATACTTAGGTTTACATTGAGCTTACCAACTGGATTTTTCCAGAAGAAACGCGGCCCAAATAGTCCCCCAAAGAAAAAATCAAAAATGACGATACAGCAACGAAGTATTTTTCTGTGTATCAAAAGAGTTAGACTGTAAATTCATGTAAATTCGAGAATGAATGTTTATTCACAGAAAAATTAACTCACCATTCCAGACTGATGATGGATCCTCAGAAACAACTAGTACAACTAAAGCTGGGAATGCGGCCAAAGAAACCGTAAATATTAACATCACAGATAAAGAATGCATCCAAACCTATATAAAAATCAAAAAGATTGAATCGCTGAACTAAACAGAACATCATGTGCGGTCACGAGTTAATCAAATCAAGTATACCTTTGCAAAAGTATTTTTCCAATTCTTCACATTTCCCAGATGCGGGAGCCGAATTTTTGCATCGACAGGAAAATCCTCTGCCCAATGGTAATCTTGGGCGCTATCATCCCCAACGTAAAACTTGTATATAAATGTTCGCGGAATATAAAATGAGACGCACACGCTAAGAAATAGGCATACTGTTCCCAATATGAAATACAGAAATGCGGAATGAAGCTGATTAGCACCAAGTAAAATTGATAGCACGTTTGCTACTGCAGCAAATATACCGCCAAGCGCTTGTCCTATAGAAAGTCAAAACTGATAATTTTTTTCGAAAGTTTCCCAAAAATACCGATGTCAATTTAAACCTCACCAGAAAGCGTAGCAGTAGTGTACTCTGGCGGAAATTTACTCACTATTCCAAGGAGACCGCATTGAAAAAAAGATGAAAATGCTAAAAATGAGAAAAAGAGATGAATAAATTGCCTGAATTAAGTTTCCGTGACCAATTTACAGTTTTTCAATAACGTACAGTTCATTATGACCACAGTGATCATCGTGAGAACGAAAAATCCTTGTTGCCCTAGATGATTAAAAATCAAATGTAAGTTTTCGATTTGGTTTGGAATTGTGATCTCACAGTGTGGTTACAAGTACAGGATAATTTATATATTATACATACAGTGATCAGTATCCATTTTGACAAGTGTAGTTGTCGCACCAAATAGTATACAGGTAACAGTCAAACTCACATAAATTCGCATAGTGGCTGGAATCCTAAAAGACATCATTGCATTAAAATCATTCAAGGATCTTCATTTTAATTAACATGCATGGAAAAATTCTCACCATCGTGAAATAAAGCCATTAATAAGAAAACTTAGCGTCGAAGGTATATTAGCTGCAATGGCTAGATACGAAGCGAAACTAGCCTGAAAATGAGTTTTTTTTCGAAACAGCTCATGAGATCCATCAGTTAGTTCATCATGGTGGCCAAGGTTCATTTCATGAATGCTACTTCCATTCACTTCTCGGAATTTGTACATCCAATACTA
>Ga0210040_10009703_pt1 | contig 11163 bp, 9 predicted proteins | sample CryGeyCG12114_NA_FD_185462 | JGI IMG/M metagenome (GOLD analysis project Ga0210040, IMG submission 185462) | Groundwater microbial communities from aquifer - Crystal Geyser CG19_WC_8/21/14_NA (SPAdes) (version 2) | ecosystem: Environmental > Aquatic > Deep subsurface > Groundwater | place: USA... | reverse complement strand
TGTTATTTTTTTAACAATCAGCAATTAACAATCAACAATCAAATAAGATGGAAATAAAAGAACAAAAAAAAGAAGCGGATTTGCTGCGGTTTATTACCTGCGGCAGCGTAGACGATGGTAAAAGTACCTTAATCGGTCGTTTGCTGTACGATACCAAAACCATTTTCGAAGATCAGCTGCAGAATATAGAAAGAACCAGCCAGCAACGCGGCGAAGAATACGTGAACCTGGCTTTGCTAACCGATGGCTTGCGCGCCGAACGCGAACAAGGTATTACCATTGATGTGGCTTACCGGTATTTCGCTACGCCTAACCGCAAGTTTATAATGGCCGATACGCCCGGTCACATTCAGTACACCCGCAACATGGTTACGGGAGCATCTACCGCTAACCTGGCCATTGTACTGGTAGATGCCCGCAAAGGTGTAATTGAGCAAACCAGCCGCCATACCTTTATTACTTCTTTACTCAAGATTGATCATATTATTTTGTGCGTAAACAAAATGGACCTGGTTGATTTCAGCGAAGAAGTATTTAATAAAATCCGGTCTGATTTCGAAAAATTTATATCGCGCCTGGATATTCCGGATGTGCAGTATATTCCGGTAAGCGCTTTACAAGGTGATAATATTGTCAACAAATCGACTAACATGCCGTGGTACGAAGGCCCAACCTTGCTGTACACCCTGGAAAACGTACACTTGGGCAGCGATTTAAACCTGGTAGATGCGCGTTTCCCGGTACAATATGTGCTGCGTCCCCAAACCACCGAATACCACGACTTCCGGGGTTATGCCGGCCGGGTAGAAGGCGGTGTTTTTAAACCCGGCGACGAAGTAATGGTACTACCCTCCGGGTTTACCACCCAGGTTAAAAGCATCGAAACCTTTGAAGGAGCAGTAGAAGAAGCGTTCCCACCGATGTCGGTAACCATGACTTTGGCCGATGAAATTGACATTAGCCGCGGCGACATGATGGTAAAACCCAACAACCAGCCGGAAGTAAGCCAGGACGTGGAACTGATGATTTGTTGGATGAACGAAAAACCTTTAGTAAAAGGCAAAAAGTATATTATCCGGCATACTACCCGCGAAGCGAAATGCCTGGTAAAAGAAATCCGGTACAAGATGAACATCAATACTTTGCACAAGATAGAAGATGATTTGAATATTGGCCTGAACGATATCGCCCGCATCTCCATCCGTACCACCGTGCCTTTGTTCTACGATAATTACCGCAAAAACACCGCTACCGGCAGTTTAATATTAGTAGATGAATTTACGAACGAAACCGTTGCAGCTGGTATTATTATTTAAATAAGTACTATTTAATTCAAGCTGGTTCCATACTGGCAAGAAAAAAGCTACTGTATACCTGCAGTAGCTTTTTTCTTGCCAGTATGGAACCAGCTAGTTAACCCATATTCTACAGGAAATAAGTAAAAGGTATCACAAGCAATAATTGTCATTCAGCAGGAAACTTGTTTGTGTTCTGCTAAAAAGTTTCCTACTGAATGACAATTATCTACCTCCTTAAACTTAATTTAAATATATTTTTCTAGATCATATTTAAAATCAGTAACTAAAATTAATTTTTATAGCTGCATGGCAGTCATCCAATTAAAAACAGGTGTAAATACCCTTGGTATCTGATTTCGTGTTCCTGTGTAAAATTATTCACATGTTATCCACAGCATCTATTTTTTATCCGGCAGCTATTGTGTAAATTGCCGTATAAACTAGAATAATATATTATATTATTGAAATAATGGAAAGTGCTTTAGCCGTAGCCAATTACTTTATAAGAAAGTCGCTTGAAACGGGTGAACCGCTCACGAACATGAAATTGGTAAAGCTGGTGTATCTGGCCCACGGCTGGTATTTGGGGCTAACCGGCGAACCACTGATTAGTGAAGGCACGCAAGCCTGGAAATACGGGCCGGTTATTCCTTCGGTTTACGAAGAATTTAAATCTTACGGCGGCAGCCCGATTACCGAACTGGCCTGGCTGGTAGCCGATACCGGCCAAACCTATAAATTTCCTTTAACCGAACCTAACTTAACCGTATTTTTAGATAAAATTTGGGAGGTTTATCACCAGTTTAGTGCCACTGACTTATCCGATTTAACCCATCAGGAAAATTCACCTTGGTTTGATGTCTGGCATAAAAAAGGAGGCAGCGAAAAATTTGGCGCTATTATTCCCAACGATAGCATACAATTACATTATAAACAGTTAGCTGAGCAAAATCTTAAGAGGGGCAATACCAACGCCGTTTCCTGATGACACCTAAATTACCCAATCTAAATGCCATTCAGGCTGAAACGCCCCCATCCAGCAGTACCTCCCGCCAAAGCAAAAAAGAAAAAGAATTATTTGAGCACGATAAACTAAAAAATGCCCATAACCGGGAGCAACGCGCCCGCAACGTATTGCATTATGCTATTCTGGCGCTGCTGGGTTTAGTAGGTTTCTGTCTGGCTGCCGGTATTATCATCCGGGTAATTCACCTGGTAGCATCCGAAAGCGTTATGTGGCTGACCAAAGCGCAATTGGATACGCTGGATGATTTATTTAAACTGGCTTCCAGCGGCGTTTTAGGCGGTTTACTTACCAGATACCTGACCCGAAACGTAGAAGAATAACCGGCTTTCAGCAGTTTAGTTACCTATTCTTTTTTGGCTGTTTCTTTAATTTATATAGATTTCACCTGTCAGGTATAACTTTGCTTGCCCACTTATTTCTACCCGGTCATTTAAATATTTACAGGATAAATATCCTTTCCGACTTGAAAGTTGTATAGCAGTTAATTTTGTTTTATGAAGTTGTTTTGCCCAGTAAGGTATTAAAGTTGTGTGTGCCGAACCGGTAACGGGGTCTTCGTTGATGCCGCATTGAGGAGCAAAAAATCTGGATACAAAATCAACTGAATTTCCTTTTGCGGATATAATAATACCCCGTACCGGTAGCTTGCCGATAAGTTCAAAATTGGGTGTTATGTTTTTTATCTCCTCTTCCTTGTTATAAAGCAGCAGGTAATCGGTTTTGCCTTTATAAGCCAGAACAGGTTTAATATCGAAGGCATCCGTGAGAGCTCTTGTTATTTCTATTGGTTCTATGGTGTCCGTGGGGAAGTTCAAGGTCAGAAAATCACCCTGCTTTTCAACGGTTAAAGTTCCGCTTCGGGGCGAATAGAATGTAACCAGGTTGTTTAAATGGTTTTCGTAGTTAAACAAAACAAAAGCGGCGGCCAAGGTGGCGTGCCCGCAGAGGTCTACTTCCACCGTTGGGGTAAACCATCTTATTTGATATTGATTGTCTTGTTTAACGTAAAAGGCCGTCTCCGCCAGATTATTTTCCATTGCTACTGCTTGCAAAATATCGTCGCTTAACCAATGATCCAGCGGGCAAACTGCGGCCGGATTCCCGGAAAAAACTTTATCGGTAAAAGCATCAACCTGATATATTTTTTGTCTCATGTTTAGAATTAAGATGTGTATATGAAATAATAAACTGTTTTAAGATGACAAAGGTGAAGATAAATCATTTATCAAATGCTAAATTTTAATAGGTTGGTTGATTTGACGGGAAGGTTGCCATTTAGCACAAAGTAAAATACGGTAAAGTATTACCCTGATACATATTCATTTCGGCTTAGCCCAAATATTTAAGTTTATTTCCGGATTTGTTCAGATGTATTCGCCTTTATTACACTGACAATGAGCCTTATATTAAAGTTGATTGCCTCCCGGTGACAATATCTTGAATCCAAAATGAATATTTTTACGCCGGAATCTGTTAAATTCAAACTGCAAACAAGAGAGGGCAAGGCATGCGCGTATTACATACTTCGGATTGGCATTTAGGCAAACGGTTGGAACAATGCGAACGAACCGACGAACACCAGCATTTTCTGGACTGGCTGGTGCAAACCATTCAGGAAAAGCAAATAGAACTACTGGTTATTGCGGGTGATATTTTTGATACAGGTTCGCCTTCCAACACGGCTTTAAAACAATATTACGATTTCCTGTGGCACCTGCGCCAAACCTGCTGCCGCGATATTGTTATTATCGGCGGAAACCACGACTCCGTAGCTACTTTAAATGCGCCCAAAGAACTGCTCCGGTATTTTAATGTGCACGTAATTGGCGGCGCTACCACCGATATACAAGAAGAAATTATTCCGATTACCGATGCAGCCGGAGAAGTAAAAATAGTAGTATGCGCCGTTCCTTTCCTGCGCGATAAAGATATTCGGTTATCGGTACCCGGCGAAAGTTACGAAGAGCAGGAAAACCGCTTAAAAGCAGGTATCTGCGGGCATTACCACGAATTAATACCCCATATTCAACCCTACAAAAATCAACAGATTCCGGTTATTGCCACCGGCCATTTGTTTGCCGCCGGCAGTGCTGCCTCCGATAGCGAAAAAGAAATTCATGTGGGTAACCTGGGGCAAATCTGCGGCGACCAGTTCCCCGTAGAATTTGACTATGTAGCCTTAGGCCATTTGCACCGCCCGCAGAAAGTAAATGGTCTGCCGCATATCCGCTATTCCGGCTCTCCTATTCCGCTTAGTTTCAGCGAGGTAGAAGACAAAAAAATAATTATTATCCTGGACTTTGCCGGCGGTGTGCTGGCGCAATTGGAAGAAATAGAAATTCCGGTTTGCCGCAAACTGGTACGCTTTAAAGGCGACCTGGATAAAATTCGGAAACATATTATTGCCTTCGATAATAGCACGCATACTTTACCCGCTTTGGCCGAAATTCAGGTAGAAACCGATGCCTTTATTCACGATTTGGATAATCAGTTAGCCGCCTTTCTGGAAAAGAAAAACCACCTGCAAATTATTTTTTCGCGGCAAACCCGCATCACGCCAGCTCAGCCTTTAGACAGCCAATTGCCCGAAATGCAAAGCCTCCACGAGTTATTGCCCAAAGACGTATTCTGGAAAAAGTGCGAAGCAGTATTCCCGGAAGAAGATTTTGCCGATTTACTGCATACTTTCGATGAGTTGCTGGAACTCATGCACCAGCAGGAATCAGAATAAAGTTGCTTTTGATTTCTTTGAACTAAACTCTTTGAACAAGTTCTAGGTGTAGTTTGTAACTACACCCAGATGGGATTTTCTTAAAGTTTAATCAGAAATTACTGTAACTCCCGGCAGTACGTCTAGAAGTAAATTCACTTCTTCTAGTGGTAAAGGCAACCCAGACAAATAAATTACTTTAAGCTGCTTAAGTTTTTTTAAAGAATTGATTACCCCACGTACCTCTTTTAAAGAAGAATACCTAATATCTAACTTTTCTAGTGCTGGTAATTTATCCAGGTTATGAGGTAATTCATCCATATTAACATCCGTCAAGTAAAGCTCTTTTAAATTGACAAAACTGCTTATTCTTTGGATAAAGGCCTCATCTACTCTTAAGTTAAAGTTTCCAAGTTGTAGTGATTCCAAATCAAGACGTAGCAGTTCCTCCGGGAACGAATTGAATTTGATACCTACTAAATAAAGTCCCTTCAACTTTTTAAGGAGTGCAATTTTCGATCTCTCACCTTGAAGGTCAAAGTTATAATTGAAACTAAGTTCTAATTCCTCTAAACGATGCAACGTATAAAACTCATTAGGAAGTATAACAAAATCATTCCAGGAAAGATCAACAACCCTTAAATTTTTTAGTAGCCCTATTTTAGGACTTAACTCCTTAAATTTGTTTGTCGTTTCAGTATCAAAAGTCTTTGGATTCAACCTTGGAATCGTAAAAACTTGAATGCCTCCGGTTGAACCAATATTTAATTCCGTAATGTTCTCTGCTTTTTTGAACAATGAATCTGGCACCTGCCCTCAAAGGTTAACAATCATGTTTTGCGCTCTAAGATCTAATTCAGTTAAACAATTAATAATAATTTTTAAATAACATATTTTATTCAGACAGATTTATTGTCCTTTTGTCCCAATACTGCTTTGGAAAATTCTTTTCTAAAAATACTAAAGCTAGATGTAGTTTGTAATTACACTTTAATATAATTATTATTCCAGTATCTAAAAGCTTGCTTTCGGCAAGCCGCATCTTTTCACTTCTCCCCGCTTACTTTCCTTAAATTTCCTTTTTCCTGCTTACCTTTATATTCCGGCTTACACATTACACCCGCATGAAAATTCTAGGTATCCGCTTTCAGAACCTCAATTCCCTCAAAGGCACCCACGAAATCCGTTTCGACCAATCGCCTTTTCTGGAGTCGGGTTTGTTTGCGATTACGGGACCAACCGGGGCGGGTAAAACGACGATTCTGGACGCCATTACGGTTGCGCTCTACGGCAAAGTACACCGCCACGACCGGGATGCTTTCGAAATCATGACGCGCCATACTTCCGAAAGTTATGCCGAAGTGGAATTTGAGGTAAAACAGAAAATGTACCGTTCACGTTGGTCGTTGCGCCGCAGCCGGGGCAAAGTAGATGGTAAGCTGCAGGACGTGAAGATGGAACTGAGTGAGGTGGGCACCGGCATTATTATAGAATCGAAGCTAACCGAAGTAAAAAACTTAATTGTTGAAATTACCGGTTTAGATTACAGCCAGTTTTTACGCTCCGTAATGCTGTCGCAGGGCGATTTTACCCGTTTCCTGAAAGCCAGCGAAAGCGAACGTAGCGAATTGCTGGAGAAAATTACCGATACCGGTATTTATTCGCAGATATCGGTTTGGGCTTTTGAAAAAGCCAAGCAAGAAAAAAAAGCCTTGGAAGCACTGCAGGCCAAGTTAAACGATGTGGTGCTGCTTCTGCCGGAAGAGCTGGAGGCCTACCAATTGAAGCAACAGGAACTAAACACCCAGGAGACCAGCCTGAAAAATGCCCGCCTAGTCCTGGAAATGAAGCTGACCTGGCAGCAAAATCTGCGGAAACTGGAAAGTAGGAAACAGGAACTGCAAGTGCGTTTGCAGCAACAACAGCTTTTACAGGAACAGCAACAGCCTGCTTTTGCGCGCCTGCTGCAACACCAGCAAGCCTTGGTATTTAAGCCCGCCTTAACCGAAATAAACACCACCCGCAAATACCAGGAAAATATCGGTCAGAGTTTAAAGCAGCTCATCCAGCAATTACCTTTACAACAACAGCAGGTAGCAGAAATAAGCCGGCAGGTATCGGAAGTACAAAACCAGGCGGCTCAGGCCGCCAAAAATCTGCAGGACATGCAACCGGTATTGGAAAAAGTTTTGCAAATAGATGCCACGCTCCAGCAACAGGAAAACTACCTGACCCAGGTTTTAACGGGACATAAAAACTTAGAAGCCGAAATAGCCACGCAGGCCGAGCAAGCCCAACGCAAGGTAGCGGAAGGTAATAATCTGCATCAGCAGATACAAAATTTAAGTAAATGGTTGGGAGAACACCAGGGCGAAGCGTGCCTGGGCGACGAAGTAAAGGAATTTCGCCACATTATGCAGTTCCTGGAAAAAGTTTACCAGGAAACCGATGAAAACAAAAAAGAACAAGCCGGGCTGGTAAAACAAAAAGAAGCCGACGAACAACTTTTAGCCAATCTGCAAAAAAACTACAAAGATCAGCACAAAGCTTTAGCCGACACCGACGTAGCCAAAAACCAACTAAAAACCCAGCTAACCGAAATGTTAGCCGGCCAAAGCCGGGAAGAACTGGAAAATAACGGCAATAATTTACCGGGCCTGATTAGCCTCTGCGAACAGCAAAGCCAATTGGCTTACCAGTTTGCGCAACTCCAAAACCGCAAAAATAATATTACGACGCTCCTCAACCACAATCAACAAGCTCTGGAACAAGCCGTAACTGCCCGGCAGGAAAACCACCAAAAGCAAATTGCTGCCGAAGCGCACCTAAACGATCTACAAGGTTTACTGTTGCTGGAAACCCGGGTGCAGAATTACGAAAAAGACCGCGATATATTAAAATCCGGCTTTCCTTGTCCGCTCTGCGGTTCGGAACAGCATCCGTTTGTGGTGCATCAATACCAAAACCGGGTAAGCGAAGTAGAAGCAAAACGTCAGGCGCAGCAACAATATGTAGCGGCCCTGCAGGCCCAGTTAACCGAACAAAGCCAGCGCGTTACTGCATTAGAAGGAAAAATAGCTGCCGATCAGGAGCAACTTACCTTACTAATAAAGGAAGCCGAAAGCCTGGTGCAGAGATTCAACCAAAATAACGGCCTGTTGCCCAAACCGCTGGAAATTGAAAAAGAACAAATTATACTGGCGGTTTTAAAAAAGAAGCAACAGGAATATGCAGCTTACCGCGACATGCTGCACCAGCTCCGTACGCTGGAAAATAGTTTAAAAACGACCGAAGAAAATTGGGTTAAATTACGGGAAGCAACCGTAACCACCGAAAACCAGATTACCCGGAGCCAGGATAAAATTACCAGTGCCGACCAGTTGATGCAGCGTATAGCGGCCGAACTTTCGGATTTGCGCGAACAGGAAGATGCTTTTACCGCGGAAGCGCGCAGCTTTTTACAGGAATTTAATTTAAATTTTGATTATACCAACCGGGAAGCTTTAACCAAAGAACTAACCCAACGCGCCGAAGTTTACGTGCAAAACAATACCCTGCTGCGGGAGCTGGAATCAAATCGCATAAAAATAACGACCGAACTGCAGCATGCGCAGGACGCACTGACCGAAAAAAGAAAATCGCTGTTTTTACAAGCAGAGCAGGTACATGCGTTACAGACCAGCTTGCAAGCTCTAAAAGCCGAACGCGAACAATTATTCGGGAATAAACAACCCACGCCGGAGCGGCAGCGCCTGCAAAAAGAAGCCGAAGAGAAAACAACAGTTTTAGAAGCTTTGCGCCAGCAGTTGCAGGAAATGCAAAACCAACTACGCCGGAGTCAGGAACAGCACACCGAAAGATTACAGGAAGAAGCCCGCCTGCAACAGGAATACCAGCAACAAAGCCAGGCCCTGCTGCAGCAACTTCATCAAAAAAACATTAATTCTATTGAAGACCTGGTACAGCTTTTTATATCCGAAGAAGAAGCCAACCAAATAGCAAACCAACAAAGGCAACTGGAAAACAACCTGACCTCATCGGCGCAAATGCTACAGCATACCGAAAAAGAACTCCGGGAAGAAGCGGCCCGCCAATTAACCACCGAAAGCGAAGAAACTTTACTAACCGAAATGCAGCGCCACGATAACGATATTAGTTTGCTGAACCGCGAAATCGGCCGCCTAGAACAATTGCTGCAAAAAGATGAAGAGCTAAAGGAAAAGCACCAGGCTATTGCCCGGCAAATGGCGGTGCAGCAAAAAGAAACTACCCGCTGGGATAAACTGGCCGTATTAATTGGCTCCGCCGATGGCAAAAAATTCAGCAAGTTCGCGCAAAGCCTGACTTTATCGCGCTTGGTAGCTTTGGCCAACCAGCATTTACTTAAAATAAACCAGCGCTACCGCATCCTTAAAAACCCCGAACAGGATTTGGACTTACAAATTGTAGACACTTACCAGGCCGATGCGGTGCGACCCATGACCACGCTTTCGGGCGGGGAAAGCTTTTTGGTGAGCCTGGCACTGGCTTTGGGTTTATCGGACCTGGCCGGCCGGCAAGCGCAGATTGGCTCTTTGTTTATTGATGAAGGCTTTGGTACCCTGGATGCCGAAACCCTGGATACGGCCATTACATCTTTAGAAAACCTGCAGGCCAGTGGCAAAATGATTGGTATTATTTCGCACGTAGAAGCTTTAAAAGAACGCATCAGCACCCAAATACAAGTTATAAAAATAGCCGGTGGCACCAGTAAACTTAAAGTAGTGGGGCACGCCACGGATGCTTATGTATAAAAATAAATCTTCGCCAGACTTTATCTGGTTCATATTTGATTTAAGTGAATCTAAGATTTACTACTAGCCGGAAACTGGCTTTTATTTATATACACCAGCTACACTTTGTTAATCTTGCACGATTTAAGTGCCTAAAACCAAGCGCCACGCCAACACGTTATTTGCTTTACCATGAAAAATCTTACTGCTACATATCTTTATTATCTCTTTTTATGCTTACTATTGGCCTGTAAGCAAATAGGAAAATCAACCGAAGAAGCCACCGTTTCCGGGTATAAAGTTATTTCGATTAAAGACGGCGATACTATTGAACTGTTAAAAGATGGACAGCCCGTGCGGGTACGATTGCAGGGCGTAGATGCCCCGGAAAAAAAACAGGATTTCGGCACCCGCTCCCGCCAGTTTACCTCCGATTTATCTTTTGGTCAATACGTAAATTTAGTGGTAGATGGCACCGACCGGTACGGTCGCACGGTAGGTACCATTATTTTACCCGATGGCCGAACGTTAAACCAAGAATTGGTCCGGAACGGTTTTGCCTGGCATTACAAAGCTTACTCCAAAGATGAAGAACTAGCCCGCCTGGAAGAAGAAGCCCGCGCCGAAAAAAGAGGACTTTGGGCCGGACCGAATCCAATAGCGCCCTGGGATTTCCGGAAAAAAGGCCGAACCGCTAATACAGAAGAATCAGCTACCGAAAAACCAGCTAAAATACCCATTACCAATACCAGTAAAGTGTTTATCTGCGACAGCAAAGGCGCTAAAACCTACCACGTAAGAGAAAATTGTTCGGTGCTGAACCGGTGCAAAAGCGAACGCCAAACCCTTACCCTGAAAAAAGCCACGGCCTTAGGCCGGAAAGCCTGCCAGGTGTGCAGCCGCTAAGTTTTTATTCGTGAATGACCAATAAAGGTAATTTACTCTGATACGTGAGTTGCTCCGAAAAGCTTTGGCTGAACAAATGATGGAAAAAGCCTCTTCTCTTTTTTAAGATCACCAGTAAATCAGCGTTGCGCCGGGTTAAATAATCCTTCATACCGGTTACTTCGTCGGGGTGTATTACTTCCTGAAACTGTATGGAGTAATCCGGCAGCACCTGGCGCAGTTTGTTTTGAATTTCTTGTGCTTTGGCGGTATTTTCGGTATCACAAACGTGTACAACTTCTACCTGCGCGCCAAATTGTTGGGCCAAAGGAAATAACATTTTTGGTAGTGGTTTAAAAAGTATGATGATTAGATTTTTGTTTATTTCGGTAGTTGAACATAATGTTTAAAGCGGCTAGATGGTTTTCTTTCTTTTTAGAGAAGCAGGTAGTTTTTCTCCCAAGTCTTCGG
>Ga0210040_10009702_pt1 | contig 11165 bp, 12 predicted proteins | sample CryGeyCG12114_NA_FD_185462 | JGI IMG/M metagenome (GOLD analysis project Ga0210040, IMG submission 185462) | Groundwater microbial communities from aquifer - Crystal Geyser CG19_WC_8/21/14_NA (SPAdes) (version 2) | ecosystem: Environmental > Aquatic > Deep subsurface > Groundwater | place: USA... | reverse complement strand
TACTTTAAATAAATTTTGCAAATAACGGGTGAAGATATAAAAAACGGCTGCTTTTAAAAAATACAGCCGTAAAACATGCCTGTTTTTATTTTAAAGTCGCCGTTAGTTTTATTTCCGGTACGGCTTTTAGCGCGGCCGATATAGGGCATTTTTCTTTAGCTTCCTGGGCATATTTCTGAAAATCCGTTTCGGTTAGGCCCGGTACATCGCCTTCGGTAACCAATTCTATTTTGCTCAGTAAAGGGCCGTTAGGCGTTACATCTAACTGCACGGTAGCTTCCGTGCGGATATGGTTGGCCGTATGGCCGTCTTTTTCCAAAAGGCTGCTCAGAAACATTGAAAAGCAACCCGCATGGGCGGCGCCAATCAGTTCTTCCGGAGTGGTGCCGTTTTTGTCTTCTTCAAAACGGGTTTTAAATGAATAAGCACTATCGAGGGCGCCGCTGCCGGTGGTTAAATTACCTTTTCCGTCTTTTAAGCCGCCGTTCCAAATGGCATTTGCGGTATGTTTTGACATAGTTTTATAAATATAGAGTATATTTTATTTGGGTTAATGTATTTATGTACTGTAAATAGGACTGGGAAGTTAATCTTTTTAAAAATTTTAAATTTCTTCCGTAAATTATTTGTTTCCCGAACAGATGCGAAATTATTTAGTTATTTAGCCGCAGGCTCTTTAATTTAGCATTTCAAATATAAAAAGTACCGTTGCCCTTACGCGTTCTTTATGGGTATAAAAGCCTTATTAAGTAAACCACTTGCCGCCTACACCCACCGCCGCAACCAGGCCTGGTTCCAACATCCCGAAAAAGCCCAATTGGAAATTTTTCGGCATATTATTTCCCGGGCAACAGGCACGGCATTTGGGAAAGATCATGCTTTTGCGAAAATAAAAACCCACGCCGACTACGTGCAGGCGGTGCCCGTGCGGGATTACGAAGGATTGGCAAACTATTTTAACCGCGTAAAAAAAGGCGAGGCCAATGTGCTCTGGCCGGGCAAACCGCTTTACCTGGCCAAAACTTCCGGCACTACTTCCGGTACCAAATATATTCCGATTACCCGCGATTCCATTTCCAATCATATAAACGGCGCCAAAGACGCGCTGCTGAACTACATTTACGAAACCGGCAACAGCGCTTTTCTGGACGGCAAATTAATGTTTTTGTCCGGCAGCCCGGCCCTGGAAGAAGTAGGCGGCATTAAAACCGGACGGCTGTCCGGTATATCAAATCACCACGTGCCGTCTTATCTGCGCACCAATCAATTGCCCAGTTACGAGACCAATTGCCTGGAAGATTGGGAAATGAAACTGGATAAGATAATTGACGAAACCCTGAATCAGCGCATGACTTTGATTTCAGGTATTCCGCCGTGGGTGCAAATGTATTTCGACCGGATTGTAGCCCGCACCGGAAACCCCATTAAAGATGTATTCCCGGATTTTTCGCTTTTTGTTTACGGCGGCGTCAATTTTGAGCCTTATCGCGCCAAGCTTTTTCAAACCATTGGCAAGCCCGTCGATTCGATTGAGCTTTTTCCGGCTTCGGAGGGTTTCTTTGCTTACCAGAATGTGCAGCACGATCCGGGTTTATTATTGTTGTTGCACAGCGGTATCTTTTACGAGTTTATTCCGGCTGCTGAATATTTTAATCCTAATCCTACTTGCTTAACCATCGGGCAGGTAGAAACAGGTGTCAATTACGCGTTGGTAGTCAGCAGCAATGCCGGTTTATGGCGTTATTCTTTGGGCGATACCGTGAAATTTACTTCTCTCCAACCTTATAAACTGGTAGTGAGTGGCCGCATCAAGCATTTTATTTCAGCCTTCGGCGAACACGTTATCGGGGAAGAAGTAGAGCAGGCGTTGCGCCGCACCATGGCGCAGTACCCCGAAGTAGAAGTAGTAGAGTTTACAGTAGCGCCATACGTAACCACCGGCGCCGGCCAATCGCGGCACGAGTGGCTGATAGAATTTGCCCGGAGGCCAGATAATCTGGCCGCTTTCGAAAAAGAACTGGATGCGCAGCTCCGGCAATTAAATACTTATTACGACGATTTAATAACCGGTAATATATTATCCGGGTTAAAAATACAGGCTTTGCCGCCACAAGCTTTTCAGCAGTATATGAAGAGTTTGGGTAAACTGGGCGGCCAGAATAAAGTGCCCCGCCTGAGCAACGACCGGGTTATTGCCGATGTTTTACTTGCGCTGCCGGGTGCCCGGACTGATTAAGTATGATCCGAAACGACAAAGAATGCCGGGCTTTTTTTATTTTTCGGGGCTATGATGGCATCACAAGAAGTACTAAATTTTTTAATATAAAACTGATTTGAAAAAGCGCATTGCCATTCTTGGTTCCACCGGTTCCATCGGCACCCAGGCTCTGGAAGTAATGCAGGCCCATCCGGATGCTTTTGAACTGGAAGTGCTTACCGCTAATAATAACGCCCGATTACTTATTGAGCAGGCTATTGCTTTTAAACCCAATGTAGTGGTTATCGGCAACGAAACGCTTTACGACGAAGTATTGGCGGCTTTAGATGCCCACGATATAAAAGTATACGCCGGCGAACAGGCGCTTTGCTCGGTAGTAGAAATGAATACCGTAGATTTGGTGTTAACGGCCATGGTGGGCTATGCGGGTTTAAAACCTACCATCCGGGCCATAGAATACGGCAAAACCATTGCCTTAGCCAATAAAGAAACCTTGGTGGTAGCCGGGCAACTGATTACCGATCTGGCGCAAAAAAAAGGCGTGAATATTTACCCGGTAGATTCTGAGCACAGCGCCATTTTTCAATGCCTGGCCGGTGAGTTTCATAACCCAATCGAGAAAATTATTTTAACAGCTTCGGGCGGACCGTTCCGGGGAAAAGACGCGGCGTTTCTGGCCTCCGTAACCAAAGAGCAGGCCCTAAAGCATCCTAACTGGGACATGGGCGCCAAAATAACCATCGATTCGGCTTCTTTAATGAATAAAGGCTTAGAGGTAATCGAGGCCAAATGGCTTTTTAATTTGCGCAACAACCAGATTGAAGTAGTGGTGCACCCGCAATCTATTATTCATTCGCTGGTACAGTTTCAGGACGGCTCTATAAAAGCGCAGCTGGGTTTGCCCGATATGAAGTTACCCATTCAGTACGCGCTGGGTTATCCCCAAAGACTAAAATCCAACTTTCCGCGTTTCAACTTTGCCGATTATGGGCAACTTACTTTTGAACAGCCCGATTTAAAAACGTTCCGGAATCTGGCTTTGGCTTATAAAGCCATGGAGCAGGGTGGTAATATGGCTTGTATTTTAAATGCCGCAAATGAAATTGCCGTTCAGGCTTTTTTACAGGATAAAATCAGGTTTTTGCAGATGCCCGATTTAATCGAAACTTGTATGCAAAAAATCTCCTTTATCCCAAATCCTTCGTTAGATGATTATGCTGCCACCGACGCCGAAACCCGGATTGTGGCAAGAGAATTGATTAAATAAAAGTTTAATGACCATAGCCAGCGAGATTATGCGGTAAAATGATTTAATTGCATGGTTAAAAGCAATTTCGGAAACCAGTTTAATTGCCGGAATAAATAAAGAATATAATTAAAGAAAGTTTAGTAAGGCGGTTTTTGAATTTAATTAGCTTTTACCTTACTTATAGTTTATAGTTTTTAATACATAATTTTTTAGATGGATATATTAGTGATGGTGGGCCAGTTAATTCTGGGCCTGACAATATTGGTAGGAGTACACGAATTAGGACACATGCTCACGGCCAAATGGTTTGGTATGCGGGTAGAAAAATACGCGATTGGTTTTCCGCCCAAAGTTTTAAGTAAACAATTTGGCGAAACCGAATACATGATCGGGGCCGTGCCGCTGGGCGGATTTGTGAAAATTTCCGGCATGATTGACGAATCTTTGGATACCGCAAACTTAAAAGCTGAACCCGAACCTTACGAATTCCGGGCCAAGCCAGCCTGGCAGCGCTTAATTGTGATGATGGGCGGGATTATTGTAAACGTGATAACCGGGATAGTGATATTTGTTTTACTTACGCACCATTACGGCGAAGAATATTTACCGGCCCAGGAAGCAAAATACGGTATTGTGCCCAATAAACTGGGCCAGTCGATGGGTTTCCGGGAAGGCGATCAGGTGGTGAAAATAAACGGCAAACCTTTTCAGGAATTTAATGATATTTATGAACCGGACGTTTTATTAGGCAATAATAGTTATTATACGGTGTTGCGTAACGGGCAGGAAATTAATATACCCGTGCCTAAAAACTTTATGGATAAACTGGCGGACCAGGGCGAATCTAATTTCGTAGATTTCCGGCTGCCGTTTGCCGTAGGCGAAGTAGTACCGAAAAGCCCGGCCGCTAAAGCCGGTTTAGAACCTGGTGATAAACTGGTGTCGGTAAACGGCCAACCGGTAACCTTTTTTCACGAACTGCAGGCTGCTTTGCTGCACAGCAAAAACAAAACCGTACCGGTAATGGTAAACCGGGGCGGGAAACAAGTTAACTTAGCGGTGGCCATCGACGAGCAAGGTAAAATTGGTTTTAAACCTACACCTTTGTTAAACTTTGCTACCCGCGATTATAACTTGTTGGAATCTATTCCGGTAGGTACCAAGCAAGCTTTTTCTATTATTACCACCCAATTACGTGGTTTTGGTAAAATATTCAGCGGCGAAGCTTCCGCTCGTAAATCGTTGGGTGGACCTATTATGATTGCCCAAACTTTTGGCGGTACCTTTTCCTGGCTTAAATTCTGGACCATTACCGGTATGCTTTCCATGGTATTAGCCTTTATGAACTTTTTGCCTATTCCGGCTTTAGACGGCGGCCACGTCATGTTCCTGACTTACGAAATGATCAGCGGCCAGAAACCATCCGATAAATTCCTGGAAAATGCCCAGAAAGTAGGTATGGTGTTGTTACTGGGTTTAATGACTTTTGCCATCTTTAACGATGTATTTAAGCTTTTCTCATAAAGCCTCAATTCTAGCCTGTAAAAAAAGCCCGTACTGGTTTTCCCGTTCGGGCTTTTTTTTCGGTAATCCTGCCTGATATTTTAAGTTTAATAGCTTTCCTTTTTGGCTATAACAATTAGCGTGGCGTTCTATGTCCTGGCCGGAAAGCCAATATCTGCCGTACAATCCGTATATTTGTCGGTAAATTAGGTTTGTTTATTATTTATAAATCAGCATAGAAATGAATAAAAGAATAGTTTATACCCTTGGTTTATTGTTATCGGCTTATGCGCTGTTTCCGGGCAAATCGGGTGGCCGGAATTTTCCGAATCTAACGTTTGCAGCAGCGCCGGCTGATTCTGCGCAGGTTACGGTTCAGAAGCTGTACGAGGACTTAAAAAACCCGTGGGGAATGGCCTGGTTGCCGGATGGCAGATTACTGGTAACCGAACGCGCCGGAGAAATACTGGTATTCAAAAACGATAAATATACCGGCCAGAAATTAACCGGGGTTCCGGCAGTTTTTAACGAAGGCCAGGGTGGTTTACTGGATATTAAATTGCACCCGGATTATAAGAAAAACGGCTGGGTTTATATTTCCTACGCCAAACCGGTTGAAGGAGGCGCCACCACAGCTATTATGCGCTTTAAACTAAATGGTAACCAATTGGTAGAGAAAAAAGATATTTTCCTGGCGAAGCCTTATTTAGAAGCTAATTTTCACTTTGGTAGCCGCATCGTATTCGATAAAAATAATTTCTTGTTTTTTAGTTCCGGCGAGCGGGGCACCCAGCCTAAAGTGCAGGAATTAAACAACGATCACGGTAAAATTCACCGCATTTACGACGATGGTCGTATTCCGCAGGATAACCCGTTTGTAGGGCAGCAGGATGCGCATGGTTCGATCTGGACGTACGGGCACCGCAACCCGCAAGGCATGGTGTATGATGCCGCCACCGATCGGGTGTGGGCGGTAGAGCACGGCCCAAAAGGCGGCGATGAGTTAAACCTGATTCAGAAAGGTAAAAACTACGGCTGGCCCAAAACCTCTTACGGCATAAATTACGATGGTACTATCCTAACGGAGCATAAAGAAATGGCGGGTGTCGAAAATCCGGTGCGCTACTGGGTGCCTTCCATTGCACCTTGCGGCATGACCTTGGTAACCACCGACAAATATCCGGGCTGGAAGGGAAATTTATTGGTAGGAGCGCTGGCATTCCGGCAAATAGCCCGCGTGCAATTAGATGGCACTAAATATGTAACCGAAGAAAAACTATTACAGGATACCGGCCGGTTCCGGACAGTTGCCCAAAGTCCGGATGGGTTTATTTATGCGCTTACCGAAGGCCCGGGACAGTTACTGAAAATTTTACCCAAGAAACAGGCTAAGTCTTAGCCAATATTTGACCAAACAAAAAAGTCCCGGTTAAATTAGCCGGGACTTTCTTGGTTGTATACTGTGCAGCGCTTTCTGTTGTTCTGTTGTGACTTTTGTTATGCGTAGAAACTGCTGCTGCGAACCCTATGCATAATTGAAGTTGGGTTTATACAAATATTTTGTTTTTTTAATATAAAGTTATTAAGTTTAATAAAGCAACAAACTACTAAACAAACTCTTAGGCTATGCATTATATGAAAATAGGAATAATAATATTTCTGCTGAACATATTTTTTGCTATTGTAGGGTTTCAATTTACTTCTGACTCTTACAAGCAAGTCGGTAATGATAAGCAGTTTTACGCAACTGTTCAAAAGCATAGGCAAATATATTCTATGTCTTGTATTCCTTCTTCCGTTGAAATGGTGCTTAAGTACAATAAGAAAGTAAGTCCGGACTACTTTCAATTACAAGAGGTGTGGAAGGATAAAGCTGATGGTAGTTTTCAGAATTTTGATGGTAAAACGATAAAAGGCTTAACATTTACATGCCGCTTTCGGGAACCAAGGAATCGGAATTTTCCAATAAATAGCCTCTATAAAGTTATTGAAGATGAATTAAAGGCTGGAAGAAAAATAATTATTTCACTACCTTCCGGACCTGATTTTTGGCATATTTATGTTCTGGATCATAAAACAGAAGATGGTGAATTTGTAGCGTATAGCAGGGGGTATAACGACAACAATGTCTTAGAAATAAGAAAAGTAAAAGAATTGATAAAAGCAATTAACGGAACGGACATATTGACTTATAAGCTTTCAGATGTTGATAAAGAGTAAAGCATTGCTTAGCTTAAACTACTAAACAAACTTCTGTTGTGCGTAGAGTTAGCGCAGCGCTCTATGCATTTCCGGAAAGCCAATCTCCTGATTGGCGTAACTATTCAATAAACGTAATAGGTATTAACCCTGAAAGGCCACTGTAATCGCGGGCACGGCTGTACAGGTAATGGTGCGCTTCTACTACCCAACCTTCCTGCACTGGGTTCTGATGAATATCGTGCAACTTCTGCTCCTGAAATGTATTACTGCTTAATTCTTGGGTGTGGTTGTTTTGCTGCCAGAACTGGTAATTGGTATGGCGGCTGTTTTTACCGGCGGCAAACTTAAACTTATCTAATAGCCATTCCTGCCGGCTCTCCGTCCCGGCTTCTATTTTCCGGATTAATTGCGCGGCGGTATACTTTTTAAAGTCCCGGATGATATCGGATAAGTTAGTCTTTTCAGGATTAGCTGCCGAAATAATTAAATACGCATGGCTACTCATCAGGCACCAGGCATGCACTTGTAAGCCTTTGCTTTTAATGCAGAAGTGAAGGCTCTCCACAAACCGTTCTTTGTAGCGCGTCCGCACAAACACATCCAGCCAGAACACTACCGTAAACGTGACAAAGTAGATGCCTTCCGGTTTATTGAAGCTGTAAGGCCGGGATGGGGGCTAGCTGTTGTAATAGCTTTGCATACGGTGTTTATGCCAATCGGGAGATTGGCTTTCCGTAAATGCGTAGAGCGTTGCACTAAATCTACACATAACTGTGTTGTTGTTTTGTCTTTAACCCTTATGACCACACCACTTGTTATATACTGCTTAAGCAAAATTTAAGTGGTTATGCCTTTTCTTTTTATATAATTAATCCGGATAAAAGAAAGCTACCAACATCCACAAGAATTAACCGTAGAAATTAAAATTAATGATGACAACAAAATAATCTACTATGAAAAAATTGAAAATTAGTCTGTTTACCCTTGGCGTTTTGGTTTGGGGAGTAAGTTGTAATTCTTCCGGCACCGAAAATACCGCTACCACCGACGCAACTGCGGAAACTTCCGCTACGGAAGATACCGCCTCAACTACTGATACCAATATGGCGGCGGATGCTGCGCTTGATACTACCAGCTTTCCGATTGTAGCCGCCAGTAGCGATATGTTTGAAATATCGAGCAGTTCGCAAGCCCAATCAAAAGCCGTTAATGCGGATGTAAAGAAATTTGCGGGGCAGATGGTAACCGACCACAACAAAACTACTGCCGAATTGAAAACGATTGCAGGCTCCAAAAATATTACCTTGCCTACGGCGCCGCTGCCTAAGCATCAGAAAATGATAGAAACAGTAAGCGCCGGCGAGGCCAATTCCTTTGATAAAGCTTACATGGATGCCCAAGTAAAGGCCCATACCGAAGCAGTAACTCTTTTTGACAATGCTTCAAAAAATGAAGCTGATCCGGAGTTAAAGGCATTTGCGCAAAAGCATTTACCCCATTTAAAAATGCACTTGGAAATGGCCCAGAAAACGCAAAGTATGGTTAAGTAAATAATTTTATTTAAATAAGAAAAGGCATTGGTTCTAGTACGGGAGCTAATGCCTTTTTAATGGCCGATACTTTTAAATTTGTCGGTAGGTTTAGCCAAATTAGTAAGAATAGTTGGGAAAATTTGGAAAAGGCGGAAGTAACCTGCTGTTGTGCGTAACGTTAGCGTAGCATGCTACGCTCTTACCGGACAGCCAATCTCTTGATTGGCGTTAATTAGTTGATAATAGTAATCATTGGAATTATTCAGACTATAAGAGCCATTCCTATGAAGTTCGCAATTGTTTTCGCTTAAATGTTTAATAAATTTGTTGCGCTTCATTTACATTTATTAAGCAAACTCTAAATCTCCTTCATATATTGGTTTTCCAGAGATACCTTTAAAATCTTCCCGCATATCTTCAAAATACAACTCCAAGGCATCAATAATATTTTCTTTAACCTCGGCAATAGTGCTACCTTGCGTTAACACGCCAGGCACTTCTTTTATTTGCCCAATATAAAACCCATTATTACCTTCTTCAATAATTAGGGTAAGTTTCATGTATACTCCTTCCCTGGTTACTTTTTAATATATACAAATATATCTAAATTAACGGAAAAAAAGTTAACCTATTTCTTGTAGATAAATTTAGCTTTTCTATTCGATCAGTATATCTGTAAAATCTACCATCCCGATGTTGTGCGTAGCGTAGCGTTAGCGCTCTGCACTCTGAATGCGTAAATCTGGTTTACGCCAATCGGGAGATTGGCTTTCCGAAAATGCGTAGAGCGCTGCGCTAACTCTACGCATAACTGGGCCTTCCGTGTATTGGTGATGCCATTTACTCTGATGTTCTTTCTTGTATCTTTCCATTTTAGGTTATTGGCTGTAAACCTATTCTAGGACAAAACATAATCTGGTTTACGCCAATCAGGAGATTGGCTTTCCGGAAATACGTAGAGCGCTTCGCTAACTCTACGCATAATTAGAAATGAAAAAGGTTCGAACTTCAGCCCGTACCATCGCTAAACTGTCTTTAAAGAATGTTTATTATTTTAAAATTTAATTAATCATTCAATATGAAATCTCTAAGGTTAATAGCTTGTTGCCGGTATAAACGAATTTTTTCAGTATTGATATAATCAGTGAGCATTTGAATTCCAACATCTTTAGCTACTTTACTACATGTCACATTTAACTCCATAAGTCTATGATTTGAACTCTTATTTTCTTTTGCAAGATATATGACATCATCTTTCAAGCTACCACTTTCTAACTTAATTCCAAGTTCCTCCTGAATATGATTAATTTGAAGACGAAAGTCTTCTAATTTCCCTATATCATTTACATCTAAATTATCAACATACCATTGAAGTAATCTTAAATAACCTTGCCAATGGTTTATTTCTTTGTTTAAGTAAGCTTCTACGAGGATAAGTGCTTCTTCTTTTCTTTGTAGAAGCACCAAAACAGATGCAATTTGATTTAAAGAAGTAATATATTGACTACTTGTAATCTCACATCTAGAAAATAATTCTAAATATAAGGCTAAAGCTTCTTTTAGTTGACCTTGTTTTTGCAAAATTTCTGCTACCCAATAATTAACCAGATCTTTTAAGTAATTATTTACATCACTTGTTTCGTGTTTCTTATAAAAGCTTTGAAGCATTTCTAGTGCTTTATTGGGTTCTACCTTATGAATTTCACTTACCAGAATTCCATATTCTAATAAAATGTTCTTATCTATGTTAATGTTGATTTTCATTTAATGTAATCTTATCAAAAAACTAGTTACCCTATACATGTTAATTAAAACATATCTAGGTCAATTATTAAAATTATGAAATCCTAGTATATTATTTTACTGTAATTTAAATATTAGTATATTTTAATTATTAATTTCATACGTATACAGTTAGATATTCTTTAACATTTTATAGGTAATTTAATATAATTAAATTACCTATTTTTATAATTTAACTTCTTCTAACCATTACATCAGGACAGTTTAAATGGTCCCATTCTTTATTTGCACCCTTACAGTAATTTAAACAAGCACCACAATTAAGATTAGGTTTATTATTTACACGTGCTTTAGTTGTGCGTAGAGTTAGTGCAGCGCTCTACGCATTTACCGGAAAGCCAATCTCCCGATTGGCGTAAACCAGTTTAGCCTATCTAATTACAAAAAGCAAGATCTATCCCCCCTGACAACAATCACCCCGAAAAGTGACCATCGTCATCTTTTTCCCTAACGGTTCTGCGGAAATTTGAAGTGTTAAAATAAGCAACACGCACATGTCACCGCAGACTATTACTAATCCGCATCAGCCCCTGTACCAGACCGAACAGGCTGGTGGGCTGGACACTTTCTACTACGATAACAAAATCGTCCGCGACTTCGCCTATGCGTCCCTGGTGTGGGGCGTTATCGGGATGCTGGTCGGGGTTATTGCCGCGTT
>Ga0210040_10009701_pt1 | contig 11165 bp, 11 predicted proteins | sample CryGeyCG12114_NA_FD_185462 | JGI IMG/M metagenome (GOLD analysis project Ga0210040, IMG submission 185462) | Groundwater microbial communities from aquifer - Crystal Geyser CG19_WC_8/21/14_NA (SPAdes) (version 2) | ecosystem: Environmental > Aquatic > Deep subsurface > Groundwater | place: USA... | reverse complement strand
TCCGAGATCGCAGTCGGTCTGGAGCAGATCGTAGCGGGCCACCTAGGCGCAACCGAGGACGAGCTGATCCTCGCCGTATCGCGCCTCATAGGTTTCAAGGCGACAAGCGCGCAGCTTAGGACGGCGATCGCTAGCGTTGTAGCCCAGCTTTTGAAGGAGGGACGGCTCGAGCGACAAGGGACCATGCTCGTGGTCCGAACCGCAGCCAGGGCACCAGAACCAGCAGAGTAGCTGGTTGCGAGCCATGCGATATGGCGAGGAGCGGGGCGTGCTTGCAGATCACCACCGCCCTGTGAAACTCAGCATCTGAGGTAGGGCGTGAGGTGGTCGTGGAGCGGTTTGAAGACACCAAGGGCTGGCGCCTTGTCCGCCCTGTGGAGATCCGTGAGCCACGTCCATCGGGCGAGGAGGACAAGAAGGAACTCGCCTTGTTCCTCCACCCACACCGTCTTTAACTCGATCTAGAGGATGTTGTCGTCCGCTCTGGTGCCCAGTGGCGCGATGTCTATCGAAGGGGAGCGCCTGTAGGAGATCCACCCGAGTCCTCAGGGCACCACCGCTGGCGCTCCATTACTGCCACCGCCCGCCTGCCGCACGATGTGACCGTGTTCCGGCTCAACGCTCCACCAGTGTCGAGGTGGGCTGATCGTCCAGTTGGAGTAGAGATCTACGGGATCTTCGACGAGGAAGACCGGAGCAAGGTCGGCGATTTGGATCGGATGCGCCGTCTTAACCTCCCTGACGAAGGAGTCCTTGCGGGTGAGCCAGGACGGCTCTCCTACTTCGCAGCCCACAAAGATGACAGGTCGGGCCAGTCTCTCATAGTACGGATCCGACCAGCGTTACCTCACGCATCGGCCCAGGTCGCCCGAAGGTCGGGCTCGCGGAAGGCGAAGCGCTCCAGGTGACGCCACAGAACGTCCTTCAGCCGGTCGACGCCCTCCCTGTCGGCGGCCTCGACGATCACGGAAAGCGCCACGTCATCGGCCTTCAGGTGGATGGGACCTGCGGGAAAGGACAGGCGCGCATCGTCCTCCGAGCCCTCGACCTCGATCTTGTGGGCGAAGTGCTTGGAAAGCTGGGCCAAGTACTTGCGGGCGTTCGGCGTCTGGATAGTCGTATGGGCGGTGAGCATGGGTGATCAACTCCGAGTGTTTCTGTCAACTTAGTGTCTGGACGCTCCCGGCGCAACGCGTTAGCTCTCCCCCGTCCGGCGCAGCCACCGTTCTTCAGCCAGCCGCCTGGGCCCGCGATCAGCATCAGGAGATCCTCCCATGGCACGCACCCTCGTGCTGGCCGTGGCCGCCCTTCGCGGCCGCGCCGGCCCTTGCCCAAACCGTCACCATCGAGACCGCGCGTGGTCCCGCCGAGGCCCCGGCCGTGCCCGAGGCCCTCGTCGTCTTCGACGTGGCGGCGATGGACACCCTGGATGCGCTGGGCGCCACGGCGGCGGGCGTCCCGGATCAGGTCACTCTCGACTACCTCCAGGACTTCGCCGCGAATGCCGAGGTGGTGGGCACCCTCTTCGAACCCGACTTCGAGGCCGTGAACGCGCTCGCCCCCGACCTCGTCATCGCCGGGGGCCGGTCGGCCGCGCAGGTGGACGCGCTGGCCCAGGTCGCGCCCACGGTCGACATGACCATCCCGGGCGAGGATCTCGTGGCCACGGCGCTCGCCCGGCTCGACGCCTATGGCACGCTGCTGGGACGCGAGGCCGAGGCCGACGCTCTCGGGGCCGAGTTGAATGCCAAGATCGAGCAGGCCCGCGCCGCCGTGGAGGGTCAGGGCACCGCTCTCGTGGTCCTGACCAACGGGCCCAAGATCTCGGCCTATGGGGCCGGGTCGCGCTTCGGATGGCTGCACACCGATCTCGGGCTCCCGCAGGCCGCCGAGGGGCTTTCGACGGACGCGCATGGCGAGGCCATCGGCTTCGAGTTCATCCGCGACGTGAACCCCGACTGGCTCATCGTCATCGACCGCGCCGCCGCCATCGGCGACGAGGGCGCGCGCGCCGCGGAGACGCTCGACAACGCTCTCGTGGCCGAGACTACCGCTTGGCGCGAGGGGCAGGTCGTCTACCTGCCCGCCGCCGAATCCTACGTGGCGGGCGGCGGCGTCCAAGCTCTCTCGCGCAACCTCGACCGCGTCATCGAGGCCTTCGGGACGGGCAGCTGACCGGTGACGGCCGGGGTGACATGGGGGGCGGCCGCGGCCCTTGCGGTCCTTGCGGGGCTGAGCCTCTTCACGGGGGTGATCGGCCTTGCGCCGGGCGACCTGCTCGCGGACCCCGAGGCGCTGGGCCTCCTGCTCGTCAGCCGCCTGCCCCGCACCCTGGCCGTCATCCTGACCGGCGCCTCGATGGCGGTGGCGGGCCTCATCATGCAGATGCTGGTCCGCAACCGCTTCGTGGAGCCGACCACGGCCGGAACCGGACAGGGCGCCGCGCTGGGCATCCTCCTCGTGACCCTTCTCTGGCCCGAGGCCCCGATCCTCGCCCGCATGATCGCCGCAAGCGTCGCGGCCCTCCTGGCGACGGCGGGGTTCCTGCTCCTCGTCCGCAGGCTGCCCCCGACCGAGCCGCTCCTCGTGCCGCTGGTGGCGATCGTCTACGGCTCGATCCTCGGGGCGGTGGTGGCCTTCATCGGCTACCGGCTCGACCTCCTCCAGTATGTCGAGGTGTGGATGAACGGCGAGTTCTCGGGCGTCATCCTTGGCCGCTACGAGCTTCTCTGGGCCTCGGGCGTCTTGGCGGCGCTGGCCTACCTCGTGGCCGACCGCTTCGCCATTGTGGGCCTCGGGCGCGAGACGAGCGTGAGCCTGGGGCTCGACTACGACCGCGTGGTCCTATTGGGGCTCCTGATCGTGTCCACGGTCTCGGCCCTCACGGTGGTGACGGTGGGCATGATCCCCTTCGTGGGCATCGTGGTGCCGAATGTCGCGAGCCGCCTCATGGGGGACAACCTGCGCGCGACGCTGCCCGGGGTGGCGCTCCTGGGCGCGCTCTTCGTCCTGGCCTGCGACCTCCTGGGCCGCGTGATCCGGCACCCCTACGAGATCCCCGTCGGCACCGTCTTCGGCGTGCTGGGGGCGGTCGTCTTCCTTGTCCTTCTGCATGGCAGGCCGGCCCGTGCTGGATAAGCGGCTCCTCGCGCTGGGCCTTGTCCTGACGCTCCTCTGCGCCGCGTTTCTGACGCTCGGGGCGCGCGGGGACTGGGGCTTCGTGCTGGCCTATCGGGGCACCAAGCTCGCGGCCCTCCTCCTTGTGGGGGTAGCGGTCGCGGTCGCGACGGTCCTGTTCCAGACGGTGAGCGGCAACCGCATCCTGACGCCTTCCATCATGGGGTTCGACGCGCTTTTCGTTCTCTTGCAGACGAGCCTCGTCTTCGCCCTTGGGGGCGTGGGCGCGGCCGCCCTGCCCGCAGCGCTTCGCTTCTGTCTCGAGTTCGGGCTGCTTCTCGGCGGTGCGCTCCTTCTGTTCGGCACGCTGCTGGGCTCGGGGCGAACGGACCTGCACCGGATGGTCCTGACGGGCATCATCCTGGGCGTGCTGTTCCGCAGCCTTGCGGGGTTCCTGCAGCGCCTGATCGACCCCAACGACTTCGTCGTGGTCCAAGCGAGCTCGTTTGCGAGCTTCGGCGCGGTGGATGGCGATCTCCTGGGCCTTGCCGCCGGGCTGTCCACCCTCGCACTCTTGGGCACATGGAGCCTGCGTCACCGGCTCGACGTGCTGGCCCTGGGGCGCGACCATGCGATCAGCCTCGGCGTCGATCACCGCCGCTCGGTGCTCCTGGTCCTCGTCCTCGTCGCGGCGCTCGTCAGCGTGTCCACGGCGCTTGTGGGGCCCGTCACCTTCTTCGGCCTTCTTGTCAGCGCGCTCGCGCATCTCGTCATGCGGACGCATCGCCACGCGTCGCTCCTGCCGGCCGCGGCTCTTGTCGCGGGGATCGTCCTCGTGGGCGGGCAACTCGTGGTCGAGCGGCTCCTGGGCCTTGCCGCCACTCTCAGCGTCGTGGTCGAGTTCCTGGGCGGTCTGGCCTTCCTGTACCTTGTCCTGCGGAGACCTGTGCGATGATCCAGATCGACGGCGTGGGCCATTCCATCGGCGGCGAGACCATCCTTTCGGATGTGACGATGTCCCTTCCCAAGGGGGGCGTCACGGCCCTGATCGGACCCAACGGCGCGGGCAAGTCCACGCTCCTCGGCCTCATGGCGCGTCTCCAGCCGCTCCAGACCGGGCGCATCCGCTTCGACGACCTGGATGTCGCGCGCACACCCACGGCGCGATTGGCCCTCAAGCTCGCGATCCTGCGGCAGGAGATGCCGCTCGGCACACGGCTCACGCTGCGCGACCTCGTGGCCTTTGGCCGCTTTCCGCATCACCGGGGGCGGCCCGGACCGCAGGACCGCGCCAAGGTCGAGGACGCCCTGGCTCTCTTCGGCCTTGGGGACCTGGCGCACCGCTACACGGACGAGGTCTCGGGCGGGCAGCGCCAGCGCGCTCTCGTCGCCATGACCTTCGCGCAGGAGACGGACTACCTCCTGCTCGACGAGCCCCTGAACAACCTCGACATGGCCCATGCGCGCCATCTGATGCGGACCCTGCGGGAGGTGGCCGACCGGCATGGGCGCACCGTCGTGGTCGTGCTGCACGAGGTGAACTACGCCGCCGCCCATGCCGACCGGATCGTCGCCCTGAAGGACGGACGCTTGGCCTTCGAAGGCCCCCCTGGCGAGGTCCTGACGGCCGAGCGGCTCAGTGCCCTTTATGGCACCTCGGTTACCGTTCGTGACGTCGAAGGGCGGCCCGTGGCGCTGCATTATGCTTGAAGCTGCCGCCGTTCGACGGATCCGGGCGCCTTGCTCGTTCAACAGCAGGCCACGTTGCCCAGCAGGGGCCAGGCGCGCCGATCGGACCCGACCGCTTCCATGCCATCCAAAGGACCAGGACGAATGAACCAAAACCTGACGCTTCACTGGGCGCCGCGGATGCTCAGCGTCCTGCGCATCGTCGCGGGGCTCCTCTTCTTCGCCCATGGCACGCAGAAGCTCCTGGGCTTTCCCGCCTCCGAGTTCTCGCCCGAGGTCCTGTCACTGCCCTGGATCGCGGGCGCCCTCGAACTCGTTGGCGGTCCGCTGCTGATCGTTGGGCTCTTCACGCGGCCCGTGGCCTTTGTCCTGTCAGGCCAGATGGCGGTCGCCTACTGGATGGCCCACGCGCCCCAGAGCCCGTTCCCGGTCCTGAACGGCGGCGACAGCGCGATCCTTTACTGCTTCGTGTTCCTTTACCTCGTCGTTGCCGGCCCGGGTCCCTGGAGCCTCGACGCCCTGCGGCAAGGCACGACCGAGACAACAGCCCAATGACCACGCCGAACGACGTGCTCCTCGTGAGGGCACTCAGTGAATGCGACGCCGTCATCCAGGAACGGATGATCCGGCATACCCCGACCGACCCCGATTACGGGCGCAGCGTAGCCGAGGGCTTGGGTCGTTCGGTGAGCAGCGAAGCGGCGGAGTGATCAATCAATTCGGCTGAAGGACGACCCCCGGAAGATCAACTTCCGGGGCTATCGCCTACGTGCCCTGGGCTCGCCTCTCAAAAAAGGAACGAGGCCGAACTAGATCGGCCCCATTCTCGGCTCAAGTTCGACACCTCTGACGCACCTCTCAGGGTTCATGCTGAGCCGGGTAGAGCCTCCACGTCGTGCAGCCGCATGGCGAGCGCCACGGCCGTGTAGTAGCCGATCAGCGCAAGGAGTTCGGCCATTGCCGCGCGCCCGAGTGCAGCCTCGTAGCGCGCAAAGTCCTCATCGGCAACGGAGGCGCCGGCCAGAGCGTCGGCCACGAAGTCGGCCACGGCACGGAGACGCGGCTCCGCAGGCGCTGCGCGACAGCCGGCGGCCAGCGCCTCGACCACCTCGGGAGCGAGGCCAGCTCGGAGCCCGTGGCGCTCGTGCGCCCGGATCACGTAGGGCGAGCGCCAAAATGCAGCGGTGGCGAGGATGGCAACCTCGCGCTCGGCCTCAGGTAGAGACGAAGCGGTGTTGAGCTGGGTTCCTAGCGCCTCCATTCCCTCAGCCACGCCCGGCGCGTGGATCCAGATCTTGTAGGGCGTGAGCACCTTGCCACGTGCGCCCACGAGACGTTCGAGTACTTCTTCTTGGCGGGACGAGAGGCTGCCGCGGTCGAACGCCACGCGGTTGTGCGTTGAGGTCTCGCCGGCCGCGCCTGTGTCGGGCTTGCTCAATCGGCCACCCAGCGCGCGAGCGCCCCCTCGGCCGAGAGCGGCACACCGCTAAAGGGCGTGGCCTCCTCGCGCCAGCGATTCGAGGCGGGGCCGCCCCATGGCACGATCCGGCCTTTGTCGGCGGCGTCCCAGACCCGCGTCGGCTCCTCGGCGTCGATCACCTGCATAGGTGGCATGATCAACTCGATGCGGTGCCCATCTGGGTCGCGGACGTAGACGAAGGAGCCGTTGCCGGGCCCGTGCCGCCCTGGCCCCCGTTCCACCTTCTCGCCCATGCCGAGAGAGGCCGCGATGTCGGCCGCGCGGAACATCGCCTGGAGGTCAGGGACGACGACGGCGAAGTGATGCAGCCGCGGCCCCTGGCCGAGCGCCAAAACGAGGTCATGGGGATTATTCTTACGGTGAAGGAACATCCCATTGAATCGACCCTGCGCCCGGTCGGCGATCACCTCGGCGGCCCGGAAGCCCATGTCAAGGAAGCTGGTCCCCGTGGCGCTCACGTCCGGCACGATTACTTGGAGGTGGTCGAGACGCAGCGCGCGAGCTCCCTTATGTGCGGGGTAGTCGGTGAGGATGCGCGGCTGCACCTGCATGCCCGCGACGAGCTCAAAGCGGATGCCCGAGGGATGCGAGACGAGAAGCGTGGGTCCCTGCCCCACCCGCTCGACCCGCTCGGCCGCGCCCCCGAAATGGGCCGCTGCTGCGTCGAGGTCGGTCTCGCGCTCAACGCGGAAGCCGATGGCGTCGCAGGAGGGCACCTCGTCTGATCGGCGCAGGACGAGGCAATGGTGAGCGACTTCCTCGATGCCCCGGAGCCAAGCCGTGGCCTCGTCGCGTGCCGTGACGACGAGGCCCGCGAGGGTCTCGTAAAAGGCTACGGAGGTGTCGAGGTCGCGGACTGTCAGACAGACGTGGCTCGTCCGGGTGATGCGGAACGGTGGGTCGAGGTAGCGGGGGGCGTAGTCCATCTCAGGCTACTCCGATGGTGGTGTCGTCGAAGAGCTCCTCGACACTCATTTCGCGGCAGATTAGGCCCTGTTGGCGCGAGTAACGGATGGCGAGTTCGAGCCCCGGGCGCAGCGCCTCAATTCCAGAAGGCCGCGTATCTATGCCCTCGACGGGCCCTACCCTCTCCTTGCTCTCATTAAGAAGCCGGGACAGTTCTCGCACGACATCGGGCCGCTCGCGGCAGAGCGCCTCGCTTACCACTGCCAAATGATTGACCGGGATGGCACCGGTTTGGCGGTACCAGGCCTCTGCCGCGGCCTTGGGGTCGGGGACGACCGTGCGGAGGCGCGGGTCGTCGGGCATCTCGTCGCCCAGCATAGCCGCGTCGAGCTCGCCGTCGAGAAGCATGTCCTTGAGGCTCTTGTCCGGCGGGGCGAGCACCACGTTGGACGGGTTCTCGTATCCGACGACATGCGCTTCCTCAAAGGTCAGCCACTCGATCGACGACAGGTCCACGCCGTACTGGTTCTGGAGGATGCCCCGCACCCACATGCCCGTGGTCTGCGTGTAGGCGCGCACGCCGATCCGCTTGCCGCTCAGGTCTTCCGGCCTGACCGCCCCGCGCTCGACATTGTAGGCGATGCAGTGGTGCTGGAACCGCCCAACGATGGTGGCGGGCAAGAGCACGAACGGCCAGCCGCGCTCACGCGCCTGGAGGTAGGTGACGATCGCGAGCTCGCCGAAGTCGAAGGCGTTCTCGCGTACCATGGGCTTGAAGCCCTTGTTGGAGGGCTTGAACGGCGCGAAGTCGAAGCGGACGAGCGGTGAGGCCACCTCGCCCGTGCGCATCGCGTGCGTCACCGGATAGTCGGCCAGAAGGGTGCGGAGGGTCAGGAACTCGGCCAAGGGGATCATCCGTTCGCTGGGAAGCGTCACATTGAGGGGACGGCGGCGGCGAGGCCTGGGAACCAGGACCCGATTAGGGTCGGCGGCCAGGGCAGCCGCAGGAGTTGGTCGAAGACGACGGTGACAAATGCGGTGAGGAGCACGGCCTGCGGAAGCACCAGGCGCCAGGGCTCGCGCGCCTCCGCCCTCATGAAGGCGATGACGAAGAGGGGGATGGTCGGGATCAGTCCAATCACTGCCATCGAGGCCATGAAGCCGACGAGCCAGCCAAAGAAGATCAGGGCGCGGCGGATGACGACGGCCGTGGGCAAGTGATCGGTCTCGCCTGACGTGTCCATGTGGATGCCGTGGAGCACCTCGGCCTCCATGTGCTCGCCCAGCGTTTCCTCCTTGGGGGTACGGCCGAGCGCGGACTGGATTAGGCTCGCCAGCACAGCGACGAATGCGATGCCGCCGATGATCCGCGGCACCAACGCCGAGGAGGTGCTCCAGCCAAGCGTCATCACGAGGAGGACGCCGATGCCGAGAAGGAGCACGGCCGGGAAGGCGTCCGAGGCGTGGAAGTGCAGCCGTAGCGCCCGCCGCGGCGCGCCTGGCTGCCGCGTGCGCCGGCCGCGGACCCAGGGCCCGACGATGCCCCAGAGCGCCATGGCGAAGAAGCCGAGCACGACAGGGTGCAGCAGCCAGGCTGCGCCCGAGAGCTGGATCGAGATGAAGACGTAGCGCTCGATCGAGGCGCCAAGGACGACGCCGAGGATGAGTGGCGGGCGCGGCCAGCGGTTCTGCTTCATCACCCAGCCCAGGACGCCGAAGGCGAGGAGGGCGAAGAGGTCGCCCCAATGGGCAGAGCCACCGTAGGCGCCGATGTAGATGATCGACAGGACCGCGGGCAGGATCAGCGTGTAGCGCAGCGTCGCGAGGCGCGCGAACTGTCCCGAGAAGGCATAGCAGAGGCCTGCGCCAACAATGTTGGCGAGCGCGATGCTCCACACCATCGAGTAGGTCAGCGCCAAGTTCTCGTCGAGCATGCTGGGGCCCGGTAGCAGCCCCTGGGCGATGAAGGCGCCGAGGAGGATCGCCATGCCAGCGCTGCCGGGGATCCCGAATGCGACGGTGGTGAGGAGCGAGCCCCCCTCCTTGGCATTGTTGGCGCTTTCGGAGGCGATGACACCCCGCACGTCGCCGCGCCCGAAGGTCTCGGAGGCGCCTTTCTCGGTGCGGATGGCATGGCCGTAAGCGACCCAGTCGATGACGGCGCCGCCAACACCTGGCACCGCGCCTAGTGCCGCGCCGAGCCAGGAGCAGCGGATGATAAGCCACCAATGGCGGAAGCAATCCCTGGCCCCCTGCCACATGCCTGTGGAGGCACTGAGCATCGACTTCTGCGAGATAGAGGTGCGTGCGATTGCGAGATCGCAGAGTTCGGGCAGGGCGAAGAGACCGAGCGTGATGGGGACGAGCGGCACGCCTTCCCAGAGGTAGAGCGAGTCGAAGGTCCAGCGGAACGTCCCCGTGCGAGGGTCGGTCCCGACCATCGCGATCATGATGCCGATACAGGCCGCGGCAAGACCCTTGATGGGCGCGTTGCCGCTGATCGCCGCCACCATCGAGAGACCCAGGATGGCCAATGCTGCAAGCTCGGGCGTGCCGATGTGAAGCATGATGGGCCGCAGGAGTGGCACCGACAGGCCCATTAGTGCCGCCCCGGCGAGGCCGCCGAGCAGCGAGGACATGTAGGCAGCGCTTAGCGCCCGTCCCGCTTCGCCCCGCTTTGCCATGGGCAGGCCATCGAGGACGGTCGCAGCCGACCCGGCGCCGCCGGGAACGCCAAAGAGGATCGCTGGGATCGGGTCCCCAGTCGCCGTGGTTGCGCCCAGGCCCAGGAGGAACGCAAAGGCCGTGTAAGGGTCCATCGTGAAGGTGAATGGGAGAAGCAGCGCCGTTCCGGCGAGGCCCCCGATCCCGGGTAGGATGCCCAGGATCACGCCTAGAAGGGCGGCGAAGGAGAGGATGGCGAGGCGCGTAGGATCGAGGATGATCCCCAGCGCCTCCCAGGCAGCGCCCAGCATGGTGACGTCCGCTTCCATGGTCCTCTCCTCCTCCCTTGGTTTGGCCGGACGCGGATGGCCCCCGGCCGCCTAACCCCGCCTATTGCGGCGTGAGCAGCGCAGTCACCTTCTCGAGCACCTCGGGCGGAGTCGCGTAGAGGTCGTCGATGATGGCCTCGATCTCAGCGCCAGTGATCGGCTCCACTAGCGAGTTCGACTCCTCCATCACCGCCAGGAACTCCGGGTCGGCAGCCGCAGCGTCGAAAGCCGCGCGCAGCGCCTCGACTCGGTCCTCGGGCACTTCGGGTGGCACGGCGAAAGGCCGGCCCGCCACGAGGGGCTTGAGGAAGAAGTCGGCGAGCGCCAGCACCTCGGGGTCGTCCGAGAAGTCGGTGATCATGGGCACATCGGGGAAGTCGGGGCTGGGTTCAGCCGCGACCTGCATGAGGACCTTGATCTGGCCCTCCTGTAGCCAAGCCGCTTCGCTGCCCGCCAGGAGCGAGTTGACCGTCTGCATGCGGCCCTGGACCTCGCCGCGCTCCATGGCGAGGCCGACCTCCTCGTTGCCCTCGTAGCCCGCAATGATCTGGAACTGGGTACCAAAGTACTCGTTCATCATCGCCGGAAAAGTGCGGTTCTCGTTGGCAAACGAGGTGGCGCCGATAGTAATGGGCGTAGTGAAGAGGTCATCGGCCGTCTCGACCGGGGCGTCCTGCCAGGCGATGACGGTGTAGTTCTCCTTGTTGAGGCTGCCGATCCAGCTCACCGCCTGCGGGTCGAAGGCCGCGTTCTCCTCGAGGACGAGAGGCAGGTAGAAGTTGTTGCGCTGGAGAAGGGCAATGACGGTGCCGTCGCGCGGCGCGTTGTCCTGGAGTTGGAGCGCTGCGGTCATACCGCTGGCGCCGGGCAGGTTCTCGACGATCACCTGGGGCTGGCCGGGAATATGGCGGGCGAGGAAGGGCGCGAACTGACGACCGAAGAAGTCGCTCGCGCCCCCCGGGGCGGCGCTGATGATCAGC
>Ga0210040_10009700_pt1 | contig 11166 bp, 11 predicted proteins | sample CryGeyCG12114_NA_FD_185462 | JGI IMG/M metagenome (GOLD analysis project Ga0210040, IMG submission 185462) | Groundwater microbial communities from aquifer - Crystal Geyser CG19_WC_8/21/14_NA (SPAdes) (version 2) | ecosystem: Environmental > Aquatic > Deep subsurface > Groundwater | place: USA... | reverse complement strand
CGACCCCGACGACCCCACCAACCGCCGCATCGACGGCAGCCCCGCCTACGTCCGCTCGGCCTGCGACGCCAGCCTGCAGCGGCTCGGCGTCGACCACATCGACCTCTACTACCAGCACCGCGTCGACAAGTCTGTGCCGATCGAGGAGACGGTCGGGGCGATGAGCGAGCTCGTCACGGCCGGCAAGGTGCGCCACCTCGGCCTCAGCGAGGCCTCGGCCGAGACGATCCGCCGGGCGCACGCGGTGCACCCGGTCACCGCCCTGCAGACCGAGTACTCGCTGTGGACCCGGCACGTCGAGGACGAGATCCTGCCCACCCTGCGCGAGCTCGGCATCGGCCTGGTGCCCTACTCCCCGCTCGGCCGCGGTTTCCTGACCGGCACCATCACCTCCACCGACAGCCTCGACCCGTCCGACTTCCGCCGGCACAACCCGCGGTTCCAGGGCGAGGCGCTCGACGCGAACCTGGCCATCGTGGCCGCCGTCCGCGCCGTCGCCGAGCGCAAGGGCGCGACGCCCGGGCAGCTGGCCCTGGCCTGGGTGCTGGCCCAGGGCGACGACGTCGTCCCCATCCCCGGCACCAAGCGGGTCCGCTACCTGGAGGAGAACGTGGCCGCCGCCGCCGTCGAGCTGACCGCCGACGACCTGGCCGAGCTGGAGCAGGCCGTGCCCGCCGCCGTCGGTGAGCGCTACCCGGACATGAGCAGCATCGACGCCTGACCGCTGCGGCCTGAGCCTGTCGCGCGGGCCGGCTCAGGCCAGGTCGGGGTTCTCGGCCACCAGCACGTCGAGGTGGGCGAGCCGGTCCAGGTTGCTGATCGAGCGTCGCATCCGGTGGTTCTGGACGAACCGCTCGCGGTTGCGGTGCAGGAACATCCAGTAGCCCGCGGTGAAGGGGCACGCGAGCTCCCCCAGCCGCTGCTTCGGGTCGTAGACGCAGTCGCCGCAGTGGTCGCTCATGGTGTTGATGTAGTTCCCGCCGCCGGCGTACGGCTTGGTGGCCAGCACGCCGCCGTCGGCGTGCTGGGACATGCCGACGACGTTGGGCACCATCACCCAGTCGTAGCCGTCGACGAAGGACCGGTGGAACCAGTCGGTCATCTGCTGCGGGCTCCAGCCCTGCAGGAGCGCGTAGTTGGAGAGCACCATGAGCCGCGGGATGTGGTGCACCCAGGCGTCCTCGCGGACCGAGGTCAGGGCCCAGCTCAGGCACGGGCCTCGGTGCCGGCCGGGTCGAGGTCGACGAACCAGTCCGGCACGTCACGCTCCGCGCGCAGCACGTTGTTGCTGCGGTAGTCCTCCCCCAGGTACCAGTACAGGTGCCAGATGTAGTCGCGCCAGCCGATCACCTGCCGGACGAACCCCTCCACGGCGTTGAGCGGGGCCTCCCCCGCCCGGTAGACCTCCACTGCCGCCTCCACCTCCTCGAGCGGGTCGAGCAGCCCGAGGTTGACCGGCGCCGAGAGCAGCGAGTGCGACATCCAGCGGTCACCGCTGAGGATGGCGTCCTCGTAGCGGCCGAAGGTGGCGAGCCGGTGCTGCACGAAGTCGTCGAGCGCGTTCAGCGCCTCGGCCCGGGTGACCGCGAACCGCCGGGGGCCGTCCTCGCCGACGAAGCGGACCCCCTCGCGCTCCAGCCGGTCCAGGTCCTCGCGGACCTGCGCGTCGATCTCGTCCTCGACCGGCCAGGACGGCTCGGGCAGCCCCAGCGTCGGCGTCCTCGGCGGCGGTTCACGGTTGTCGGCGTCGAAGTTCCAGCGCCCGCCGACGGGGTCACGGCCCTCCATCAGCACGTCGAGCCGGATCCGGGCGTCGCGGTAGAAGTCCTCCATCAGCAGCCGCCGGCCGCGCCGGGCGTCGGCCCAGGCGGTGAAGTCGGCCCGGGAGGTGGCGTAGCCGCGCGCGGGCAGCCGGGCGATGTCCCGCTCGCCGGCCAGCCGGTCGACGAAGTGCAGCGCCTCCCACGACGTCGGCTGGATGACGTCGAGCGGCTCGTCGACCTGGGCCAGGCCCTCCCGGTAGGTGTCGGTGACGAGGTAGGTGACCTGGTCGCCGAGCTCGACCGCGCGGTGCCGCATGGCGGAGAGCACCAGGTGCGCCTTCTGCCGGTGGAACGGCCGCCGGCGCAGCACCCGGTGGGCCTCGATCATCAGCACCGGCTGGGCCGGGTCGTCGAGGAACGCGGGACCCAGCTGGTCCCCGAACAGCCAGCGGCGGCGCATGGCCCGACCGTACCTGGCCCTTCGACAGGCTCAGGGGTCGCCGGTCCTACCGGCTGAAGAGGCTGCCGGTCACCGTGGTGATGAAGTTGCGCAGGGAGTCCGGCAGGTCGCGCAGGTGCCAACCCGCCGGCCCGTGGTACCAGGACAGGTCGGTCGAGTCGTCGTGCTCGTCGTCGTCGGCGGCGACGAGCGCGTCCAGCCACCGCTCGCTGCCCCCCAGCACGATGGTGTAGGGGAGCACCTGCGAGATCTCCTCCAGCTCACGTCCCGGGGGCATCTGCGAGGTGGGCTGGCTCAGCAGGTCCGAACGCAGCACCCCGAGCCCGCGGAGCAGCGCCGAGCCCTTGGCCGTGCGGCTGGGCATCTCCTGGGCCACGAACACCAGGCCGAGGGCCAGCACGATCAGCGCCAGCCCGATCAGGCCGAACGTGGTGAAGGCGGCCAGCAGCACGGTGACCACCACGGCGGCGATCAGACCGGTGAGCGCCAGCTGGGTCCAGCGGTTGCGGATGGCGTCGGGGCGGCGCTCGTACCAGCCGTTGGCGACGACCTCGTCGTACAGCTCGTTCTGGACCTCGCCCACCGTCGCGTTCACCCGCTCGGCCACCTGGCAGACCAGGACGTTGCCGCCTTCTGGGGCGATCCCGTCCAGCAGCGTGCGCTCGAACGGCTTCAGCTCGTCGCTGCTGGCCAGCCGGGTGAGGTCCCAGTCGGTGCGCCCGAACTCGGTCTCCCGCGGCAGCTCGGTGATCAGCAGGTGGCCCCGGACGGCCAGGTCCACCAAGGTGGCGGTGATGTCGATCGGGTCGACCCGTTCGTCGGCCACCGTGCCGACGTGTCCCGGACGGATCTCGTCGACGACCCGGAACTCGCTCTGGCCGGCGGCGACGGGCGTGAACTCGGCCACCCGGCCGACGTCGCCGGTGGCGCTCGACTGGTCGCTGCCGTGCCGGCGGTGCGCGAGCAGCAGCCCCAGCCCGCCGAGGACCAGCAGCCCGAGGGCCAGGCCGAGCGGCAGCGGGTCGGCGGAGAAGGCCCGGCCCACCGTCCACCGGCGGTCGATGACCTCGTTGGCGCTCACCGCGCCGGCCGGGAAGCCGATGTCCACGACGACCACCTCACCCTGGCCGCGGGGACCATCACGGAAGGTCGGGGTCTGGGAGTCCTCGACGCCGGCCGAGGCGAAGTCGCAGGGCACGGTGGAGTTGGGCGGGCCGGCCGTGCACTTGACGTAGCTGAAGGCGCCGGGGATCTCGACGGTGCCCTCGAACTGCTCGACGCTGGCGCTCAGCCCCTGCAGCAGCGGCCAGCGCAGCGCGGTCTCGTCGCCCTCGATGTTCACCACGGCCCCGGTGACGGTGTAGCCGAGCGTGACCTCCGAGGCACCGCCGGTGGGCAACGTGATGGTGGTGAAGCGGTCGTCCGTGCTGACCGTGGGCGTCGCCGCGTTCCCGCCCGCGCTGCCGGTGACGGCGGACACCTCCTGCACGTACTGGCGGTCGCCGACGAGGTTCTCGCGGGTCTCGAGCTCCTGCTCCACCTCGGCCGGCGCGGTGCCGGTGAAGGTGATGGTCTCGGTGACCACCAGGGTCCCGTCCTGCGCCAGCTCACCCTCCACCACGACCCGGGAGGCCGTGCCCTCGGCGTGCGCGAGGTCGACCAGCGGTCCGGTCCAGAGGCCGGCGGCCACCGCGCAGGTGGCGAGGAGCGTCCCGACCCGCCGTCGGGTGGGCGTCGTCGATGCAGAGGAAGCAGGCACGGAGACACCCTCCCATCCCCGCCGCGCCGCGCGCCGCTGACCGGGGCAGTTTCTCGTGGTCGGATTTCCCTCGTCGCGCCACCGGTTCCCCGGCCCGGGCGCTCCGGCCCCCGGTTAGGGTGACCCGGTGAGCCAGCGACCATGGGGACCTCCGCCGTCCGGCAACGCTCCGGGGCGGGTGCCTGCGGGGCAGAACCCCTACGGCTTCACCCCGTACGGGCAGCCGCAGGGCTGGGGCAGCCAGCGCGGCTCCGCGCCGCACCCGTACGGCCAGAACCCGTACGGCCGGCCCGGACTGCAGCCGTTCGGCCAGCCGCCCCGGCGACCGGCCCCCCGGCGTCGCAGCCCGCTCGGCGCACTGCTGAAGACCGGCATGGTCCTGGGCCTGCTGATGGTCGCCGCGCTCGTGGTCTCGAACCTGGCCACCGGCGGCTCGACGACCGACTCGGCGTACCAGAACGACAACTACCAGGTGCCGCCGCCGGACACGAACCCGCCGGCGATCCCGCAGCCCGAGACCTACGAGGAGGCCGAGCAGCTGCTGGTGGCCAACCCGTTCTACGAGCAGACGGCGCCCGCGCCGGTGCGCTGCGACGCCGAGCCGATCGACGTCAGCACGGCCAGCGACCGGGCGCTGGAGACGCACTTCACCGAGCTGATGGAGTGCCTGGTCCGGGTCTGGCAGCCGCCCGTCGAGGGCGCCCAGTGGCAGATCGTCCGGCCGACGGTGACCATCTACGGCCGTGAGGTCACCACCCGCTGCGGCAAGAGCGGGGTGAACGCCTTCTACTGCGGGGCCGACCAGCAGGTCTACTACAGCAACCTGCTCGACGACGCCGTCCCCGTGGTGGCCACCGACAAGTGGGGCGCCGACGTGGTGATGGCCCACGAGTTCGGGCACGCCCTGCAGGCGCGGACGGCGATCCTCATCTCCTCCCAGGCGCTCGGCCAGCAGTCGGGCGACGAGTCGACCGAGCTGACCTTCTCGCGGCGGCTGGAGGTCCAGGCCGACTGCCTGTCCGGGATGTTCCTGCGCTCGGTGTCGAGCTCGCTGGACATCCAGCAGTCCGACGTCCGCGGGATCCTCGACGTCTACCGGGCCGTCGGCGACGACTCGGTCAGCGGCGACGCCGGCATCGTGGGCAACCACGGGCTGGCCCGGTCGCGCGAGTACTGGGGGCAGAGCGGGCTGAACAGCGGCGACGTGGGGGCCTGCAACACCTACACGGCCAAGACGAGCCTGGTCCGCTGAGGGCGGGCTTGGCCAGCTGACGGCCCCTGCGAGGCCCTCACGCGCGGTGGACGACCGCGGTGGCGATGGCGGCGACGCCCTCACCGCGGCCGGTCAGGCCGAGCCCGTCGGTGGTGGTGCCTGCCACCGAGACGGGGGCGCCGACGGCCTCCCCCAGCACCTGCTCGGCCTCGGTGCGGCGCGGGCCGATCTTGGGACGGTTGCCCACCAGCTGGACGGCGACGGAGCCGATCTCGTACCCGGCGGCCCGTACCCGGGCCGCGGACTCGATGAGGAAGTCGACGCCGGGCGCACCGGACCAGCGCGGGTCGGAGGTGCCGTAGTTGCTGCCCAGGTCGCCCAGCCCGGCGGCGCTGAGCAGCGCGTCGCAGGCGGCGTGCGCGACGACGTCGCCGTCGGAGTGGCCCTCCGGGCCGACGTCCTCCTCGACGAAGAGAAGCCCCGCGACCGTCATCGGACGGCCCGGGGCCAGGCGGTGCACGTCGACCCCGATGCCGGTGCGGATCTGCATCAGCAGACCCGCACGCGGCAGGGCGTCCGACGGGTGGAGCTCAGGACGCGAGGACCTCGTCGAGGAGGATCTCGGCCTTGGCCTCGTCCACGCGCTCGGCCAGCGCGAGCTCGGAGGTGAGGATCTGACGAGCCTTGGCGAGCATGCGCTTCTCACCGGCGGAGAGGCCGCGCTCGCGCTCACGACGCCACAGGTCCCGGACGACCTCGGCGACCTTCATGACGTTGCCCGAGTGCAGCTTCTCGAGGTTCGCCTTGTACCGGCGCGACCAGTTGGTCGGCTCCTCGGTGTGCGGTGCGCGCAGGACACCGAACACCTTCTCCAGGCCGTCGGCGTCCACGACGTCGCGGACCCCCACGAGGTCGAGGTTGCAGGCTGGCACCCGGACCACCAGGTCGGTCTGCCCCACGATGCGCAGGACCAGGTAGAGCCGGTCCTCGCCCTTGATCTGACGGGTTTCGATGTCCTCGATCACGGCAGCCCCATGATTTGGGTAGACCACCGTCTCACCGACTGTGAAGGTCATATTGTTCGGTACCCCTTTCGCGATCTCAAGTTTAGCACGCTCTCAGGTTCGCCAAAGGAGCGTCCGCCCTAGCCAGAGGCCCATCGCGGGCCACTCCGAGGCTTGACAAACCCTTCACATCTGTGCAGCGGCTGTGTCGTGGGGCACCCGGCCGGACCGCGACCGGAGAGCCGGTGCAGGGAGCCTGGGCGACTCGCTAGGCTGCGGGCAGTGTCCAGCAGAGCAAGGTGTCATCTCAGGCAGGCGGGAGTCGACCTCGTGTCACAAGACAGGCGTCCGGCGGGACGAGCAAGGGGCCGTGGTGCCCGTGCGCTGGCGGCGGCGGCGCTCTCGCTCACCCTCCTCGGGGCCGCGGGCTGCGGCTTCGACGCGCAGACGTCGCAGCCCTACACCCCCGCGGACGGCACCAACCTGGACGTGGGCTCGGACAACCAGCTGAAGATCCGCAACCTCGTGGTGGTCTCGCGCACCGAGGGCGAGGGCATCATCAGCGCCTCACTCCTCAGCGGGGCGGGTGACACGCTGACCGGGGTCGCCGTCGTGCCGTCCCCGCTGTCCGGCTCCCCGGGCCCGGCGGTGACCGCCGAGATCACGAGCCCGATCGACCTGCCCGGCGGCCGCCTGGTGGTGCTGACCAACCAGCCGCTGATCACCGTGTCGTCGCCGCAGCTGGTCGCCGGTGGCGCCGCGTCGGTGACCATGCAGTTCGAGGGGGCCGGCGCGGTCGCGCTGAACTGCCCGGTCGTGGACGGCAACCTGCCGGAGTGGTCGTCGATCGGCGGCTCGGCCAGCCCGTCGCCGTCGACGGAGCTCAGCATCACGCAGAGCCCCGAGCCGCAGACCCCGATCCCCAGCCCGGGGGCGAGCGGCAGCGCGAGCCCCACTCCCAGCGCGAGCCCCAGCCCCAGCGCGACCGGCTAGGACGCAGGCCGGCCTGCGGCGACCGCCGCAGGTCAGCCGTAGGTCTCGCGGTCGCTGAACAGGCTGCTGACCGACTCCCCCGCGTGGATCCGGTGCACGGCCTCGGCGAACAGCGGGGCGACCGAGCGGACCATGATGTTGGGCAGCTGCTTCTCCGGGGGCAGCGGCACCGTGTTGGTGGTGACGATCTCGGCGATGTCGGGCTCCTGCTTGAGGCGCTCGATGGCCGGGCCGGTGAACAGCCCGTGGGTGCAGGCGATCGAGATCTGCTGGGCGCCCTCCTGGCGCAGCACCCGGAGCAGCTCGACGATGGAGCCGCCGGTGGCGATCTCGTCGTCCAGCACGATGACGTCCTTGCCGTGGACGTCGCCGACGATCCGGTCGATCACCACCCGGTCGTCGGACTCGCGCTGCTTCGAGCCGGCCGCGACGGGCAGGCCGAGGTTGCGGGCGAACTCGGTGGCCACCTTGGCGTTGCCGAGGTCCGGGGACACGACGACGGTGTTGCGGAGGTCCTGCCGGCGGAAGTGCGCGGCGAGCTCCAGCACCGCGCTCAGGTGGTCCACGGGCACGGAGAAGAAGCCGTGCACCTGGGGGGCGTGCAGCGCCATGGTCAGCACCCGGGTGGCGCCGGCGGCGGCGAGCATGTCCGCGACCAGCCGGGCGCCGATCGAGATGCGCGGCGCGTCCTTCTTGTCCGAGCGCGCGTAGGCGAAGTGCGGGATGACCGCGGTGATGTGCGCGGCCGAGGCGCCGCGGGCCGCGTCCATCATCAGCAGCAGCTCCATCAGGTTCTCCTGCACCGGCGGCACCAGCGGCTGCACGATGTAGACGTCACGCTGACGGCAGTTGGCGCGCAGCTGCACCTGGAGGCAGTCGTTGCTGAAGCGGGTGGTCCGGGTCTGGGAGAGCTCCACCCCGAGGATGGAGCACATCTCCTCCGCGAACTCGTGATGGGCGGAGCCCGAGAAAACGGTGATTTCGCCAGTCACCGGGTCACCCTAACCCCGGGGAACGGGGTGCCCGCGCCAGCCGTCACGCCCCCGGACACCCCGACGGGCCGGGACGACCTCAGCCCTCGAACTTGTAGCCCAGGCCGCGGACGGTGACGAGGTAGCGCGGGTTGGCCGGGTCGACCTCCAGCTTGCTGCGCAGCCGCTTGACGTGCACGTCGAGCGTCTTGGTGTCCCCGACGTAGTCCGCACCCCAGATGCGGTCGATGAGCTGGCCGCGGGTCATCACCCGGCCGGCGTTGCGGAGCAGCATCTCGAGCAGCTCGAACTCCTTGAGCGCCAACTTCACCCGGTCGCCGTTCACCGACACCTCGTGCCGCTCGACGTCCATCCGGACGCCGGCCGACTCGACGACGTCCGGCACCAGCTCGACGTCGGTCCCCCGCCGCAGCACCGCCCGGATCCGGGCGACCAGCTCGCGGTGGCTGAACGGCTTGGTGACGTAGTCGTCGGCGCCCAGCTCCAGGCCCACCACCTTGTCGATCTCGGAGTCGCGGGCGGTGAGCATGATCACCGGCACCGGTCCGCGGAGCCGGAGCTGGCGGCAGACCTCGGTCCCGGGCAGTCCGGGCATCATCAGGTCCAGCAGCACGATGTCGGCTCCGGTCCGGTCGTACTCGGCCAGCCCGGCCGTGCCGTCCGCGGCCTCGACCACGTCGAAGCCCTCCTTGCGCAACATGTAGGCCAGGGCCTCGCGGTAGGACTCCTCGTCCTCGACGACCAGCACGCGTGTCATCGGACCTCCTGTGTCGGGGTCGGCCGGCCACCGGCCGGCAGAGCGGTGGCGGACACCGGGGCCTCGTCGGCCGGCGTCCTGGTCTCGGCATCGTGCAGGTGCGCGGGGACCTTGATGGTGAAGGTGGAGCCGGCACCGGGCTGGCTCCAGACGGAGACCTCACCGCCGTGGGTGGCGGCGATGTGCTTGACGATCGAGAGGCCGAGGCCGGTGCCGCCGTTGGCCCGGCTGCGCGCGTAGTCGACGCGGTAGAACCGCTCGAAGATCCGGTCGACCTCCGAGGCGGGGATGCCGATGCCGTTGTCGGAGACGGTGATCTCGATGTAGTCGTCGTCGCTCTTCGCCTGCACGTGGGCGGCGACGACGACCCGGGCCCCGGGGTCGGAGTAGACGACGGCGTTCTCGACGAGGTTGCCGACGGCGACGCTGAGCTGGCGCGCGTCGCCCAGCACCTGCGTGCCGCTGGTGCCGGCGATGGCCAGCGAGACCTGGTGCTGCTCGGCGTCGACCCGGCACCGGTCGACGGCGTCGACCAGCACCTCGTCGATGTCGACGACCTCGGCGTCCTTGAGCGGGTCGTCCGCCTGCAGCCGGGAGAGCTCGATGATCTGGGCGACCAGGTCGTTCAGCCGGGCCGACTCGACGCCCATCCGGCTGGCGAAGCGCCGGACGGCGTCGGGGTCGTCGGCCGCGTCCTCGACGGCCTCGGCCAGCAGCGACATCGCCCCGATCGGCGTCTTGAGCTCGTGGCTGACGTTGGCCACGAAGTCGCGCCGGGTCTGCTCGGTCCGTCGTGCCGTGGTCTGGTCGTCGGCCAGGATCAGGATGTGCTGGTCGGCCAGCGGGGCGACCCGCGCGGTCAGGAAGGTCGAGGCGGCGCGGGGGCCGCGCGAGACCTCGAGGTCGGAGGTGCGGATCACCCGGTCCCGGCGGACCGCGCGCACCATCTCCAGCAGCTGCGGCAGGGCGACCCGGCTGCCGCGCGCCAGCCCCAGGTTGCGGGCGGTGCTGGTGGCCTCGAGCACCTCGTCGTGCGGACCGACCACGACGCCGGAGGACGGCAGCACGCTCAGCACCTCCGCCACGCCCTCGGGCAGCGGCGGCGCCACCGACTCGAGGTCGTCCGACTCCACGGGGGGGCGTTCACGCCGGGTCCAGCGGGACACCAGCACCCCGAGCAGGACCCCGACGACGAGGGCCACCAGCGCCACGAGGGTCGGGTTCACAGGTGAATCGTAGAGCCGGCGCCTGGATGCTCCCGACCGTTCATCCTCTGGTCGCGCGTCGCGGCGTGGACCGTTCCGGTCCTGTTCACCCCCCGTTCACCGGTCCCACGGCTGGCTGTACTGCCCGGGCATAGGGTTGGCGACGACTTCAGCGATCTACGAGGGGAACGACCGATGCGGGACTCCTACCGCGAGCAGCTCGACGACATCCTGGCCGACCTGGTCGAGATGTCCCAGGTGGTCTCGTCGGCGGTGCGCAGCAGCACGACGGCCCTGCTCGAGGCCGACATCCACCTCGCCGAGCAGGTGATCAGCGACGACGAGAAGCTCGACCACAAGCAGAGCGAGGTCGAGGCGCGCGCCTTCTCCCTGCTGGCCCGCCAGGCCCCGGTCGCCGGTGAGCTGCGGACGCTCGTCGCGACCCTGCGGATGGTGACCGAGCTCGAGCGGATGGGCGACCTGGCCGCCCACGTGGCCAAGATCGCCCGGCTGCGCTACCCCGAGATCGCCGTCCCCGACAACCTGCGGCCCAACTTCGTCCGGATGGGCGACGTCGCCGAGAAGATGGTCGTCACCGCCGGCCAGACCCTCAACGACCGCAACATCCAGAACGCCCAGGAGCTGCGCGCCCGCGACGAGGAGATGGACGAGCTGCGTCGTACCCAGTTCCGCCTGCTGCTGAGCGACGAGTGGGACCACGGCGTCGAGGCGGCCGTCGACGTCGCCCTGCTCGGCCGCTACTACGAGCGGATCGCCGACCACGCCGCCTCGATGGCCCGGCGGATCATCTACATCGTCACCGGCGACTTCCCCGAGGACGCGTACTGGCCGCAGCCGTAATTCTTGGTGGGTTGGGTTGGCGGCCTGAGCCGCTCAGGGTTCCTGCGGCCGTTCGGTCGCGCTGCGCCCGTGGCAACGGCCGCAGCAACGCGGACGGGCCGCACGAGCGAACCGCACCCACTCCACGGCATCTGCTCCATCCCCAGGCCCCAGCAAGAG
>Ga0210040_10009698_pt1 | contig 11169 bp, 17 predicted proteins | sample CryGeyCG12114_NA_FD_185462 | JGI IMG/M metagenome (GOLD analysis project Ga0210040, IMG submission 185462) | Groundwater microbial communities from aquifer - Crystal Geyser CG19_WC_8/21/14_NA (SPAdes) (version 2) | ecosystem: Environmental > Aquatic > Deep subsurface > Groundwater | place: USA... | reverse complement strand
GCTTGCAATCCATGTACCCCATAGTTTCGAAAGAAACTTACTTGGGAACACATCGTCCATTTCCACAAGCAAACTCTCTCTGTGGGTCGCATTTCCCGCAATTTTCGGGCAACTCATCCGCTCCATCTCTACAATCCGGCTTTCCATCGCAGAATAGCCATTCTGGAATACATCTGTAATAACCCCATGTGGGGCACCGACGCCATCCTCGGGTACAATTTCGATGGCGGCACATATGAGCTGGTTCATCACTATCGTCTGCACAGAAAATTGAAATATTATAAACCAAAAAATATAAAAATCATAATAGTTGAGCCGAAAAATTGGTAGCTTACCTCCACAATCATTGTCAAAATCACATTGCCATAACTTGGGGATGCATCGGCCATTCTTGCATGCAAATTCTGTTGCAGAGTCGCATTCTCTGTGATCTTAAAAGGAACATACAAAAATTGGGTTAGACTTTTTTTTGCTGCACTAAATTACTGTATGGGAAACTTTTCTTTCAACTTACGACAAAGCGCCTCATCCTCATCAGAAGAATCTGGACAATCTGGATCCCCATCGCAAGTCCAAGTTTTCAAAATACATTTACCACTTCGTTTACATTTGAATTCGTTCTCTCCACACTCGGCATCACAAAGTCGTTCATCGCTCCCATCTCCACAGTCATCCACGGTGTCACAAATAACCGTGGGGGATGTACAATTTTTGTTTGCGCATTGGAATTGACCCGATCTACAGAAATTCATAAAACGCATGATTTAAAAAGTTTTCCAAACTATTAAATAGCACAGACAAAATCAACATTGCATTTACCGGCAAACTCGTTCTGGGCAATTCAGTTCATCGCTACCGTCTCCACAATCTTTTTCCCCGTCACTGAAATGATATACATGTTTAGAATGTTGCAAAAAATATAATTAGTGAGTTTGTTTCGGGGGAATAATATTGGACTTACCAAAGCCAATAATGTGGAACACATTTGGAGTCACTGCCACCACACCTATGCTGAGCTTTGGTGCAGTTAGCAATGCAAGTGGCATTATCAGGAGCCAAATAAAATTGATTTGGACAAGCGCAAGTGTAGTTCAAAGAGCCATCAGCTAGTGGAGTTAATAGACAAAGGTGAGAGCATCCACCATTGTTGGCTTCACAAGGATTGAATCCCCGTAGTTGACGAAGAGGATGGAAAACATGCACATCGTATGGTCTGTGTGTTGTATTCCGCAGTAGTTTGAATTCTTCACCTGTTCTTTTGTTGGCGGATACTAGCCCCTACAAAATCAATTCAACAATACAGATGATTGAATTTGAAAAATTTAATTTTAAAACAAAGATAAATATTTAATTATGAATTATAGTCTTAAACAAAATGTATTTTTAATGCAAAACACGAGGATGGAAAAAAACTCACCTTCAAATTCCAATCAGCATAGTAAACCCGATCGCCAAAAATGCTCAAAGCAAATACATGAGGAACTCGATCCACTCCTTTCAAAATAGTAACCCTATTGCCTCCATTGTAGTCCACACTGTCCATATAATCCAAATGGGCATCAGCAAAGAAAACTCGTCTCGAAAAATAATCTATTCCTAAAGCATTTGGCCATGCAATTCCATCTTCCCAATTCAGGATCATTTTGAATCCACTCCCGTCCATACTCATTTTGGCTATGTAGGCTTGCAAATGCCATGAGGTGAAGAATAGAACCCCTTAACACAAAACCAAAAACAATCATATCACACTTTCCTTTCCCATTCCATTTTTCTGTATTATTCCTATCATTTCCCCATGTAAGTAGATACCTGCATTAGGATCTAATGCTATAGCCCTTGGATCCGAAATTCCCGTTTTCAAAGTCCTTCGGTTTGTGCCAGTCATTGTAGCCACTTCTAAGGATTTACTATGCCGATCTAACCAATACAATTTCCCTGTGAGCCAATCGGTAGCCAAACCTTCTAATCCATGGGATTCATGTTTGATTATTGATGTTTTATTTGCTTCTTTCGATGTGAGGCTTGCACTAAAAAAACAAGAAAAAAACTTCCAGTGGTATTCTTTTTGTTGAAGCCCATACTAACAAATAACCAATCCGAAAAATAACCTGTAAATAACCTTCCCAGTCACATCTGCAAAGAAAACTAATTGTCTTTGGAAATCGAAATCAACAGCCACAGCATTTCTGAGATCTCTATGCACAACATTGTAGGTGGTTCCATCCAAACTCATGTTCCGTACGTAGTATTTGTTGGTAAAGATGAGCCAAGGAGTGATGTTATCCAATTTTTTACAAGAATGTTTATCCTCCATGCGATCGTAGTAGGTGGAATTGCATTTGCAAAAATAAGAGCCGGGTGTGTTTTCACAAGTTTGTTCACAAGGAAATTTCGCACACTCATTTGTGTCCACGCAAGTTTTCCCGTCGTTTTGCAATTCGTAGCCTGCGTCGCATGTACATTTGTACGAGTCTGGAGTATCCACACAGTTTTGGGAGCATGGTGGTTTTGGTGCTAAAAGTCAAGAACATTATAGGCATTAGTATTTTTTGTAGACAGAATAAACTCAAGATTTTTAGAGCGCCAATTGTACCTATACACTCATTAACGTTGCAATGAGCGGGTTCATCAGATTCATCATCACAATCCAACTGTTTGTCGCAAACTTTATCATAAGGAATACATTTTGTGGTGGATTTGCATTTGAATTCTTTTTCTCCACATACTGTTGTATTTTTCGCAGGACAATCTTTTTCGTCACTGAAATCTCCACAGTCGTCTTCTCCGTCACAGTGGAAACTGACATTTAAAGAGAATATTGAAAGAAATTTCCAAATAACAAAGTCAGTTTACAATTTACGTTACCTTTTGCGAATGCATTTGAAATTGTGGCAAGGGAATTCTTCAGGTGAACAAGTGGCATACTTATTTGCACAGAATTTTCCTTCGTCACTACCATCTCCACAGTCATTGTCCAAATCACATCTGAAAAGCAAGAATTAATATTTAAAATATATAAATTGAAAATACTTATTTGATGAAAAACACACAGTTTATCTCATTTTAAACCAACTATAACTAGCACATTGAAGCTTCAAAATATTTTGACTTACTTCCACATGTCATTGATGCAGCGACCATTTTGACACTGAAATTGACCTTCTTGACATGGCTCCGGTTCTGGACATTGTGTATTCAAAGTTCGGTTCTCATCTCGTCCACTTACACAATCAGGGTCACCATCACAAACCCATTTGATTGGAATACATTGACTGCGTCCCCATTGCTTATTTTCTGGGCAATGGAACTCGGTGGCATTGTTACATTCTCGTTTCTCGCAATGATGTAACTTGGCATCTTCATCGCTATTATCCTAAACACAGAAACAAACGGTCTATGGAAATCCGAGTTCAGTAAGTAAACAACTCTAATGCACTGTTGAGTTCACAAAAAAGGTTTTGCGTTTACATTCATAAAGCCATAGACTACATGCGCCATCTATGAAAGCAATTTATATCATGTCATGCCTGGTCTCATTTACACTTGTATAGACTTACTTATCGCCAATCCACATCCACGTGTCATTTTAGAGACCCAAACTTGTCAAAATAGGTTTTGAAACATTAAAATTGAAACTAACCTGACAATCGTCATCCCCATCACAAATGTAGCTCCTGGGGATGCAATTCCCATTGCCGCAAGTGTACAAATCCCCGAAACAAGTTTTCTTCTCACTGCCACAGTACTCCTTAGGCTCATCTGCCCCATCCGGACAGTCCTCATCTCCATCACAATGCCAAGTGGCTGGAATGCATCGATGATTAGGACATCGGAAACTATTGGATGGACATTCCCTTTTGGAGCAATGCAGAGGATTTTCGTCACTTCCATCTCCACAATCATTGTCCCTATATAAATCAATTAGGTACATTTTAAGATCCAACTAAATGGCCCATTATATAAGCCCATTCTTTCAATAGGGATGATATTCCCTGCTGAGTCTTTCTTACCCATCACACAAGTAAAAGGGTTCAACGCAGATATTGGTAGTTTCACATTTCAGATGGTTCGGGGAGCATGTAACCGTCCCATTTTGTCCACAATTTGCCAGACTCTCATCCGATGTTTTATTATCTTTGCAATCATTTACTCCATTGCACAACTGTAATGAGAGTAAAAAAAGCATATTATGAAACTTTTCCAATACACACACGACAGAGAATATTCCTATTTGCGGGTTTAAAATTCGTACCTGTGTTTTTGGAATACACTTATGATTTCCACATGTGAATTGGTCTTCAGCACAAGATGGGTATTCACAATTCACTTCGTCACTACCATCTTGACAGTCATTTTCAAAATCACATTTCCAAGTGCTGAATATACAGCGGCCATTTGCACATCGGAATTCATTGGAGCCACATGTATGGTATGCTGGAGAAATCGGTCAACAAAATTAACCATGAGTTAACTAAAACTAGCAATGACAGTGCACTTCTTGTTTACTGAACGTACCACAAAATTCTTTGGCTTCATCAGACCCATCTCCACAATCATTTTCCCCATCACAGGCCCAAAGCCGACTCACACATTTTCCATTAGCGCATTGGAATTTGGTTCCGTCACAAACACTGGAATTGACAAGGGCACACATTTTGCCATCATTGACTAATTTGTAGCCAGCAGAGCAGCGACATTCTACAGTGCCGTTCACACTTGGATGACAGCTTTGACTGCAGCCTCCGTTGTTAAGACTGCAAACGTTCACGGTACAAGATTGTTTTTCCCGGGAGAAAATTTGCAGATCTCGGGGGGATTCCTCCAAACGGGCTATGATTGTTTGCATGTCTGAGCCAGTGTATTTCGATGCCGAGTAGAGTCCTCTGAAAAATTTAATTTGCACAATGCGTTTTTTTTTCTGGCTTTTAATTCATTGGTGTAAAAAAATAGTGATTGGAACAATTAAAAATAGTTTCCATAAACGCAATTTCGTACCTGAGCTGTAAATCAGTCCAGTAAATGCGGTCTTTAAATACTGCAATTGAAAATGGGTAAATGGTGGCCACATCTAATGTTTCCCTTTCAGTTCCATCCAAATTAGCCCGTTCAATTTTCTCACGCACAGCATCTGTCCAGTATATCTTTTGCACCGGAGCTTCTAAATCCAAAGTTAGTCCACTTGGTTGAGTCAGATCTTTTTCAACAATTGCTTGCTTATTCGTCCCCGCCATCGTTGTTCGATAAATTCGGCCTGCTGTTCCGAATAGACCCCAGTCGGTGAAATAAAGTGTTCCACTGTAATTTTTAATTTTAGGCACGTTTACAGAAATTGTTTAACAACTGACGAATTATTCAATTACAAAACTTACTTGCAAGGATGTAAAACAATTGCCCTAGGACGATCCACGTGTGCAATATCCACGATCCCAGTCCCATCCAAATTCATAGAATAGATGGAACTATTTGCGGAATCAGTCCAGTAAATTTTTTTGTGGATCCAATCATATGCAATGCCTTCAGGATTGATACCCGCAGTGCCATTTATCAAAGTCCGAGAATCTTTCAGCTCAGGTCGACTACTTCTCAAAGTAGCGATTTTGGCATCAGGTCGTATTTGTGTGTATAATAATGTTCCTTCAGCATAGTCAAAATCTAGTCCAACCACATTGGTCAAATTTGTCTATAAAACGGAGAAAATATTATACAATTTTGTTTACACCACTGATAGGTTCACACAATGTTAGCTTACCACAGGATTCCAAGGCAAATTATTTGAATCGCCGCCAATCAAAACGCTTCTGATTTCGGTCCTCGTGGCAAAAACTAAAAACTCGTCAAAAGCTTGACATTTATAGCCCACCATTTTTCCATCCGCACAGTCACAATGTGAGCCACTACTGTCCGCAAAACAAAGTTGAGCACACAAATTCAAAGTAGAGCATTGATTATCTTGAACCCTGGGACTATTTTCCGGACTATAATATCCCACTGCTACCAAATCCTTCATATTTGATTTCAACAGCGATCGTTTAGCATTACCCCCGGTGGAATTTTTGTTGAAGATAGAATTCAAATTTGAATCTGCATAGAAGAAGGAATTTGCTCCAACAGCGACACCCACAGGACTGGGAGTACTTCGAACGACCACCACTCGATTTGATCCGTCTGCATTCACTTTCTGTATGGTGTCTAGCCCCGCATCGGCCCAGAACACTTCATGTGTGTTGAAATCAATGGTCAAAGTTATTGGTCGAACCACTCCAGAAGTAACTATTGGCACGAAATCCGTACCATCCAATTTATAAGATCCAATTCGAGGATATTGACCAGAATCCACGGCAAACAATCTCTTTTTTATCGGATTCACCGCCAAACTGGATGGATTATTTTTTGTGGACAAGATTTTTCTATACAAGCCATCATGTCGCATGATTTCCAGATACGTTTCATGGGGATAAGCGTTCGAGAAGTATATTTGACGCGAAGCCCAATCGTATGTCAGACCTTTGATTCCATTCGATCCTTGCGATACAGTGTATAACAATTTTGAAGAGTTTAGTGTATGCAGGTGGATCGAATTTTTTGTAGCGTATAGGAAAAGTGAAGGACCCGTAGCTAAGGCCACGACAGGTTGAGTAGCTGCAGAAAAACATTAATTTGGGGTTAAAAAACGTCTTTTACAAATTTTTTGCTAAAAAATGCTTATTAACTTACTATGAACATCTCTAAAGGCCCATTTTTGATCAGCCACAGTCCATCCACTAATCACATTCTTTTGTGCCACGAGCAAAAATCTTTCGTACGGTTGACAACCTGTATCTTTTGAGTCAAATCCAACTCCACAGGCACATTTCCGACCTCGATTTTCCGATGGGATGCAGATTTGTGCGCATCCTCCTTTGTTCTCAGCACATTGATGGGCTAAATACACCAAATAACACTTTAAATCTCACAGTGTACATAAAAATGGGACTATTTTTAATTTAGGCATTCATTTACCACTATCTCTATCTTCAATCACAGCCAATGCACCCAAACTGGCTTCATTTTTAGCCAAAACTGTTCTTTCCCGGTTTTTGAGTCCAACTGCAACTACAGCTTCGAATCTCGGATCCACAAATAGCAATCTATCGCCAAAAACTCGGAGTGAACTGGGCCGCCACACATTTTCTTCTTCATTCAGGAACGTGCGTTGTTCCGATAAATTCAAATCATACACATCTACTTGAGCTGGATCAGTTTTCACCGTGAAATATAACTTTTGACGGTTGTACGTCAATGAAGATGGGGATTGTAAATCCCGTAGTAGAATCTTAGGATTTGAGCCGTCCATTTGGGCCTGGCCCAATTTAGCAGGCGTTCCGCCACCACCCTCGTCTAACCACCACAGTTTTCTGAAAAGCCAAGTAAAGTACAAGCATACAAACAAACAAAACATAAAAACAGACTCACTTTACTTACTTAGTTAGTTTGTAAACAATTTTTACATACCCAGATGCAGGATTCAATGCAATAGCTACAGGCCTATAAGTTGAGCTGGGCTCATTGATAGAATGGGCTACGACCACCATACTTTGCAAACTATCGGTATCGGTCAAATTTTTCGTGTTCCCAATCGCCAACAATTGAATGTTGTGGTTTGTCTTGCTTCCAATATACAAATTTCGTCCCAAGTAATCAAATGCTATGCAAGATACATCTTGTTCTATTAAAGTTGTGGTTTCCATTGAATCCAGATCAATTGAAATCAGTGTTCCCTATAAGAATTAAACCACAGATGAAATAAAATAGAGTTAGAAAATGAAATCAGAAAATGACCAATAATTGAAGGAATTTACATTTTCTTCATTGTCCCGTTGTTGTAGAACAAAAATCCGATTCATTCTTCGATCATATTCGATCGCTTTGGTATTTTCTATCCCAACCAAAGCAGGAAAACTGGATTTCTTAGTTGGCTCATTTGGTGCAAGTGGAACATCAACTATTTGGGATCCTTTGGCTACAAGAAGCACAGGTTTCGTGTCTACAAGACAAGTTTTCAGATCTGAGGATAACGAATGTCCAGCGCTGCATAAGCATTTGTAATTGGGAGCCTGAAAATACAATTTGATGCCAAAAATTAGCATCCATGGCCATATTTGATAAAAAATTCCGTGGCCATTTTGGGACAAAATATTTTGTCAATGTGGCTATCATGCTTCGGATTTTAAATAAAGAAATTTGAATTCACCTTGTTGCTGAGCACACACAAATGTTGACATCCCGCGTCTTTGCATAGATCCGGGTAATCTGGCTGCAAACTTGCATGATTCACATGAATGGACAAAGGCTGGCTCACTACATGGACCACTACAGACTGATTTCTGCCGTGGAATTTGTCAACTGATAAAATCCTGTTTAGTTGACGATCTGTCCAATACAAGTTGTCTTCGAACAGGGTCAGACTGTGTGCATGGAGCAAGTAATGGGATGATGCTAAAACCTAAGTATTTTAAGTAGATTTATTAATCAAACCACATATCCCTAGTCATCTTATATAGCTTGAAAAACCCTTCTGATTCTACTTTTGTTATTTTTTACCTGTCTCCGCTTAGTTCCCTCATAAGTGCAAAAATCAATGTAATCCAACTTGGAATCCGCAAAATACACTAACTTATTAGTAATGTCCAAAGTGAGTCCATTGGGCCAGAAAATCTTTGTATCAATTATAACACGTCGATTTTCACCGTCTAGATCCATTCTTTCCACTCGGGGATGTTCGCCCCAATCGGTCCAGAAAAGCAAGTTTGTTCTAAAGTAGCAATTCTAAGTATCAAAAACATTTCATCGTTTACCCGATTTCGACTGTAAAAATTAGATAATGTACCCCTTGGAAGGATCAATTTGGAGTCCTCGGGGTTGTGTAACATTTTCAGAAGCAATGATTCCTCTATGTTTGCCGAATTCGTCGGAAACCTCAATTGTATGGAGTCGGGAATCCACCCAGTACAATTTTTTAGTCACCCAGTCCCAACTTAGCCCTTCTACTAAATCCAGTCCTGTTCCAATCACCTGAAAAAACGATGCGTATAATTAAACACTCGCATAAAAACATCGTTTAGAGAGTTTCCTTTATAGTTTTGAGTAGATAGTTTTGACGAGCGTAATTTAGCATGCACATGAACATAGAATTGATTTGAAAACAATATACCAATTCTGAATCACGATAATCCGAAGCTTTCAAGCCCGTTCCCTTCTCACTTTCACTACTATTCATCTGGACTCTGAAAATGCCTCGTTTCTTCATATCAGAATAGAAGAGAACTCCTCTCTTCATGTCACTGGCCACAGCTACAACATTTTCCACATCCACCGGAACTCTTTCAATTCCCCCTCGTCCATTCAAATCGGAAAACAAAATACTCCGTCTGTTGCTAATGACTAAAAATCCCTTCTCTCCTGTAGCTTTGCAAAAAGTCCGATTCTCTAGCATATATCCTTCGTTGCAAATGCATTTGAAACTCCCTTTGGTGTTCACACATTGCTGAGAACATGGATAGTTGTCGCATTCATCGATATCAGTACAAATTGTGGAAGAATTTGTTTCCAGCTTTTCTCCCAAGGGGCAAGCGCACATTGGACCTAGTGGGGTCGTCTCACATTTGCCAGATGAGCAAGTAATTGATTTACAAGGGTTCAAGTCACATTCTGGCCCCTCGTCAGTACTGTCTGGACAATCAGGATTATTGTCACAATATTTTGTCAAGTTCACACAGACTGAAGGAGTTCCAGGACATCCTAACGTATTGTATGGACAGAATGTGGGTTTACTGCAGGCGTGCAAGACTGAAGATTCATCGGATCCATCTGGACAATCAGTTTCACCATCGCAAATGTATCTGGACAAGGTAACGATTAGGTTTATTAACAAATAATTATTACTAGCCGGGCCCACTGGCCTATGGCCAGACTCACTCTACGAGTACAAATTCTACCTTACCAAATTTTCAATGCTCCAAAAATTTACTGACATATGGCAAGTTTTTAGGATGTGATGAAGCAAAAAAATAAATATTTTAAAAATTTTGAAGGCGTCGCTTTATCACATTCTAGAAACTTGCCACATGTCAGTAAATTTTTGGATCATTGAAAATTTGGTAAGGTAGAATTTGTACTCGTAGAGTGAGTCTGGCCATAGGCCAGTGGGCCCGGCTAGACAAGATAATTTGACCAACATCACTGAAAATGACTAATTGCACCAATGGGTTACTGAAGTGGTGCTATTATGAAAAGAAGAAATGATGATTAAAGAAGCCCTAGCTCTAGCAGTAATTTAATGCATGAAAATAAAAACAGTACTTATCCCCATTGCCCATAATTTCTGCTTAAAATAATTTAAAGAGCCCCTGCAATATTCCTTGAAAATATGCGTACGTCAAATACATAATTCTACGATTGAATCTACACATTTTAAAAGTAGAGAATAAGTTTTCAGCAGTATGGACTTTAACATACAGAGAAATCCCCTTTGAGGGTGTGAATAATAATTACTAGCCGGGCCCACTGGCCTACAGCCAGACTCACTCTTACGAGCAAAATTTAAAACCAGCGTAATTTTCGTAAATATGTTATGTTTATTTTTTTCCATAACGACCGTCAGTGACACGAAAATTTGGGCTTAGACGAATAATGTATTGATTAGGGTAACTTTTCTCCATTTAAATGCATTACAAAAAGTTACCCTAATACCCTTATACCCCGGTGCTCGTGAATACCCCTAATATTTAATGATTACTATGTCAAACTAATTTCAACTGGTTCTGTGTTGAAATAGAATTCATACATTCATGAATTTTAGTCAATATGTTTCATCACGTTTCGCAATATGATTTGATTACCCCCATACCTTTCTAATGCTCATATACAAAGCTAAAAACCACCTAGCAAAAAGCGGATGCATTAAAAAAAACTATTTCCCCGACAGCCAAATTTGGGAACCAGTCTTCTAATCCCATTCAATTGTTATTTACAATTTATCCTAAATTTCCTAAACCAATTTCAATGAACTGGCTAAAAGAAAAAATCCGCTATCACATATTCACACTGCAGTACACCAGTGGCGGATCCCACGTAGGAAACAAATATTTCCAATTCTACTGCACTCTACCTGAAACAATTCTCATCTGGCCT
>Ga0210040_10009697_pt1 | contig 11170 bp, 10 predicted proteins | sample CryGeyCG12114_NA_FD_185462 | JGI IMG/M metagenome (GOLD analysis project Ga0210040, IMG submission 185462) | Groundwater microbial communities from aquifer - Crystal Geyser CG19_WC_8/21/14_NA (SPAdes) (version 2) | ecosystem: Environmental > Aquatic > Deep subsurface > Groundwater | place: USA... | reverse complement strand
CACCCCGCCACGCCCGCCGGAGAGCAGCGTGCCCCCGACCACGACGGCGGTGATGGTCGTGAAGAGGAGGCCGGAACCGATCTGCACGTCCCCCACGCCCAGCCGGGTGGCGGCCATGGCTCCTGCCAGTCCGGCGGCGGAGCCGGAGAGGACGAAGGCCCAGACCTTGTAGCGGGCGATCGAGATGCCGGACAGCCGGGCGATCTGCTCGTCGCCGCCGATGACGAAGACGTACCGGCCGACCCGCGTGTAGCGCTGGACGAGGTACCCGCAGAGCAGCACCACCAGGGCCAGGACCACCAGGCGCGGGACGCCGGCCCACCGGCCGGTCCCCCAGCCGCGCAGCCCCTCGTCGAGCAGGCGCGGCGGCTGGCCGCCGAACAGGACCGTCGCCACACCGATGCCGACGGCGCCCGTGCCCAGGGTGACCATGAACGAGGGCACCCGCAGCCACGTGTGCAGCAGGCCGTTGCCGAGCCCGAACAGGGCGCCGACGCCGACGCCGGCGGCGACGGCGACGTACCCCAGGTCGTGGCCGTTGCGGCTGTTCTCCGCGAGCAGGACCACGACCAGGGAGGACGTCGCCATCACGCCCTCGACGGACAGGTCGATGCTGCCCAGCAGGATCACGAACGTCGCACCGACGGCGAGCACCAGGAGGATGGACGCCTGGTCGGCGATGCTGCGCGCGTTGCCGAGGGTGAAGAACCCGTCGCTCGCGAGCGCGAAGAGGATGACCAGACCGACGAGCGCAGCGAGGGGGCCTGCCTCGACGAGCCGGCGGGCGAGCCCTCGGCGTCCGGCCGGAGGCGTGGGCGCCTCCTCCGAGGGTCGCTGCGGCGCCGTCGCCACGGCGGGGGGTGGGCTCACGGTTCCTCCAGGGCAGATGGGTGCGGCCGGGCGGGTGGGTCCGCCCGGCCGCGGGTGGAGCGTCAGTCCACCGGGCCGGTGTTGCGCGCCAGCGGGTCGGCGAAGTCGTCGGCGAGGTCCTCGGCCGTGGGCGGCGTCGTGAACTCGGCCACGTTCTCGGGCGTGATGACGAACTGCTCCCCGTAGAAGGCGCGGTCCTCGTCCGGCGCGTTCGCGACGTCGTACTCACCGGTCGCCGCCTGGTAGGCCAGCGCCAGGCCGGCGCCTCCCTGCCAGAACGCGTCCGACGACACGGTCGCCGCGTAGCCGGCGTCGCCGGCCTGGACGGCCTCCAGCGCCTCGGGCACGGCGTCGACGCCGACGATCGGCACCTGCCCGGCCAGGCCGGCGGCCTTCAGCGCCTCGATGGCGCCGAGGGCCATGTCGTCGTTGGCGGCCCAGATCCCCTTGACGTTGCCGCTGTTCTTGGCGAGGAGGGTCTGGGTGACCTGGAACGCCTCGTTCCGGTTCCACTCCGCGGTCTGCTGGTCGAGCAGCTGGATGTCCGGGTTCTCCGCCAGCGCCTTCTCCAGCCCGGCGTACCGCTGCTGCGCCGGGACGTTGTCGAGGATCCCCTGGAGCGCGATGATGCCGCCGCTGCCGCCCATGGTGTCGAAGAGCTCGTTCGCGATCTCGTACCCGCTGACGCGCCCGTCGAAGGAGATGTGGGCGACCCAGCTGTCCCCGACGTCGGCCGGGGAGAGCTCGTCCGGCTTGTTCCAGTGGGTCACGACGTAGCCGCCGGCGTCCTGGACCGCGCGCACGATGGCCTGGGTGTCCGAGGAGCTGTTCGGGTCGACGTTGAGGACGACCGTCTTGTCGCCCGCGAGGACGGACTTGATCTGGGACAGCTGCTGCTGGGAGTCGCCCTCGTTGGCCAGCGTCTGCACCTCCATGCCGACGGACTCGGCGAACATCTCCCCACCCTTGACCCAGTTGGCGTGGTACGGGTTGGACAGGCTGCGGATGGACTGCACGAGGACGATGTCGTCCTCGTCGACCGGGCCGCCACCACCGCCGCCGCCACCGCTGGCCGCGTCATCGCTGGCGGAGGAGCAGCCGGCGAGGGCCAGCGCCAGCAGCGCCACCCCCGCCACGGCGCTGCGCACCGGGGACCCGCTGCGCGGGCTCCGACGGCTCAAGACGGAAGGCACTCTCATGTCACACCTCTCTGTGGACGGAAGATCAGCCGCTGATGTGGCTGGGTGGTGCGGTCTGCGTCAGAAGACGGTGTAGCCGCCGTCGACGACCAGGACGGAGCCGGTCATGAACGACGACGCCGCGCTGGCCAGGAAGACCACGCTGGGCGCGATCTCCTCGGGCTCCGCGTAGCGCTGCTGGGGGGCGTCCTCGACCCAGTACCGCCGCAGCTCCGGGCGGTGCACGGGGGTCATCTCGGTCCTCACGTAGCCGGGGGCGAGCGCGTTGACCCGGATCCCCTGGGGCGCCCACTCGGCGGCGAGGGACTTCGTCAGGTGGTGCACCGCGGCCTTGGAGGCGTTGTACGCCGGCTGCCACTGCGGGCGGTTGACGATGATCCCCGACATCGAGCCGACGTTGATGATCGAACCGCCGCCGTGGTCGACCATGTGCCGCCCCGCCGCACGGCTGCACTTCCACAGCGCGCGCACGTTGAGGTCGAAGACGGTGTCCCACTGGTCGTCGGTGACGTCCCACGAGGGGTTGTGGAAGCACGCACCCGCGTTGTTGACGAGCACGTCGAGGCCGCCGAGCTGCTCCACGGTCGTCGCGACGGCGCGCTCGACGTCGTCCTCGACGAGGATGTCGCCGGTGATCGCCAGGACGTCGTGGCCCTCCGCGGCCAGCTCCTGGACCGTGGCGGCGTTGCGCTCCTCGTCGCGGGAGACGAAGGCGACGCGGGCCCCGGCCTCGGCCAGTGCGGCGACGAAGGCGCGCCCCAGGCCGCGGTTGCCGCCGGTCACCAGGGCCGTGCGGCCGGCGAGGGAGAAGGTGTCGAGAACGCTCACGCGCTGTCCTTTCGGAGTGCCGCCGCGGGGAGTGGCGACCGGAGGGAAGGAGTGGTGAGCAGCCGGACCACAGGTGTGGGCAGCAGCCCGTGCCCGCGACGGGGGGCAGCGCCGGCCGTGCCGTCGTCACCGTCCATCCGGTGCACCTCCTCGTCCACGGCCAACCGATCCTCGTCGATGGTTGTGCTCACTTGAGCGGCTGTGCTCAGGCGAGCCTCCAGATTGCCGCATCGCCTGGCGCGTGTCAATGGCGGCGGGTCAGCGCCCGGCCTACCCGTCTCGGTCGTCCCAGACGATGCCGACCTTGCCTCCGGCGCCTGCGTCAGCGACCTCGTACGCCGTGCCCGCCTCGGCGAGGGGGAAGGTGGCGGTCACGACGCGGTCGGGGTGCAGGCCCCAGCGGTCCAGGTGCTCGAGGAGCTCGGCCATGCGGACCGTGGAGGTCACCCAGGACCCGTGCACGGTGAGCTGGCGGTGGATGAGCACCTCGGAGACGTCGACCGACAGCTGGCCACCCTCCCCGACGAGGACGGCGCGACCCCAGCGGCGGGTGTGGCGCAGGGCGGTGAGCTGGCCGCGGCCGTTGCCGGAGCAGTCGACGGCGACCTCCGCGCCGTCTCCCAGCAGGTCGGCGAGCTCCTCGTCTCCGCCGGCGAGGGCCTCGTCCACGGCACCGAGCTGCAGGGCGAGCGCCCGTCGGTCGGGGCTGGGGTCGGTACCGATGACGGTGGTGGCACCCATGGCCTTGCCGAGCAGGCCGGCGGCCAGGCCGACCGGTCCCAGCCCGACCACGAGGAGGCGGTCGCGCCCGGACACGTCCGCCCGGCACAGGGCCTCGTAGGCGGTGCCGAAGCCGCAGGCCACGCACGCGCCATCCAGGTAGGACAGGGAGTCCGGGAGGACGAGCAGGTCGCGCTCCTCGGCGAGGAGCCGGTCGGCGTGCCCGCCGTCGCGCTGCCAGCCGTAGGCGGCGCGGCGCGGGGAGGTGCAGCTGATCTGGTAGCCCCGCCGACACTCCTCGCACTGCCCGCAGCCGCTGATGTGGTAGACGACGACGCGGTCGCCGACCCTGATGCGCTCGACGCCCCCGCCCACGGCGACGACGACCCCGCACGGCTCGTGCCCGCCCACGACGCCCTGGTAGGCCTCGGGCCCCTCCCCCAGGTGCTCGCGGTAGATCGCCCTCAGGTCTGAACCGCAGATCGTCGAGGCCCGCACGTCGACCAGGACCTGGCCGTGCCCCGGGTCGGGGTCAGCCACCTCCCGCAGCTCGACCGTCCGGTTACCGGGCAGGAATGCAGCGAGCACGAGGGAGCCTCCGGGTGAGTCGTCGCCATCGACCAGTGTCCAGCCCTCCGACACAGAGGCCGCTCATCCGAGCGACTATGCTCAGGTGAGCCTCCAGGGTGGGGCAGTCCGGGACTCCTGTCAACGGCTCTGCCACACTCGCCGAGGCGGACGGGCCGGCCTGGCGAAGGGGAGCCGATGGAGCTTGGCGAATCGAGCAGCAGGACTTCCGCGGTCCACGCGGGGGGGCTGGCCCTGGCCGTCGAGGCTGCCCGCCGGTTCCACCTCGACGGCGCATCGAAGGTGCAGATCGCCAAGGACCTCGGAGTCAGCCGGTTCAAGGTCGCCAGGCTGCTCGAGACCGCGCGCGCGGCCGGACTGGTGCAGATCCGGGTGGGGATGCCGCCCGAGATCGACGAGGCCCTCTCCTCGCGCCTCAGCAGCGCCCTCCGCCTGAGGCGCGCCATCGTCATGGCGGGCACGTCCGACGAGGTCGCCGACTCGGGGGAGGCCGGCCCGACCGGCGCTGCAGTAGGGCGGATCGCCGCCGGCTACCTGCAGCAGCTGACCACCGGCGAGGACGTCGTCGGCCTGGCCTGGGGCCACGCGATGTCCCACTTCGGCGCGTCCTGGTCGGAGCACGTGCCCGCGACCTTCGTCCAGCTCGCCGGAGCGATCGCCCGGCCCGACATCCGCGAGAGCGCCCCGGAGCTGGTCCGCAGCACCGCTGCGGCAGCAGGCGGGACGGCGACGACCTTCTACGCGCCCCTGGTCATGCCGGACGCGTCCAGCGCCGAGGCGCTGCGCCAGCAGATCGGGGTGCGCGAGGCCATGACGCTCCTGGACGACCTGACCAAGGCCGTCGTCAGCATCGGGGCCTGGACGCCCGGGCAGTCCACCGTGCACGACTCCCTCGAGCCGAGCGAGCAGGAGCAGCTGCGGGCCGCCGGCGCCGTCGCCGAGACGACCGGACTGCTCGTGGCCCAGGACGGCAGCGTCCTGCGCGGCCTTGCTGACCGGGTCGTCGGCGTCAGCGAGGCCCAGCTGCGCCGGACGCCCGAGGTGTTCGCCATCGCTGTCGGCGCCACGCGCGCCCCCGCCGTGTCCGCCGTCCTGCGCAGCGGCCTGGTCACGAGCCTGGTCACCCACGCTTCGCTGGCCCGTGAGCTGCTCAGCTCCGACTAGGTCCCGGAGGACCGGGTCAGGCCCTCTGCAGGTCCAGCCCGAAGACGCTGGCGACGAGACCGAGCCGGCGGGTGAGGTCACCGGTGGCCAGGACGGCGTGGTGGGACGGCAGCGCCTCGACCAGGCGGTAGCCGTCCTCGACGCGCAGCACGCCGCCGTTGAGGCAGTCGGACTCCTCGTACTGCACGTAGCCGGTGAGGACCGAGGGACTGACCACGAGCGTGCGCATGTCGCTGGCCATCTTGACGATGGCGGTGGGGCCCTCGGGCAGCCGGGAGTCGATCGCGTGGGCGTTCTCGTCGACGATGCCCAGGACCGGCGGCCGACACGTCCACTCGCTCGCCAGGGACTGCGGCACCTCCGCGAAGTAGCCGGAGTGGGCGACGAGCACGTGGTTCTCCGGCTCCTCCACCTCGGGGAACGAGGGGATGCCCTCGTGGGCCAGCGCAGCCTGGCCCATGAGGAACGGGTAGAGGTTGGTCATGGCCACCGGCACGCCCAGGGACCCGTGCACCAGGGTCTCGGTGATCATGGACATGAGGTCGGCCTCACAACCCCACATGAGCCCGCGCTCCTCGAAGAGCAGGTTCCACGCCAGGCAGGGGGTCGTGGTCGAGGTCGCCGACTCGTTGAGGCAGTTGATGCCTGCGGCGATGACGTCCCCGGCCTCGTCCAGCTCGTCACCGAGGGCGACGTACAGGCGCAGCGCGTCCGTCAGCGCCCGCGGCTTGAGGCCGACGATCGGGCACGAGCCCGCGACGCGCTCGGTCACCGCCTCCACGCGCGAGTCCGGGACGGCGGCGGCGCGGGCGGCCAGCTCCCGGAAGCTGCGCCGCTCGATGCGGACGCCGAAGGCGTCCTGGAGGTCGCGGACGCACTCGTCCTCCCACCAGTAGAAGCGCTTGAAGATGTCCGGCTGCATCCCGGCGCCCAGGTCGTCCTGGTAGGCGAGCATCGACGAGCGTCGCAGCGCCTCCTTCGTGGCCAGCGCCCGGCACACGTCCTGGGTCTCGGCGAGCGACGTGGGAGCGATCGTGGCCACGCCGCGACGGCGGAGGAAGTCACGGATCTCCCAGTCCCACATGGAGACGGTGCCGAACTCCGAGGTGATGATGAGGATGGGCCGGTCCAGCCTCCGGAAGGACTCCACCATCCGGTACGCGCGGCCGTTGAGGTCGGGCACCACCACCGCGCTCACCTCCTCCGCCAGCGGGGCGTCGATGGGTGCGGGCGGCAGCCACTCGACCAGCTCGCCGGTCAGGCGCCGCAGGTGCGCGAGCTGGACGTCGAACGGCTCGGTCGGTGCGTCCTCGAGGTGGACGGGCAGCAGGCGCGGCAGCGTCATCGAATGGCTCCAGGAGTGCGTAGGGGGTTGGGGTGGTCGGCGGTGTCGGCGCTCCCGCGGAAGGCCGAGAGCGCCTCCTTCATGGCGTGGAGGCGCTCCAGGTGGTCGCCGCCGCGCCGCACCGCCACGGCGGTCGCCAGGATGTCGATCACCACCAGGCCCGCGAGCCGGCTCACCGTGGGCGTGAAGGTGTCGGTGTCCTCGAAGGTGCGCACGACCAGGCCGACGTCGGCGAGGTCGAGGAGCGGGCTGGGGCCCCCGACCACCGCGATCACCGACGCGCCGTTGTCCCGGGCGCGCGTGGTCACCTCCAGCACGGACGTGGTGCGCCCGGTGTTGGAGATCGCCACCACCACCGTGCCACGCCCCGCCATGGACGCCGCCATGTGCTGCTGGTGCAGGTCGCTGGGAGCGGAGCAGGGCACCCCCAGCAGCACCGCCTGCTGCAGGCCGTCCTGCGCGATGATCCCGGAGGCCCCGAGGCCCACGAACAGCACGCTGTCCGCCGACAGCAGGACGTCGACGGCGCGGGCGACCGCCGCCGCGTCCAGGGAGCGGCGCGCGCGGTCGAGGCTGGTGAGGGTGTGGTCGAAGATCTTCGCCGCCATCGCCTCGACGCTGTCGTGCGGCTCGATGGCCGAGTGCGTCACCGGCAGGCCGATCGCGAGCGCCTGCGCCAGGCCGAGCTTGAACGCCTGGAAGCCGCCGTACCCCAGCCCGGCGGCGAAGCGCATGACCGTGGGCTCACTCACCCCCGCGGCCTCGGCCAGTCCTGCCATGCTCAGGCCGAGGACCCGGGCCGGGTCCTCGAGCACCACGGCGGCCACCTTGCGCTCGGAAGGGCGGAGCTGCTCCAGGCCGGTGCTGAGCACCTCGATGACTGACGGGGCGCCGCCCTGGTCGTCACGCGGGGCCGGGGCCGCGCTCACCGCGGCGCCAGGTGGGTCAGCAGTGCCTCCACGGCGCGCTGGGTGGCCCGGCTGACGCTGGCCCCCGTGTAGCCGCCGACGTGCGGGGTGGCGATCACGCGCTCGTGCCGCAGGAGGGCGCTGGGCCCGGGGGGCTCGGTCTCGAAGGCGTCGACCGCGTAGGCCGAGAGGGCACCCGCCTCGAGGGCGGCGAGGACGGCGTCGTCGTCCACGAGCGCCGCGCGCGCGGTGTTGACGAGCACGGCCCCGCGCGCCACCCCCGCGAGCTCGGCGGCTCCGACCAGCGGCCGCCCGTCGGCGGGGGGCGGGCAGTGCAGGGTGATGACGTCGCTGGCGCGCAGCAGCTCCTCGAGCGGCGCGAGCCGCACCCCTTCGGGCGCGCCGGCGCCCGCGAAGGGGTCGTGGGCGAGCACCGCGGCGCCCAGTGCGGCGAAGGTGCCCGCGACGCGGCCGCCGATCGCGCCGAGGCCGACCACGCCGACGGTGACCTCGGCGAGCTCGCGACCCTGCCAGCGGCGCCAGGCCCCCTCGTGCAGCGCGGCGGAGGACCACGGCACGTGGCGCAGCGCGGCCAGCGCCAGGGTGAGGGCGAGCTCGGCCACTCCCTGGGCGTTGGCGCCCGGGGCGCGCTCGACCGCGACGCCGGCGAGGCGGGCGGCGTCGAGGTCGATGGCGTCGGTGCCCGCTCCGTTGCGGCTGATCACTCGCAGCCCGCTCGCGGCAGCCAGCACCCGCGCCGAGACGGGCTCCACCCCGGCCAGCCACCCGGCGCAGCCCGGCACGAGGTCGAGCAGCTCGGCCTCGGTCGGCACGCGCCCGGCCGGCCCAGGCACCAGCTGCCAGCCGGCCCGGCGCAGCGGCTCCAGCTCGCGGACGGCGTCGAGCCCCGCCGCGGTCAGGGACCGCGGGGTCACCAGCACGCGGCCGGCAGCGGCCATCAGCGAATCACCGGGTCTCGGCCGCGATGCGCCCGAGGGCGTCGAAGTCGGGCCCGGAGGTGGGGATGTCGATGTCGAAGACCTCGGCGATCACCTGGGTCCAGCCGTGCAGGAAGTACACCCAGCCGTCCACGACCTCCACGTGCCCGGCCGCCCGGGCCTGGTCGAGGAACACGAGGTCGCCGCGGTAGTTGAGGTCCCAGGCGATCGCGGCGTCGGGGAAGACCGCCGCGTCGGTCAGCGGGGAGCCGGGCGCGTCCTTGCCCAGGCCGGTGGCGTTGACCACCAGGGCGCCGGGGCGCAGCCCGGCCAGCACGGCGTCGTTGTCGGTGGGGGCGGGGGTGTGCAGGAGGTCCACCGGCACGTCGGTGCCCAGCTCGGCGTGCACCGCGCGGAGGTGCTCCAGCCGCTGGGGGCTGCGGTTGGAGACGATGATCCGCGAGGGCCGGTCGGCGCCGCGCTCGGGCCGGGACAGGTACCAGCTGATCGCGATGGCTGAGCCGCCCGCGCCCATGAGGAGGACCTCGGCGCCGGTGCGCTCGAAGTGCCGCGGCGGCAGCAGCGCCTCCAGGGCCAGGCCCGAGGAGATGGGGTCCTTGGCGTGGCAGACGAGCTCCCCCTCGCGCTTGGACAGGCAGCTCACCTCGCCCATCAGGCGGGCGTGCGGGTCGACGACGTCGAACTGGTCCTGGCAGGCCTCGTACAGGTCGATCTTGTGGGTGGTGACCAGTGCGCCCAGGCTCAGCGGGTCGCCGGCGATGAAGTCGACCACCTCGCGGTACTGCTCGCGGGGGGCGTGCAGCGGCAGGTCGATCCCCTCCAGCCGCGCCCCGTCCAGCCCGAGCTCGGCAGCCCACCGGGGGAAGACGGTGCGGATCGAGGAGCGGCCCGTGGTCACGCCGATGAAGTACAGCGTGGGAGCGGTCGCGGGGGCGGGCAGTGCCACCCCTGAGCTCGTGGGGGTGGTGGTCATGGTGCGCTCTCCTCCCGTGCCGGGCGCAGCGCGGCCACCGCGCGCGCCCGCTCGCTGATCCGGTCCCAGCGACCGGCGACGACGTCCTCGCGCGGGGCGATCCACGTCCCGCCGACGGCGAACACGCTGGGCATCGCCAGGTACTGCGCGGCGTCGTCGGCCCGAACGCCGCCGGTCGGCATGAACCGCACGCCGGTCCAGCCGAAGGGGCCCGCCAGCGCCGCGAGCGTGGCGGCGCCGCCGTAGGCGCCGGCCGGGAAGACCTTCACGTGCCGGGCGCCGGCCTGCCAGCAGGCGATGACCTCCGACGGCGTCACCGCCCCCGGCACGAACGGCAGGCCCGCCGCGGCCGCGGCCGCCGTCGCCGACGCGCTGAAGCCGGGCGACACCCCGAACCGCGCCCCGGCCGCCGCGGCGTCCTCGACCATGGCGGCGTCCAGCAGGGTGCCGGCGCCGACGAGCACCTCGGGCAGCTCGGCGGCGATCGCGGCCACGGCCTCGCGGGCCGCGGGCGTGCGGAAGGTGACCTCGAGCACGGGCAGGCCCGCCTCGGCGAGGGTGCGCGCCAGCGGGACGGCGCGGGCGGGGTCGTCGATCTCCACGACGGGCACGACGCCGAGCGCCTCGACCGCGGCGAAGACCTCGTCGCTGGTCGGGCTCACGAGGGCTCCCCCGCGCGCTCGGTGCGGTAGCCGCGGTGGTCGGGGTTGTCGCGCGTGGTCCACCCGCCGGCGCCGTCGTCGACGACGAGCTGGGCCATCCCGCCGGCCTCGGCGATCAGGCCGTAGTCCTGGCCGGCGTCGGCCGCGTAGGTGAACAGCGTGACGAAGGGCTCGTCGCCGACGTTGACGCTGCGGTGCACCCAGTGCCCGGGCACGTGCACCGCCTCTCCGGGGGCGAGGGGGACGGCTCGGCGCTCGCCGGACAGCGTCTCCAGCAGCATCACGCCGCGCCCGCTGAGGCAGTGGTAGAGCTCGGCGCGGTCGGCGCGGGCGTGCAGGTGCCCGCGGGTCAGGGCGTACTCCTCGCCCACGCGGCCGGGCAGCAGGGTGCTCGTGCCGATGATGAGCGCGCCGGGCCCCTCTCCCGCGCGGTGCTCCTCCACGCGGTAGACGAGCTCGTCGCCGCCCCGCTCGGCGACGGCGGCCTCGAACGCCGCTCCGTCGCGGTAGACGCCGACCAGGTCGCCCAGGTGCTTGTCGTAGCCGCTGGTGCGTCCGTGCATGGTGCCGTCGGTGCCGATGGTGAGCGCTCCGGGCTCGGCCACGGACACGGGCGGGGAGGACGTCATCGGATCTCCTGCCGTTCGGGTCGGTAGTAGGACTACACCATGCGGTCCCCCCGGCGCCAGACCTGGGGGCGCGCCCCCTCGCGGGCGCCAACGGGTGGGCCGGAGCGGTTGCGCCGGGCCATGGTCAAGTAGTAGGACTACATCCGGCGTCGACGACGACACCACCGAGGAGGGCTCCATGACCCAGCGCTTCGAGGGCCGGCGCGTCGCCGTCACGGGCGGGGCGGGCGGCATCGGCCTGGCCATCTGCGCCAGTCTGCACGCCCAGGGCGCCCAGGTGCACGCCCTGGACCTGCGCGGGCTCGACGCGCTGCCGGCCGGCATC
>Ga0210040_10009696_pt1 | contig 11170 bp, 9 predicted proteins | sample CryGeyCG12114_NA_FD_185462 | JGI IMG/M metagenome (GOLD analysis project Ga0210040, IMG submission 185462) | Groundwater microbial communities from aquifer - Crystal Geyser CG19_WC_8/21/14_NA (SPAdes) (version 2) | ecosystem: Environmental > Aquatic > Deep subsurface > Groundwater | place: USA... | reverse complement strand
TTCTTGTTTTTCTGAACCAGCATTTCGGGAGAGGCCGGTAAGCCTTTCCAGGCAAGCCCAAAAGGTAAATTGCCGCTGGCTAAGTCGCCTAATTCTAAGCCCACTACTTTAGCTAGTAAACTAAACATATGATCTTCAGATAAAATAGCATCTTTTAAGCGATAGAGCGGCAGATAACCGGCCTCATGCAGTTTTTCGAGACAATGCCTGCTCAGAAAGTAAGAGCCACCAAATACATATTCGCCCACTTCGTATCCGTTATCAAATGCTTTAAAATATAGCTTCCGCAACGTCCAGTTTACCAGCGGGCGTTTAATAAATTTCCAGGTACTCGTACCCGTTAGTAAGGTATGCCGGGCATAATTATTATCCCAGGGAGTGCCGACGAAATTAATTGGATATTGGCCTCGTAAGTGTAAGCCCGCGATGCCTATCCGGGGCATTTCTCTAAAAAGAAGGAGGGCTTCTTTCTCCGGATTTTCGCCAATTACCAAGGCATCGTCATCAATTTTTAAAACGGCATCAAAATTATAATTGGTTAAAGCATGTTGGAAAGCAGTGCATAAGTTTATGTAAAGCCCGGCCATGCTACCGGAAACTTCATCTATTTTTAATATATCGCTTTCCGGTAGGGCTTTTTTAATCTCAGACCCCAGGTTTTTCCGGGTATTATCAATAATGATAACTTTGTGCGTACTAATTGTGTAATATTGAAAGCTGGTTAAAGTATCCAGAATATATTCCAGTTTAGAATTGGGCCCAATAGCCATTACTACCACTACCGCAAAGTTTTGCTTCATTAGTTTAAAATACAGTATTACATTGTTTAAACAACTTTCTTACTCTAGCGCGTTAGAGTTTTAGGCTGCTTCGTGCCGGTCAGCGGCATTTTGCCGAAATTTTTTAAAATAAGCTCTTATTTGTTCCTCGTTTAAGTCTTGCCAGGATCGGGTGGAATGTATAATTTTTTTTCCCTTTGTTCTTAAAACTTCGGGGGAAGCCGGCAAACCTTTCCAGGTAGTACCTAAAGGTAAATTGCCGGAAGCTAAATCGCCCAACTTAAAGCCTACCAACTTCGTGAGTAAACTTAATAAATGATCTTCGCCTAAATTAACCGTTTTTAAATTGTTATTCGGTAAGTGCTGGGCTTCACTTAACTTAATTAAACAAGCCCGGCTCATAAAATAAGCTCCACCCTGAACGTTTTCTCCTATTTCGTACCCTTTGCGCAAGGCTTTAAAAAATAAGTTTCGCAAGGTTAAATTAGCAATTGGCCGGCGAATTAACTTCCAGGTACAGGTATCTTTAATTAATTGCTTTCGCGGCCAGGAGTTGTCAACGTGGTTGCCTAAGAAATTAGTGAATTTTTCGCCGGTTTGATGCAGGCCGGCCATTCCCATTTTAGGCTGTTCTTTAAAAAATTGCAGCGCTTCCTGGTCAGGAGCTTTGCCGATTATTAAAGCATCATCATCAATTTTTAATAATAACTCAAAATCATATTGTTTTAAGGCATGCTGATAGGCGTGGCAAAGATTTATATACAAACCAGCATTTACCCCCAGGTTTTTTTTTGTTTTCAGAACTTCCGCATCCGGATGCAGCCGGTTAATCTCTTCTCCTGCTCCTTTATGGGAATCATCCAGAATAATAAGTTTGTAATAACAAGAAAAGTAATATTTAATACTATTTATAGTGTCGTCTATGTAATTCAAGTTGCAGTTAGGGCCAATGGGCATTACTATAACTAAATCAAAATTTTTTTCCATTGTTTAAACCTTTGTTAATACAAAGCAGGTTAATTAGATTATAAACTATTTACTTATAAATATTTACTCTTTATTATCTTAGTGGTTTAAGGAGTAAAACGCAATTTAGTGGTTCCATTTTATTAAACGTACAGCAAATTACAAGTATGGTATATATTTAGCGGGAACCGGATAAAACAGGAAACCTAAAATAACAAGTGATAGAAAGAGAACACGGTTTACGATTAAGCCAGCCTGTTTTACTACTGGAGCTAATTTCTACCTGTGTGTAAAAGCGGGCATTCCTAAACAAGCATGACCAAAGATCACTTTCACTCTTGTAATAGATTTATTTTATTATATCTATTCAACGTACTTAGAGCAACCATTTTACCGAAAGACGAACTCTTTAGTTACATATTTATAATTAATTGAAAATTAAATTATTTTTTTAATCGCTTTTAAAGAAAAAATATAGCTATTAGAATATAATATGTTTATTATTATATTCTAATAGCTATATTTTTGTAATCATTGCTAATTTATAATTGGTAGTAAAGGTTGCATTAACCGTATTCAACTACTTAGGTTTATATTTTGCCAGATATTCCTTTCTTGCTAGCACCCTTACGAACTGTTAAAATAGGACTGCTTAAATAAAAAAAAGCTTTAGTTTCCGGATATTTATGCTTAATAAGTAAACCTAAACCGGAGCGTACGAAAGAGTTAAAATCTAAAATATAATATTCATAATTCGGGCAAATCACTTTAAAATGAAATCGTCGGCATCCAAAGCAGCGGGAAAGGCTTTCCGGTAAGCTTCCAATTTTATTTTATCCAGGGTAAGTGTTTGCATAATTTCTTCTTTACTATGTTGCCAGATATTTTGCCCGGTCGCCTCGTAAACGCCGGAATCGCCGGTATAGGTAATATTGTTGCCATCTTCCCCCACCCGGTTAACACCAATAACATACGATTGATTTTCAATAGCGCGGGCGGCTAATAAGTTTTGCCAGGCCAGGCGGCGGGTTTCGGGCCAGTTAGCTACGTACAGCAGCACATCGTACTCGTAATGCCGGTTACGGCTCCAAACCGGAAAGCGCAGATCGTAACAAATAAGCGGGCAAATGCGCCAGCCTTTTAGGGTTAAAATAACCTTGTTTTGTCCGGCGGTAAATACTTCCGTTTCGCCGGCTAACCGGAATAAGTGGTGTTTGTCGTAATGCTGATACGTACCATCCGGTTGCATCCAGATGAGGCGATTAAAATATTGTTCACCTGCTTGTACAATATAACTACCGGTGATAACTGCCCCGTATTTTTTTGCTTGATTGGCTAGCCAGGTCAGGGTAGGACCTTCCGGCGGTTCTGCTAAGGCTGGTGCATCCATAGAAAAACCAGTGGTAAACATCTCCGGTAAAATAATCAGGTCGGTAGGTTGGGTTAAGGCGCGCAACTGTTGCGTGAGCATTTCCAGGTTTTTTTCCGGTTGGTGCCAATGTAAGGCGGTTTGCACTAAGGTTACGGTCAGGTTTTCGGTAGACATTATCAAACAAAATTAGGTAGATGCTGGTGCGTTTACTTATAAAGTGCACAACCGCCGGGCGGCTTCCTGCAAGGTGTTTTCGTTCTTGGCAAAGCAAAAGCGTAACACCTGATGATCCTGGCTATTGTGGTAAAAAACCGATATTGGAATGGCTGCTACTCCTATTTCTTTTGTTAAGCGTTTGGCAAATTCCAGGTCCAGTTCAGTCGTAATAGCTTCGTAGCGTAGCAACTGAAAATAAGTGCCCGCCGATGGTACCAGGGTAAAGCGGGAGCCAGAAACCAACTGGCAGAATAAATTGCGTTTTTGTTCATAAAAATCCGGTAAGCCCAAGTAATGCTCGGTGTAATCCAGGTAATCGGCCAAGGCATATTGAATCGGGGTTACGGTACTAAACGTGAGGTATTGGTGAATTTTGCGGAACTCCTGGGTTAAAACGGGTGGGGCTACGCAGTAGCCTACTTTCCAGCCGGTAGTATGGTACGTTTTTCCAAAAGAAGAAATAACAAAACTTCGGTCAGCTAATTCGGGATGCTGCAACAGACTTTGGTGCTGCTGCCCGTCAAAAACCATGTGCTCGTACACTTCATCGCTAATAATATATAAATCTTTATTCTGCACCAAAGCAGCCAAATGCCGTAAATCGGCTGCTCCGATAATGGCACCCGTAGGATTATGCGGCGAGTTAATAATCAGGAGCCGGGTTTTAGGTGTTAGTCGCTGTTTAACTAAATCCCAATCAATGGTAAAATCCGGAAAGGCCAGCGGCACAAATACCGGCTTCCCGCCATTAAGCATAATTGCCGGCACGTACGAATCATAAGCCGGTTCTAGTACGATAACTTCGTCGCCGGGACGTACTACTGCGGCAATAGCAGCAAATAAAGCTTCGGTTGCGCCGGAAGAAACCGTAATTTCGGTCTCCGGGTTGGGCGCAATGCCGTACAATAGTTGGGTTTTAAAGCTGATTTTCTCCCGTAAGGCCAGCAAACCGGCCATGGGCGCATACTGGTTATAACCATTTTGCGTGTAATAACATACCAGTTCGGCCAGTGCCGGTGGACAACTGAAATCCGGAAAACCTTGCGAAAGGTTGATGGCGCCGTGTTGTTGCGCCAATTGGGTCATGGTGGTAAAAATGCTGTTACCGACAGCCGGTAATTTAGAATCAGGAAAAGTAAGCATGCATTTAGTGAACTCCGGCTTTAAATTAGGTAAAATATTTTGCGCTGTCTAAAATCAGGAGCCGGGATTTGGGCATTTTACAACCACTAATGTTTTCAGGCGGTCAATAAGATAAATGCTGCAAATACTATAGTACTTAGTTAAACGGGAGAAGGGAATTATTTAGCTTTTTCCGGAAAGTATTCCCGGATAATTTCTTTAATGTCCTGGTCGGCTAAGGGTTTAGAGAAATGGCGTTTTACTTCGTTGTACGTTTCCAGGCGTTTTAAATCGTAAAAGCTGGCGGAAGAAGTAAGCATCATGATTTTGGTTGGCGCAGCTACATTTAACCCCAGGTTTTTATACGTTTCCAGAAATTCAAACCCGTCCATGATGGGCATTTTTATATCCAGGAAAATCATATCGGGACATTTTTCCTGACCATTCTGGCCGGGTTCGCAAGCAGCATTTTGCAGATACCGGATTGCTTGCTCTCCGTCAGTAAATATCTTTATTTCGTGTGCAGCTTTGGTCCGCTGTAAGGTCCGATGATTAACGTAATTAGTTGTTTCATCATCATCAATTAATAAAATAAGGTCAAGTGGTTGCATACAGCAAAGCTATATTGGGGTTGTAAAACTAAATAAGTACCAAACGTACTGCCTGCATCTTGGTTGTTATTCACTTATGCTACCATGCGAATTGCTTAAGTACCGGTAAATAAAAAAAGTACACCTTAATTATAAAAAGCAGTAATAATAAAGCCAAATATGCAAATAAGCTGACAAATGATTTCTATTAAAATAAATAGTGCTATCTACTTTTATCAAAAATAAAAATTACAATAAAAAATATTAAAATTTTATTGGCAGTTTTGCTGCTCTGTTGCGTCAAATACGTATAGAATTAGAATGGATGTTTGGCAGTAAGATGTATTTACCGCACTAAATTTACCATTAGCTTTAACTTAGGGTAATAAAAACCAAAGTTCTATAAAATTAAACATTCAGATACCTATACTAATTAAACAAACAATTGCGCGCATAGTTGTTATTAGGTTTAGAATATATCAAGTGAGTATGACAAAGGAATTCTTGTTTCGGGAACCCAATATTGAAGTTTCCTTTGATCCGGAAACTAAATGGATTTATGCTGATTGGATTGGTTTTCAGACGGTAATATCGGTAAAGAGCGGCTGTGAACAAATATTACAGGCCATGCAATTGAAAGCTGTTACAAAAATATTGAACGATAATACCCACGTGCAAGGAATTTGGTCGGGCGCTGCTGAATGGGTAGCCCTAGATTGGTTTCCAAGAATGCGGGAATTCGGCATGACGCTTTTTGCCTGGGTGTATTCACCTAGTATTTTTAGCCAGCTTTCCACCGATAAAACGCTGAATCATACTCACGGCGGCTTTGTAAAAACATTTTACGATGTGGAGCAAGCCAAACAGTGGCTCTCCCAAAAATAAGAATCAGAGGTAAAAAGTGATCTTTCGAGGTTTACTTGCTTCACCCTAAATAGCTGTTCTGGTTTTCTATAAATATAAAAGGTGTCGGATTCTTTACTTTTTAAACAGCGCAATATTAATATTTATATAAACGAAGCCAACCAAGAGCTTTAAGTAAAATGAATGGGCTTGCAGACCGCCGATTTAGTGCAGTACGGTTGCGAAACCATGCTGCATTACCTGAAAGAACATGATTACCAGAAAGTTTTAAATGATTATATGTTAGTGGAAGGCATGTGATTAGGGGCAGCTAAATAGGGCGCCGCTAGCTAGTTTCTGGCCATGTTTCAGGCGGGCTTGCGTTATTTGGCCTGGGTTTATGCCCGTAGCGTTCTTAGTCAGCTTTCTATTGATAAAACTTTAAGTTTGATGGACGTTGATTTTATCCGAACTTTCTACAATATCGAAAAAGCGGAAGCTTGGCTCCGGGCGGTATAAAAATAAAGCAGAGAAAACTGTTCTCCGCTTTATCTTCAGGATGAAATTACTGGCTTAGCAATTCGCTAAATATATTTTTCGCTTTTTCTACTGATACCACGTTATCAAAAACAATTATCAGCTTGTCTTTGGTGTCTTTCAGGCGGGCACTCCGGCTATGTGCCTGCACGTATTTCAATATTTTCCCGAATACTTCGCCTTGGAAATAAGCTTCGTTTTTGGCTGTAGGCAAATAGCCCCGCATGGTTTCTTTTTTAATGGCAAGCTTCTCGAACCCCAACTTTTGGGCATCCCACCGGAGCTTCACAATATCTACGAGCTGTACTACTTCCGGCGGCAAAGGCCCGAAACGGTCCGTGATGCTGTTTACAATCTTGTCCAGGCTTTCGCGGTCTTTTACGCGGTCTAGTTTGCTGTACAGGTTTAGCCGTTCCGAAATGTTGCTGACGTAGTTGTCTGGAATCAATATTTCCATATCGGTTTCAATGGTGCATTCCCGAACCGTTTCCAGGAATTCCTGCATATCCGGGCTTTTGAGAAATAAATCCTTAAACTGGGTTTCTTTCAGTTCTTTAATGGCATCGTCCAGAATCTGGTGGTACATCTCAAAACCCAGATCGTTGATAAAGCCGCTTTGTTCGCCGCCCAGCAAATTACCGGCCCCCCGGATATCTAAATCCCGCATCGCCACTTTAAATCCATCGCCTAAATCGGAAAATTCTTCCAGCGTACTCAGACGTTTGCGGGCATCGGCCGGCAAACTGGAAACTGGCGGCGTTAATAAAATACAGTAGGCTTTTTTATTAGACCGGCCCACGCGGCCGCGCATCTGGTGCAAATCACTTAAGCCAAACATGTGCGCCCGGTTAATGATGATGGTATTGGCATTGGGTATATCCAAACCCGATTCGATAATATTGGTAGAAATCAGCACGTCGAATTCACCTTCCACAAATTTCATCATGCGTTTTTCCAGTTGCTCGCCGTCCATCTGGCCGTGGGCAAACGTTACTTTCGCATCCGGAACTAGTTTTAGAATCAGGTTAGCCATTTCGTCCAAATCACCTACGCGGTTATGCACAAAAAATACTTGTCCGCCCCGTTTTAACTCGTTCATTACGGCATCCCTAATAACGGTCTGGTCGAAGACGTGCAGTTCGGTGGTAACGGGCTGCCGGTTAGGTGGCGGAGTAGCAATTACTGATAAGTCGCGGGCGCCCATGAGCGAAAAGTGCAGCGTCCGTGGAATAGGGGTGGCGGTCAGGGTTAGCGAATCAACATTTACTCGCATTTCTTTCAGGCGTTCTTTGGTTTTAACCCCAAACTTCTGCTCCTCATCAATAATCATGAGCCCCAGATCTTTAAACTTCACGTCTTTGCTCACGATGCGGTGCGTACCAATTAATATTTCGGTTTTGCCGTCGGCTACGCGTTTTAGGGTTTCTTTTATATCCTTGGCCGTTTTAAACCGGTTTATAAACTCCACGTTAACCGGAAATTTCTCCAGCCGGTCGCGGAAGGTTTTGTAGTGCTGCATGGCCAGAATGGTGGTGGGTACCAGAACCGCCACTTGTTTGCCGTCGCAGGCTGCCTTAAAAGCGGCCCGGATGGCGACTTCGGTTTTTCCGAAGCCCACATCGCCACATACCAGGCGGTCCATGGGGTGCGGTTGTTCCATATCAGCTTTTACGTCTTCGGTGGCTTTGCCTTGGTCGGGCGTGTCTTCGTAAATAAACGACGATTCTAGCTCGGCTTGTAAAAAGCCGTCGCGCGTGAAAGCATAACCGGGCGCGGTTTTGCGTTTGGCGTACAGGTTAATGAGCTCGGTGGCAATATCTTTTACCTTTTTCTTAACCCGCGATTTTTTGTTTTCCCACTCCGGCGAACCCAGTTTGCTCATGCTGGGCGGCGTGCCTTCTTTACCGGTATATTTACTGATTTTGTGCAGCGCATGAATACTCACGTACAGCAAATCATCGTCGCGGTACACCAGCCGGATAGCTTCCTGTAAGCGGCCGCCCACATCTACTTTTTCTAAGCCGGCAAACCGGCCAATACCGTAATCCACGTGCGTTACGTAATCGCCGGGTTGCAGCGTGCGCAGTTCCTTTAAAGTTAAAGCTTTAGATTTAGAAAAGCGCTCTTTGGTTTTGTGTTTGTAGTACCGGTCAAATAACTGGTGATCGGTGTACAAGGCAATCTTCGTTTGGTCGTCTATGAAACCCTCGCGCAGCGAAATACCCAAATGCTGAAATTTAACATCGTGGTCCAGTTCATCGAAAATAGTGGTGAGGCGATCAATCTGACGCGGCGAATCCGAAGAGATGATATTAACTAAATTATGCGTCTGGTTGTCGTGGAGGTTACTGACGAGCAAGCCAAAATCTTTATTAAAAGAAGGCTGCGGTTTGGAAGAGAACGTAATGGTTTCGCTGGCTTTAAAATGGTACCGCTTGCCAAACTCTACCGTCCCAAATTTTTCCAGCTGTTTTTTTATGGTTTTGCTGCTCTCGAACAAATCGGCGGGTTTCGAAACCACTTGGGTGCCGCCATTGGTGAGCATTAAATATTCAAAAGCTTGCGTAGCTTTTTCAAAAGATTCGTCGATCACATCGTAGGCCTGGCGTACATCTTTAAACCATACTTTGGTGGTGTCGGAGATAAAATCGAGGAAAGGCTCCCGTTTTTCCTGCAGCAGCTTGGTTTGCACGTTGGGCACAATCGAAATCTGCGTTTTAGTTTCTACCGAAAGCTGGGTATTGGGATTAAACGTGCGGATGCTTTCAATTTCGTCGCCGAATAACTCTACGCGGTACGGCAGTTCGTTCGCGTACGAGTAAATATCCACAATACCGCCCCGAATCGCAAACTGGCCCGGTTCGTACACAAAATCGGTCCGCTCAAAATCGTATTCCGATAATACTTCGGTCAGGAAATTCGTATCCAGCTTTTCGCCTATTTTTACCGCAAAGGTGTTGGCGACCAGCGATACTTTATTAATTACTTTTTCGGTAAGGGCTTCCGGGTACGTTACAATCAGCAAACCTTGGCCTGTTTTGTGGTTTACCTGGTTTAGTACTTCAGCGCGCTGCAGAATGTTGGCGTTCTCGGTTTCATCAAACGAATACGCGCGCTTGTACGACGAAGGAAACAGCAAGGCCTCTTTTTCGCCTTCGACTAAATTCTGCAAATCCGCCAGAAAATAAGCTGCTTCTTCTTTGTCGTGGAGAATAAATACATGGTGGCTTTCATTTAAAATACCAGCTACGGCGGCGGCAACCACTGCATCCTGGCTGCCAATAAGCCCTTTTAACTGCAAATGAAACAAAGGGGCAGACTTTAACCGTTCCGCAATGGTTTGCACCACCGCATCATTTCGGTAAAGGGTCAGAAAATCTTTAACTTTCAAAGGTGTTGGTGCTTCTAATAAATAATTTACCGCAAAGATAAGCAATATTTATGCTCTTACTCCTTCGGTGCAAAGGTGGTTTCTAAAACATCTTAATATCATTTTAACCGAATATAGCGTACTATTTTTAAGTTCATTGTATTAATATGCACCATAAATTTTTTTATTCCGATTTTATAGGCGCCACGCCAACTGCTTCAACCATAAACTTACGGCTTAATAATTTTATAAAAGCATTTACCAAATTAGTGTACTTAACCGGCGGGGTGGTGTTGCTGAGTCTGACGTTAAAATTGCTGCATTTGCCGGGAGGCTTTATCTTATTTATATTTTCGATGACGGCCGTTTCGTTTTTATTTCTGATGCAAACGGGTATTTCGTTTGTGTACGTGTTTTCGAACGCGGCGCTGGCATTTTTAGGGGCCATTAGTAGTCTAACGGTTTCCTTAAGTATTATAACCTTGGTGTTTTTGTTCCAGAATTGGTGGGGTACTTCTATTATGCTATTTCTTACCTTGCCGCTGCTTATTTTAAGCGGTATTTTTTTAGTAGCCTTTTTCATTACGGGCCGGCACCGGCATATGGCTCACCGCCGATTCTTATATTTTAATATTCTGGGTCCTTTCCTGTATCTTTTAGTGCTCTGTACGGCCTATAACATATACCGCACCACTGGTGAAGGCGAAGAGACTATTCCCCGGGAAGATATGCAAATGGCGGTAATGAAGAGATCGTTTAAATTGGTGAATGGTAAAGTTTAGCGCAGAGCCGGTACTTACCTCCTGATTTTGCATTAGTTTATATTAAGTGTTTTCACATCAAACTATACTTTAAGTCAAGGCTGAACTTTGTTTTACGAGCGGCTGCGTAAAGCTTAGCAACTGTTAAGTCCGGTAGTAGCATTTTAATGTTGCTTTAATCTCTTTTATACAAAATTTAACCTGATTTTACTTAGGGAGAGTAGGGTGTTGGTCGCGTTAAGCAGAGGAAATCAAACTAACTGGCTTTGTATTTTATGTATCTACCTTAAAATAAAGTTAAAATATAGGGTTTTGTAAGTAAAATTATATTAATAGTATTTTAATATCATTTTAACCAGAGGTTAATTGTGGTGTTGGATTTTTGCAGCGTAAATTATCATGTTAGACTATAACGACTGCAACTGTGAAAAAAATAGTTATTCCTACCAATCTGACGAATCAGTCGCTGCACCTGATTAAGTATGGCATTCAGATAATGAAAGGCGAAACTTGCCAGATTATATTGCTGCACCTTATTCCGCTGCCCGATTCTATCCCGGAACTGCTGATGTTGCCCCGCGAAGAAGAGCGTCTGGAAAAAATAAATACTTCTT
>Ga0210040_10009695_pt1 | contig 11171 bp, 11 predicted proteins | sample CryGeyCG12114_NA_FD_185462 | JGI IMG/M metagenome (GOLD analysis project Ga0210040, IMG submission 185462) | Groundwater microbial communities from aquifer - Crystal Geyser CG19_WC_8/21/14_NA (SPAdes) (version 2) | ecosystem: Environmental > Aquatic > Deep subsurface > Groundwater | place: USA... | reverse complement strand
ACCACGTTGGACTTGCCGGAGCCGTTGGGCCCCACGACGCAGGTGATGCCCGGCTCGAAGTCCAGCGTCGTCGCCGAGGCGAAGGACTTGAAGCCCCGCAGGGTCAGGCTCTTGAGGTACAACGTCGACCTTTCGGTCGACCTCGGACCGGCAGGTCCGGGGTCGGTCTCGGTTCTGCCGCGGGAAGGCGCCGTCAGCGTAACCGAGGTCGGGGACGCCGCCCGGGACGTCGGCGGTGCGCCTGCGGCCAGCGACCGCGGGCGGCCGGGCTCAGCGGGTGTGCTGGGAGGAGGCGGCTGGGGTCGGTTCGTCGTCCTCGGCGGGCGGCAGGGCCGGCCGGCTGCGCACCGAGGAGAAGGTCCAGATCTTGTTCAGCACGAACGACAGCGGGGTGACCAGGGCGATCGTGATCAGCTGGGCCCAGTAGAACCGGGTGCGGAGCCCACTGGAGTCGTCGAAGAAGGTGGGCGAGAGGGCGAAGACCGAGCCCGGGTGCATGAGCAGGGTGAGGATCACCAGGCCGAACACCTGACCGAGGACACCCACCGCGAGGAAGGGCCAGTACTCGCCGAACCAGCCGGCGTGCTTGGTGCTGCGGAAGGTGTACTTCCGGTTCAGCTGGAAGTTCCACAGGTTCGCCACCAGGAACGCCAGGGTCGAGAAGACGTGATACCACCGCACGTTGAAGTCGGTCAGCGGCAGGCCGAGGGCGACGCCGTTCTCGTCGGGTCCCAGCTTCTTGACCGCGATCGTCGCGAGCAGGTTCACCAGCACGCCGGAACCGCCCACCAGGCCGAACCGGAACAGCAGGATCCAGTTGTGGCCGTGCCGGACGAACAGGTAGTGCCTCAGTCGCTCCACGATCGGCCCAGGATACCCGTGCGTCCGGCCGGCACGGGCACCTTCGCCCGCGGGTTCATCCCGCGTACGCGTCCCCGTGCGGCGTCCGCTGGCAGCGGGGGCAGCGGAACGCGGAGCGGTTCATGAACGCCTCCCGCCGGACCGGGCTGCCGCACCGGGGGCACGGCCGGCCCTCCTGCCCGTAGACGGCCAGCGACCGGTCGAAGTACCCGCTGGCGCCGTTGACGTTCACGTAGAGCGAGTCGAAGGAGGTGCCGCCCTGGCCGAGCGCGGTGCGCATCACCGCGGTGGCCGCGGTGACCACCTCGAGCGCCTTGCGGGTCGGGATGGTCGCCGTGGCCCGGGCGTAGTGGGTGCGCGCCAGCCACAGGGCCTCGTCGGCGTAGATGTTGCCGATGCCGGAGACCAGCTGCTGGTCGAGCAGGGCGCGCTTGATCCCGGTCCGCTTCCGGCGCAGCCGCGCGACGACCTCATGGGCGTCGAACTCCGGGTCGAAGGGGTCGCGCGCGATGTGCGCGATCTCCGCCGGCAGCCTGGCACCGCCCGGGGAGAGGGAGAGGCCGCCGAACATCCGTTGGTCGACGAAGCGGAGCTGGGCGTCCCCGTCGGCGAAGTCGACCAGGACGCGGGTGTTGGGCAGCAGCGGCGCGGTCGCCTCGTCCAGCCGGAACTGGCCGCTCATCCCCAGGTGCGCCAGCAGCGCGTCACCGTCGTCGAACGGGAGCCAGAGGTACTTGCCGCGGCGGCACGGCTCGGCGAAGGTGCGTCCGGTGAGCTCGGCGGCGAAGTGCTCGGGCCCGGGCAGGTGGCGCCGCACGGGACGCGGGTGCAGGACCTGGACGGCGAGCACGCGGCGTCCGGTGATCCCGGCGGCCAGTCCGCGGCGCACCACCTCGACCTCGGGCAGCTCAGGCACAGTGAGCGGGGCGAGTGCCAGTCGTGGTCAGCGGCACGGGAGTTTGCGGCACGGGGGTCAGCGGCACGGGGTCAGCGGACGGTCAACAGACAGAGGTCAGTCGCCGAGCGGGGCGAGGGGCCCGGGCTCGACCAGGCCGGGCTCGGAGTCCGGCTCCTTGATGGCCGCAAAGGCGAGGGCGGCGGCGTTCTGCTCCGCCTCCTTCTTGTTGCGGCCGACTCCGGGGCCGTAGCTGTTCCGGTCGAGCACGACCATCGCCTGGAAGGTCTTGGCGTGGTCCGGACCGGACTCGACGACCTGGTAGACCGGAACACCGAGGCCGGCGAGCGACGCCTTCTCCTGCAGGCTGGTCTTCCAGTCCAGCCCGGCCCCGCGGGTGGCGACGTCGGCCATCAACGGGTCGAACAGGTGGTGCACGAAGACGCGGGCCGCCTCGATGCCGTGCTCGGTGAACACGGCGCCGATCACCGCCTCCATGGTGTCGGCCAGGATCGAGGACTTGTCCCGACCACCCGTGCTCTCCTCGCCCCGGCCGAGCCTCACGACGGCGCCGAGATCGAGGCCGCGGGCCACGTCGGCCAGCGCCCGCGAGTTGACCACAGCAGCCCGCAACTTGGCCAGCTGCCCCTCGGACAGGTCGGGGAAGGAGGTGAACAGGTGCTCAGTCACCACCAGCCCCAGCACGGAGTCCCCGAGGAACTCCAGTCGCTCGTTGGTGGGCAGCCCGCCCTGCTCGTAGGCAAACGACCGGTGGGTGAGGGCGCGCTCGAGCAGCCCGGGATCGATGCTCATCCCGAGCGCGTTCAGCACCTCGACGACCGAGAGGCGGCTCGTGGCCGCCTCAGCCCGGATCAGGACGCGAGGACCTGGCGGCGGGCGGCGCGCGGACCGTACTGGCCGCAGGACGGGCAGGCCACGTGCGGCAGGTGCTTCTCCCGGCAGGCCGGGTTCGCACAGGTCACGAGGGTCGGCACGGTGGCCTTCCACTGTGCCCGGCGGTGCCGCGTGTTGCTGCGGGACATTCTCCGCTTCGGAACGGCCACGGTTCTCTCCTCGCTTCTCCACCCTGATGGTGGAACTTCAATTAAACCTGAGACTGGCTTTGGATGTCGTAGGAACCACCGGTTCCGCTGTCGAGACCACGGAGCGCCTCCCACCGGGGGTCGAGCGACGCCTCGTGCGTGTGGTCGGGATCAGCGTTGAGGTCGACGCCGCACTCGACGCACAGCCCCTCGCAGTCTTCCCGGCACAGCGGTCGGAACGGCAGATCGAGCACCACACCGTCGCGGAGCAACGGCTCAAGGTCGAGGTCGTCGCCCTCCAGCCGGCTGGTCTCGTCCTCGCCCGCCTCGCTCTCGGGGTAGACGAACAGCTCCTGGATGTCGACCTCCATCGAGTCGGAGACCTCACCCAGGCACCGCACGCACTCCCCACGGAGCTCGACCGTGGCGATTCCGGTGACCAGCACTCCCTCGACCACCGACTCGAGCCGGACATCCAGCTCGACCGGAGATCCGGGTGGTACCCCGATCACGGCGATGCCCAGGTCTGCCGGAGCTTCGACGGACGTCTGAACCACCTTCATCGCGCCCGCACGACGGCCCAGTTCATGGGTGTCGAGAACCAACCCAGACCGGGTGCCCCGCGGGCGATGCGGCGAACTCATCGCAATCCCTCCAAGCCAAGCAGTCGTGACGACGTCATGACCGACGCCCCACGTTACCGGGAATGCGCTTGGAGGCCAAAAACGTCCGCGGACGGTGGACGCGCGAGGACGGCGGCGGCCGATCCCCTCAGTCTGCCACGGGACCTCAGGCGGTGGCCGGACCCGCCTTGGCGCGCTCGCCCGGGTCGAGGTTGCTGCGCTCGGCGAGCCGGGCGCGGGCCGTCCGGACCTGGCTGGAGGTCTTGTGCAGGACCGACTCGAACCCGGCCATCCGCGAGTCGATGAACAGGTCGGTCTCCTTGCGCAGCGCCGCGGCCTCGCTCTCCGCGTCCGCGCGGATGGTGGCGGCGACCTGCTCGGCGGTCCGGACGATCTCGCTCTCCCGCGCCAGGCGCTCGACCTCCTCGCGGGCGGTGGCCACCAGGCGCTCGGACTCGGCGGCACCCTCGGCGACCTTGGCCTGGGACCGGTCGATCACCCGCTGCGCGTCGCTGATCTCCTCCGGCAGCCGGTCGATCACCTCGTCGATGGCCGAGAGCACCTCGCCGCGGTTGACCACGCAGGACGCCGACATGGGCATGGCGCGGGCGTTCAGCACGAGCTCACGCAGCTGGCTGAGCTTTTCCTCGGCGCTGGGCCGGGTCGGCCGGTCGGTGGTCGTGGTGGTGGTGGTGGTCCGGTCTGACATGGAGCTCCTCGAGCACGACAACGGCGGCCCCCCGAGACCGGGGTCACCCTAACGCGGATACCGCCGGGGAAGTCTACTGTCCCGGCTGGCTGTTGAGAATGCGCTCCTCGGCCCGCTGCCGCACCCGCGCGGCTACCGCCGGGGTCAGGAAGGGCGCCACGTCACCGCCCAGCCCCGCCACCTCCCGGACCAGGGAAGAGGAGAGGAACGACCACTCCGGAGCGGTGGGCAGGTAGACGGTGTCCACCCCGCTGAGCCGCCGGTTCATCTGGGCCATGGCGAGCTCGTAGTCGAAGTCGGCCCCGCTGCGCAGACCCTTGACCACCACGCTGGCTCCCTGCGAACGGCAGAAGTCCACCAGCAGCCCGCCGAACAGGGCGACCGAGACCCCCGGCCATTCGGCACAGGCGGCCGTGAGCATCTCCACACGCTCCTCGGGAGTGAACCAGGCGCGCTTGGACATGTTGTCCCCGACCGCCACCACGAGCTCGTCGACCACAGCCGCTGCCCGGCCGATCACGTCGAGGTGGCCGAGCGTCACCGGGTCGTACGAGCCGGGACAGACCGCGCGGGTCATCGGCGTCTCCTCCTGGGTCGGTGGGGCCGGCGCCGTCCGGGGCCGGGTCCGGGTCCGGTCACGCATGCTCCTCGGCTGCCGTCGGTCCGAGGGCGGCGAAGTGCAGCACGGTCTCACCGTAGGACTTCGTCCAGGACTCCCCCACCGCGGCGGGCCACTCGAGGTCGGCGCCGCGGCGACTGCGCTCGACGACCAGGAGGCCGTCCTCGGCCAGCCAGCCCTGGCCGACCAGCCGGGCCAGCACCGTGCTCACCGCCCCGGCGGCCAGCTCGTACGGCGGGTCCAGGAAGGCGACGTCGAAGGCCGACGCGCTCGGCTCGCCGAGCAGCTGCTCGACCCGGCCGGCGTGCAGCCGGACGGCCAGGCCGAGCTCGGCGGCGTTGCGGGCGGTCAGCTGGGCGATCCGCTTGTTCCCCTCGACCAGCAGGACGGGCGCAGCTCCCCGGCTCGCCGCCTCCAGGCCGACCGCACCCGACCCCGCGTACAGGTCGGCGAAGGCGAGCCCGACCAGCGCCTCGTCCGGCGGCACGGCGGCAGTGCCGGCCCAGGCCGCGATGGCGGAGAACAGCGCCTCGCGCACCCGGTCGGTGGTCGGCCGGGTCCGGTCGCCGGGCGGCATGGTGATCCGCCGGCCGCCGCGGGACCCGGCGATGATCCGGCTCACGCGCCCACCGCGCCGGCCGGGCTGGTCGTCGCTGCGCCCCGGCCCCTCACGTGCGCTCCAGCCAGTCCCCGGCCGCCTGCAGCTCGACCATGGCCACCATGTCGGCCAGGCCGGGGTCGGTGAGCCCGGGGTCGCGGTCCACGCAGCGCTCGGCCAGGTCGCGGGCGATGCTGATCACCTCGGCGTCGGCGATCACCCGCAGCAGCCGCAGCCCGGAGCGCTGGCCCGACTGGCTCGCGCCCAGCACGTCACCCTCCCGGCGCTGCTCGAGGTCCACGTCGGCGAGCAGGAAGCCGTCCCGGGTGGAGGCCACCGCGTCCAGCCGTTCCCGGGCGAGGCCGTCGGCGGGCGCCCGGGTCAGCAGCAGGCAGACGCCGGGGTGCCCCCCGCGCCCGATCCGGCCACGCAGCTGGTGCAGCTGGGAGATCCCGAAGCGGTCGGCGTCGCAGACCACCATCACCGAGGCGTTGGCCACATCGACCCCGACCTCGATCACCGTGGTCGCGATCAGCACATCGGCATCCCCCGAGGCGAAGCGGGCCATCACCGCCTCCTTCTCCTCCGCCGGCAGCCGTCCGTGCAGCATCTCCACCGCCACGTCGGACAGCGGCCCGGCGCTCAGCTCGGCGTACAGGTCCTCCACGGCCTGCGGCGGGGGCAGCTGGCTCGCCTCCTCGGGCGCGACGCTGCCGAGCTCGTCAGGGTCGGGGTCGTCGGCGGAGGAGATCCGCGGGCAGACCACGTACGCCTGCCGCCCGGCCGCGACCTCCTCGGCAACCCGCCGCCAGGCCCGCTCCACCCAGCCGGGGTTGCGCCGGGCGTCGACGACCACGGTGCCGACGTCCGCCCGTCCGGTCGGCACCTCACGCAGCGTGGACACCTCGAGGTCACCGAAGACCGTCATGGCCACCGACCGCGGGATGGGCGTCGCCGTCATCACCAGCACGTGCGGGCGGGCGCTGGCCTTGGCGCTGAGGGCGGCGCGCTGCTCCACCCCGAAGCGGTGCTGCTCGTCGACCACGACCAGACCGAGGTCGGCGAACTGCACCCCGGCACCGAGCAGGGCGTGGGTGCCGACGACGATCCCGGCCTCGCCGGACGCGGCCCGCAGCGTGGCCGCCCGCCGCTGGGCGGCGGTCAGCGAGCCGGTGATCAGGGTGACGCCGGTGGCGTGCTCGCCGGCGCCCAGCATCCCGCCCTGGGCGAGATCGCCGAGCAGCCGGGTGATCGTGTGGTGGTGCTGGGTCGCGAGCACCTCGGTGGGAGCGAGCAGCGCCGCCTGCCCACCGGCGTCCACCACGGCGAGCATCGCCCGCAGCGCGACCAGGGTCTTGCCCGAGCCCACCTCGCCCTGCAGCAGCCGCTGCATCGGCGCCGGCCGGGCCAGCTCGTCCATGATCTCGGCACTGACGGCGACCTGGCCCTCGGTGAGGGTGAAGGGCAGCCGGGCGTCGAAGGCGTCGAGCAGGGCGCCGGGGCGGCGGGGCCGGGGCACGGCCCCGTGGGCGGCCGCATCGGCCCGGCGGCGCGCCATGGTCAGCTGCAAGGCGAATGCCTCGTCGAACGTGAGCCGGTCCCGGCCGGCCCCGACCTCGGCGCGCGTCGCCGGCTGGTGGACCGAGCGGAAGGCGTCCAGCAGGCCGACCACCTCCGCCTCGTCGCGGACCCACTCCGGCAGCGGGTCGACCAGCCCGTCCAGGTTCTCCAGCACCAAACGGGTGCAGTCGGCGATGGTCCAGGTCCGCAGCTTCGCCGTCATCGGGTAGAGCCCGATCAACGGCGCCCCGAAGGCTGCGGCCATGGACTCGTTCCGGGCCGCCCCGCCGATCACCCGACCCTCCTCGTCCACGATCACGAAGTCGGGGTGGGAGAGCTGCAGCTTGTGGTTGAACTCCTTCACCTTGCCGGCGAAGATGCCTCGGGCGCCGGGGCTGAGCTGCTTCTGCCAGTAGCCGATCAGCCGCGCCTGGCCGAAGAAGGTGAGGGTGAGCGAGCCGCGGCGGTCGGTGATGGTCGCCTCGAGCCGCGGCTTCTTGCCGCTGTGTCCACCGGCGGAGAGGTTGTGGGCGCGGCTGTCGACCACCTCCGCCATCACCGCCACCTCCTGCTCCGGCTGCAGGGCGGACAGGTCGCTGAGCTCGGTGCCGGAGAAGTAGCGGCGGGGCAGGTGGTGCATCAGGTCGCGCACGGTGCGGACCCGGAGCGGCTCGAACTCCTTGGCCGCCTTCGCCCCCAGCACCCCGTCGAGCCGGGCGGCCAACCGGCGGTAGGTGTCGGTGCGCCAGGGGCTCACCGCGGCTCCCGGCGTGCTCACTCCAGGCCCACCAGCACGACGTGACGCGACTGGCCGCCGTCGATGACCTGCACCTCCACCAACGGGAAGCGGCTGGTGAGGCGCCGGGTCAGCTCCTGCGCCAGGCCCGCCGGCGCCCCGGCGCCGAGGACCAGGGTCAGCAGCTCGCCGCCGCCCGCGAGCAGCCGGTCGACCACCCGCCAGGCCACCTCGTCCACCCCCGTGCCGGTCTCCACCACGTCGCCCTCCACGGCCCCGAGCACCGTACCCGGCTCGGACCGTCCGCTCGTCGTGGCCGGAGCCTCGGTCACCGTGACCGCGCCGTGCCGGGTGTGACCGGCCGCGCTGCTCATCGCCGCCACCACCGTGTCGAAGTCGGCCTCCGGCTCGTGGACGGCGAGCGCGGCCAGTCCCTGGACCTCGGCGACCGTGGGGACGACGGCGAACCGCCGGCTGCGCGACGCGCCCCGGCGCTCGGCCCGCAGCCGGGCGACCAGCCGGCCGGCCGCCTCCAGGGTCTCCGGGTCGTTCGGCAGGAGGACCACGTCGCCCGAGCTCCGGGCCAGGGCGGCCGCGAGCTCATCCAGCACCGGGCGCTCCATGCTGCCGAGCACCGCCACGGCCCCTGCCGCGGCCACCGCCTGCTGCAGCCCCACCCCCGTCACCACCGAGACCACCGACCTCGCGCCGGCCGCCGGCTCCAGGGTGCTGACCCTGATCTGGGACAGCTCCCCGAGGCCGAGTGCGGCCTCGATGGCCGGGCCGGGCTCGTCGACGTGCACGTGCACCTGCACCACCCCCCCGGAGCCGGCGTCGTCCCCACCCACCACGACCACGCTTTCGCCGAGCTCGGACAGCCGGGAGCGCAGCCGGTCGAGCGCCTCCGCGCTCGCGCGGCGCAGGGCGTACATCACCTCGTACTCCGGTCCGGCCACGGCCGGCGGGCGAGGTGCCGCGGCCACCGCGTCCAGCGCTTCTGCAGCGGGACCCCCGAGCACCTCGACCAGGGCGTCCACCAGCAGCGCGTAGGCCTGGCCACCCGCGTCGACGACTCCGGCCGCCGCGAGCACCTCGAGCTGGTCCGGGGTCCGCTGCAGGGCCAGCCGGGCCTCGGTCTGCGCAGCCCGGGCCACCGCCAGAGGGTCCTCCGGGGTCAGCCGCGCAGCCCGCTCGGCCGCCCGCGCGGCGTCCTCGGCCACGGTCAGGATCGTGCCGGCCACCGGGCGGGCGACGGCCCGCCGCGCGGCGTCGGCGACTGTCCGCAGCAACAGCGCCATCTGGTCGCCGGCCCGGCCGGTAGCCGGCCCCGCTGCGGACTCGCCGAGGCTCCGGCAGACGCTGCTGAACATCTCCGCCACGATGGCGCCCGAGCTGCCGTGCGCGGAGAGGATCGCCGCCTGCACGACGGCGTCGGCGCTGGCGCGGTTGACGTCGGGCACGGCCCGGGCGATGCCCGCCAGGGTCAGCCGGAGGTTGGAGCCGGTGTCGGCGTCGGAGATCGGGAAGACGTTGAGGGCGTTCAGCGCGTCCGCCGAGCTGCCGATCACCTCGCTGGCGCGACGCAGCCAGGCGTCGAAGACCAGCCACACGCCGGGGCCGACCAGGGACGTCGGCGACGCGACGAGCACGGGTTCGACCATCCGGACACCTTAGCGACGGCCGCCGACGAGACGGCTGCGCGACGCACGCGCCGCCGGCGGTCAGCGCGCGACGGGTGGTCGGCCCCCGGCGTCGGGACACACCCCTCACCTGGCAACCTGGCCGTGCTGGGCGCCCACCGGAGGCCACGGGCACCGTCGGCTTCCCACCGGGCACTCACACCGGGCAGGGTCGGGCTCCTACCCGCCGGCCGGCGAGCTCCGCTGATTGGCCTGCGCGGGCGGGAGTCGGCTATTCTGTTCCGGTTGCCCGAGCGGGCAACTCCTCAGACGTCGCCCTCGGGCGGCAACCAGCAGATGAGTCAACGGGAGCAACTCCAGTGGCAGCGGTATGTGACGTGTGCGGCAAGGGACCTGGCTTCGGCCACAACGTCCCCTGGTCCAAGAAGAAGACCAACCGGCGCTGGAACCCCAACATCCAGCGGGTCCGGGCGATCGTGTCCGGCGCGCCGAAGCGGCTCAACGCCTGCACCTCCTGCATCAAGGCCGGCAAGGTCACCCGCTGACCTAACCGGCCCGACAAGGCCCGTGCCCCTTGGGGCACGGGCCTTTTCGCGTCCCAGGAGGTCGACGAGCAGCAGGTTCCCGCCCGGCACGGTCCAGGCTGGACGGCCTCGGGCTGGACGGGCTCGGGCTGGACGGGCTCAGGCTTGGATGATGACCGGGATGATCATCGGCCGCCGGCGGTGGGTGTCGTTGACCCACTTCCCCATCCGGCGGCGGACCACCTGCTGCAGCCGGTAGGCGTCGTCCACCCCCTCGGCGAGCGCGTTCTCCAGGGCCTCGACGATGTGCGGCCGGATGCTGTCGAAGACGTGCTCGCCCTCCACGAAGCCGCGGGCGTGGATGTCGGGACCGCTGACGATCAGGCCGGTGTGGGTGTTGACCACCGCGACCACGGAGATGAAGCCCTCCTCGCCGAGGATCTTGCGGTCGGTGAGCGAGCCCTCGGTGAGGTTCCCCACGGTGGAGCCGTCGACGAAGATGTAGCTGGCGTCGACCTTGCCGACGATCTTGGCCCGGCCCTTCTGCAGGTCCACCACCGCGCCGTCCTCGGCGATGATGGTCCGCTCCCGGGGGACGCCGGTGGCCACGGCCAGGTCGGCGTTGGCGATCAGGTGCCGGCTCTCCCCGTGGACGGGCATCACGTTCCGCGGCCGGACGATGTTGTAGCAGAACAGCAGCTCGCCGGCGCTGGCGTGGCCGGAGACGTGCACCATGGCGTTGCCCTTGTGCACCACCTTGGCGCCGAGCTTGGTCAGCCCGTTGATCACCCGGTAGATCGCGCTCTCGTTGCCCGGGATCAGCGAGCTGGCCAGCACCACGGTGTCGCCCGGCTTGAGCGAGACGACCTGGTGCTCCCGGTTGGCCATCCGGGACAGCGCCGAGAGCGGCTCGCCCTGGGAGCCGGTGGAGATGATCACCACGTCCTGGGGCCGGTAGTTGTCGATGTCACGCAGCTCGATGAGGGTGTTGGCCGGCACCTTGAGATAGCCCAGGTCGCGGGCGACGCCCATGTTGCGGAGCATCGAGCGGCCCACGTAGACGACCTTGCGGCCGTGCTCGACCGCCGCGTCCATCACCTGCTGGACCCGGTGCACGTGGGAGGCGAAGCAGGCCACGATGATCCGCTGCTTGCTGCGGCTGAAGACCCGCTGCAGGGCGGGGGCGATGTCGCGCTCCGGCGTGGTGAAGCCGGGCACCTCCGCGTTGGTGGAGTCGACCAGGAACAGGTCGACACCCTCCTCCCCCAGGCGGGCCAGGGAGCGGACGTCGGTGATCCGGTCGTCCAGGGGCAGCTGGTCCATCTTGAAGTCGCCGGTGTGCAGGATCAGCCCGGCCGGGGCG
>Ga0210040_10009694_pt1 | contig 11172 bp, 3 predicted proteins | sample CryGeyCG12114_NA_FD_185462 | JGI IMG/M metagenome (GOLD analysis project Ga0210040, IMG submission 185462) | Groundwater microbial communities from aquifer - Crystal Geyser CG19_WC_8/21/14_NA (SPAdes) (version 2) | ecosystem: Environmental > Aquatic > Deep subsurface > Groundwater | place: USA... | reverse complement strand
GTTTTTGGTGTGGGTGTGGGTGTGGGGGTGTTTTGACTTTACCTGTTTTTTGTCGTTTTGGTGTGGGTGTGGGTGCGGGTGTGGGTGTCTTTTTTATTTTCCGGACAACTTCTAGAATATGTCCCATATTTTGTGTGCTTCCCGTAGAACATGTTCTACGACGTATTCCCTGATGAAAGTATCATTTTACGTGGCCGTCCCCCGTTGGTTTTGGTTAGCTGGGTCTGTCCATTGAAAAATCACACTTATGGGTTTTACTGTGGATGAGAACCCCTGATATACAAGATTTGTAATCGCCCTTTAGTGTACAGCAAGGGGGTTCCACCGAGATATATATGTGTCCCCGCAATCCCATTCTTTATATCCAAATTTAAGGTTGACCGAGAACCACTAGACCACGTTTGGCAGGCATCTACCGTTTTGTGAAATTGAATTCTTTTTCGGGTCAATGATTCCCCATCCTAAGAATAAGAAAATCAGATTTCAGAAGAATTACGATTCAATCTTAATCTTACGTTACCATTACCATATACAATTCCGCTATCCGGTAGATACCTTTGATAACACAAATTTCATTTTAGTACAATTTCCAGTTACTCAAACACTCAATGAAAACTGAAACACAAACATAAACAACAATGGCAACTTGGCAACCAAACTGGGGGGAGGACAATAATAATAATCAGGCAGTTAGTTAGCCACGCTATAATTTTCTATGGTAAATGAACGACAAAATTATACGCCTTGCAGAATTTATGTCAACGCAACGCTGCGTGCAAACGCAAAAGCTATACGGTTCGATACGGTTCATTTTGTTTTTATAGATGTGTCTGAAAATATAATGTATTAGATGCAAATGTATTTGTTTATGTTTGTTTGAAGCTTTGTATAACTACGCAATAACACAATAGTTATGGTCAATGTAAATAAATTATTTTTATCACATACTCAAATCAACTGGAATATGCTAAATACATACATATGCTAACAAGAAGGACAGGAACAGGACAGTTCATCTAAAGCATTAAGCTTTCATTTTACCATACACTGTTGAATTCACTCCGACCTAGGGAATTGAATTCACTCCCACCTAAGAACAGCGGGAACAGGGCATTGAATTCCAAGCATACCGTTACCATTTTACCTGATCCCACTCAGAGTTATACTCAGAGAGAGCTAAACCCACACATTATATCAGCCACAAAAATGGCCGAATGGCATAGCTCAAAATGAATCCTAATCCTAATTCCAAACTAGTCCAAATGGTCCAAATCAAGAAACAGTAAAATTGTAGAAACCTCTGACTACATACGGCTTCTCACTTACACAAAAAAATTGCATACCAAATACCAAGTATCCTTAGCAGAGAATACGTTGCAGTATATACACGTTCTACGAGAAGTCGAGAAGCCTACAAAATATGCATTGGAATGACTGACTGAGTCACATAGCAATTGCATGCATTGTGCAAAGCGGGTGCAGAAGACACGATTGGTGTAAAGCGGGTGCAGAAGATGTTCTGATTGATTGATTCGTTTTAAAATTAAACAAGGGTTTGCAAACAAGTCAACAAATAAACAAGTCCTACAAACCTACCAATAAATCCTACAAATAAGTACCAATCCATAGTCCAAATCTGGGGCATTTCCTTTAGAAGGAAGGGAATGGAAGGTGAAGGAAAGATTGGGTTTTTTGGAAGGGAAAGAAGGAAAGGAGAATAAAGGACTGGCTTAAAAAATCTTTCTGAGAAGGAAAAATAAAGGAAGGTACCGTTTTTGCAATTTTGAGAAACAAGAGTTAGATAAGACCTACTCTATTTCTCAGAATCGTTATTTTCATACAAACATTAGCCATTTCGGGCGTATTTTCGGAAAAAATTTCATGCTGGGCGTGATTATTCGAAAAAATTTAGCTTTATTTGCGGGGTCACAGTTGTAGATTTTTAAAAATTTTAGGGGTGTTTTTTGTCAAGCGTATTATTGATTAAAAAAATATTTGAGCACTTTGAACAAATCCTTCAGACAGAAAGAAGGGCTAGAGAAGGATTGTAGAGATTTCTACTAAGATTTTGCTCTTTTGAAGGAAGGTGAAGGAAACGACAAAAAAACTGAAGGAGGGAGATGGAAGAAGGGTAAAAATTTGACTTTTCTCTACCAAAAGAACGAAGGGTGGAGGAAGGATAAATAAAATGCCCAGCTATGCCATAGCCGTTACTCATTGTTTACACCGTTTGTTTCGGTTTCGTCGTAATATGACCTAATTTTTTCTCTCCACGAGTAGGAACTGCACATGTTGGTCCCCCAGTAGATTTAGAAGCACTTAAAAAAAGCGTTGTCACAGATAGATCGGCAGATTTTAACAGAAATAGCAAACACAAAAACTCCCAAAAAATGTCTAAAAAAATAACAGATCAACAAATAAAAATATAGAATGCATCCCTTGTTACTTGTATAGAACAGCTTTCTGAAAGTGTTTTGTTCATCCTGATGACGATGGGCTATAGTATCACCAAAGTTCAGGAGAGCCCTCAAAAGACTGATTATGCCAGATGGACAAATTGCTACTTTGGTGTCAACTTCTTATTTCTTTGTATGTGGCACAGCCTCCAGTGCGTAGCTCAATTCAAGATCATAAAAATAAAAAGGCAAATCGATTCCATAGGATTGTGCATAAAACCAAAAGATGCCACGGATTATCACCATGCTATTCAGACTTTTTGTTCATTTGTCAGTAGTCATTTTAGTTGATTCAGACAAAAAAACAACAGAAAGAAGAAACGGATTACTCCTAAGAGCCATTGAAATAAATAAATACACCAAGTTACGTAAACACAAACACACATTGTGATTTGAGGTTTATTCAACGTTTCGTACAATAGTTTAGGAGCGATTTATCAACAAAGCTTAACTATGCACAATAACTTTGTTTTGCTTTGTTAACTTAGTTTGTGTAATAGCTCTAAAACTAATTTTCAAGTAGCAAACAAGAACGAAACAGTAGAAAACATGCTTTTTTTTGGTTTTCACTTCTACTAAGATATAAAAAATTCAACATGTTTATGATAATTATAGCACCTAACTAGAGACGGGTACGAGTGTGAATTTTCTGATTTTTCTGAAAGACCAACTGTGAAACAATATTATACAGTAGTAGAGCGAAAAATTATTTGGTTTGTTGAAGTATCGGGCCAGAAAAAAACAAAAGCGGTCCCAAGGAGGAGTAGAGTTTTAAGATTTCGGTATCGGTCATAGGTTGGTGATGGCATATTTTGTGAAACTGGAGCTAGCAATACGATTCTGAACAATACAAAAAAATTTTCAAACTTGGTCCAACGCCAACAAACAACTACAGACAGCCGCCACTCCAGATTAAGGACGACCGGATGAATGTAATTTATTGAGAGGATGAGGATACGTGAGAAAAATTCCCAAAGGAAGGAAAAATAAAATAATATTAATCCCCAGGTTTGTTTTGGACGCTTTTACGTCATGCAAGCAAAACTCACGTATTGTCGAAACTGTTTTACTTGAAATAAAGCGCTGGAAATAGTGAGCACTAATTTCAAGTAAAATCTCAATAATTAAGACCAGATCTCGCATTATAAGCTACGAAGTAATAACAATAAGTAATAAGCTATTGAATAATTTTTCACGTTAAGGTGAATTTTCCAGTTAGGTTATTTGAAGCTTTTTAAATTCCATAATCCATCGTTTAGGTAGTGAACAGTCTCGATTCCAATTCCTCGGTTTATCCTTGTTCTGTAAAGCATTAACCAATTTTATTTATTGATATACTTGCAGCCAAAAGCAACTCTACTAGGAGCGAAATGAGTCTTCCATCCTTGTAGTAATATTCATAATCAAGAGACTAACGCCCTATTATTACTCCAGCAATAGTGATAAAGAATAGTTTTATTTCTTACATATCATCAGTGGACATTGCTGTAATACCCACAGCTAGCGCATGAGTTTTGCCTTCAGCTGCTATTGCCTGCAAGTTACATGAAATTCTTTAATTTAGGAATTTATTTATATTCTGAGTTTCATTATTTGTCATTCCGAACGTGTATCCACTGGACTTATGATATTTTCTTCCTACCACTATAGTATCTTTCGGAGCGTCTTGCATCTTAGCTCCTTTGGAAGTTAAACCTGGACACATTATGTTGGCTCCGCTTAAAATAAATTTGATAGCACCCTTATCCACTTGTTGTATACATAGCATGAAGGGGTCTGCAATTAAACCAGTTCAAATTCCTTAGACTTTTATTATAAGATATGTGACATCGACAAATCATCATGGTTTACATACATTTATGCAACAGTCGTAAAGTGGGAAACCAAGCTCCTTCACGCTGTCTAAAAAAAAGGTGTTCTCCAGACGAGGAAGTCAAAATTTCGACGTGATCATGACTGTGAGAACCAAAAGAAAAATAATATCAGCAATCTGCATACATTAATATAAGCACACAAAATAGCACTATTATCCGCAAATGTGAAACATCTACACGGCATTAATATTTAGTGTGCATACATAAAATAGACTGCCGAAAACTCGGCGGTAATGACACAACAAATCCATTATCTGAAATGTTTCATCACATACCATTTAACTATTTTAAAGTTCTCTTTCTTTGGAAGAATAGAATCGATATACGGCTCAATATCTGGGTAGTATTCTAAAACTTTTTGACGAATTCCTTTCTGTACAGAAGATTTCAACTGCTGGGTACCTGATACGCTCTCTTTTTCTGAAAATCTGTCATTAAAAAATAATTTTATTTTAATCCGTACACGAACGATATTTCCATGAACATGTAATAATATATACTCAAGTTTTAATCATCAATAACTTACTTTTTAAACATGATTAATGATTTGTGGGAAGCGTATGCTACAGTTAAGCTTATGCACTACACAAAAACGCAAGTCTGGACGAAATTGTATCACAGATTTTTTTGCTTTACAATTGCTCTTCAGAAAGAACGGATGCGATTTAAGAAACACTCAATCACAAACTTGAAGAAATTTAGAGCAAAAAAAGAGAAATATCTGATCTACTAGTCAATTTTGAAACTCACAGGAAGAAAAGGTCCTAATCGTAATCGTAATCCCGTCCAGTCCTCCGGTCAGAAAATTGTATGCCGTTTATGAACTATACAATTTGAGTTTAGCAGCAAACTTTTCTTCTATGCTATACAACTTCATCAAAGTTTCACCAGGCTTTTAAACCTAGGCAACCAAAACGTTGCCAAAATGGCCCCGCAATGGTTTTTTTTTGTCAAATGCGAGTATTGTGAATTAAATTGTATTGCAATCGCCTATTTGCTTTTTTTATTTAATTTTTTGCATGAATGAAAACTGGAAACACTAACTGAATAAGATAACTAAGAATGAGTGAGACTAACTTTCTTGAAGTTTGGCCATCAAATTGACTAATAATGATTTTTCCACGATTTTTCGCATTTTCATTCTAAGCACGATGTCACCCAGTCCTGACCTTATTATACACCGGATTTATGACCTACATGTTTATAATGGAACACAATTTTATGATTCTTGGCTTATCCATGAGCACTGCCTATGCCATCGAAAGAGCGGCTGCGGGAATTCGGTTTTTTGTTTATTAAATTGTCATTGCTATTGACTTGACAGATCACACTTCTCACACCTGATTTTACAGTAGCAAGGCAGATGATTAATACAGTTAAATTTTGTGTGGCATTGTCATAAATTTTGATTATAATTGTATTTTATAATGCCACAAGACGAGACCATAATCACAATTTGAGGTCCTGAAACTTCTGGTTTTAGATCCCTCTGTTGACACCGTATGCCCGAAAGAGTGAACACCAAACACAGCAAATTGTCAAAATAACAATTACTTTGATTTGCTAGTAGTAATCCGGGAATCGTCAAATGTTCTTTATTTACGGTTACTTCAAGGGCTTTTGTTCGGAAAGTGAAAGCGCTCTCATAATTTGTAAACCATAAACAATCTGCTGCCAGTGCTGTGCTAGCTGTAGATCGGACATCGGATATCAGATTGATGTGATTTACTTTTCGGTAATCATTTCACATTCAAATAGGTTGTAGTCAAAATTTTTGGCTTGATTTTACTGCATGCAGGGCAGGAAAAACAAACTGTATGTTTTGAATTCGCAAAAGAAATTTTTTGAGCTGTAGAGGTGAAGGTGGTACATACAAACTATGAATTTAGATGAGCATTTAATTAATATCCCATTTTATCCCTATGATTGCCGTCTACATGCATCCATAGACACGTCAAATTCGACGTCAGGTTTCAAATTTTCTTATATTAATAATATGATGTGTTTTATTTATGTACAAACCAGGTATTGTGGACAACATTGTGGAAATGGCGGCCTACGTGCCCAGGACGACCTTCTCGGTATAAAAATGAACTAATACAATATTCCATGCCCTTTAGGTTCTGCTAAGCTTGTAGATTCTGTAATTAATTATTAAGAAAATAGCGCAACTAATAGGACAAAAGTTGATAACACGAATCTTTAGCCTGTGTGTATGAACACAAGATGGCACTTGCGATCTACATTTACATGCAATAATTTCTGCGTTAATCGGCTGATATTTTCACGACGTAAAATTATTTGGAATTCTTCGAGGCATCATGAGCAAAAACACTGAAAAACAAGCACACACCTGATATATATTATTCCCTTGCACAAATAATACCCAATTTCTTGGCTAAATTTTCGTTTTCCTGCCTATCATTCACGTATCATTGTCCGATATCGACAGCGTATAGAAAGAAACCCATCACATACTAGTAATCGAGTGACGGAGAATCACCAGTAGATTGTAAAGGCAATGAAATGAAGAAGTATCTTTCAACCTATGAATACTAAAGTCAGTTTAGTTTACCTTCGTGAATCTGTGCCACAGATAAGATCTATATGCATGAAAAAAGTAGGCTCAAATTGGTTCGCTGACACTGTCAGGACCCTTTGTCTCAGCGGGTTTATCGGAACATGTAGAACTAGGATATTAAAACTCAATGTGGTGGATCAAGTTAGGTCTAGAGAATTGTGCAAAGTTCATTGCATAACTCAAATGGAAGTTCCAAGGTAATGCCAACTCGAAAGAGTTAATGCACTTGAGTGGTCGCAGGAGATGCGACAATCTAAGTGAGCGGATGAAGGGAACTCGTATGTGTGCGAAAATATCTCATTTCTTTGTTGTCCTCACCGCCAGATGAGGGAAAAGCTATTATAAAAATATGATTGAATTTTCATTCTATAAAGGGATTTAGTTCAATCGAACCGACTCACAGTATACCTGCACGGGTACACAGCTAATGTATCCAATCCCAACTTATATCCTCTATGGAAAATTGAACTCGCCATTGAATAAGAAGTAAGAAGTTACTCTAGTACCCGAGAAAATGTTTGTATCATTGCACTCCTATTCACTCCTATAAGTATTTAGAAAGAAATTGGAATATGTGTACTGCTTCCTCAAATTGACTAATGTACTGTCTGAGCCGCCGTTGGGCTCTGTAGCCTCTGTGGGTAATGTAACAGTGTTCGTAGAATTAAATGAAAAGCCACTGGTCAACTTTGTCAATAATTTGTGCATATTTTCATAGATTGGTATAACTTATCATTTATCATTATTTAATTTGTAAACCTCATATGAAATTTTATAAAATACTATAATCAGCTGAAAAAAATGAAAACAAAATTAAGCGGAGGGAAGGCTTCAGTGCGAACTTTCCATATTTGTGATTAAAAACTGATAAGAGTTTGAAAAAGGAACTGTTGAATCTTTTTATAGAAAGGAGCATGTTTATTGTTTACGGTGTACTCTTTAAAGAACAATTGACAGAAATTCAATTTTATACCTGCATCGTTTTTCTTGTTTATCCTCACTGTGCATAATCATTCTATGTCGATCTCAATTGACAAAGTACTGGGATTGAAAATAGCATGGAATCATTTTTCAGTACAAAAACTGAATACTCAAAGTTGGAAAATACTTTCAGTTGTCGGTCAATCTGTCAATAATATATTTGGTCAAATTTAATAGGAAGTATTTTCAAAGGTATGTACGTTTGCGATCATAAGGGAGAGTAAACGCAACACAGTCGCTCAGTGCAGAACCTTTTTTCTACTTCCTTTTGCCGAAGGGTCATATTTCATGTGAAATGCATTTCAGGATTAATGTCAATTTGCTAGAACTAACTCATAAAATTTAGTTAAAATTTTCATTTATTAAGAAAAATGCTAAATGCATTCTCCAGACATCACCACACGCATTCAAAATTTTTAGTCTTGTCAATTTCTGCATATATATATTTTTTTTGCCTTATATTTATTCACATTACACACGTACCACCTTTTTACTGCAAACCCCAGCACAGACAGAGTAAATTTCTCAAGTTAGAAACCCATGGGAACTTTTAGAGAACGGTTTCCCCGAATTATATTTATCGCACTTTTTTATTCACAGTTGATCATAACTGCCACGAATGCGAAAATTTCCATCATGAATAAAAACATAAGTAAGAACAGTCTTTAAAAGTTCACTCTAAATGCATTATCATGGCATGGCACTATATTGAGCTTCCCTTTACAACACATTACTTACAAGCATTATTATTACAAGTTTATTTTACATTTTACAGCTTATTGCATTTGCACAATTTCAAATGCCCTATAAGAGGCGGGATAATATCGTTGACATTTTTCAGACATTCTGCTATACTAAAAAAAATCGTTGCTCATTGTTTTTAGTACAGAAGAATCGGGATATATTTTGCATAAATTTTTTATAACAACTATTTCAGCGTAAAACAGTAATTTTGAATTGAAAAATATGAGCTACTTAACTCTGAAATCGAGATCAAAGCATCAATATTAAAGGTGTGTGAACTGACAGTGGAAGTTTGCTTCAGGTTTAGAAGATATCAAAAAGTAAGACTTGAGACTTTTTGCAGTGTGATCATATATGATCAATGATGAGAGCTAGGACCAAATGTCTGAACCATGACTATGGTTTCATTTAGAGACATTGCGGTTGTTGCGGTAAAGTCTTATAGAAGCACTGTGTCGGTGTAGACTTACAGTACAAGCAAATTTGACCTTAATATTTACTTTGAAGTATTGAAAGAGAAGTTCATGCTATTGCCTGAGCTTCAGGGAATAAAGAAAGAACAACTTTTATAATAAATGACATTACAAAGGGTGAAAAAGCCTTGCAAAAGAGTAGAGAAACTCAACTCAGGGGAATAAAATCTTGAAAATATACTCAAAGGAGCATTTCTTCCTTGGGGAGAAGTAAGAAAAGTAAGTGGAGTGTAAAAGAGTGAAAGAGAGAGAGAGAGAAAAAAATTGTCAGAGACCGTTGGAAGAAAAAGTCTTTAAAGAAATCACTTGTAAACCTTATACCGTAAATTCGATATGAAAACACCTGGTGTTATATTATTTCCAAGACCCCGCACCCTGGAGGAGTAATATAGGATGAAGTTATGATATTTCCGGTTGTTTATAATAATTTTTTAGTGCATTAAATTCAACCCTGAAAGTTTATTTAGAGATATCATACCAATTATTTCTGGTCAAAAATCCTCCAAACAGCCGTTTGATACTTTAAAACTAACATTTCCGAATTTCTTTGTTGGAATAAATTTTAGTTTTAGTTTATCATCAGATCAGGATTTAAATTAGGATGTTAAATTTTGGATGCAGTTATTATTTAGGCTGGAGTTTTAATATACCGGATTATTGTATGTATGTATGTATGTAAGATTGAAAATTTCGTGCCTACCCAATTGATTCATAAAACCGTTATTGCTTTTGCTTTTTGTGACTGTGAGTGTCAATAAGATTCCTGAAATTTATTTGCACAATGAAGGCAAACTTGCTTTTTTATGGCGAATCACAGTCGACCAGTAAAGTCCATATAATTTACAGCGTAGTTAAATCATTTACTCCTAGATTCCATTGCAAGTTAGCTCCCGTAATCCAAATTTTCCTATCCAAACATTATTATTGGCTCCATGTTCCGTTTCGGGGAAAGTTTTGCAAATCTCACACTCCCGTGCTCCCTGTTACCATGTCTAATAGAAAGAAGAGAAACAAAAATCTTAATTACACTAGGGATGAATCTATTAGCTTCCGGTTGCAACCTTTGACACGCATTGTGGTCTTCCATCACAGCCCAATGTTGAACTAACTAATTCTTTCCATTACATTGACTTTTACTCTCACATAAGGCTGACAAAATTGTGTCCGACGTTTTGACCTTTATTGAGTCTTCCGATTTGAACGCTCTACGAACTCTGTTTGCCTGCTTAGAAGGGAAATTTTTTGCTCGGATGGATCCATGTCATCTCACTCGTAAGTCATATTGCTTTTTTATCCAGTTCATCTTCTCCTTTGTCATCTACAACTGAACATTAAGTCAAACTCTTAAATACTGGTTGAGTCTGCTTCCCTCCAGCTGATCATTCTATTTAACTCCATATATCCATGTTTGTGTGTGTGTGTGTGCACTGCATACCACCACAAGTCACAGATGAAATAATCCTTCGTGCTTTTAATTTTTTCCGAGCTCGTAAAATATTTATTATTTTCCTCTCCAGTTATGTAGCACACCCTACTATATACTGTAAATGTGCATTAACAAATGACTAGTATAATAGTTCATAGAAGCCGCACATGCATAGCTTATAGATGTATGCACGCAATAAATGTCATTTGGCCGCGTATGTAATGCTTGAAGAATTCAGTCATTGAACTAGAATAGTTATTAGAATAATTTAAGTGATAAAGATTCTTGCATTTTCTAGTTTATTAGCCAGTCTTTGAGTTGGAGTCTGCTAGTAAAGTCCTCTGTGGATCAGTAGTCTTGAGTAAAGTCAGAGTTTAAAGAGTCATTTGTCGTATCTTGTTTAAGCTTCGAAATTCTAATTGTGATAGTCAAGCTTGCTGATGCAACACGCTTGCAATATTATTTGTAACTAAGTGTTTTTATTTATTAACCAATAAATAGATTTCTATAATATAAGAGCAAGCCGGTGTGTGAAATAGCTGAGTGCATTTATTTGAAAGCATCCGGAAGGCAAGTCGACTGTTCATAGTAGCATTTATAAGCCTACCCAGCCAGAGTAGATTTCGGCACAGTTACA
>Ga0210040_10009693_pt1 | contig 11173 bp, 8 predicted proteins | sample CryGeyCG12114_NA_FD_185462 | JGI IMG/M metagenome (GOLD analysis project Ga0210040, IMG submission 185462) | Groundwater microbial communities from aquifer - Crystal Geyser CG19_WC_8/21/14_NA (SPAdes) (version 2) | ecosystem: Environmental > Aquatic > Deep subsurface > Groundwater | place: USA... | reverse complement strand
CCTCCTCGGGAGGTACCTGCCCGCCGGTCTCGCCGGGGCGGCGCTGCTGGCCTTCACCACCTTCGGGCAGTCGATCCTCGACCGGGTCGGCGAGGGCGGCAGCAGCGGGTCCTCGACGTCCCTGCGGGCCGTCCAGCCGTACGCGTACCTGTGGCGGCACTGGGTGGACGACCCGCCGGCCATGCTCTTCGGCCACGGGGCGGGCTCCTCGAACGAGCTCGTCCTCGGCAGCGGCATCACCGGGCTGCTCGTGCCGAGCATCGCCAAGGTGGTCTTCGACTACGGCATCGTCGTCGGGCTGGTCCTGATCGTCCTGATGGTGTGCCTGTACTTCAGGAGCCCCGAACCGGCGCTCGCCATCGCCCTGATGCTCTCGCTCTTCACCCTGCAGTCGGCGTCCCCACCTCTGGTGCTCTGCTCGATCGCCATGGTGTCGCTGTGGTGCCCTCAGCCGCACCGCCAGACCTCGCAGGCACGGCTGGAACCCGCGCTCGAGCCGGTGCCGAGCGCCTAGCACGACGCCTGCCTGCACCACCTGCAGAGCAGGCCACGACCACGGGCAGCGGCGTCGGACCGCAGGCACGACCCACCCGTACGAACTCTGAGGAGCCACCAGCATGTCGCAGGTCATCGGCGTAGCCGTGCCGTGCAAGAACGAGGAGGGGACATTGCGCGCGTGCCTCACCGCCCTGCAGCGCCAGGAACCTCCCGTCGCCCGGACGGTCGTCGTCGACAACGGTTCCACCGACAGCAGCCCGCGGATCGCGCGCGAGCTGGCCGAGGTCCTGGAGCTGCCCGAGGCGTCGATCAGCGCCATGCGCAACCGCGGCGCCCAGCAGCTCGGCCCGGTCGACTTCGTCGGCTTCGTCGACGCCGACGTCGTCGTCGGCGCGGACTGGCTCCGCGCGGCGCTGGCGGCCGCGGCCGACGGTGCCGACGTCGTGGGGTCGAGGTCCCTGCCCGCCACGGACGCCACCTGGGTGGCTGCCCGGTGGGCCGAGGTCGAGCGTCACCGCGTCCACGACGACTCGTTGCTGTGGAGCCAGCACCTCCTCGTGCGGCGGGAGGTGTTCGAGGCCCTCGGCGGTTTCGACGAGACGATGCGCACCGGTGAGGACGCGGACCTGTCTGCCCGGGCCCGCGCGCTCGGCTACGAGGTGCGGAACGTGCCCGGGATGGTGGCGACGCACCACGGCTTCCCCTCGACCCTCCGCGGCTTCCTGCGGCGCGAGCGGTGGCACACCTCGACGCCCGGCTGGTTCGCCCGGATGAACCCCGCCAGCCGGAGCCTCGTGCTGGCCACGGCCGGCTGGGTGTTGGTCGGCCTGGGCGCCGCCGTCGTCACCGCGGTCGACCGTCGTCCGCGGCGGCTCCGGTGGTGGCTGGCCGGCTCGGTCGCCGGGGTGCCGGCTCTGGGACGGGTGGCCGGCGGCTCGTTCCGCCACAGCGTCGCGGACGGGACCCTCCTCGGCCTGTGGAGCCTCGTCCGCGTCAGCCGGCTGCTGCCCGAAGCCGTCTCGCGTGCCCGGGTGCCGTCCACGCCGGGACCCGAGCAGCACCACCACGAAGGAGCCGAGCCGGATGGCGACGTCTGAGCAGAGCTCCGGCCGCATCGACTTCCTCGACGGGGTCCGCGCGGTCACCGCTTCGTACGTGGTGGCCCACCACATCTGGGAGATCGTCTACCCCGACGGCAACCCCCACGGCCTGGTGGGCCACCTCACCTTCGGGCTGCACTTCGGGAACTTCGGCGTCGCCGTGTTCATCGTGGTCTCGGGCTACTCCTTGATGCTGGGCCCGGCCCGGAACGGGAGCCGGCTCCGCGACGGGGTCCCGGACTTCATCCGGCGACGGTTCCTGCGCATCGTGCTGCCGTTCTGGATCGCCCTCGCCATCTCCGCGCTCATCGGCCTGACGCTGCTGCGGGAGCCCAGCGGGAGCCTCTGGGACAACGCGATCCCGGTCACCTGGCCCAAGTTCTTGTCGAACCTCCTGCTGCTGCAGGACGTCATCGAAGTTCACAGCATCAACTACGTGTTCTGGTCCATCGCGCTCGAGTGGCACATCTACTTCGCGTTCCCGCTGCTGCTGTGGGCCTTCCGCCGTGCCTCGCCCCCGGTGGTGGCCTCCACTGCGCTGCTGGTGACGTCGGTCGTCGGGTTCGTCTTCACCGATGGGCCGGAGCTGCTCAGCTACTTCTCGTTCTTCGGGTGCTTCGCGGTGGGGGCGTGGGCGGCGAAGGCCTCGCACGACATCCGTCGAGGACCGGCGGACTCCCGGTGGGGCAGGTACGCCACCCCGGGGGCCGGCCTCCTGCTGCTGGCGTCGGTCCTGATCGCCCTCACGACCCGGAGCTACCAGCTCGCCGACCCGGTGCTCGGGGCTGCCGTGGCCTGCGCCCTGGTGGCGATGTCGACCGGGAGGCTCCGGGCCGCCCGTCGGGTGCTGGCGTCGCGCCCCCTGGTCTGGCTCGGCGCGAGCTCGTACAGCCTGTACCTGCTCCACGCCCCGGTCATCCACGCGCTGTTCGTCCACGTGTTCGCCCGCCTGGGCCTGCTGACCTACGACCCGCTGTCCCTGGTCGTCCTCCTGCCCGTAGGACTGGTCGCCGCCATCCTCCTCACGCGTGTCTTCTACCACGTGGCCGAGGTGCCCTTCATCCCGAAGAAGAAGGTGGTCGCCCAGGCCCCCTAGGTCGACCGCACCTCCTGCGGCCGGGCTGCGGGACCTTGGTCCCGCCGTCCCCGTGACGGAAGTCCCCACTTCGCGGCCGGGGGGCCCCAGCGCGCCCAACGAGGCCCTCCGGGCCGGTCGGACGTGCCACACTGGTGCCCCCGGTCGCTCAGACCAGGACCGCCCGTCCAGATCGCGCGCGTCGAGCTCGGCGCCGACCGCAGCACACCAGTACTCGGGATCCCTCCACCAGGAGATCTCGTGGTGCTCGTCCGCTCCGTCACGTCGGCCCTCGCGGCCCTGGTCGTGGTGCTGGGGGTCCTCGGCCCGGCGTCCGGTGCGGCCTCGGCCGCTCCCACCCGCTGCCCCTCGTTCACCGACCCGGTGTACCGCGCTGTGCACCCGTCCAGCCACGCCGTGATGCTCACACCGGGGCTGACCGAGTTCCGCAGGGCGACCCGGAGCGGAGGCTACGCGACCGGGACGGGGATCGCGTTCTCGGCGTCGGCCACCCGTGTGGCCGGGACCGTCGGCGTGTGGCGGCTCCGCCAGCCGGAGACCGGTGACCTCCTGTACACGACCCGGGAGCGCGAGGTCGTCAGCGCCACGAGCCGCCGCGGCTACGTCGACGAGGGGATCCGGTTCTACGCCTCGACCTCCGCCCGGGGCTGCCTCCACCGGGTGCAGCGCTACGTCAAGGGGAGCCACCACCAGTACGCCACGTCGCGGACCGAGCGGCTGGCTCTGAGCCGTTCGGGGTGGGAGCGGGAGGGCGTGGCCTTCTACGCCGGCGCGGTCCGGGCGGCCACCGGGGCGTCGCGCGCCACCGCACGGTCGGCCGCGACGCGGATCCTCGGACCCTCGCGCTCGGGCCTGCCCTGGCACTCGGGGGCGTGGACCGGCGGCCGCTTCGACGCGGCGGGGGCGAACGCCTTCGGGACCTGGCGCGGCCGTCCCTCCGACATCGCCACCACCTATGTCGACCCCTCCTCGTTCGCCAGCATGTCCGGGAACCCCTGGTCCATCTACACCTGGGAGGGCTTCCAGGGTCGACTCAGCTACGGGCTGCGGCTGCTGCCGACCGACGGCAGCGGGTCGCTCGCCTCCATCGCCCGGGGCGACCAGGACGCGACGTGGGAGGGGGTCGCGCAGAACCTCGTCCGGTACGGTCGCGGCGACTCGATCGTGCGTCTCGCGTGGGAGTCGAACCTCACCGGGTGGCGCCACGCCGCCACCGCGGAGAACGCCTCCGAGTGGAAGCGCGCCTACCGGCGCGTGGCGACGGTGATGCGCAGGACAGCGCCGGACCTGGTCTTCGAGTTCGGCGTGGCCTGCGGCTCCGGCCTCACCGGCTCGGGCGAGCGGCTCGCGCCCCTCACGCAGGTGTACCCCGGTGACGACGTGGTCGACCTCGTGGGGTGCGACACCTACGACTGGTGGTCCACCCACGCCGACTCCTCCGCCACCTGGCAGGAGGTCCTGAGTCCGGCCGCCGGCCCGGGCATCCAGGACGTCGTGGACTTCGCCCGGGCGCACGGCAAGGGCGCGTCGTTCGGCGAGTGGGGTCTCGCCGCCAACACCGGGGGCAACAATGCCGGGGGCGACAACCCGTTCTACGTCCGGGCGATGTTCGCCTTCTTCCTGCGGAACCAGGACGTCCTCGCCTTCGAGGCGTACTTCGACGAGCCCGCTGCCTACATCGCGAACAGCCTCCAGGACCCGCAGCAGAACCCCGACGCCGCCGCTGCCTACCGGTCGCGGTGGTGAGGACGACCCCGGCCGGGGTGCCGCCGGCCGTTAGGGTGTCGCCATGGTGACCACGCCCAGGAGCTGGACCACGAGTGGTGCCGGACGCACGCACCTGCAGAAGCTGGTGGAGGACCTGGGCGTCGCCGTCCCTCCGCAGAGGTTCCGGCCGCTGAGGGTGGCGTTCTCCGTCGCGGTCGTCCCCCGCATCCGGGCACTGGTCGACCTGCGGGTCGGCCAGCTCCTGTACCGGGCCGGCCTGCGACCAGTCGCGACCTACCTCCAGGCGAGGGTGCTCCGGTACTCCGGGGCCGACATCAACTGCGGTGCGGTGATGGGGCCCGGACTGAGCCTGGTCCACAGCCCGGGCGTGGTCGTGGGGGACAAGGTCGTCGCCGGCGCGAACCTGCGCGTCTTCCAGGGCGTGACCCTCGGTGACCGCGGGATGGGGGAGGAGGGCCAGCCCACGATCGGCGATGACGTGACCATCTTCGCCGGGGCGCTGGTCCTCGGACCGATCACGCTGGGGGACCGGGTCGTGGTGGCGGCGAACAGCCTGGTGCTGTCCGACGTCCCGGCCGACCACCTCGCCTACGGCGCCCCGGCGGTGTCGCGACCGTTGGCGGACCGGTCGTCCTCCGGGACGACACGCGCGGTCTAGGCCGCCTCGGCCACCGGTCCGCGTGCCGCCACCCGCGCGAAGAGGAACCAGGCCAGGGGGATGGACGAGCCGGCGGCAACGGCGAAGCCGACGGCCGCTCCCACCGCCCCGTCGGCGTGGGCGCCGAAGGCGGACAGCGCGAGGACCATCGGTCCGAGAGCGGCGCTGACCCAGAAGGCGTGGGAGCCCCGGTTCCAGGCGCGCATCATGCTCGTCGCGCCCGACGTCAGCGCGATGCAGCAGGAGAAGACCAGCATCCACGGCAGCACCTCCCGGGCCGACGCCCAGGTGTCGCCGAGGAGGAACCTCCCTGCCGACGCCGGGAGGAGGAGGAACACGGCGCCCCAGGCCGCGGTGACGCCGGCGAGGACCACGCTGGACCCCACGGCCACCTGCGTGAGGACCCGCGCCGAGACACCGCGCCGGGCCACCTCGGGGATCAGGAAGGCGCTGGCGGCGAAGCTCAGGATGTTCACCGGCCCGAGCAGGGTCTGGGTCGCCCGCAGCGCCCCGACGTCGGCCAGCGTCCCGATGGCGGCGATGGCGATGTAGGCGACCTGCGCGGCGCCCAGCACGGCGAAGGACCCGGCGAACGAGGGGACGACCACCTCGCGGTGGGTCGTGAACCAGCTCCTGAGGGCCGCCACGTGCGGCCAGTAGCCGGCCTGGTGCCGGCCGTAGAGGGCCGCCAGGGTGGCCGCGGCCCCCCAGGCGAGGACGTACCAGGAGGCGGAGTCGCGGTGCAGGACGATGGGGACGGCGATGAAGGCCGCCTGCAGCACCAGCCAGACGGCGTCGTTGGCGAAGGCGGCGGCCGGGGTGCCGCGGGAGATGAAGACGCTGCGCCAGGTGTCCTGCACCAGGAGCCCGGGGAGCAGGACGGCGAGGACCACCAGCACGGTCTGGATCGGGCCACCCAGGAACGCCGTCGTGAGCGCGAGGACCAGACCCCCGAGGACAGCCACCCCGAGCGCCACCCCGGTGGCCGAGGACCCCGCCGCTGCGTGCGCTGGCCCGTCCGCCCGGGCGAACTTCACCGACAGCACCTGCCCGGCCACGGACTGCGTGGAGGCGACGGCAAAGCCGTACAGCGAGAACGCGAGGGCGAAGGCTCCGTACTCGGTCGTCGTGACCTGGGTGGCGATGACCAGTGCCAGCGCCGCGTTCGACAGGCTCGACAGCGCCTGGTCGGCGATCACCCAGACCGCCCGGCCGGCCAGCCGGCCTGATCGGTGGCTCAGCGCCATGCGGTGCACCGACCGGTGCTGGTGCGACTCGTCGCGTCCGGGAGCACGGGTTGGTACCCAGCGCGTGGAGTCAGCATGTCGGTCTCGGTCTCTCGCCTGGTGTCGGTCTGTCAGAGGCGTCGACGACCCCGACCTAGTGTCTGCCTGCGGCCCGCCCGCCGGTCCAGCGCGACCGCGCCCACGGGGCGCCGTCGACGCGCCGACCGGTCCTGCCGGTCCCTCGGGTCCGGGACGCGGGGCTGCTCGAGCGCTCGGCCCGCCCGGCGACGTTACCCCAGTGGTCCTGTGCTCGTGGCCAGTTGAGAAACCGGTCGTGTTTTGCATAGCCATGCATGTGCCGGCATACTCATGCCGGTGACTCTACGGGTGGCGGTGGCCGGGGCGACCGGGTACGCGGGCGGGGAGCTGCTGCGGCTGCTGCTGGGCCGCGACGACGTGGAGATCGGTGCGCTGACCGCGGGCTCCAGCGCCGGCGCGCCGCTCGCGGAGTCCCAGCCCCACCTCGTGCCCCTGGCCGACCGGGTGGTGGAGGAGACCACGCCCGCGGTGCTGGCCGACCACGACGTGGTCTTCCTGGCCCTGCCGCACGGCACCTCAGCCGCGGTGGCGGAGGCCCTCGACCCCGAGACCCTGGTGGTCGACTGCGGGGCGGACTTCCGCCTCGTCGACCCGACCGCCTGGCAGCAGTTCTACGGCTCACCGCACGCCGGCACGTGGCCGTACGGCCTGCCGGAGCTGCCCGGTCAGCGCGACGTGCTGGCCGGCGCGCGCCGGATCGCCGTCCCCGGCTGCTACCCGACCACGGCCACGCTCGCGCTGCTGCCCGCGGTCCGGCACGGCCTGACCGACGGCCGCGACACCGTGGTGGTCGCGGCCAGCGGGCCGTCCGGGGCGGGCCGGTCGCTGAAGCCGCACCTGCTCGGGGCCGAGCTGATGGGCTCGGCCAGCGCGTACGGGGTCGGCGGCGGGCACCGGCACGTGCCCGAGCTGCTGCAGAACCTCCGCGCCTGCGGCGCCGAGGAGCCCACCGTCTCGTTCACCCCCGTCCTGGTCCCGATGTCGCGGGGGATCCTGGCCACCTGCACCGCGCCGGTGCGCCCAGGGGTGGGCGCCGAGGAGGTCCTCGCCGCCTATCGCGAGGACTACGCCGACGAGCCGTTCGTGCACCTGCTGCCCGAGGGGCGGTGGCCCCAGACCCAGTCCGTGCTGGGCGCCAACGCCGTGCACGTCCAGGTGACCGTGGACGCCGCGGCCGGCCGGCTGGTGGCCGTGGCCGCGCTGGACAACCTGACCAAGGGGACCGCGGGCGGGGCCCTGCAGAGCATGAACCTCGCCCTCGGGCTGGCCGAGACCACCGGGCTGAGCGCGGTCGGGGTCGCCCCGTGACCGCGCCGACCGGACCGACCGACCTCCAGGAGGAGCACCGATGAGCGTCACCGGACCCGCCGGCTTCGTGGCCGCGGGCGCGACAGCCGGGCTCAAGCCCAGCGGGCGCCCGGACGTGGCCCTGGTGGTCAACACCGGGCCCGACCGCGCCGTCGCGGCCGTGTTCACCAGCAACCGGGTCAAGGCCGCGCCCGTCCTGTGGTCCCAGCAGGTGGTGGCCGACGGTCGCCTGCAGGCCGTGGTGCTGAACTCCGGCGGCGCGAACGCCTGCACCGGCCCGGACGGCTTCGCCGACACCCACCGCACCGCGGAGCGGGTGGCCGAGCAGCTCACCGCCCACGGGCGCGAGGTCGGGGCGGTCGACGTGGCCGTCTGCTCCACCGGCCTGATCGGGCAGCGGCTGCCGATGGACCGGCTCAGCGCCGGGGTCGACGCCCTGGCCGCCGGGCTGGGGCCGGACGGGGGACCGGCGGCCGCCGAGGCGATCATGACCACCGACACCCGCGTCAAGCAGGTGCACTACGTCGACGAGGGCTGGTCGCTCGGCGGCATGGCCAAGGGCGCCGGCATGCTCGCGCCGGGGCTGGCCACCATGCTGGTGGTGCTGACCACCGACGCGGTGGTCGACCCGGACCTGCTGCAGGGTCAGCTGGAGCGGGCCTGCCGCACCAGCTTCGACCGGGTGGACAGCGACGGGTGCATGTCGACCAACGACACGGTCCTGCTGATGAGCAGCGGCGCGTCCGGCGTCCGGCCGACGGCGCTGGACTTCCAGGCCGCCCTGGACGAGGCCTGCGCGGACCTCGCGCTCCAGCTGCTGGGCGACGCCGAGGGCTCCGCCCACGACATCGCGATCACCGTGACCCACGCGGCCACCGAGCAGGACGCGGTGGACGTGGGCCGGGCGGTCGCCCGCAGCAACCTGTTCAAGTGCGCCGTCTTCGGCGGCGACCCGAACTGGGGCCGGGTGCTGGCCGCGATCGGCACCACGGCGGCCGCCTTCGAGCCGGACCGCCTCGACGTGTCCTTCAACGGCGTCCAGGTCTGCCGCGACGGCCAGATCGGGGAGCCGCGCGACCTGGTCGACCTGAGCGGCCGCGCGGTCGAGGTGCGGGTGGACCTGCGGGCCGGTGCCCGCTCGGCCACGGTGTGGACCAACGACCTCACCTACGACTACGTGCGCGAGAACGCCGAGTACTCGACGTAGGGCACGACCGCCACTTTGCATAAGCATGTGAAAAAGGGCATGATCATGCACATGACCAGCCCCGAGCACGACCCCGGGCCGGCCCTCCCGCTGACCGCTCCCGACCCCGTCACCCTGGTCGAGAAGGCGTCCATCCTCACCGAGGCGCTGCCCTGGCTGGAGACCTACGCCGGCAAGACCGTGGTGATCAAGTACGGCGGCAACGCCATGGTGGACGAGGACCTGAAGCGGGCCTTCGCCAGCGACATCGTCTTCATGAAGCGGTGCGGCGTGCACCCGGTGGTGGTCCACGGCGGCGGCCCGCAGATCTCCTCCATGCTGGGCCGGCTCGGCATCGCCTCGGAGTTCCGGGGCGGGCTGCGGGTCACCACCCCCGAGGCCATGGAGGTGGTGCGGATGGTGCTGGTCGGCCAGGTCGGTCGCGACCTCGTCGGGCTGATCAACAGCCACAGCACCCTGGCCGTCGGGCTCTCCGGCGAGGACGGCGGGCTTTTCACCGCGCAGCGCCGGGGTGCGGTGGTCGACGGCGAGGAGGTCGACCTCGGACTGGTCGGCGACGTCGCCCACGTGCGCACCGAGGCCATCCAGGGCCTGATCGACTCCGGCAGCGTGCCCGTGGTCGCCAGCATCGCCCCCGACGTCGACGGGGTGGTGCACAACGTGAACGCCGACACCGCCGCCGCCGCGCTCGCCGTGGCCCTGCAGGCCGACCGGCTGGTGGTGCTCACCGACGTGGAGGGCCTCTACCGCGACTGGCCGAGCAGCACCGAGATCATCACCGAGCTCTCCGCCACCGAGCTGCGGGCGCTGATGCCCTCACTGGAGTCCGGCATGCTGCCCAAGATGGAGGCCTGCCTGCGGGCGGTGGAGGGCGGCCTGACCCGGGCGACGGTGACCGACGGCCGCGTGCCGCACGCCCTGCTGCTGGAGATCTTCACCAACGCCGGGATCGGCACCATGGTCACCCAGGACGGGCTGGTGCGCCTGGGCAGCCGGGTCTTCCCCGCCGAGCAGGGGATCCCGCCGCACGAGTACGCCAACGGCGACGTCAGCGTCGCCCCTCCCACCCGCACCAGCACCGACGGGAACCTGTGATGAGCACCGACCTGACCACCGCACCTCCCTCGACCGGACCCGGCGCCGAGACGCCCGCGCCCGCCGACCTGGCCGTGCCCGCGGCGCTGGCCGGGCCGCTCACCACCTCGGCCGCCGTCCTCGAGGGCTACGCGGGCTCGCTGATGCAGACCTTCGGCACCCCCAAGCGCGTGTTCGTCCGCGGCGAGGGCTGCTACGTGTGGGACGCCGAGGGCCGCCGGCACCTCGACCTGCTGGCCGGGATCGCGGTCAACGCGCTCGGCCACGCGCACCCCACCGTGCTGTCCGCGGTGACCGGCCAGATCGCCACCCTCGGCCACGTCTCGAACTTCTTCGCCACGCCCGCCCAGGTCGCGCTGGCCCAGCGGCTGGCCGCGATGGTCGAGCCCGAGGGCGCCGACGACGCCCGCGTCTTCTTCACCAACTCCGGCACCGAGGCCAACGAGGCCGCCTTCAAGCTCACCCGGATGACCGGCCGCACCCGGATCATCTCCACCGAGGGCGCCTTCCACGGCCGCTCGATGGGCGCGCTCGCCATCACCCACAACCCGAAGTACCGGGCCCCCTTCGAGCCGCTGCCCGGCGACGTCACCTTCGTCCCGTACGGCGACGCCGAAGCCCTGGCCGCGGTGGTCGACGACACGGTGGCCGCCGTCGTGCTGGAGCCGCTGCAGGGCGAGAACGGCATCGTCGTCCCGCCGCCCGGCTACCTGGCGCGGGCCCGTGAGCTGTGCGACGAGCACGGCGCCCTGCTCTGGGTGGACGAGGTGCAGACCGGCATGGGCCGCACCGGCAGCTGGCTGGCCCACGTCGAGGAGGGGGTCCGGGCCGACGTGGTGACCCTGGCCAAGGGCCTGGGCAACGGCTTCCCGGTCGGGGCGTGCGTGGCCCGGGGCCGGGCGGCCTCGCTGCTGCCGGCCGGCAGCCACGGCAGCACCTTCGGCGGCAACCCGGTGGCCGCGGTCGCGGGTCTCGCGGTGATCGCGGTCATCGAGCGCGACGGGCTGCTGGCCCACGCGCGGGAGATGGGCGAGCACCTGGTCGCCGAGGTGACCGCGCTGGGGCACCCGCTGGTCGCCGAGGTGCGCGGGCGCGGGCTGCTGCGGGGGATCGTGCTCACCGCCCCCGTGGCCGCCGCGGTCGCCGACGCCGCCCTGG
>Ga0210040_10009692_pt1 | contig 11173 bp, 6 predicted proteins | sample CryGeyCG12114_NA_FD_185462 | JGI IMG/M metagenome (GOLD analysis project Ga0210040, IMG submission 185462) | Groundwater microbial communities from aquifer - Crystal Geyser CG19_WC_8/21/14_NA (SPAdes) (version 2) | ecosystem: Environmental > Aquatic > Deep subsurface > Groundwater | place: USA... | reverse complement strand
GGAACGAAATTTTTTCGAGAAATAATTTTTTTAACAAAATTGCCCGCTTCGCGGGCAATTTCGTTCCAAAAAATTATTTCGTTCCAAGTCAACAGATGACTAGAGGATGGAAGATTTCCGACCCATGCGGCTTAAGTTATTAGTTTAGTAGTCAATTCAATAACAAGTGCAGCATTGTTTTTATGGTATTCATTTACATAGGCAAAGTTTTATTACAATGGCTAATGGCATTATGTCTCAACGATTCATTATTTTTTACAGTCAACTTTTGGTACCATGAGATCAATTAGACAATGCAGTGGCTTAGCCATAAAAGTACCTAACCTGAACAAATGTTATCATGTTAGAAATATTTTTTGAGACTAACTTCTTATCAATCATATATGAAAGCTGTAAAATATTGCATTTCTACTCTGTGTGGAATTCTGAAGTACATGCTTTGCACTTTTACGATCCACATGAAAAGCAAATATCTTGATTTTCTCATTAGCCACACTTTTATGGGAGTATATTTTTATCACATTGAAATCCGAAATGCTCAACTTATAATGATACTTACTTACTGCACTATTCAGTCAGTTAGAAGCTTATAATGGAATTTAACATATGGTACAACAATAGTACAAACTTCAATTAAATTTCCCTTTGTCATCTTTATTTATGATTATGTTAATAATATGTGTACTTTGGTATGCACGTAGTTAGTGAGTGAGAGGGCTGAGAGCATGGGCAAACAATGTTTATCACTACTTTTAGTTAGTTTCATGCATTGAAATGTGAGCTTTGCAGCAGGCCTGTTAGCTTTATTGTGGTATTAATGATTTTTAAATATGAAACAAATTTGGAGGCATATTTGTTTGTGGTTTGGTTGCAATGCTGAAGTAAATGCAGTGGAATAAACCTTTGTGTGGCTTCAAGTGCAAGTTTATACCTTAAATGGCAGGTATAATGTTACTCTATCTTGAAAAATATTTTAAACATTTTACTTTGTGAGGTAGAATTTTCACAGAATAAGAATAGATTTAGGTTTTCACAGCACCACGAGCTGCTACTTTGTGTGTCATTAATGTAGGAAGCGAATTTTTTTATCATATGCTCAAAGCTGTAAGGGCTGTAATATACACTGGGCTACTTTAACTAACTTAACTGCATTTTTCTTATCATTGTTTCCTGTTGTCATATTATTTGGATGCATTTCTATCCCTTCTTTAGTGAATGCATCTACACGCTAGGCCTACTTTAAAAGTTTTTACTTTTCTATGCTGTTTGTACCGCAGTTCAATTACTACAACTGCACTCTCTAAATCTAGTTGATAATAAGGTTAATTTTGTCAGTGTATTTTTAGCTTCAAATCGTTGAAAACTATTATAGCAAAACTAAACAGACATAAAAATTGACAAAGCATTTGATTGATTTTTTTTATTTTGTAGCTTCAGAAAAAGCATCCAATGGTCTTGAAGAAATTCAAGTGGACTTGAAATCAAAATTTCAACTTTTTGAGAACTTTCAACATCAAGAGCCCTCAAGTCCTGAGCCTCAATCACTTGGCCCTGTTAAAAAGTATAGTTTTTTTTTTACAAATGTTATAGTGTGGTTTAAAATGTGTCCTAATTTTCATTTGATTTTTGATAGGTCGGCATCAGTTTTAGCAAAGATGGCAAGATATCAAAATGGCGGAGGGGATTCTAATGGAATTGGAGTTTCCGATGAAGATTTTCCTGATGGTTATGTGATGGCCAATGGGGATGAAGAATCTTCAGGAGATGAGAATGAGGATTCTCCAGATGCTGGAAAGAAAAAGAAGGTATTATTGAACAACTTATATTTATTGAAGTAACAGAAAACTATTATTAATGCTGCTAATAATTCAATCAACAGGTGAAATCTCCAATCGCCGCAATGCAAGAAATAATGCAATTCAAGCAAATGGAAGACGTGCGCTCTAAATGGGAAGGAGGAGCAATGAGTAACAAAGAAATGTTAGTTGGTCATCGCAAAGAAGAGATGCAAAAATTCCGAACCCGTCTGTGCCTTGGAAAAAATAATCAATTGAAGGAAATGTATGAAAAAGCTGTACAAAATGAGGCTAGCACTGAAGGAACATGTGCCAACAATGCGGCTGCATTGGAAATGCAGCAGTTCCGAGCCGACAAGGCTAAAAAGTTTCGAGAAATGTTTGAAAAAGGTGAAATTACTCGAATGCCTGATGACGATGAGGATTTGGAGCAAGGAGCACAAGAAGATATGAAATCTATTCAACAGCCACGTAGTTTGGTGGAAAAGGACTCCGCTGTTTTTGAATGTGCTGTGGCCAAACAATCCCGAAGTCTTTTCAAAGAGATGGATCAATCTGCTATGAAACAACAGGGCACTACGAATGGGAGTCATATTGCTCCCAGGACCCCTGAACCCCGTGTTAATAGACAGGTGTGTACAGTCTTTATGTCTTTCGTGTAGTCTTTTTTACATTTCAGACTGAAACCCGAGTTGAAACAGCCTTTGAGCTGCATTTTATAAACCCACTTCGTTTCCAATTTTAGCATGTACTCCAATCGAAAGAAAACATGATTTTTCTAAAGTACTGTATAGTTTATTGTTTTGTCTGTAGAGTCAAAAAAAAAACCACCAAAGCAGTTTTTGCAAAAAAAAATATGCATGCTGCATTAAGTCGGTATTATAATTTACATTTGCTATGAACTGTGGAAATTAGAGCTCATTGCGAACGCAAACATCCATCCCAGAGACAGATATTGTTCGTGCGACAGACAAAGTAGATGATGATTATCGTCCTATACAAACTGAAGAGTTGTGCAATCGTTTCAAATTCTTTGAATCATACAAAGAACAAGAGGATGAGGCTAGACGTAGTCGAAAGAAAACTTTTCGTTTCACACCGCCCAGAGATGGGGTTGTGAAGGTACTTTATATGTTACATTGTGTGCGGTGTGCAGCATAGAATTTCCCCCTTGTAAAACCAACCACAATTTCCTGTGTAACATTACTATTGTTTTGACTTTTACTACTCCCCTGTTTGTTTTCTTTGTCTACTTGTTACATGTATGTAACAGTAACTAAAAAATGTATGCACAATGAATGATGATAACCAGGAGGTTTAAACTAACTAACTACAATACTTTTCATTCCCCTAACTATGACTAGTGTCTGGATTTTCTCCAGCTCCCCTATATTGTTACTATCAATGGGGTTGAAAGCGTGTGTAATTTCGTGTTCACGGGGTCATATCGCGTGATGTGAACCAATATTATTTTAACCTCAGACAGGATTCCACATTCCCTTCATTTGCGTGTTAAAACAATGCATGTTTCGAACACGGATTTCATTCTCCATGCAACCCTAGTTTACCTGCCTGAGGATAGGTTTCTATATTCACAAAGTGTGCAACTAAAAATTGAGTTAGCTAACTTGGGATGAAAACTAGCTTTAAAAATTAACCTTTGTTTTTAGATGACAGCTATCATTATAGTGTAATTTTGCTGGCAGTACTATGTTTTTTATGTGTGTTATGTGTGCTATCACAGCTTCATGCTGCTGCTATTCATGTGTACCGCAGCTATAATATTGCTTTTCCCATTCTCAAGGAGGAATCTAACATCCCAGAACCCGAAGTTTACCGTGATCCCACCATTGTACGAAGTGATGAGCCCGTAGACGATTCCGATCTGGTCATCCAGAAGTCAAAAACAACTTCAAAAATGATCAATGTATTCCGTCAGCTGGAAGAACAAATGACCAAGGAAGATGATTTTGCACCCCGGCCTTTAAAACAATTCACTCCACCTCGTGAGCCCATTCGGATGACAAATGGGAACTCCTCTGGGGAGGAGGATGACGTAGATGGGGAGGAAGAGGAGGAAGATGATGAAGAAACAGAAAACATGGAAGAGCTGAGGGCAAAATCGGCTGAAGATCAGTTCCTGAAAGAAGTTGGGGTAAGAAGGATCTCAATACCAATGTAGCAATAGCTCAACCGATCACTTAATAATACAAGTACAGAGTTCAGTCCGCAATGAATGGATTCAATCCAAATCCCTCCATATAGGCTCTAGTATATTCATGTAGTTATTTGGTTATTATTGACATATCTTATCGTAAAGTTGATTTAGTTTTTTCTATGAATGGATACATTCCGCATTGATTTGTAAAATCTGCTAAATGGTAGATAAGAACACACCCCTTAAAGAGATAGATAGATTATTATAATAGAAACTTGCCTAGTTTGGAGCACTTTTAACTATAGTGAGGCAATTAAGTTAGCATCTGGAGCTAAGTGATCCTGGGTTGAATGATGTGTACAAGCTATGAGCTTTTGTGAATGAAAATGGTTGTTTGCTTTTCCCTTTATATGCACTGCTGTGAGTACTAACTATGTAACTGTCTGTCTCTGACCCTTGGCTTATTTCCGTTGTTGTTCACTTAGAGCTTGGCCAGAGCACGTTCACTGAGAGCTAAGTTTGAGAAATGGGAGGCTGAGGAGAATGAAAGGAATCGTGAGAACCAACATGCCGATGAGCTTCACTATTCCTTGTCCTCTGAGAATGGTGATACTGAGAGTATCGAGTCTGCCAAAAGTTTGAGAGCAAAATTTGAGCAACAACAGAACCAGTTGAAATCACAGAGGGAATCAGCCAATCGCAAAGAAATTCGGGTCAATCGGTTTGTGGTAAGTTTTAGCTCCTTTTTATAGGACTGTTGCCTGTGTATCTATCATATAATTTCCCATTTAGCCTAGCGGAATTCTAAGTGATGTTTAGAAAGTTGTGAGAAAGTCAGTGGCATTGACTTTGATTTTGTCTCTGACAGACTATAATTGCATAAGTTTATGTATCTTATTATATGTTTTTTTCTCAGCATTACTTTCATGTTAAAAATTCTCTCACTCTCAGTTTTTTTTTCAACTGTAAATTGTATCCCATTATTCCTATTGTGTATAGTCTTTCTGCTTGCCTGCATTTATAGTTATGGTCTGAAATATTTTTTTTTCTTTTCTGGACATCCGTTCTTGCAGAATAGAGGAGCTTCTCAACAACAGTCTTCTTCTAAATAGCTATGTTTATATGTTAGTCACTTTCATACTTTTTGTGTATATTTATTATCACTGCTTTTTAAGGTATGCTTCTTCTCTATTCGAAATCTTATCTACCAATTTACCAATAGTTCAGTCAGTCTATGTAATTATTTGCTTTCTTGTCATCTACAGTACTCGAGCAGTCGTATAGTTAGTTAGCTACCTTATGTAGTTAGTTTCTGATTACTGTACAAATGTCCCATGCTGTATTTTCTCTATGTAGCTAGCTATAGTTAGTTATTTTAAAATTGTACTTCCTACTTCCTCAATCTAAGCTTGATGTCCAAAAAAATATGGCTTTCAAATGGTTTCTAGCTGTTGGAAAATGCTTCACATGTTAAATCAATATCATGCACTGGCACTTTTATTTCTCGCTTCTTCAAGCCTGGGTCAATGCTTACTACCGCGGATTCTTCAATAATTGCTGGAGCCAGTGGCTCTTCAACTACGTGCTGGGAATGGTTACGAAGAGCTGCGCACATTTTGTCCAGAGGTACTTCCTATGAAGAAGACAATGGTTGTCTAGACAAGGATTTTTTCCATGACTCTGCTGCTTCTGAAGAAAATTGTGTAGATCAAACTTCGGCGGTAGAATTTGACTAGCATTTTGGATTAGGAAGCTAGAGTAGGGTAAATACTACAGGGCTTTTATTCAGCTTTAATTAAATCCATGATAGTTTGTAGTAGAAGGTTAAGTAATTCACATTGATTAATGAAATGAATGGAAGCAATATTTTCATTGCATTTTCATGGGTATCCATATACGTGTTTATTAGGATGTGGCGAAGTTATGGAATATCGCGCTATAATAGCCATTTTGAGCCTAATGATGAGGACTGTAGCAATTCTGTTAGAGTATGTTTAAACTTAAAATGTAAACATTTTAGTCCAAAGTTATTTGGCTTTGGTTGTTTTTTTCCTGGTTATCTTGCTGACAAAATTCAACAAATGACCATTTAACCAAAATAGCGAACTCATTATTACGGTAGTCCATTTTGATTTTGGACACATAGTAGTTGTAGAGGATTTTAAGCATTTTGTCTACATTTGACATTTCATTTGATTTTTGATTAGTTTATTTATGCATTTTTGAGTATGAGAGTTAAACTTGGTATGTTAATTGCACTAAAGGTAATTGTTTATCATGTTTATGTAATTGTAGCTTTAAAGCTTACATAAAAGATTGGTGGTTATTATTGAACGTATTTGCCTTGGCCTTGTTATTTAGTATTGCACACCTCGAGCTTTTTATTTGGATCACTATGCATTGTACTGCAGGTTGCGGGGTCGGGAATGCTTTTGCATTTTTTGCAGATAAAGTCATAAAATTATATTGCTTTTTAATACACGTTGTCAAATGCATCGGGATGAATCAGTTAAAATTTTGTGAAGGTGACTTTCAATCAATGTCCAATTATTTTATTAATCTGAGCGACATTCTGTCTTCCGATAATATCCAAATTATAAAAAAGTTGCATTATTTTTTAAGATAATCAGAACCGGGAACCTTTTTTTTTTGTCATCCAGGGTCGAAATCCGCCTAGTTATCAGCTAACTCAAATTTTCTCCGACCAATTCCTAATTTATCTACATTGAGCATAAAATTTGTTCACATTCGGTGCCAAACAACTGTTTATATTTTCACAACTGCTTTGACGTCATTATTAATGCCACTGGATCCCAATTTGCACACAATATTACCCTTGTTGTGCACACACCACACACAAACATGCATAATAGAATGAGTGGGATTGAAACCCATATTATGACATGCAATTGGAATGATTATACTAAAAACACTTTCCTTGTTCAACATGGTCCCATCCTCCCATCCATGGTATTGAACCCGAATAGAACACAATTCACACGGCGACTTTACGTCCCGTGTGTAAAAGACCAGAGGTCGGATTGCATCTTGAGCATAAAAGTGTTGACCCATATAGTTTCATTGTATATAACAAATGAAATAATCTCAATTAGGAAAGGACAAGGACAATGGTCCTTGGCATTTCTCTTGTCTTGTACATTTTAAGGCCAAGGTTGAAAAAGACCGAATAATTTTCCTCACCCTAGTAAAACTAACTAACTGATTGAGCGCAGTAGCAAAAAATGTATGAAATATGGGTTCCCTTACTATAGCTCCGTAAAAGTTTTTCACCCTACATAGGGATCTGCTGCTGCTGGTAGAGATCCTTTCATACCGATCCGTATAGAATTTCAGTAGGTAGGGAACAGAGCAGCAAGCTGCTTTTACTTTTAGTTTCTGTGTGAATATTGGAGTAGTATTCATTGTGAGAGGCGATAAAGAAAAGAAGACAAAATTTCAACTTCCTCTCTCTGGGCTGTTCTAAACAGATTTGTTCCTTTTCTCCAATGTTTAAAACGTGAAACTACTTCTGCTGTTCCAAAAATACACAAGGGTATATATTACTGTCATAGTTAAGTTAGTTGCACAAGATAAGGATTCCGAGTACCAAAATTTTGCATGGAACAGTGAGTGAGTCAGTCAGTAGTTATTATCTCATCTGTGTTAAATGAGTTGAATTTTTTTGCTCTGTGGTTTGCTTATGTTCAAAACTTGTGTTTACCAACGGAAAAGTTTAGGCAGTTACAGTTAGTTTAGATTCGGGAAATCAGTGGTTTACGTACGTCGGTCGGTGGTAGCCAAATAAATACAGTTTCGCGAGACCAATAAGGATTCAAGTTTTTTGTCCAGGTGAAGAATTTGATAGTTTATTTTTGTTTGGTGTGGATTTCAAAAGTAGAACATAATTGGTTTTTGCTGACTTTTTGCAATTTGTTACGTGTTCGTGTGGTTTGCTCACAAACAAAAAATAATAAAATGAGGCCATCCAGGAAAATTATTTGATGTTTAAATATGTTCATGGGTATTTTTAAGTGATTTAAATGAATAGTAGAGTGTGATGATAAGAATTAGGCAGAAAAATGGTATGACGTTTGGGGTTATTAACTTGCATGATGCGTGCACATTAAACTAACAAGGCAAAAATGGATTAAGCAAATGTGGTTGATCGAGTGACTGAGATTTCGTTTTCACACCAACACCAAACAGATGATAGATTGAGTATTGAGCGGGCTTTAGTCTTTCGTGTGTGTGTTGTGTATAATGTATCGAACACACGCACAGACTAAACTATTGTTTACTCTCGCACGTTTTCGTTTTTAAGAACTTTTTCTGCATTAATTTTTTTAATGTGCAGAGTTTTTAATGAAATTTCTTATGCTCCTTTAAGTTTTTTAAACAAAGTAAAGCAAGCGACGTTAGTTTTTGTATGGTTGTAAAGTGTATCAAATGGTTGCTTATTTAGCAACTATGACTTTTATGCGAATATGAATATGCTTATTAATTATGGTAGTGTTAGAGCAATAGTTGGATTTTCCCTGCAAAGTTTAGTTTACTTTTAATGTTCCGGAGCATGCTCTCTTAAAGATGTGAAATAATGTATCAAAATCAATTATCATTATATGTCTGTCCTGTACAGTTTTAAATATGAACTAGGAAACGAGTGAAACCATTTGAATTCTAACAATCATTTTTGTTTGATTTTATTTCCGTGGCCTGGTGGCCTCTAATAATATAAAAAATGATATCTGCTGTGATGCGAATCACAGCAGATTGCGGTGCTCATTCTATGGTAACCATTTCAGCAGAATAACAAATTGAAATAAAATAGAGTTAAAAATCTAAGGTTCCTTAATGGAGCCTGGTGGAGGGATGGTTCTGGGGAGTAGCCATGTTAGCGAAACTACCCGGGTTCGATTCCTGGCTCCGACCAAATTTTTAACTCTATTTTCAGTACATGTACTTTATACAGGATAAAAACTAAACCTAATATATAAAAAATGATGTTGTATTTTTATTTATTGTTTCTTCAAGTGTGGGTTTCATGTGTGCTATTATTTTTGGCATGACTTTTGAGTGGAGTTTGTCCAAAATCCTGCTTATACTCAAGTAATATACTAATTCTACTGTCTTCATGTACAGGAGCTCCAAAACCAAACTTGTAACGGGATGTCGGAAAAATGTGATATCTGCGAAAAGACGGTGTACGTTATGGAGAAAGTGGAAGCTTTAGGAAAAAGTTATCATAAAACGTGCTTCCGCTGCTCACACTGTAGATGCATACTGAGGTAATACATTTCCACATCAGAGCAGTTGAAGCTCTATACAAGATTTGCTCCATTCATACTTATTTACCATTGTGAACAAACACAAACTTACATTAAATAGCTCGGCGTTAAATAACAAGTTGTAGTGCAGAGTGTGAATTGAATGTGTTGAATTGCACTCAATTGTTAGTTCTCATGAAATCCAAAGAGTTTGTGTACAAGGTGAAAATTGTGGTCCGCATTTTTGGCATTGACATGATGTTTTGATTGTTTCTGTGAACAGGATGGATACGTTTACTACCAACAAAGGGACATTGTTTTGTAAAAATCATTTTAAGCAGCTGTTCAAAATCAAAGGAAACTATGACGAAGGTTTTGGCTATGAAACGCAGAAACAAATTTGGGCCAAGAAGCAAGCGGCTGCAAAAACGGACGAGAAAGAGAATGCTGAGTGATTTTGGATGATGAGGATTTAAGGATTAATACTGTGTTGTATATAGATCTTATATATATAAACTGAATGTATGTGTATAAATATTATTACGAATAATAATATAGTTCATTTCAGAGTAAAAAAAAGTTGCCCCATGTTATTTGGCTATCCCCGACAAATGGTCGATTTATACAAAGTAAATCACCAAATTTGTAAAATGTTGTGGCAACAATAATTCATTGCTCATTTTCTCAGTTTAAAAAAATTATTTGAAAAAATTTTGTTTACATTTTGTTGACAACGAAACAACCAATGCCAAATAACCTACCGAAAAAAAAATTCCATTTTTTTCTGAAATGAACTATAATACTGCTACTGCGTGAATATTATTAATACAACATCCATGTCATCTTTTCAACGAACTCAAAGAAAAATATATTTTCCATGTGTATATAGTGATATAATATATTATCTGAATTAGAACTCACTCATTACATATTGATGTAGTAGTCAAAAAACAAGATTACAGTCGGGAGATTTTTTGGAGAATGCATTATTATGGAATTGTACATTCACTTACTAACTACAACTAAAACTACACACTGGAATTCAAAAGGTGCAGTAGCACATACGCATTAACTAACTAACTAATTACAAACAAGTTTTTAGCTGTCGGAAAATGCTAAAAGAAATCATCCGAATCGGAATGTGCACTAGAGAATAAAATTCTATTACAGTTTCAAAGTGCAAAGTTATCATTTTTCCTGTCTCCTGAGTTTTTCTGTACTTAACATAATAACCAACTAATGGACAAGGTCTTTTGCTATATTTTTTGGCCAACATTCAAACTAACCTGCGTACATTTTTGCATGCATAACTTGCTGTGTACTACTGCGCAAATTTTTATGCTGAATCAGTTTGTTTTTAGTTTTAGCCAGTGTGCACAATATTAAGGGTGCTCATGAGGACCGCGGAGTAAAGGGGTATTTCGGTATTTCAGTAACTTTCGGTAAACAAACTCCATTACCCTTACCAATCGGTAACCCTTTTCCGATTGAATACGATCTGCAATGAGATAACGCTCAAAAAACGTAAAACAATATGGAAACAAAAATCCCCATGTTATTTTTTCGAGAAAATCGATTTACAGGAGAAATTTTAAGAGAAGAAGAGGATTCTACAGATAGAAAACCGGAACCCCCCATCACCCCGGTTGTCATGAAATCATGAATAATTGGCAAAGCCACAAACGTTAAATTAGGAAAATACCGATTTTATTAGGGAACGAGAAAAAGTAATAGTCAAAATTCTATCTATATACACTGAAACATATTGAACTGATATTTACATGGTAATTAGACCTGTACAGTACGCTTTTTATATGAATGCATGTAAGTAATCTGCACTCTGTCCAGCATTCTAATGTTCATGAAATTGTTCATTGTAGGAAGACAAATTGAAGACAGTTTTATTTCTTACTTATACCTAACTTAAGCTTATTTATAAACATTTCCCGAAACGT
>Ga0210040_10009691_pt1 | contig 11175 bp, 15 predicted proteins | sample CryGeyCG12114_NA_FD_185462 | JGI IMG/M metagenome (GOLD analysis project Ga0210040, IMG submission 185462) | Groundwater microbial communities from aquifer - Crystal Geyser CG19_WC_8/21/14_NA (SPAdes) (version 2) | ecosystem: Environmental > Aquatic > Deep subsurface > Groundwater | place: USA... | reverse complement strand
CAGACGCTGCGTTCGCTCGGCCTCAAGCGGATCAGCGACTCGGTCGTCCAGGAGGACCGTCCCGAGATCCGCGGGATGGTCGCGACGGTGCCGCACCTGGTCACCGTCGAAGAGATCGTCTGAGCAGGGGAACGTCATGACTCTCAAGGTCCACCACCTGCGTCCGGCCCCGGGCGCCCACACCAAGAAGACCCGTGTCGGTCGTGGTGAGGGTTCCAAGGGGAAGACCGCCGGTCGCGGCACCAAGGGCTCCGGCGCCCGCGTGCAGGTCTCTGCCCGCTTCGAGGGCGGTCAGACTCCGCTGTTCATGCGGCTGCCGAAGCTCTCGGGCTTCAAGAACAACAACAAGATCGTCTTCCAGGTCGTCAACCTGGACCGGATCGCTTCGCTGTTCCCGCAGGGCGGCACGATCGATCCCGACGCGCTCGCCGACGCCGGCGCCGTTCGTCGCGGTCAGCCGGTGAAGGTCCTCGGCGCCGGCGAGCTCGGCGGGGTGAAGGTCGACGTCCAGGCGCACGCCTTCTCCAAGTCCGCCGAGGAGAAGATCGGCGCTGCCGGGGGCAGCACCCGCCAGATCTGACCGCCGACGACCCCCGGGGGTGCGCATCCGACCTGGGTGAGCGCACCCGGGGGTCGTCTGCTGTCCGGCCGGAGACGGTCGGAGGACCATCGGTCCGGCCCCGCACGAGCGGCCTCCCACCTTCGGTGGACACGCGCAGCGGGGTCTGCGGCCTGACGTTGATAGCCTCACACGACCAACTCGGGGAGGGCACGTGCTGCAGGCGTTCGCCGCGGCGTTCCGGACGCCAGATCTCCGGCGCAAGCTGCTGTTCTCCCTGGCGCTGATCGCCGTCTACCGGCTCGGTGCCAGCGTGCCTGGTCCCGGTGTGTCCATCGAGGCGATCAACAGCTGCCTGGACCAGGCCCAGGCCTCGGACCAGCGCGATCTCTACTCGCTGGTCAACCTGTTCTCCGGCGGTGCGCTGCTGCGCCTGTCGGTGTTCGCGCTCGGCATCATGCCGTACATCACCGCCAGCATCATCGTGCAGCTGCTGGTCGTCGTGATCCCCCGGTTCGAGCAGCTGAAGAAGGAAGGGCAGTCCGGGCAGCAGAAGCTGACCCAGTACACCCGCTATCTGACCATCGCGCTCGCCGTCCTGCAGAGCACCGGGATCATCGCCCTGGCCCGGAGCGGACAGCTGTTCCCCAGCTGCTCGGAGGACATCATCCCGTCGGACTCGGTGTGGACCACCATCGTGCTGGTCACCACGCTGACCGCAGGCACCGCCGTGATCATGTGGCTGGGTGAGCTGCTGACCGAGAAGGGGATCGGCAACGGCATGTCCGTGCTGATCTTCACGTCGATCGCCGCGCGCATCCCGGCCGAGGGCGGTTCGATCCTGCAGAGCCGCGGCGCCTTCGTCTTCGCGCTCATCTGCGTCCTCGCAGTCGTGGTGATCGCCTCGGTCGTCTACGTCGAGCAGGCGCAGCGGCGCATCCCGGTGCAGTACGCCAAGCGGATGGTCGGGCGGCGGATGTACGGCGGAACCTCGACCTACCTACCGCTCAAGGTCAACCAGGCCGGCGTCATCCCGGTCATCTTCGCCTCCTCGTTGCTGTACCTGCCGCAGCTGATCACCCAGCTCCAGGGCGACTCCACGGGGGCGGTGCGCCGGTTCGTCGAGAACTACCTGATCGACCAGAGCAGTCCGGTGCACATCGCGGTGTACTTCGCCCTGATCATCTTCTTCACGTACTTCTACGTGTCGATCACGTTTAATCCCGAGGAACGGGCCGACGACATGAAGCGCTACGGCGGCTTCATCCCCGGCATCCGCCCAGGCCGGCCCACTGCTGAGTACCTGCAGTACGTGCTGTCCCGGATCACCCTGCCCGGGTCGATCTACCTCGGACTGGTGGCAGTGCTGCCCAACCTGTTCCTCTCCATCACGCAAGAGGGGCAGAACCAGAACTTCCCGTTCGGCGGGACCGCGGTGTTGATCATGGTTGGAGTTGGCTTGGAGACGGTCAAGCAAATCGAGACGCAGCTCAATCAGCGCAGCTACGAAGGGTTCCTCCGCTAGTGCGCGTCGTGCTGCTGGGCCCTCCCGGAGCCGGGAAGGGAACCCAGGCTCAGGTCATCGCGGGGCGCCTCGGGGTCCCGGCCATCTCCACCGGTGACATCTTCCGCGCCAACGTGAGCGGCCAGACCGAGCTGGGTCAGCAGGCGAAGGCCTACATGGACGCCGGTGACCTGGTTCCCGACCAGATCACCGTGGCGATGGTCTCCGACCGGCTGGCCGAGCCGGACGCGAAGGCGGGTTTCCTGCTCGACGGTTTCCCGCGCACCATCTCCCAGGCGGAGCAGCTCCGCGACTCCCTTGCCGGGATGGAGCTGTCCTTGGACCGCTGCCTCGAGCTCGTCGTCGACGAGGACGAGCTGGTCCGCCGGCTGTCCGGGCGTCGGATGCTCGTCGATGGCGAGTGGGTGCAGCGCGACGACGACAAGCCCGAGACCGTTCGTCACCGCCTGGAGGTCTACCGGGAGCAGACCGCACCGCTGTCCGGCTTCTACGATCAGGCAGGTCTGCTCAGTCAGATCAACGCGATCGGTGAGATCGACGAGGTGACCCGCCGGGCGCTGGACGCCTTGGGGGCGGACGACGCCCTGGTGGATCCGCGGTCCGACGATCCGACCGATAGCTGAGACCGCGAGGTCCGCGTGCGCGGTGACCGCGGCTCGGCCCTCCTGGCCCGAGTGCCGCTGCTGGCGAAGTGGAGTGGACGCATGATCCAGATCAAGACGGCGCAGGAGATCGAGCTGATGCGCGCCTCCGGGCTCGTCACGGCCGGTGCGCTCGCCGCTGTGCGCGCGGCGCTCCGGCCCGGGGTCAGCACCGGTGAACTGGACGCGGTGGCCGAGAGCCACATCAGGTCCCAGGGTGCGGTACCGAACTTCCTCGGGTACCACGGCTTCACCGGCACGATCTGCGCGTCGATCAACGACGAGGTCGTGCACGGCATCCCGGATCGGAAGCGCGTGCTCGCCGAGGGCGACAACGTGTCGATCGACTGCGGGGCGATCCTGGCCGGGTGGCACAGCGATTCCGCGATCACCCTGACGGTGGGGGAGCCCTCCGCCGCCGATGCCGCCCTGCTCGAGGTCACCGAGCGCTCGATGTGGGCAGGGCTGGCGAAGGCGCTCGTCGGTGGGCGCCTGACCGACATCAGCCACGCCGTGGAGGAGTCGATCGTCGCGGCGCCGCAGCAGTACGGGATCGTGGACCACTACGGTGGCCACGGCATCGGCACGGAGATGCACCAGGACCCGCACGTGCTGAACTACGGGCGAGCCGGTCGCGGACCCAAGCTCGTCCCGGGCCTCGTTCTGGCGATCGAGCCGATGGTGACGGTCGGAGACCCGGCCACGGTCGAGCTGGAGGACGGCTGGACGGTGGTGACCAAGGACGGCTCTCGCGCGGCACACTTCGAGCACACCGTGGCCATCACCCCTGACGGCCCCTGGGTGCTCACCGCCGCAGACGGTGGAGTCGCGGGGCTCGCCCCGTTCGGGATCACCCCGCGCACGTAGCCCGCGGGCCGTGTCGCTGGACGTGCGGCGCTCAGCATGGTGGCACCTACCCGGCCCGGGTTGGAGTGTGGGGACGCCTGGGAGTACAGTGACCGTTGGCGTTCGCGCCGTCCGTCGCTCTGCTGTGGCCGCAGGGAACCGGACGCCCTCTGCGAGATCGCCCGCACCACCGCATCCAGCACTGAGTCCAGTGCTGAACCCAGTACCACCGCCCAGCCGGTTCCGGCATGGGCGCATGCAGGTTGATCGAACGAGGAGGCCGTGTAGGCGTGGCAAAGAAGGACGGGGCCATCGAGGTCGAGGGTCGCGTCGTGGAGCCGCTGCCCAACGCGATGTTCCGAGTCGAACTGCAGAACGGGCACCGGGTGCTCGCCCACATCAGCGGCAAGATGCGGCAGCACTACATCCGGATCCTGCCCGAGGACCGCGTGGTCGTGGAGCTCTCGCCCTACGACCTGACGCGCGGCCGCATCGTCTACCGCTACAAGTGACCCCCGCCGGTCCGGTGCCTCCACGGGCGCCCGGGGCCGGCCACGAACTACAGGAATGAGGGCGGCACCGGTGAAGGTCCAGCCGTCGGTGAAGAAGATCTGCGACAAGTGCAAGGTGATCCGCCGGCACGGCCGGGTCATGGTCATCTGCGAGAACGCCCGGCACAAGCAGCGCCAGGGCTGAGGGAGTACCTGAACATGGCACGTCTGGCTGGCGTCGACCTCCCCCGCGAGAAGCGCATGGAGATCGCACTCACGTACATCTACGGAATCGGGCCGACCTCCGCGAAGGCGACCTTGGCCGCAACGGGCGTCAGCCCGGACCTGCGGGCCAAGGACCTCTCGGACGAGGACCTGCTCAAGCTGCGCGACTACATCGACGAGCACTTCCGCGTCGAGGGTGACCTGCGCCGCGAGGTGGCTGCTGACATCCGCCGGAAGGTGGAGATCGGTTGCTACCAGGGGCTGCGGCACCGCCGCGGGCTCCCGGTGCACGGGCAGCGCACCAAGACGAACGCGCGCTCCAGCAAGGGCCCGCGCAAGACCATCGCGGGCAAGAAGAAGGCCCGCTGACCTGAGCACGCCGGCGCACCGTCGCAGGTCCGAGAGGGCCGGACCGGCGGTGCGCCTGAGCACGACCGGACGCGCTGGCACCGCCGCGGGTCCGGTGCACCACCCAGGCCACGAACAAAGACTCAGACCGGAGAGAGATGCCTCCCAGGGCTCGCGCGGCAGCTGGCACCAAGAAGGTGCGCCGCAAGGAGAAGAAGAACGTCGCTCACGGTGCGGCGCACATCAAGAGCACCTTCAACAACACGATCGTGTCGATCACCGACCCCACGGGCAACGTGATCAGCTGGGCCTCCGCCGGGCACGTCGGGTTCAAGGGCTCGCGCAAGTCCACGCCGTTCGCGGCGCAGATGGCGGCCGAGAACGCTGCGCGCAAGGCGCAGGAGCACGGCATGCGCAAGGTCGACGTCTTCGTGAAGGGCCCGGGCTCGGGCCGCGAGACCGCCATCCGCTCCCTGCAGGCCACCGGCCTCGAGGTCGGGCAGATCCAGGACGTGACGCCGCAGCCGCACAACGGCTGCCGGCCCAAGAAGCGCCGCCGGGTCTGACCGGTCACTGACGAGACGAAACAGGAGTATTTGACGTGGCCCGTTATACCGGAGCCGATTGCCGCCTCTGCCGGCGCGAGAAGATGAAGCTCTTCCTCAAGGGCAGCAAGTGCGAGTCCCCCAAGTGCCCGATCGAGATCCGCCCGTACCCGCCGGGCGAGCACGGGCGGGGCCGTACCAAGGACAGCGAGTACCTGCTCCAGCTCCGTGAGAAGCAGAAGGCCCGCCGCATCTACGGCGTGCTGGAGAAGCAGTTCCGCGGTTACTACGAAGAGGCCAACAAGAAGTCGGGCAAGACCGGTGAGGTCCTGCTGCAGATCCTCGAGTCGCGCCTGGACAACGTCGTGTACCGGGCCGGGTTCGCCGAGTCCCGGGACATGTCCCGCCAGCTCGTCCGCCACGGCCACATCAAGGTCAACGGGCGCAAGGTGGACATCCCGTCCTACCGCGTCACCGCGAACGACATCGTCGAGGTGACGGCGAAGTCCGTCGAGATGGTGCCGTTCCAGCTGGCCCAGGCGAAGGCCGGCTCCCGGCCGGTGCCGCCGTGGCTGGAGGTCATCAGCACCCAGCTGCGGGTCCTGGTGCACAACATCCCTGCGCGCCAGGTCATCGACACCCCGGTGCAGGAACAGCTGATCGTCGAGCTCTACTCGAAGTGATCGGCCGGTAGGGCCTGCACCACCGGGGCACCAGCACCACCCAGGACAGCACGACGGCGGGACGGGCGGACCGATGTCCGTCCCGCCGGCAGCATCCCTCACGGCGTCATATGGCGGGTGCCGGAGGAACTGAAGGAGAACCATGCTCATCGCACAGCGTCCGACCCTCACCGAGGAGACCATCGACGCCCAGCGCTCACGGTTCGTCATCGAGCCGCTCGAGCCGGGCTTCGGCTACACCCTCGGCAACTCGCTCCGTCGCACCCTGCTGTCCTCGATCCCCGGCGCTGCTGTCACCAGCATCCGCATCGAGGGCACCCTGCACGAGTTCACCACCGTGCCGGGCGTCAAGGAGGACGTCACCGAGGTCATCCTGAACCTCAAGGGCCTCGTCGTCAGCTCCGACTCCGACGAGCCGGTCACCATGTACCTGCGCAAGCAGGGCCCCGGTGAGGTCACCGCTGCCGACATCGCGCCCCCGGCCGGCGTCGAGGTGCACAACCCCGACCTGCACATCGCCACGCTGAACGCGAAGGGTCGGCTGGAGATCGAGCTGGTCGTCGAGCGCGGTCGCGGTTACGTGCCGGCGACCCAGAACAAGCAGCCGGGTCAGGAGATCGGTCGGATCCCCGTCGACTCGATCTACTCCCCGGTGCTGAAGGTCACCTACGCCGTCGAGGCCACGCGCGTCGAGCAGCGCACCGACTTCGACCGCCTCGTGGTCGACGTCGAGACCAAGCCGTCGATGGACCCCCGCGACGCGATCGCCAGTGCCGGTTCCACGCTCGTCGAGCTGTTCGGCCTGCTGCGTGAGCTGAACGTGGACGCCGAGGGCATCGAGGTCGGGCCCAGCCCGGCCGAGGCCGCCGACATCGCCAACTTCTCCATGCCGATCGAGGACATGGACCTCACCGTCCGGTCCTACAACTGCCTCAAGCGGGAGGGTGTGCACACCGTCGGTGAGCTCGTCACCCGCTCCGAGGCCGACCTGCTCGACATCCGCAACTTCGGTGCGAAGTCGATCGACGAGGTCAAGCTGAAGCTGGCCGCGATGGGGCTGGCGCTCAAGGACAGCCCGCCCGGGTTCGTCCCGAGCTCGGTGGAGAGCTACGACGAGGGCTACGAGACCGACGCGTACCAGGGTGAGGCCACCTACGGCGAGCCGGCCCAGTTCGAGGAGACCGCGTTCCAGGAGACCGAGCAGCTCTGACAAGCTGGTCGGCAGCCGTGCCGGCCGGTGGGGGAGACCCCGCCGGCCGTGCCGGCACCGCACACCACGCACGACGGCCATCCCACGGTGGCCCGCAGACCGCAGCACCGCGATGGACGACGCAGCCGGCACACGCCCGCCCGGCCGCCTGAGGAAGGACCGACATGCCCACCCCCACCAAGGGCCCCCGTCTCGGCGGCTCCCCCGCGCACGAGCGGCTGATGCTGGCCAACCTGGCCACGTCGCTGTTCGAGCACGGGCGGATCACCACCACCGAGACCAAGGCCAAGCGGCTGCGCCCCTACGCCGAGAAGCTGGTGACCTTCGCCAAGCGCGGTGACCTGCACGCCCGCCGCCAGGTGATGACGGTGATCCGCGACAAGAACGTCGTGCACCACCTGTTCGCCGAGATCGGCCCGCGCTACGAGAACCGCCCCGGTGGTTACACGCGGATCACCAAGGTCGGTCCCCGCAAGGGCGACAACGCGCCGATGGCCGTGATCGAGCTGGTCGAGGCCGCCACCGTGGCCCAGCAGGCCGTCGGCGAGGCCGAGCGCGCCCGCGGCACCCGGTTCGCCGGTCGCACCGGGTCGTCCTCGGCTGCCGGTGAGGTCACCGCCGACACCGCCGAGCCCGGCCTGGTCGACGACGACGTCACCACCGGCCCGGGCGGGGACACCAGCCCGGCCGTCGTCGCCGGCGCCGAGGGTCTCGAGGAGGCCGAGGCGGTCGTCACCGACGTCTACAACCCCGATGGTGAGCGTCAGGACGACGGTGCGGTCACGGCCGAGCCGACCGCGGAGAACGCCGCCGTGGTCGACGACGCGACGCTCTCGCCCGACGTGGCTGCCGCGGCTGCTGCCGAGGTCGAGGCCGCCGAGCTGGGCGACGCCGCGACCGCGGGTCGCCAGGCACCGGGTGGCGAGCCCGAGGTCGACCCCAAGTGACCTCGACCGTCGCCTGACGGTCCGCTCCGTGGAGCACCTGCACGTCGACGAGCCCGCCACCGCCCCCGGTGGCGGGCTCGTCCGCGTCCGGTTGGAGATCTCCTACGACGGGAGCGCCCTGCACGGCTGGGCACGTCAGCCCGGGCAGCGGACCGTACAGGGTGAGCTGGAGCTGGGCCTGGCGATGGTGCTGCGCCAGGACGTCGCGCTGACGGTCGCCGGCCGCACCGACGCCGGCGTGCACGCGGTCGGGCAGGTCGCCCACCTGGACCTGCCCTCCGCCCTGTTCGCCGAGCACCAGGGGAGACTGCTGCGCCGGCTGCGCGGTGTGCTGCCGGCGGACGTCTCGGTCACGGGTGCCCGGGTCGTCAGCCCGGACTTCGACGCCCGGTTCGGCGCGCTGGCCCGGCACTACGTCTACCGGCTCACCGACGTCGACTCCGGAGCGCCGCCGTTGCGCCGGGCGGACACGGCCACCTGGGGGCGGCAGCTGGACGTCTCCGCCATGCGGGTCGCGGCAGCGCTGCTGCTCGGGCAGCGGGACTTCGCGGCCTTCTGCCGGCGGCGGGAGGGCGCCACGACGATCCGCACCCTGGTGGACCTCGACGTCGACCGGGACGGCGACATCATCGAGATCCGCGCCTCCGCGGACGCCTTCTGCCACTCCATGGTGCGCAGCCTGGTGGGGGCGCTGATCACGGTGGGGGAGGGGCGGCGACCGGCGGGCTGGCCGGCGTCCCTGCTGACGCTGACCGCCCGGGCCAACGACGTCCCGGTGGCCCCGGCCGGGGGCCTGACCCTCGTCCGGGTCGACTACCCGGCCGACGACGAGCTCGCCGCCCGCTCGATGGTCACCCGGGCCAAGCGGGTGCAGCCCCGGCCGGCCCCGGACGGCGGCTGAGCGGTCGCGCTCAGGAGAGCGCGGCGACCGCGTCCGCAACCGGGGTGTCGCCGGACAGCAGCTCGGCCACCACGCCGTCCCTCGGGGCGTCCAGGAGGGCGAGCAGCACCGCGGCGACGTCGTCCCGGGGCACCGTGCCGCGCTCGGTGATGTGCTCCAGCCGGACCCGGCCGGTACCCGGGTCGTCGGTCAGGCCACCGGGGCGGATGACCATCGGCTCGAGCCCCGGCACGGCGAGCACGTGCTCCTCCGCGGCCAGCTTGGCGCGCAGGTAGGCGAGGAACCCCTCGTCCATGCCGTCGGGGGTGGCGCCACCGGCCACCTGCTCCACGCCGATCGAGGAGACCAGCAGGTAGGGGCGGACCCCGGCAGCCGCCGCGGCGTCGGCGAGCAGCACCGCGGCGCCACGGTCGACGGTGTCCTTGCGGGCGATGCCGCTGCCGGGTCCACCGCCCGCGGCGAAGACCACCGCGTCGGCCCCGGAGACGACCGCGGAGACCTCGTCCACCGAGGCGTGCTCGAGGTCCAGCACCACCGGTTCGACGCCGTCGGCCTCGAGGTCGGCCCGGTGATCGGGGTTGCGGACGATCCCGGCGACGGTGTCCCCGCGGCTGCTCAGCGACCGGCCGAGGCGGCGGGCGATCTGCCCGTGGGCTCCTGCGATGACGACGCGCATGCCTGGCCCCTACCCCCGCGGCGGGGGCGTCAGTCAGCCGACGGCGGCCGCCCGCGCCCTGGCGAGCTCGGCGGGGGTGTCGCAGTCGGTCCAGGGCGCCGGCACCCCGGGCGTGCGCGTCGGGTGGTGGCGGCGGACGTCGAGGGAGGACAGCGCCGCCCGCAGCGGGCTGTGCGGCCGCGACCCGGTCAGGACCCGCCGCAGCGCCGCAGCCCGCCAGACACCCAGCAGCAGCTGGTCGCGGCCGGCGTCGTCCACCACGAGCACGCCGTCACCGGTGAGCCGCTCGCGCAGCTCGGTGATCAGGCCGGCCGTCACGAACGGCAGGTCCGCGGCGAGGACGGCGACCACCTCTGCGTCGCCGGCGGCGGCCAGCCCGGCGGCGAGTGCCGGCACCGGGCCGCCGCCCGGCGGCTCCTCCCGCACCAGCAGGACACCGGGCGGCACCGGCTGCGGCGGTCCGACGACCACCCGGGGGGCCGCGTCGTCCAGGGCGGCCAGCACGGTGGCCAGCATGCTGCGTCCGCCCACGTCCAGCTGCGGTTTGGCCTGCCCGCCCAGCCGGGCCGCGCGGCCGCCCGCGAGTGCGATCGCGGCGTAGGGGGGCAACGGGCTCATGACCGGAACGGTAGGGCCAGGGCGGTGAGTACCGTCGGCCGCGTGGGACGAGTCACCAGCCGCACCTCGGTGCTGCGCATCCGAGGGCCAGTGCACACCCGGCGACCGGACACGGTCGCTGCCGAGGAGCCGCTGGAGATCCGGCTGGGCGGCACGCCGCTGGCGGTGACCATGCGGACCCCGGGCGACGACTTCGACCTGGTGCACGGCTTCCTCACCACCGAGGGGGTCATCTCCTCGGCTGCCGACGTCCTCGGGCTGCGCTACTGCAACTCCGTCGACGACGAGGGCCGGAACACCTACAACGTCGTGGACGTCGACCTGGCCCCCGGCGTGGAGGCACCGGACACCGCGCTGGACCGGAACTTCTACACGACCAGCTCCTGCGGGGTCTGCGGCAAGGCGAGCATCGACGCGATCCGCACCAAGACCGCCTACGACGTCGCCGCCGACGACACCCGGCTGACGCTGGAGACGCTGCTCGCGCTGCCCGACCGGCTGCGGGCGACCCAGCAGGTGTTCGACAAGACCGGTGGGCTGCACGCCGCCGGGCTGTTCACCGCGGCGGGCGAGCTGGTGGCGCTGCGGGAGGACGTCGGCCGGCACAACGCGGTGGACAAGGTGATCGGCGATGGCGTCCGCGCGGGCCGGGTGCCGCTGGCCGGGCACGTGCTGATGGTCAGCGGGCGGTCGTCGTTCGAGCTGACCCAGAAGGCGGCGATGGCTGCGGTGCCGGTGCTGGCGGCGGTCTCCGCGCCCAGCTCGCTGGCTGTGGAGCTGGCCCAGGAGGTGGGCATCACGCTGGTGGGTTTCCTCCGCGGCGACGGCTGCAACGTCTACACCCATCCCGAACGGCTCGTGCTGCCGGACTAGCCCTGCGGGTGATCCCCGCCGCGGAGCTGGCTGACCACGTGCGGCAGCAGCGGGCCGAGGACGGCGAGCCCGTCGCGGACGCCACCG
>Ga0210040_10009689_pt1 | contig 11177 bp, 8 predicted proteins | sample CryGeyCG12114_NA_FD_185462 | JGI IMG/M metagenome (GOLD analysis project Ga0210040, IMG submission 185462) | Groundwater microbial communities from aquifer - Crystal Geyser CG19_WC_8/21/14_NA (SPAdes) (version 2) | ecosystem: Environmental > Aquatic > Deep subsurface > Groundwater | place: USA... | reverse complement strand
CGTGCGGAGCGAGCGTGAGGTAGAAGGAGTGCAGGTCGTCGACCTCTCCGACCACCTCGTCGGTGAACATGTCCACCAGCACGCTGCCCGGCACCAGGTGCTCCGACATCACGCTCCCGGAGATCTCACTGGGCGCGAAGTTCAGCACGGTCACCTGCTCGGCGTCGCTGAGCTGGTGCACCATCACCAGCATCGCCCGGTTGGAGACCGAGGGCACGTCCAGCTGCACGGCCGTGGCGATGCCGTAGCGCTTGCGGACGGCGAGCAGGTCGCGCAGCCGGCAGACGAAGGAGCCCGGGTCCCTCAGCTGTGCGGGCAGGCTGCCGTACAGGCTCCTCCCCCGCGGCAGGCGGGACAGTGACTCGGTGGCCTCGGGCCGGTAGTCCATCAGGTCGTACGCCGAGCGGTGGATCCAGCGGGTGTCGCCCTCGGCCAGCAGCCAGGAGACCTGCTTGCGCTCGAGGGTGAGCATCCCGCAGAGGTCCCAGCCGGAGAGGGCGAAGACACCCGGCTGCATCGCGTTGAACATGGCCATCAGCAGGTGGGCCTGCTTGATCTGCTCAACCTGCTCCTCGTCGAGCTCGTTGATCGCGTCGAAGCCCAAGGAGGCGGCGATGATCGTGGCCGTCGTGGAGGCGATGCCGTTCTGGGTGAACGTCGCGTTGTACGGGCCGGCGTCGCCGGTCAGGTGGTCCAGCAGGTCCTGCCGCACCGCCACCGCCAGGTCGCCGCCCTTGATCTCACGGCCGCGGAACTCGAACGCGTCGTCGGAGTGCAGGGTCGCGAAGTGGACGAGCTCATAGGTCATCTCGTCGTGGTTCTGCAGGGCGTGCACCAGCTGCGCGGGCTCCACCCCGTGCTCCCGCGCCAGGTTGAGGGTGAGCCGCAGGAACTCGGTGTCGCCGGTGGCCATCGCGTGGGTGTAGGCCGGCCGGGTCACGAAGTCGTACGACAGGTCGGCCCCTCGCTCGGCCGAGCTCTTGATGTCGTCGATGGTGAGGTTGAGCTCCTGGAAGGTGAAGCCGCCCACCTTGCGCACCATGCTCGCGATCAGCTGGTTGGCCGCCTCGGACAGCGGGTGGCCCTCGGACCAGGCCGGCGTGTCCTCGGCGCTCTTCTCCACGCCCAGGAAGCCGTTGGCGTCCAGCCGCAGGGCGCCGCTGCCCAGGTCGCCGAGGGAGTGCAGGGCGTCCCCGATGACCAGCCGCATGCCGGCGAACGAGGGGTCCAGCCAGTTGATCGAGGGCTGGCCCTCCTTGAAGTAGTGCAGGTAGACCCAGCGCCGCTCGACGCCGTCCGGACCGAGCACCGGGGCGGTCGCGCTCCAGTTGGTGTCCTTCTGGCCCGCCTCGTAGAAGATCACCCGCTGCAGCCGGCCGATGATGTAGCCGGCCTTGGCCAGCTGGTCCTCGGCCTCGACGTCGAGGTTGACCGAGTCACCGTTGCGGACCTTGGGCAGCAGGTGCCAGTCCTTGGGGTCGATCTCCACCATGTGGTAGATGCCGGGGTAGTCACCGACCTTCATCTCGGCCAGCCGGAAGTCCGCGCCCTTGCCCGTGTGGCCGGGCACGATGTCGTCGATCACCATCCCGAGGTGCCCGGCGGCCACCTCGGTCATCGTCCGGTACTCCTCCTCGGTGCCGAAGTCCTCGTCGATCTGGGTGCTGATCCGGTCGAAGTGACCGTCCACGCTCGGCGTCGGGTCCCAGCCGGTGATCCCACCCGCCCGCTTGACCGGGCCGGTGTGCACGCCGTCGATGCCGATCTCCTCGAACGCGGCCCACAGGTCCTCGTCGCCCAGGGTGCCGAGGAACGAGGTCCCGGGCTTGGTGATCATCGAGATCGGGTAGGCGGTGAACCAGACGGACGCCTTCTCGATGGCCGCCCGCGGGTCCGGGTTGGCGAAGGGGTTCTGCCACATGCTGCCCTGGCCGGAGAACTGCCGGGCGAACTCGATCGCGTCGGCGAGCATCGACTGCTCGGCCAGCCAGCTCACGTAGAGGGCGTTGTCGCCGCTAGGCCGGCCGCTCCGCTCGGTGCGCAGCCGGGGGAACAGGCCACGCAGCCGGGCCCGCGGCCGCAGCCTCTTCGGCCGCGCTGGGTAACGCTGTTCGTCGTAGCTGATCTCGCTGCGCTCGTGCGGCTCGGCCGCGGCCCGATCTGCGTCAGAGCCGTTGTCGCTCATCGATCTCCTGTAGCGAAGGGTGGCCACCAGTACGTGGGTTCACGTTAGTCGACGGTCGCCGGCTGCCCGCCAGTCGCGGTCTCTCGCCCGACCCGTCCCGGTGGCCGTCCAGACCGGCGCGTCGCTTGACGTGAGCGAGGTCACAGGCCGAGACTTTCACCAAGGCCAGATCACGAACGCCGCCCTCCGCCCCGCCGCCGACGTCGGTACGGACGGGCGCTGTCCGCACGATATGCACGACGAGGCCCGGACCGGGGGCTGGGCAACAACGACGTCTCCCAGCTCCCGCGTCCGAACCTCCCCCGCCGGGCGGGATGGCCCGCCGCATCGAGCCGTGAACCTGTCGAAGGGCCGCGCTCACCGCGTCAGGCCACGGCGTCAGGGCCGGCGACCGACGAAGAACTCGCGGGGCAGCCGGTTCTCGGTGGTGACCTCGGCGACCGAGCGCGCCTCGAACCCGGCCTCGTGCAGGACCTCCAGCCAGACCCGGCGGGGGAACAGGCCGAGGACGTGGGTGTCGTGGGCCACGGAGACCGTGCCGTCGGCCGAGCGGACGAGGAAGGCGTACTCGGTGGTGCTGGTGGGGCTGCTGTCGGCTGCCGGAGTGGACCAGGAGAGGTAGCGGACCCCGCTCCCGTCCGCCTGGTCGTTCCCGCCGTGGTCGGTGGACGGCTCGTAGTTCTCGGCGATCTCGTCCGGCACGATCACCGCCACCCCACCGGGCCGGCAGTGCGCGAAGACCGTGGCCACGGCCTCGCGAAGGTCCTCCTCGGTGGTCATGTACTCGATCGCGTCGTGCACGAACACCGCGTCGAAGGTCTGGCCGAGCCGCAGGGTGCGCATGTCGCCACGGATGTGCTCGCACTCGGGGTTGAGGCGCTCCGAGACCGCCAGCATCTGCGGCGAGAGGTCCACCAGGGTCATCGTGAACTGCTGCTTGAGGTGCGAGGCGTTGTTGCCGCCGCCGCTGCCCAGCTCCAGCACCGTCTGCGTCTCCGGCTCGGCGGTACGCAGCAGCGAGGCGGCGAAGGCGGCCTCCTCGGTGTACTCCTCCGGCGCCGACACCAGCGGCCACCACGGGGCCAGCTCGCGGTAGAAGGCGTGCTCGCTCACGAGCCGGCCTGCGATCCAGCTCCGGCCCGCTCGGCCAGACCGACCACGTAGGCCGCCTGGCCCAGGTGCTGGAGGACATCGCCGACCACGCTGACCAACCGGACCGAAGCCGTCACCGGCGGGTCCCAGTTCTCGTCCACCACCCGGCCGAGCTCCTCCGGCGTGACCGACCGCAGGTACATGAGGCACCGCTGGTGCACCTCGGCGTGGTAACCGGCCAGCAGCTCGGCAGGCACCCGCACCTGGGCCACCTCGGTCGGCGACTGCGCGTAGCCGGTCTCGTCGGGGGCGAAGGGCAGCGCGAACCGGTCCCGCCAGCCGGGCCAGACCTGCTCGCCACCGGTCAGCCCGGCGAGGTGGTCGTCCTGCACACGGCCGAGGTGCCAGAGCAACCAGGCCACGCTGTTCGCCTCCTCGTCCGGACGGAAGGTAGCGACGTCCTCGCTCAGCCCGTCGGTCAGCTGCTCGACGAGGTCGGCGACCCGGGTGAAGGAGTCGACCAGCAGGTCCCGCAAGGCGTCGGTCTCACTCATGGCCCGGACGCTACCCCGCCGGTCGCGGGCCCCGGCGAAGCGCCCTGTCACCGCTGCAGCCCCGGGGTGTCAGGGCTCCGTCGTAAGGTCGGGGCCGCCCGCCGACCTCAGGAGCCCGATGGCCACCGCGAAGCAACCCCGACCGCCCGACCCGGTGAACCTCGTGCTGCCCGAGCTGGTCGACACCCCGGTCACGGGCATCGAACGCGGGGACCAGCGGGAGCTCGAGCGCTACGCCGACGCCGACCTCAGCGGCGCCGACCTGGCCCGGGCCAGCTTCTCCGAGAGCGCCTTCGAGCGGGTCGTCCTGCACGAGGCGGACCTGCGTGGCGTCCATCTCGTCGAGTGCCGGCTGCAGCAGCTCGACGCGGCCGCCCTCCGGATGCCGCGGTCGAGCTGGCGCAGCGTGACCATGAGCGGCTCGCGGCTGGGCGCGCTGGAGGCGTACGAGTCGACCTGGCGCTCGGTCGAGGTGAGCGAGAGCAAGGTCGGCTACCTCAACGCCCGCAGCGCGACCTGGCAGGACGTGACCTTCCGGGGCTGTGTGCTCGACGAGCTCGACCTGGCCGACGCCCGCCTGACCCGGGTCGCCTTCCCCGAGTGCCGGATCGGCACCCTGCGGCTGACGGGCACGACCCTGACCGACGTCGACCTGCGAGCCACCCGGCTGGAGGTCGTCGTGGACCTGGCCGGACTGGCCGGAGCCTGGGTGAGCGAGCAGCAGCTGATCGAGCTGGCCCCGCTGCTGGCTGCGCAGCTCAAGATCCGGGTGGGCTGATGCCGAGGACCGGGCTCCTCCGGCCATGCGGAAGACTGGCCGCGACCGCCGACGAAGGCGCTTGTCGATGTTACTCACGAGTAGCATACTGAAGTTACTGGCCAGTAACTTTGCCGTCCGCCGTCTGTCAGAGGTGTCACATGAGTCATTACCGGTCCAACCTGCGTGACATCCGCTTCAACCTCTTCGAGGTGCTGGGCCGTGACGAGATCCTCGGGCAGGGGCCGTACGAGGAGCTTGACGTCGAGACGGTGGACGCCATCCTCGGCGAGATCGACCACCTGGCCCGGACCAAGCTGAGTGCCTCCTTCGCCGAGGCGGACGCGAACCCGCCCGTGTTCGACCCGGCCAACCACACCGTGACGGTCACCCCGGCGTTCAAGAAGTCCTACGCCGCGCTGATGGACTCCGGCGCCTGGCAGCTGGAGCTGCCCGCCGAGCTGGGTGGGCAGGTCACGCCGCCCTCGGTGCAGTGGGCGGTCAACGAGCTGGCGGTCGGCGCCAACCCGGCGGCCTTCCTCTACGCCGGCGGCCCGAAGTTCGCCTACGTGCTGTGGACCAACGGCACCGAGCGCGACAAGCAGATCGCCCAGATCATGATCGAGCGGCAGTGGGGCGCGACCATGGTGCTCACCGAGCCGGACGCCGGCTCCGACGTCGGCGCCGGCCGCACCAAGGCCATCCCGCAGGCCGACGGCAGCTGGCACATCGAGGGCGTCAAGCGCTTCATCACCGCGGCCGAGCACGACATGACCGAGAACATCGTGCACCTGGTGCTCGCGCGACCACAGGGCGCGGCGGTCGTCGCGGGGAGCGAGGATGCCGGTCCCGCAGCGCTGCCCGCCGGCGCCGGCGGGCCGGGCACCAAGGGGCTGTCGCTGTTCGTGGTGCCCAAGCACAACTTCGACCTCGAGACCGGTGAGCTGACCGGCCGCAACGGCGTGTACGTCACCGGGGTCGAGCACAAGATGGGAATCAGGTCCTCGGCGACCTGCGAGCTGACCTTCGGCGACGGCGAGCCGGCCGTCGGCTACCTGCTCGGCGAGGTGCACGACGGCATCAAGCAGATGTTCCAGGTCATCGAGCATGCCCGGATGATGGTGGGCACCAAGGCCATCGCCACCCTCTCCACCGGCTACCTGAACGCGCTGGAGTACGCCAAGACCCGGGTGCAGGGTGCCGACCTCGCGCACGCGGCCGACAAGACGGCCCCGCGGGTGACCATCACCCACCACCCCGACGTCCGCCGCTCCCTGATGACGCAGAAGTCCTACGCCGAGGGCCTGCGGGCCCTGGTGCTTTACACCGCGAGCATCCAGGACCGGAACGCCCTGGCCAAGGCCAGCGGCGAGGCCGACGAGGCCGCCGTCCGGCTCAACGACCTGCTGCTGCCCCTGGTGAAGGGCTACGGCTCGGAGCGGTCGTGGGTGCTGCTGGGCACGGAGTCGCTGCAGACCCTGGGGGGCTCGGGCTACCTCACCGACTACCCGATCGAGCAGTACGTCCGGGACGCCAAGATCGACACGCTGTACGAGGGCACGACCGCGATCCAGGGCCAGGACCTGTTCTTCCGCAAGATCGTCCGCGACCGCGGGCAGGCGCTCGGCGACCTGTCCGCGCAGGTCACGGCCTTCCTCGAGTCCGAGGGTGGCAACGGCCAGCTCAAGGTGGAGCGCGGGCTGCTGGCCCAGGGCCTGGCGGACGTCGGCGCTCTGGTCACCGCGATGATCGGGGACATGTACGCCTCCGACCCCCGCTCGGGTGCAGACGAGCGCAACGTCTACAAGGTGGGGCTGAACACCACCCGGCTGCTGATGGCTCTGGGCGACGTGACCTGCGCGTGGCTCCTGCTCCGCGGCGCCGAGGTGGCCCTGCGGGCGCTGAACGGGGAGCAGCCCCCGGCCGAGCAGGCCTTCTACGAGGGCAAGGTCGCCTCCGCCCGCTGGTTCGCCCGGACCGTCCTGCCGAAGATCACCGCCGAGCTCGCCATCGCCGAGGCCACCGACCTCGCCGTGATGGAGCTGCCCGAGGCAGCCTTCTAGCCTGAGCCTGTCGAAGGGCCGCCGCCACTAGGCTCGGGGTTCGACGGGGACGGGTTCCCGGCCCTTCGACAAGCTCAGGGGTCGGTCGGCCGTTGGACAAGCTCAGGGGGCGGTCGGCCCTTCGACAGGTCAGGGCGCAGGAGGTAAGGAGCAGTGGCGGGACGTGCTCGGCTCGAGGAGCTCGACTGGAGCGTCACCCCGATCGGTGAGCTGACGCTGCGGCGACGGCTGGACCCGGTGAGCGGGGTCGACATCTTCGAGGTCAAGCTCGGCGAGGAGTACCTCATGTCGAGCCTGTTCACCCGGGCCGAGATCGAGGTGGCCCAGCTGGCTCTGGCCCGGCTCGAGGGCTCCGGTCCGGACGGGAGCGGTCTCGAGGTCGCGGTGGGCGGCCTGGGGCTCGGCTACACCGCCCAAGCCGTGCTGTCCGACTCCCGGGTGCGCGAGCTGGTGGTCGTGGACGTGCTCGAGCCGGTGATCCGGTGGCACCAGCAGAGCCTGGTGCCGGTCGGGCCGGAGCTGACCGGCGACCCCCGTTGCCGCCTCGTGCACGGCGACTTCTTCGCCATGTCCGCCGGATCCGGCTTTGATCCCGACGCCCCCGGACGCACCTTCGACGCGGTGGTCGTGGACATCGACCACTCCCCGGCCCACCTGCTGGCCGACGGCAGCGCCGGCTTCTACGGCGTCGAGGGCACCCATTCGCTGGCGGAGCACGTGCGTCCGGGTGGGGTCTACTCCCTGTGGTCCAACGACCCGCCGGACCAGAGCTACCTGGCCACTCTGGCCGAGGTGTTCGTCGACGTGACCGCGGAGGTGGTGGCCTTCCCCAACCCGCTCCAGGGGCGCGAGGCCACCAACACCGTCTACCTGGCCACCCGGCCGGGCTGAGCCTGCGCTCGAACGAGAGCTCAGCTCGACGGGCCGTCCGGCTCCCGCTCGTAGACCACCAGCCAGCCGACGTGCACCCCGTACATCACGAGCACGAAGCCGGCTATGGCGAGCATGGTGCTGGCCAGCGGCGGGACCAGCTCAGCCGCGCTCGCCACCAACGCGAAGAGCATCCAGCAGGACCCGGTGAAGACGGTGCGGTTGGAGATCCGCTTCCGCCGGCCGACCTGTGCCCGATCCTGCATGGTCTGACGGTAGTGCGGCGGCGCAACCCGCGCTGGCCCTCCAGCGTCGACCTCAGAAGAGCAGCGCGAGGCCGGGGTCGCCGAGGATCTGGGCCACGGTGGCCAGGAACGTCGAACCCTGGGCGCCGTCGGCCAGCCGGTGGTCGAAGGAGACGGCCAGCGTGGTCACCCACCGCGGCTCGATCCGCTCGTCGGCGCCGACGCCCACCACCCACGGCCGCCGCGCGACCTGGCCGAAGCAGAGGATGCCGGACTCCCCCGGGTTGAGGATGGGGGTGCCGGCGTCCACGCCGAAGGTCCCGACGTTGGTGATGGTGAACGACCCCTGGGCCATCTCGGCGGGCGACGTCCGGCCCTCGCGGGCGGTGCTGACCAGGGCGTTGATGGCTCGGGCCAGCTCGAGCAGCGGCAGTGCCTGCGCGTCCTTGATGTTCGGTACGACAAGACCGCGCGGGGTGTTGGCCGCGATCCCCAGGTTGACGGCCCCGAGCTGGACGATCTCGCCGGCTGGCTCGTCCCAGAACGAGTTGAGCTCCGGCGTCTGACCGAGCGCGAGGCAGACGGCCTTGGCCACGATCAGCAGCGGGGAGATGCGGACCTCGCGGAACTCCCGCCGGGCCTTCAGCCGTTCGACCAGCTCCATGGTCGCGCTGACGTCGCAGGTCAGCCACTCGGTGACGTGCGGTGCGGTGAAGGCCGAGCGCACCATCGCCTCGGCGGTCGCCTTGCGGACGCCGCGGATCGGGATGCGGACGTCCCCGGCCTCGGACGGAGCCCGACCGTCGAGCCGCTCCGACGAAGGAGGAGCCTGGTTCGACGGAGCAGGCGTGGTCGGGGCGCCTGCGTCCCCGCCTACCTGTTGCGCAGCGAGGGTGACGTCCTCACGGGTGATCACCCCGCCGGCCCCGGTGGCCGTCACGGTGCGGAGGTCGACGCCCAGGTCCTTGGCGACCTTGCGGACGGGCGGCTTGGCCAGCACCGGCCCGCCGCTGAGGGCGGGCTCGGGCGCCGCGGTCCCCGGAGCAGGCAGGGGCTCAGACGGTGCGGACGGGACAGGAGCGACGGGGGTGGGCTGCAGCGGCTCCCGCTCGTCCGCCCGCCGGGACACCGCGACGTCGGTGGCGAAGGTGCCGGCCACCTGCTCGTGGGTCTCCGCGGAGCCGGGATCGGCGGCGACCTTGCGGGGCCGGCGCTTGCTCTCCCCGGTCCGCGGCCCGTAGCCGACCAGGTTGGGGACGCGCGTGCCCGAGCCGTCGCCGTTGCCGGCCGGTCCCTCGGCGGCAGCCGACTCGGCGGGCTCCACCACGTTCGGCACCGAGGCCGGACCAGCGGGAGCCGCGCCGTCCTCGATGGCGATGATCGGCGACCCCACGTCAGCGGTCTCGCCCTCGGCGACCAGCAGGGCGCTGACCGTGCCCGCGAACGGGCTGGGCAGCTCCACGAGCGACTTGCTGGTCTCGATCTCCAGCAGGATGTCGTTGACCTTGACGGTGTCGCCCACGGCGACGCGCCAGGTGACGATGTCGGCCTCGACCAGCCCCTCACCGGGGTCGGGCAGCCGGAACTCACGGATCGCCATCTCGACCAGCCCCTCAGTAGGCCATCGAGCGATCGACCATGTCGAGCACCCGGTCCAGGTCGGGCAGGTAGCCGTCCTCGATCTTGCTCGGCGGGTACGGGGTGTCGAAGCCGCTGACCCGCAGCACGGGCGCCTCCAGGGAGTAGAAGCACTGCTCGGTGATCCGGGCGGCGAGCTCGGAACCGAGGCCCAGGTTGAGCGGCGCCTCGTGCACCACCACGACCCGGCCGGTGCGCTGCGCCGACTCCGCGACCACGGCCATGTCCAGCGGGGAGAGCGAACGCAGGTCGATGACCTCGAGGTCGCGGCCCTCGTCGGCGGCTGCGGCCGCGGCGTCCAGGCAGGTCTTCACCATCGGCCCGTAGGCCAGCACGGTGACGTCGCGGCCGGGGCGCAGCACCGAGGCCGCGTGCAGCGGCAGCGGGGTCGCCGACTCGTCGACCTCGCCCTTCTCGTGGTAGCGACGCTTGGGCTCGAGGAAGATCACCGGGTCGTCGGAGGCGATGGCCTGCTGCATCATCCAGTAGGCGTCGACGGAGCTGGAGCAGGTGACGACCTTGAGCCCCGCAGTGTGGGCGAAGTAGGTCTCCGGGGACTCGCTGTGGTGCTCGACCGCGCCGATGCCGCCGCCGAAGGGGATGCGGATGACCATCGGCATCTGCACCGCCCCCCGGGTGCGGTAGTGCAGCTTGGCCACCTGGCTGACGATCTGGTCGAACGCCGGGTAGACGAAGCCGTCGAACTGGATCTCACACACCGGCCGGTAGCCGCGCATGGCCATCCCGACCGCGGTCCCGATGATGCCCGACTCGGCCAGCGGGGAGTCGATCACCCGGCCCTCGCCGAAGTCCTTCTGCAGCCCCTCGGTGACCCGGAAGACGCCGCCGAGCTTGCCGATGTCCTCACCGGCCAGGACCACCTTGGGGTCGGCCTCCAGCGCGCGGCGCAGTCCGGCATTCAGGGCCTTGGCCATGGTGAGGCTGGTCATCGGACACCTCCGGTCGAGGCCGTCCGGGACGGGTCCGGCTCGGTTTCGAACGTGGCCACGTACTCGGCGTGCGCGGCCTGCTGGGCGGTGAGGTAGGGCGTCTGCTCGGCGTAGACCCAGTCGAAGGTCTCGGTCAGCGACGGCTCGGGCAGGGCCAGGCAGTCGGCCCGGAGCTGGGTGGCCAGCGTGTCGGCCTCGGCCTCGAGGGCGGAGAAGAAGTCCTCGTCGGCCAGCCCGCCGGCCTCCAGGTAGGAGCGGACGCGGGCGATCGGGTCCCGCAGGCGCCAGTGCTCGAGCTCGTCGGCCAGCCGGTACTTCGTCGGGTCGTCCGACGTCGTGTGGGCACCCATCCGGTAGGTGTAGGCCTCGATCAGGGTCGGCCCGTTGCCCGACCGCGCCCGCTCCAGCGCCGCGGAGGTGACCGCGTGCACCGCCAGCACGTCGTTGCCGTCGACCCGGACGCCGGGGAAGCCGAAGCCGGAGGCGCGCTGGTAGAGCGGGATCCGGGACTGCCGCTCGCTGGGCTCCGAGATCGCCCACTGGTTGTTCTGGCAGAAGAAGACGATGGGCGCGTTGTAGGAGCTGGCGAAGATGAAGGCCTCGTTGACGTCGCCCTGGCTGGTGGCGCCGTCCCCGAAGTAGGCCACCACCGCGGTGTCGCGCGCCGCGTCACCGGTGCCCACCAGGCCGTCGCGCTCGATGCCCATGGCGTAGCCCGTGGCGTGCAGCGCCTGCGCGCCGATGATGATCGCGTACGGCCCGAAGCGGGTCTCCAGCGCGTCCCAGGTGCCGTGGTCGACGCCGCGGAACATGGCCAGCAGAC
>Ga0210040_10009688_pt1 | contig 11177 bp, 9 predicted proteins | sample CryGeyCG12114_NA_FD_185462 | JGI IMG/M metagenome (GOLD analysis project Ga0210040, IMG submission 185462) | Groundwater microbial communities from aquifer - Crystal Geyser CG19_WC_8/21/14_NA (SPAdes) (version 2) | ecosystem: Environmental > Aquatic > Deep subsurface > Groundwater | place: USA... | reverse complement strand
TGCGCGCCAGCAGCTCCAGCGCGGCCTGGTTCTCCGGCTCCGCGGCCAGCACGTCCTCCAGGACGCGGGCGGCCTCGGCCGGCTGGCCCATGGCCAGGAACAGGTCGGCGCGGAGGTACTCGGAGTGCAGGTCGATCTCGTGCGGCTGACTGGCGTCGTGCAGGGTCATGGCGCTCCTTCCACTGCCCGCCAACAACACCGGGCCGCCGGCATTCCCGCAACGCTGCGGAGTCGTCCCATCACGCAACGATCAGGAATGTCCGCGTGTCGCGGGTTGAGTTGCGCGCAACGGGTAGTCGCGGAGAGCCGGATGCCACCCGGCCCGGTCCCGACTCCCGTCCCGGAGTTCAGACATGTCGCATGCCCTGCACCTGCCCAGCTGGTCCTCCGCCGCCTCGGCGGAGCCGGGCCTGGTCCCCTCGGTCCACCGGATCGGCGCCATCGTGGTCGCCGCCGTCCTCGCCGCCTTCGGCGTGCTGGGCCTGGTCGACGGCCTGGCGTACTTCTCCACCGACGGCGAGCGCATCGCCGGTCTGTCCTCCAACGGGCTGCTGTCCACGATCTCGCTGGTCACCGCCGTGGTGCTCGTCGTCGCGGCGCTGCGCAGCTCCCGGGTGGCCTCCACCACCATGCTGGTGATCGGGGCGCTGTTCCTGGTCTCCGCGCTGGCGAACCTGGCGGTGCTGGAGACGGAGGTCAACGTCCTGGCCTTCTCCATGGCCAACGTCGTCTTCTCCATCGGCGCGGGGCTGGTGCTGCTGACCCTGGGCGCCTACGGCCGGGTCAGCGGCAACCTCCCCGATGACAGCCCGTACCGCGGCGAGGGCGCTCCCGAGGCGCCCGACACCGGCCAGCAGCTGCCCGGATCCCCGGCCGAGCGGGCCGCTGAGCGGGCGATGCGCGACGCCGAGCTCGCGGTGATCCAGCACCGGGCCACCCCCGACCAGCAGCACCGGGTGGCGGCCATGGCCGAGGTCCGCACCCGCGGTGACCGGCGGGCGGTCTGGATGTCCTTCGACCGCGCCCGGCTGGGCTGAGCAACGGGCCGGCGGCGTCCCGGCCGATGGGAAGTAGCCTCGCTGACGCCATGTCCTCCGCCGCTCCCCCGTCCGTCGTGCCACCGCGCGACCGGGCCGACGCCTGCCCGGGTGCCCTGCAGACCCACGCCGCAGCCGACGGCGGGCTGGCCCGGGTGCGGGTGCCCGGCGGCACGCTGACCGCGGCCCAGCTGCGCACCCTGGCGGCTGCGGCCCGTGAGCTGGGCGACGGCCACCTGGAGCTGACCAGCCGGGGGAACCTCCAGCTGCGGGGCCTGCCCACCGGGGCGGAGGCCGAGCTCGGCGCCCGGCTGGCCGAGGCCGGGCTGCTGCCCAGCGCCACCCACGAGCGGGTGCGGAACCTGCTGGCCAGCACGCTCTCCGGCCGGGCGGACGGTGGGCACCTCGACGTCCGGCCGTGGGTGACGGCGCTGGACGCCGGGCTGCGCGCCGACCCGGGCCTGGCCGAGCTGCCCGGCCGCTTCCTGGCCACCCTGGACGACGGGCGCGGCGACGTGGCCGGCCTCGGCGGCGACGTCGGCCTGCTCGCGGTCTCCCCCACCGCCGTCGCCCTGGTGCTCGGCGGCGTCGACTCGGGGCTGCGCGCGCACCCCGGGGACGCGGTCGCCCTCGCCCTGGCCGCGGCCCGCGCCTTCCTGGCCGAGCGCACCGCCCAGGGCTCGACCGCCTGGCGACTGACCGAGCTCGCCGACGGCCCGGCCCGTGTCGCCGCCCGTCTGGGGGGCCCTGCCGGCCCTTCGGTGGAGGTGCCGCCGGCGCCGGTCGTCGGCCCGGTCGGGGCGGTGGGCCAGCACGACGGGCGGACCGCGCTGATCGGCGTCCTCCCGCTCGGCCGGCTGTCCGCCGACCAGGCCGACCTGCTCGCCCGGCTCGCCGCGGAGGTGCAGCTGACCCCCTGGCGCAGCGTCGTGCTGCCCGACCTGGGCGAGGACGCCGTCGACGACGCCGCGGTCGACCTGTACCGCACCGGCGTGGTCTTCGACGAGGCGAGCCCGTGGCTGCGGGTCACCACCTGCGCCGGCCGGCCGGGTTGCGCGAAGTCGCTGGCCGACGTCCGCGCCGACGCCACCACCGCCGCCGTCACCGGAGCGCTGCCCGCCGGCGGCGCCCGTCAGCACTGGGTCGGCTGCGAACGCCGTTGCGGCCGACCCTCCGGTGAGGTCGTCGACGTCGTCGCGACGCCCACCGGTTACCGGATCGGATGAGCCAGATGTACGACTACGAGCACGACGGCGCCGAGATCTACCGGCAGTCCTTCGCCACGATCCGCGCCGAGGCCGACCTGTCCCGGTTCCCGGACGACGTCGCCCAGGTGGTGGTGCGGATGATCCACGCCTGCGGCCAGGTCGACCTGACCGACGACGTCGTCTGCTCCCCCGCCGTCGTGGAGCGGGCACGGGCAGCGCTGGACGCCGGCGCCCCGGTGCTCTGCGACGCGCAGATGGTGGCCAGCGGGGTGACCCGCAAGCGGCTGCCCAAGGACAACGACGTCGTCTGCACGCTCAACGACCCGCGCACCCCGGGCCTGGCGCAGCAGCTGGGCACCACCCGGACCGCCGCGGCGCTGGAGCTGTGGGGCGACCGGCTGGAGGGCGCCGTCGTCGCGATCGGGAACGCCCCCACCGCGCTGTTCCACCTGCTGGAGATGGTCGCCGCCGGCGCTCCCCGCCCGGCCGCGGTGATCGGCGTCCCGGTCGGCTTCATCGGTGCCGCGGAGTCCAAGGAGGCGCTGGCCGCCTCGGACCTGGACTTCCTGGTGGTCCGTGGCCGGCGCGGCGGCAGCGCGATCACCGCCGCCGCGGTCAACGCGATCGCGAGCACCGTCGAATGAAGGCAGAGATGGCCATCTCGGCCCCTGGAGCCGGCCGGTGACCGGGCGGCTGTACGGCGTCGGACTCGGCCCCGGCGACCCGGAGCTGGTCACGGTCAAGGCCGCCCGGCTGATCGGCGCGGCCGACGTGGTCGCCTTCCACGCCGCCCAGCACGGGCGCTCGGTCGCCCGCGCGCTGGCCGCGCCCTACCTGCGGGCGGGCCAGGTCGAGGAGCTGCTGGTCTACCCGGTGACCACCGAGACCACCGACCACCCCGGCGGCTACCAGGGTGCGATCGACGAGTTCTACGAGGCCGCCGCCGCGCGCCTGGCCGCGCACCTGGACGCCGGCCGGGACGTCGTCGTCCTCGCCGAGGGCGATCCGTTCTTCTACGGCTCCTACATGCACATGCACAAGCGGCTGGCCTCCCGGTACCCCACCGAGGTCGTGCCCGGGGTGACCAGCGTCAGCGGCGCCGCCGCGGTGCTCGGCCGGCCGCTGGTCGAGCGGGACGAGGTGCTCACCGTGCTGCCCGGCACGCTGCCCTCCGACGAGCTCGCCGAGTGGCTGGCCACCACCGACTCGGCCGCGGTGATGAAGCTCGGCCGCACGTTCCGCAACGTGCGCGACGCCTTCGACGCCGCCGGCGTGCTGGACCGGGCCGTCTACGTGGAGCGCGCCACCACTCCGCAGCAGCGCACGATGCCGCTGGCCGAGGTCGACCCGGACACCGTGCCCTACTTCTCCCTCGCCCTGCTGCCCAGCGAGCTCACCGGCCCGGGCAACGACCCCGGCCGGACCGAGGACGACGACGAGCTGCGCGCCGGCGAGGTCGTCGTCGTCGGGCTCGGCCCGGGGCAACGGAGCTGGACCACCCCGGAGGCCGCCGAGGCGCTGTCCCGGGCCGACGACCTGGTCGGCTACGGCCCCTACCTGGACCGGGTGCCGGCCAACCCGCGGCAGGTGCGGCACCCCAGCGACAACCGGGTGGAGGCCGAGCGCGCCGCGGCGGCGCTGCGGCTGGCCCAGTCCGGACGGCGGGTGGCGGTGGTCTCCAGCGGCGACCCGGGCGTCTTCGCGATGGCCGCCGCCGTGCTCGAGGTCGCCGCGCAGCCCGAGTTCGCCGACGTGCAGGTGCGGGTGCTCCCCGGCCTCACCGCGGCCCAGGCGGTGGCCTCCCGGGTCGGGGCGCCGCTCGGGCACGACTTCGCGGTGATCTCGCTGTCCGACGTCCTCAAGCCCTGGGACGTCGTGCTGGACAGGCTCCGGCACGCGGCCGCCGCCGACCTGGTGATCGCCCTCTACAACCCGCGGTCCAAGGCCCGGCCGCACCAGCTCGCCGAGGCCCACCAGGCGCTGCTGGAGGTGAAGAAGCCCGAGACGGTCGTCGTCGTCGGCCGCGACGTCGGCGGACCCGAGGAACGGGTGACCGTGACCACCCTCGCCGACTTCGACCCGGAGACCGTGGACATGCGCTGCCTGGTGCTGATCGGCTCCACCCAGACCCAGGTGACGCCGACCGGGAAGGTCTTCACCAGCCGCCGCTACCCCGGAGCCTGAGGGACCGGGGAACAGTGGCGGTCCGTTGGTCCTTGCACCCGTTCGTGCCCCGTCGTGAGCTCGCCCGGCCCGCTGCCTTCTGGACCGTCGCCGTCCTGCTGACGCTGATGCTCGCCGCATCCGGGGTGCCCTCGCCGCTCTACCGGGTCTACGCCGAGGAGTTCGGCTTCGGCTCGGGCGTGATCACCGTCGTGTTCGCCGTCTACGCCTTCGCCCTGCTGGTGTCGCTGCTGGTCGTCGGCGGGCTGTCCGACCACGTCGGCCGCCGGCCGGTGCTCGCGGCCGCGCTGGTGCTCGAGGCGGTGTCGATGGTGCTGTTCCTGACCGCGGACGGCGTGGCCTGGCTGCTCGTCGCCCGGGTCGTGCAGGGCCTGGCCACCGGCGCGCTCACCGGCGCGATGGGCGCCGCGCTGCTGGACCTGCAGCGCCCCGACCGCCCGCTCGGCCCCCTGGTGAACTCGGCCGCGCCCGGCTTCGGGCTGTCCGTGGGCGCGGTCGGCGCCGGCCTGGCCGTGGAGTTCCTCCCCGCTCCGACCGACTGGGTGTTCGGCGTCCTCACCGGTTTGTGCCTGGTCGCCGCCGCCGGGGTGTGGGTGTTCCTGCCCGAGTCCTCGGCGCGGCTGCCCGGCGCCGCCGCCTCGCTGGTGCCCAGCGTGCACGTCCCGCCCGCGCAGCGCCGGGCGTTCGTCGTCGTGCTGCCCTGCCTGGTCGCGACCTGGGCGCTGGGCGGGCTGTACGCCTCGCTCGGCCCGTCGCTGGTGGCCGGGGTCTTCGGCGTCGAGGACCACGTCGTCGGCAGCCTGCTCATCCTCGCGCTCAACGGCACCGGCCTGGTCGGGTCGCTGTCCATGCGCGGGGTCGCCCCGGCCCGCTCGATGGTGCTCGGTGCGCTGGTCTTCGCCGCCGGGGTGGCCGGCACCGTCGCCGCGCTGTCGACCGGCTCGCTGGCCTTCTTCTTCGTCGCCGCGGTGGTCTCCGGCTTCGGCTTCGGCACCGCGTTCCTCGGCGCCATGGCGACGGTGACCGCCGGTGTCGAGCCGGGGCACCGCGCCGGGCTGCTGGCCGCGGTCTTCACCGCCAGCTACCTGGCCTTCAGCGTGCCGGCGATCGCGGCCGGCGTCGCCGCTGGGCACATCGGCCTGGAGCGGACGGCGCAGGTCTACGGCCTCGGCGTGATCGTGCTGGCGCTGCTGGCCGTGGCCGGGCTCCGGCTGCACGCCCGCCGTCCGGCCGTCCCGGCTCCGGCGCAGGCCCCGGCGGCGCAGCCGGTCCCGGCCGCCACCGAGTAGGCCACTCCGCCGACGCTTGTGCTCTGCTGCCGCAGCGGCAGCAGAGCACAAGCTCCGCCGGAGTGCGTCCCTAGGAGCCAGCCCGGCCTACCGCGGCGCAGAACCGGTCGTGGTCGGCACGGGCCTCGGCGAGGGGGTCGGCCACCTCGGTGTCGGCGACCTCGGCCACCCGTTCGGTGAGCCGCCGCCGCGCCGCCCGGGCCCGTCTTCGCGCTCCGGCGTGCACCAGCGGCCTGGCGACGAGCGCGAGCAGCAGCCCGGCCAGCAGCCCGCCGACCAGCAGCAAGGTGGGCAGCGGGATGCCCTCCACCCGGGGCAGCGGGACGACGTCGTCCAGCTGCAGCAGCCCCAGGCCGACCAGCCCGAGCAGCCACAGCGCCCCGGCCAGCGCCGCCAGCGCGAGCAGCCACTGCAACCCGCCGACCGCCCGCTGCCAGATCGGCGTGCGGTCCGGGCCCAGGTCGGTGCCGGCCACGGCGCGGTCCAGCTTGTCGGCCAGCCGCTCCTCGGAGACCTCCGCGGTGCGGCGCAGCTCGTCCCGCCAGGCCTGCGGCAACCCCTGACCGGCGGCGTCCCGGGCCCGGCGCAGCGCCGCGTCCATCGCCGCGGTCTGCACCGCACCGGCCTCCGGCAGCGACGTCCGGGCCGCCTCGTCGCCCAGGTGCAACCTCTTCAGCGGGTCGGCCCGCAGCTTGCCGGTCCAGCGCAGCAGCGGCCAGCCGGTGTGCTGGTTGCCGCGGCGCCGGGCCGAGCGCTCCACGGCGGAGACCACGGCAGGCACCCCGGCGGCGTCGGCCAGGGCGTTCGCCAGGCCGTCGCGCTCGTCCCGGTCCCGGCTGCGGTCGACACCGGCGTCGGGCGCGCAGTGCTCGGCCAGCGCCCCGGCGGCGGCCCGGGCGTCGGCGGCCAGCCGGTCGGTGGCGGCGCGGCGGGCGGCGACCCGGCGGGCCAGCTCGGTGCGCAGCTCGGGCAGCCCGGCACCGGTGCGGGCCGCCGTGGGCACGATCGGCGTCGAGGCCAGGCCCTCCCGGTCCAGCAGCCCCCGCAGGTCGGCCAGGCAGGCCCGGGCGGCGGCCTCGTCCAGCCGGTCGACCTGGTTGAGCACCACCACCAGCACGCCCGCGTGCCCGGCCAGCGGCGCCAGGTACCGGGAGTGCACGGCGGCGTCGGCGTACTTCTGCGGGTCGAGCACCCAGACCAGCACGTCGACCAGCTCGACGAGGCGGTCGACCTCCAGCCGGTTCTCCAGCCGGATGCTGTCGTGGTCGGGCAGGTCGAGCAGCACCAGCCCGTCCAGCGCCGGATCGCCGGCCTCGATGCGGTGCCGGCGCGGCACCTGCAGCCAGTCCAGCAACCGGTCGGCGCCGTGCTCGCCCCAGACGCTGGCGTGCGCGACGCCGGTGGTCGGCCGGCGGACGCCCGGAGTGCTCACGTCGCTGCCGGAGAGGGCGTTGAACAGCGTGGACTTGCCGCTGCCGGTGGCCCCGGCCAGCGCGACCACCGTGGCGTCGCCGAGCGCCTCGCGGGCACCGGCCTTGGCCAGCAGGGTCCGGGCCCTCGAGACCTCCGGCACCTCGAGGCGCCCCTCCGCGACCTCCACCGCCTCCCGCAGCGCGGACAGCCGGTCGGTCAGGGACAGCTCGCTCCGCCGCCCGCCGGTCAGCCTCACGCGCGGGCTCCACGGGCAACGGCCAGCCCGGCCACGGCGGCGCGCAGCTGCTCCGCGGCGCCGGGCCGCGGCGCGGCGCCCTCCAGCAGCTCCTCGAACCGGCCCTGCTCGAACTGCAGCAGCCGGTCGGCGCGGGCGTCCAGGTCCGCCCGTGCCTGCACCGCCAGCTGCCGGACGGCGGCGTCGCCGAACACCGCCTCCAGCAGCCGCTGCCCCACGGCGGTGGTGCCACCGGCGATGACGACCTCCGCACCGGAGAGCCCCGCGGTCGAGGCGAAGACGGCGATCATCAACGCGGCGCCGGCCCCGTTGACCCCCCAGGACAGCAGCCGGGCCTGGGACCGCTTGCCCGCGCCCTCGTGGCGCACCAGCTCCAGCACGTACCCCTGCCAGTCGCGCACCTCGTCGGCGGCGGCCCCGCTGAACGACGGGGAGACACCGTCCAGCTCGGTCTCCCGGCCGGCGATCAGCGCGATCCCCCCGGGCAACGTGCGCCAGCTGGTCACGGTTTTTTCCGCGGCCCGGTCCGCCTCGGCCCGCAGCAGCAGCTCCACCCCGGACTCCAGCGCGCCCTGCAGGTCGGCCGCCGGGTTGGGCCGGCCGGAGAAGGCCGCGGTGACCCGGTCCCGCAACCGTCCGACCTGGCCCTGCAGGCTGCGCATCCACTCCCCCGTGCCCACGAACTCCTGCCAGCGGGCCAGCACCTCACCGCGCAGTAGGCTGCCGTTGCCCACGCCCTCGTCGATCGCGGCCCGGGCCCGGGCGTAGGCGGCGTCGGCGGCGGTGCGCAGCGCCTCGGCGGCCGTGGCCTGCTCGTCGACGCCGGCGACGACGGTCAGCACCCGCCCGTCCAGGCTCTCCAGCGCGCCGGCCAGCGTCTGCCGGACGACGGCCGCCCGCTGCTCCTGGTCGGCGGCGAGCGCGTGCAACCAGTGCCGCAGCGGGTCCACCTGGTCCTGCGGCAGATAGCCGTCGACCAGTGGCCGCTCCTCGATCACGAACAGCCGCGCCGCCGACAGCCCCGCCCGCTGCAGCATCCCGGCCAGGTCCTCGGCCACCTCGCGGACGGCCTCGGGCGGTACCCGGTCCAGCACGACCGCCAGCGCGGTGCCGCGCTCCTGCGCCGTCCGCAGCAGGTCCCAGGGGACGGCGTCGGCGTAGCGGGCCGCCGTCGTCACGAAGACCCACAGGTCGGCGGCGGCCAGCAGCTGGCCGGCCAGCTCCCGGTTGGCCTCGACCACCGAGTCGACGTCGGGGGCGTCGATGAGCGCCAGGCCGGGCGGCAGGGCGTCGGTGGGCACCAGCTTGATCCCGCTGAGGGTGTCGCCCTCGCCGGTGGTGCGGGCCAGGCCCGGCAGCACCCGATCGCCGGAGAAGGCGGCGACGTCGGCGGTCGAGCAGACCAGCACCGGCGAGCGTGTCGTCGGCCGGAGCACGCCGGGCGTGGTCACCTGGGCCCGGAGCACGCTGTTCACCAGGGTGGACTTGCCGGCTCCGGTCGATCCGCCGACAACGGTGAGCAGCGGCGCGTCCAGGTCGCGGAGCCGGGGCAGCAGGTAGTCGCCGATCTGGTCGACGACGGCGCGGGCAGTGCGGGCAGCGGTGTCGCGGCCGGTGGTGGCCAGCCCCAGCGGCGCTGCGGCGACGGCATCGCGCAGCTGCTCGAGGGCGTCCGGCAGCCCGGTCGGAGTGGTCATCCCGGGATCTTGCCCAGGACGCCCGCCGATCACCCCTCGGCGCGGAGTTCCGCCCGGACCGGGCCGGCTGGACCTGTGTCCTCCCTATGCTCACCCGGTGATCCGGAGGACGTCCGCGCTCGTCGCGACCATGGCCACGGTCCTGCTCAGCGGCTGCAGCGGCAACGCCGTCACGGCCCGGGCAGAGCGGCAGCTGCCCCGACTGGAGGCCGGCCTGGTCGACGTCGTCACGTCTCCGGCCCTGTTCGCCGGATCCGGCGCCATCACCCCGGGCGACGGTCGGCTGATCACCCCGCACCTGGCGCTGCAGGTGGTGTCCACCTGGACCACCGGCACCCTGGACACCACCACCGGCGGGCCGTTCGACGTTCCCGAGGAGTCGCAGGCGGCGGAGGGCCAGGAGCTCCTGGTCGTGCAGGTCTCCGCCCGGGACCTGCGTCCGACGTACTCACCGGTCGACGCCCAGACCGGCGCCGTCGTCGCCGCCACCTCGGTGGTGGTCGACGGGGTCGCCACCCCGGTCGAGCTCTTCAGCGGCTACCAGGACATCGCCGACCTCTGGCTCTCCCCGGACGCGGGCATCCTGCTCAGCGTCCCGGTCGACGCGCCGGTGCTGCTGTCGGTGACCGACGCAGAGCGCACCGCGTCGGTCGACCTGCGCACCGGTGAGCGCCTCCAGGACGAGGCCACCCTGGCCGGCGCCCCGTACTACCGGTCGACCGTGGAGCAGCTGGCCGGCTCGGCCACCGTGGAGGGCCCGTTCACCAACCCGGGCTACTACCCGCTCGGCGGGACGGTGACGATCGACTGGGACGACGACGCGGCGTACTTCTCGCTGCAGCCCTGGACCCCGGCGTCGGGCTGGGCTCCGGCCGGCCGGGTCTGGGGCACCGCCCAGCTCAAGGCCACCATCTCCTCGGCCTTCCCGGTGGAGCTCCGGTACGACCCGGCCCAGGTGTTCACGCTGACGCCGGCCGGTGGGCAGCCGATCCCGGCGGCGACCGGCGCGGCCACGCTGGGCACCTTCATCACCGGTCCGTTCGGCACCTACGTCCGGGGTCAGTGGGACCTGCCGGCGGACTTCACCGCCGGCACCCTGGACGCGGTGCTGCGCGGCCGGTACGTGCTGGGCGAGACGCCGTTCGTGCTGCCCGGCGAGCCGGCCCTGACCGGGCTCGCGATCGACCTCACCGCCTGACCTCCCCCGGCGGGCAGGCACCCGCCCGCCGGTCGGTGGCGGCCGGGCCGACCGACGTGAGGCCGCCGGCGACCGACCTCGAAACATCCGGACGCCCCGGCGACTTGCACCTGGCATGACGACGATCGCGATCATCGGTGCCGGGCGTGGCCTCGGCGCGGCAGTGGCCCGCAGGTTCGGCGCGGAGGGTCTCGCGGTGGGGCTCATCTCCCGGTCGCAGGCCAAGCTCGACGCGCTGGCGGAGGAGCTGGCGGCCGACGGCGTGCAGGCCCGTGGTTTCGCCGCCGACGTCCGGGACCCGGGCTCGCTGGCCCGGGCGCTGGAGCAGGTGACCGAGACCCTCGGCCCGATCGAGGTGCTGCAGTACAGCCCGCTGCCGCAGAAGGACTTCATGCGCCCGGTGCTGGAGACCACCCCCGCCGACCTGGTGGGCCCGGTCGAGTTCTCCATCTACGGGCCGGTCGCCGCGGTGCACCAGGTGCTGCCGGGCATGCGCTTCCTCGGCGAGAACCGCGGCACGATCCTGTTCGTCAACGGCGGCTCGGCCGTCACCCCCGGCCGGAAGGTCACCGGCACGTCGGTGGCGTTCGCCGGGCAGGCCGCCTACGCGCAGCTGCTGCACGAGGTGCTCGGCGAGGAGGGCATCCAGGTGTCCCAGCTGATCATCGGCGGCAAGATCATCGCCGGCGACCCGGAGAAGGACCCCGACGTGCTGGCCGGGCTGCTCTGGGACCTGCACGTCCGCCGCGACCGGTTCCGCCACCAGGTCAGCGCGGACTAGTCCCGGACCGGCCAGGCGACGACGGGCCCGACCGGGCGGCGCGGCCCGGGCACCCCGTCGGGGCTGGGGACGACGGCGGCCTGCTCGTGACTGCCCGCGGCGTGCGCGACCGCG
>Ga0210040_10009686_pt1 | contig 11178 bp, 11 predicted proteins | sample CryGeyCG12114_NA_FD_185462 | JGI IMG/M metagenome (GOLD analysis project Ga0210040, IMG submission 185462) | Groundwater microbial communities from aquifer - Crystal Geyser CG19_WC_8/21/14_NA (SPAdes) (version 2) | ecosystem: Environmental > Aquatic > Deep subsurface > Groundwater | place: USA... | reverse complement strand
GCCGGCCCGGCGGGCGCTGGCCACCGGGCCGCGCGGGGTGCCCGACTCGGTGGAGCGCGCCTCGGCCGCACGCCGGGCGAGCACCCGCTTGCGCAGCTGCTGCTGCTCGGGCTCGCGCTCCTTGAGCTGGGCCAGCACCGGTGTGGCCAGGAAGATCGAGCTGTAGGTGCCGACCGCCAGGCCCACGAAGAGCACCAGCGCGAGGTCCTTGAGCGTGCCGGCACCGAGCAGCCCGGCGCCGACGAACAGCAGCCCGGCGACCGGCAGCAGCGCGATCACCGAGGTGTTGATCGACCGCATCAGGGTCTGGTTGACCGCCAGGTTCGCGGCCTCGCCGTAGGTCGACCGCGCGCTCTTGGTCAGGTCCTTGGTGTTCTCGTCGACCTTGTCGAAGACCACGACGGTGTCGTAGAGCGAGAACCCGAGGATCGTCAGCAGGCCGATCACCGTGGACGGCGTGACCTCGAAGCCGATGAGCGCGTAGACGCCGGCGGTGACCACGATGTCGTGCAGCAGCGCGGCGATGGCGGCGATCGCCATCTTGGGCTGGAAGCGGACGGCGAGGAACAGCACGACGGCCACGAGGAAGACGACGAGGGCGATCAGCGCCTGGCTGGTGACGTCGCCGCCCCAGTCCGCGCTCACCGACTGCGGGCTGACCTCCTCCGTACTGACCCCGGCGGCCTCGGCGACCGCGGCGACGACGGCGTCCTCGGTGTCGTTGTCCAGGGCCTCGGTGCGCAGCAGCACCGAGTTGCCGCCGACCACCTGGGCGCTGGACACCTCGGCGCCGGCGTTCTCGGCGGCCTCCCGGACGTCGGTCAGCTGCGAGCTGGACGCCGGGACGCGCAGGCTGTTGCCGCCGGCGAACTCGATGCCGAAGTTGAACCCGCGGACCACCATGGCGGCCAGGCACAGGAACACCACGACGGCGGTGACCCGGAACCAGAACCGCCGCTTGTTGACGACGTCCAGACCGGCCTCGCCGTTGTACAGCCGGTGTGCCAGCGAGCTGCGGGCCGGCGCCCGACGGGCCGTCCGCTCGGCGCTCTCGCCCTCGGCCGGCAGCCCGGCGTCGGAGAGCGCCTGGTCGCCGGTGCTGTCCCCGGCGGCCTCGTCGCGCACCGCCCCCTCGTCCACCGTCTCGTCGGCGGCGGTGCCCACCGGCACCTGCGCCTCGGCGGTGCCGTCGGTCTCGTCGCGGGCGGTCATCGGTTGCTCCCCTTCGTGCTGCTGCCGGCGCCGACCAGGTCCCGGTCGGTGCGGGTCGGCCCGCCGGGACGGCGACTGTGGTCGACCTGCCCGAGGCCGGAGAACCGGTTGGTGCCGAAGGCCTTCACCCGGCTGAGCACGGCCATCAGCGGATGGGTGAAGAGGAAGACCACGATCAGGTCCAGCACCGTGGACAGGCCCAGGGTGAAGGCGAAGCCCTTCACGTCACCGATGGCCAGCCAGTACAGGATGGCCGCGGCCAGGAAGCTGACCGCGTCGGCGGAGAGGATGGTGCGCCGGGCCCGGACCCAGGCCCGTGGCGTGGCGCTGCGCAGGCTCCGGCCCTCCCGGACCTCGTCCTTGAGCCGCTCGAAGTACACGACGAACGAGTCCGCGGTGATGCCGATGGAGACGATGAACCCGGCGATGCCGGCCAGGCTCAGCGCGAAGCCGATCTGCCGGCCCAGCAGCACCAGGCTGGCGTACACCACGACCGCCGACAGCAGCAGGCTGGCGATCATCACCAGGCCCAGCAGCCGGTAGTAGAGCAGCGCGTAGACGAAGACCAGCGCGACGCCGATGGCCCCGGCGATCAGCCCGGCCTGCAGCTGCTCGCTGCCCAGCTCGGTGGAGATCGACTGCGCCGTCGCCTGGGTGAAGGTCAGCGGCAGGGCGCCGTACTTGAGCTGGTTGGCCAGCTCCGTGGCGCTCTCCTGGTCGAAGCCACCGCGGATCTCGGTCTGCCCGCCGTTGATCGCACCGTTGATGTTCGGCGCCTGGATGACCTGCCCGTCCAGCGTGATGCCGACGGCGTTGCCCACGTTGTTCGCGGTGAACTCGGCCCAGGCCGCCGAGCCGGCGTTGTCCAGGTCGAGGGTGACGATCCACTCGCCCGTGTCCGCGGAGGTGCCCGCGGCCGCGTCGGTGACGTTCGTGCCCTCCAGGACGGCCGGGCCCAGCAGGTACTTCGCCGTGCCGTCGTCGGTGCAGGCGGCGATGAAGTCCTCCGACCGGTCGACCTCCGATGCGGTGGAGTCGCAGGTGAGCGTGGCGTACTCCGCGGCCGCGACGTCCTCGGTCACCATGGGGGCGTCCGCGTCCGGGAGCGTGGTGTCGGTCGCCGCGCCGCTGCCGGTGGTGGCCGGGTCGGTCGTGGCGGCGGCCGAGTCGGTGGGGGCCGCGGACGTGGGGGCAGCCGACGTGGTCGCCGCGGGGTCGCTGCTGGTCGCGGCCGCGCCGTCGGTCGGCGCGGCGGACTCGGTGCTGGCCGGGATGACCGCCTCCGGACCGGTGACGACCGGGCGGAACCGCATCTGGGCGGTGGTGCCCAGCTCACGGGCGCGCTCACCGTTGTCACCGGGGACGGAGATGACGATGTTGCTGTCGCCCTCGGTGACGACCTCGGCCTCGGCGACACCGAGGCCGTTGACCCGCTGCTCGATGATCTGGCGGGCCAGCTCGAGGTCCTCGGGATCGGGTGCCGCGCCGTCGGGGGTACGCGCGGTGAGGGTCACCGTCGTCCCGCCCTGCAGGTCGAGGCCGAGCTGGGGGGTGCGGCTGTTCCCGGTGAAGAAGATCAGCGCGTACATGCCCACGATGAGCAGGGCGAGGACGGCGAAGTAGCGCCGGGCGGGGAGCTGGCGGGCGGCCATGCGCGGGACCCGGCTCAGCGGGTGTGGTCGGTGGCGTCGCCGTCGCCGTCGATGGCGGTCGCACCCGGCGCGGAGTCGGTCGGGACGGCGTCGGCGGCGGGCTTGCGGACCTCCATGATCGCCGGGCGGGCGACGGTGACGACCACGCCCGGGGCGACCTCGAGGTCGACGGTGCCCTCGCCGAGGCCGGCGACCGTGCCGTGGATGCCGCTGGTGAGCATCACCGGCGTCCCCACGGTGAGCGCGTTCTGCAGCGCCTGGGCGTTGGCCTGCATCTTCTTGCGCTGCCGGGACGGCAGCACGATGAGCAGGACGAACGCGAGCACGACCATGATCAGCAACGGCAAGGATTCCACGACTGGTGAGCCTCTCTACCGCGGCGAGAATCGCGCGGTGGGTGCGGCCCGGGGAGGGCCGCTCGGGTACATCGGCGCCGGCGCAGGGAGCGCCCTGGGCACAGCGCCCCGGGCACAGCCGAGTTGCGCGCCAGCGCGGTGGAGTCTAGGCGTCGAACAGTGTCTGTGACGAAGCCCCGTCCGACGGCGGGTCGGCTGTGCCCCCGCTGAGCGCCAGGCCGCCGCGGGGCACGGGGCGGCCCAGGTGACGGAACGCAGCCTCGGTCGCGACCCGGCCGCGCGGGGTGCGGGCCAGCAGCCCGGCCCGCACCAGGAACGGTTCGCACACCTCCTCCACGGTGTGCGGCTCCTCCCCCACCGCGACGGCGAGGGTGGCGACGCCGACCGGGCCGCCGCCGAACCGGCTGACCAGCGCGTCGAGCACCGACCGGTCGAGCCGGTCCAGGCCGAGGTCGTCCACGTCGTAGAGGGCCAGCGCGGCCCGGGCCACCTCGAGGGTGACCCGGCCGTCGGCGCGCACCTCGGCGTAGTCGCGCACGCGGCGCAGCAGCCGGTTGGCGATCCGCGGCGTGCCCCGGGACCGGCCGGCGATCTCCGCCGACCCGTCGGCGGTGAGCTCCACACCGAGCAGGTCGGCGCTGCGGGCGAGCACCCGCTCGAGGTCGGCGGTGTCGTAGAACTCCATCTGGCCGACGAAGCCGAACCGGTCCCGCAGCGGCCCGGTGAGCAGCCCGGCCCGGGTGGTGGCCCCGACCAGGGTGAACGGGTTGATCTCCAGCGGGATGGCGGTGGCACCCGGGCCCTTGCCGACGACGACGTCGACCCGGAAGTCCTCCATCGCCATGTACAGCAGTTCCTCGGCCGGGCGGGCGATGCGGTGGATCTCGTCGATGAAGAGCACGTCGCCGGGCGACAGGTTGGACAGCATCGCGGCGAGGTCGCCGGACCGCTCGATCGCCGGACCGCTGGTGATCTTCACCGAGGTGCCCAGCTCCGAGCCGATGATCAGCGCCAGGCTGGTCTTGCCCAGCCCGGGCGGGCCGGACAGCAGCACGTGGTCCGGCGGCCGGCCGCGCCGCTTGGCGCCCTCCAGCACGAGGTCCAGCTGGCGGGCCACCTTGGGCTGGCCGATGAAGTCGGCCAGCGAGTGCGGGCGCAGCGCCGACTCGACGACGCGCTCCTCGTCACCGGCGCGGGGGTCGACGGCGTCGTCCGGCAGCCGGCCGGGGCCGGCGGCGGCGGCGGAGAGGCCGCGGTCGAAGGGCCCGCTCATGCCCGGCCCAGCAGCCGCAGCGCCTGCCGGAGCAGGACGGCGATCTCCACGGCACCGGTGGCGGCGACCTGCTCGTCGGCGACGGGCGCCAGCTGGTCGACCGCGCCCTCGGCCTCCCTGCTGGTCCAGCCCAGGCTGACCAGCGCGGCGGTCAGCTGGTCACGCCAGGGCGCCACCGGGGTGAGCGAGCCGAACCCGGCGGGGGCCGGCCCGTCCAGCGAGGTGTCGGAGGTGGTGCTGCCCAGCCGGTCGCGGAGCTCCAGCACGAGCCGCTCGGCGCCCTTCTTGCCGATGCCGGGCACCTGCATGAGCGCCTTGAGGTCGCCCATGGAGACCGCGCGGCGCACCTCGCGGGGCGGGTGGATGGCGAGGACGGCCTGGGCCAGCCGTGGGCCGACGCCGTTGGCGGTCTGCAGCAGCTCGAACAGCTGGCGCTCGTCGTCGTCGGCGAAGCCGTAGAGGGTGAGGGAGTCCTCGCGGACGACGAGGCTGGTGGCCAGCCGGGCCTGCTCCCCCACCGACAGGCGGGCGATCGTCCCCGGCGTGCACTGCACGGACAGGCCGACGCCGCCGACCTCGACGACAGCGCCGTCCGGGGACACCGCGGCCACCCGGCCGGACACCGAGGCGATCACCGGGACACCCCCGTCCAGCGGGGCAGCGTGGTGGACCGGACCGGCGCGCCGATGCCGCCGGCCAGTGCGGCGACCCGCAGCCGGTCCTGCGCCGGGCCGCGCCAGACGTGGCAGACCGCCAGCGCCAGCGCGTCGGCGGCGTCGGCGGGCTTGGGGGCGGTGGCCAGCCCCAGCACCCGGGTGACCATCAGGGTGACCTGGTCCTTGTCGGCGCGGCCGTTGCCGGAGATCGCGGCCTTGACCTCGCTGGGGGTGTGCCAGGCCACCGGCACGTCGGCTTGGGCGGCGGCGAGGGCGGCCACCCCCGCGGCCTGGGCCGTGCCGGTCGCGGTCCCCTTGTTGTTCTGGGTGAAGACCCGCTCGATCGCCATGGCGGTCGGCCGGTGCTCACGGAGCAGCGCGGTCACGGCGGTGTGCACCTCCAGCAGCCGCAGCTCCAGGTCGAGGTCGGTCGACGTGCGGACCACCCCCACCCCCACGGCCGTGGGCCGGGCACCGGGCCGACCGTCGACGACGCCCCACCCGCACCGGGTGAGCCCCGGGTCGATGCCGAGGACACGCATGCCCTGCACCGCCATGACCACCCTCCTAGCTTCGCACGAACAAGTGTTCGAGGAAACGCTATCCGGAGAGCTGGACGGCCCTGCCGCGACTCGCCGAAGGGGACCATCCCGAGGATCGCCCCGCGCCGGAGCGGAGTGAGCGGGACGGGGCCCTCAGGCGACGCCGATGCTGATCACCGGAGAGGCGCCCGGGTCGAGCCAGCGCATGATCGCCTGCAGGCTGGCGAGGTCGATCGCGACGCACCCGGCGGTCGCCGCGCCGTTGGCGACATGCAGGAAGAACGCCGACCCCGCCCCCGGGGTGCCGCCGCGGTTGTAGTCGATGACGACGCCCTGGTCGTAGGCGCCGTCGGAGCGCAGCAGGTTCTCCCCCGCCGCCTCGTTGAAGTCGCAGCTGTGCGGCGCACACTGGGCGTAGGTGTTGTAGCGGGGACTGGCGGTGTCCGAGACCCACCAGTCGTCTCCGTCGACGAGCTGGTACGGCAGCGCCGTCCCCGGGTCACCGGACCGGCCGAACGCCTGGGTGAGACCGAAGGTGCCCGCCGGGGTCTTCGTCGAGGCCTCGCTGGCCCGTCCGACGCCGGCCGAGCCGACCCGCGCGGTCACCGGCCCCAGCACCACCGTCCACCCGTCCGGGCCCCGCTCCCAGGCGGTGAGCTGGGCGCTGGTGGCCGAGGAGGAGGCGGCGGCGACGGTGACGACCTGCGTGCCCGGCGGGTCGACCTCCAGCGGCAGGGTCGCGCCGGCCGACCGGGCGACCTCCCCGGCGGCCGGTGGCGGCACGGCGACCACCGACGGGCGCGGGGCCTCGGCCGACGGGGCGGTCGGGCCCGCGGACGTCGACGGCGCCGCGGGGGTCGTCGACGGGGCGGCCGTGCTCCGCGGCGTCAGCCCGACCGCCGGCAGTCGGCCCACCGGGTCGGTGGGGACGGCGGCCAGCAACGCCTCCGCCTCCGCCGAGAGGGGGGACAGCTCCACCCGTGCCGGCGCGGTCTCCGCGACGCTCACCGCGGCCGTGTCCAGCAGAGGCGTCGGCGGCCCACTGAGCGCAGTGCCGACGACGGCCAGCAGGAAGAGCACCGTCAGCAGCCGGCGGACCCGCCGGAACGAGCCCGGGCGGGCACGCGCACGTCGCACCGACACGACCGGCACCGCCCCGTGGTCACGCCGCGCCCCGTGCGTGGCGAGCGCAGGATAGGCAGCCGAGGCCGTGCCCGGGTAGAGCGCGCGGCACGGGTGTGCCGGGTGTGACGGTTGGGTCGGTGGACCCCCGCCGTCAGGCGTCGATGCTCTCCATGACCTCGTCGGACACGTCGTAGTTCGCGTAGACGTTCTGCACGTCGTCCAGGTCCTCGAGGGCGTCGATCAGCCGGAAGACCTTGCCCGCGCCGTCGGCGTCCAGCTCGACCTGCACGCTGGGCACGAAGCCCATGTCGGCCGAGTCGTAGTCGATGCCAGCGCCCTGCAGCGCCGTGCGCACGGCGACCATGTCACCGGGCTCGCAGATGACCTCGAAGGTGTCGCCCAGGTCCCGGACCTCCTCGGCACCGGCGTCGAGCACGGCCATCAGGACGTCGTCCTCGGTGGTGCCGGCCGCGGGGACGACGACGACGCCCTTGCGGGAGAACAGGTAGGACACCGAGCCGGGGTCGGCCATGTTCCCGCCGTTGCGGGACATGGCCGTGCGGACCTCCATCGCCGACCGGTTCTTGTTGTCGGTGAGGCACTCGATGAGCACGGCGACCCCGCCGGGGCCGTAGCCCTCGTAGGTGATGCTCTGGTAGTCGACCCCGCCGGCCTCCAGGCCGCCGCCGCGCTTGACCGCGCGGTCGATGTTGTCGTTGGGCACCGAGCTCTTCTTCGCCTTCTGCACGGCGTCGTAGAGCGTCGGGTTGCCGGACAGGTCGGCGCCGCCGGTGCGGGCGGCCACCTCGATGTTCTTGATCAGCTTGGCGAAGAGCTTGCCGCGCTTGGCGTCGATCCCGGCCTTCTTGTGCTTGGTCGTCGCCCACTTGGAATGGCCGCTCATCGCTCGCTCCCCTCGTCGCCGGCACCGGCTCCGGCGCCGCCGCCTCCTGCATGGTCTCCTGCGCCCTCGGCCGCCGCCTGCCGCACCAGCTCCACGAAGAGAGCGTGCAGCCGGAGGTCCCCGGTCAGCTCGGGGTGGAAGCTGGTCGCCACCAGCCGGCCCTGACGGACGGCGACGATCTTACCGTCGGCCGGGCCGCCCTCGACCCGCCCGAGCACCTCGACGCCGGGGCCCACCTCCTCGACCCAGGGGGCGCGGATGAAGACCGCGTGCACCGGCGGTCCCGGGACCCCGCTGAGCCGGACCTCGCCCTCGAAGGAGTCGACCTGCCGGCCGAAGGCGTTGCGTCGGACGGTGACGTCCAGCCCGCCGATCGTGGGCTGCCCGGCGGGGGCGTCCAGCACCTGGTCGGCGAGCATGATCATGCCCGCGCAGGTGCCGTAGGCCGGCAGCCCGGCGCGGACGGCGGCGCGCAGCGGCTCGAGCATCCCGAACCGCTGCGCCAGGTTGGCCATCGTCGTGGACTCCCCGCCCGGCACGACCAGCCCGGCGACGCCGGCGAGCTCCTCCGGCCGGCGCACCGGCACCGCCTCGGCGCCGGCGGTGCGCAGGGCGGTGAGGTGCTCGCGGACGTCCCCCTGCAGCGCGAGCACCCCGACGACGGGGGTGGTCACCACCCGCGGGTGGCGAAGCGCTCGCTGTCCGGGAGGGTGGCGACGTTGATGCCGACCATCGGCTCGCCGAGGCCCCGGGAGACCTTGGCGATGACGTCGGGGTCGTCGTGGAAGGTGGTCGCCTGCACGATCGCGGCCGCCCGCTGGGCCGGGTCACCGGACTTGAAGATGCCGGAGCCGACGAAGACGCCCTGGGCGCCCAGCTGCATCATCATCGCCGCGTCCGCCGGGGTGGCGATGCCACCGGCGGTGAACAGGACGACGGGCAGCGCACCGAGCCGGGCGACCTCCACGACCAGGTCGTGCGGCGCGCGCAGCTCCTTGGCCGCGACGAACAGCTCGGTCTCGTCCAGCGTGGCCAGGGCCTTGATGGCACCCCGGATCGAGCGCATGTGCCGGGTGGCCTCCACGACGTTGCCGGTGCCGGCCTCGCCCTTCGAGCGGATCATCGCCGCGCCCTCGGAGATCCGGCGCAGCGCCTCACCGAGGTCGGTCGCCCCGCAGACGAACGGGACGGTGAACTCGCGCTTGGCGATGTGGTGGGCCTCGTCGGCCGGGGTGAGCACCTCGGACTCGTCGATGTAGTCCACGCCCAGGGCCTGCAGGACCTGCGCCTCGACGAAGTGACCGATCCGGGCCTTGGCCATCACCGGGATGGAGACCGCGCCGATGATGCCCTCGATCATGTCCGGGTCGCTCATCCGGGCGATGCCGCCCTGGGCCCGGATGTCGGCGGGGACCCGCTCCAGCGCCATGACCGCGACGGCGCCGGCGTCCTCGGCGATCTTCGCCTGGTCCGGCGTCACGACGTCCATGATCACGCCGCCCTTGAGCTGCTCGGCCATGCCGCGCTTCACGCGGTCGGTGCCGGTGCCGGTCGGGGTCGTGCTGTCCTGCTGGGCCACGATGCTGCCTTCGGTCGACGGAGGGAACGGCCCAGCCTACGACCGTTCAGCCGGTGGGCCGCTGGCCGCCCGTGCCGGTGGGCGGGCCGACGAGCACCGCGTCCAGACCGTCGTCGATGTCGAAGTACCGGGGCAGCGGACGACGGGCGTGCAGTCGCAGCACCCGGGCCAGCCGCCCGCGGCGGAGCGCGAGGGTGTCCCGGACGGCGTCGTTGTAGAACCGCCGGGCCAGCGCCACCCGCATCCCGGCGTTCCCGAGCTCAGGGGTGAGCACCGGCTCGGGCACCCGGCGCAGCAACCGGCCGAGCAGGTTCTCGGCGGCCTCCCGGTCGCCGGCGGCGGGAGCCCGCGCCCCGGCGGCGGCGTCGGCGAGAGCGGCGGCGAGGTCCGGGGCCAGGGCGTCGGCGCGTTCCCGGGCCAGGGCCGCCGCCAGCTCGGCGCGGCGCAGCAGGGCGGTGTCGAGCACCTCGCGCGCCCGGCGCACCCGGCCGCCCAGCCGGCGCAGCCGGGTGAGGGTGAAGGCCGCCGACAGCAACAGGACGAGCAGCAGGACGGCGGCGGCCAGCAGCAGCCAGGTCCCGGTGGTCACGGCAAGCCAGGCTAGCGGCGCACCCGGCGGCGGAAGGGCCCCGCCGCGCCCGCCTCGGCCTCCCCCGCACCCGGCGGGGCACCGAGCAGGGCGTCGTCGTCGTCAGTGGACCCGGTCACGCCGACACCGCCGGGCGGGGCGACCGTCTCGTAGACGGCCAGGATCCGCCCGGCCACGGCCGACCAGTCGTAGCCGGCGACGACCGCCCGTCCGGCGGCGGCCAGCGCGGCGCGGCGGTCGGGATCGGCCAGCAGTCCGGACAGCGCGGCGGCCAGCTCGCCGGCGTCGCCGCGGCGCACCAGCACCCCGGCGGCGCCCTCCTCCAGCACCCGGGCGAAGGCGTCCAGGTCGCTGGCGACGACCGGGGCACCGGCGGCCATCGCCTCGAGCAGGATCACCCCGAAGGACTCCCCCAGCAGGTTCGGTGCGCAGTAGACGTCGATCGAGCGCAGGAACGCCGCCTTGTCCGCCTCGGCGAGCTCGCCGAGCAGCGTGACGGACCCGGCGAGGTCCTCCCCCACCAGCTCGGCGAACTCCTCCGCGTCCCCGCGGCCGGCCACCAGCAGCCGCGCGTCGGGGTGCTCCCGGACCACGGCACGCATCGCCTCCAGCAGCACCGGCAGCCCCTTGCGCGGCTCGGCGTAGCGGCCCAGGAACCCGATCGTGGGCGCACCCTGGCCGCGGGCGTACCCGGGCAGCGAGGGCCCCTCGGCGAAGGCACCGACGTGCACGCCGTTGGGGATCACCACCGCGTCACCGCCCAGGTGCTCGACCTGCAGCCGGCGGGCGAAGTCGGAGACGGCGATCCGGCCGCTGATCTTCTCCAGCCAGGGCCGGGCCCAGGGCCCCAGCGCGGCGAGGATCTTGGACCGGGTGGTGGCGGCGTGGAAGGTCGCCACGATCGGCCCGCGGGCGATGATGCAGACCAGGAACGACAGCGACACCGACGCCGGCTCGTGCACGTGCACCACGTCGAAACGGCCCTCGCGCAGCCAGCGGCGGGCCCGGGCGGCCGAGACCAGGCCGAACTGGAAGCTGGCCATCGAGCCGTTGTAGGGCACCGGGACGGCCCGCCCGGACCAGGTGACGTGCTCGGCGGGCAGGTTCTCCTCGTGCTCGGCCGGGGTGAGCACCTCGACGTGGTGGCCCAGGGCGCGCAGCGTCTCGGCGAGGTCGCGCACGTGGTACTGCACGCCGCCGGGCACGTCCCACTGGTAGGGGCAGACCAGCCCGATCCGCATCAGCGGGCCCCTCCCGGTGACCCGGCGACCGCACCGACGGGGACCGGGC
>Ga0210040_10009685_pt1 | contig 11178 bp, 12 predicted proteins | sample CryGeyCG12114_NA_FD_185462 | JGI IMG/M metagenome (GOLD analysis project Ga0210040, IMG submission 185462) | Groundwater microbial communities from aquifer - Crystal Geyser CG19_WC_8/21/14_NA (SPAdes) (version 2) | ecosystem: Environmental > Aquatic > Deep subsurface > Groundwater | place: USA... | reverse complement strand
TCAAAAGTATCTAGGTATGCAGGTGAGCTGAGCCTGCTCAAGCCGGTAAGTTCCGCCAAGTTTCCTGGCATCAGCCTGTAGCCGACCCCTGGCCCGAACACGGACCAGAATCCTGCAGGCACGTCCGCATGGTTCGAAGAGATGATGGTCACACAAATCTTGTGTTCTTGCAAGTTCTAGTGCGATCGTCCTTTCCTTAGCAAATGTTGTGGTTCGAGAAATGTGACGGCAGTAAGCTATCCTCCCCACGACCATGGTTGACTAAGATGCGCCACCAGAAACACAAAGCCTGATTGCGGGGCAAATCAATGAGCCCATGTCTCATGCAGGTTCGGAAGCTGTCAGCCTCTCTCGGGTGCTAAACGTTCTCAGTTACGTACGAGGATAGCCCCAGGTGTCCGTAGGTCAGCCATCTTTCCTGGCAGCAGATCTTCTCAACTGTTGTGTCCAATGACTGGGGTTCCGACCGTGTTCACCTAGACGCCATTGCCAAACGGTCTGCAGGACGATATCCGGATTTACCGACCGCTATCTCACTATCACAATTTGCGCAACCTTCGTCGTATAGCTTTTCGGCTGATTTGGCAGTTAGGGGACTCCAGCCATTCAGTTCTGACCAAGAAATTATACGCGACACCTGCTTGTGGGCGGCCATTGTACGGAGGAGCCAATGAGAAGCTCGACCGTTGTATGGACGTCTCCTTTTCTCCACGAGATACACACATCCCTCAATTAGCGATACTCCTGAGCTGGGAAAGTGGCATGTGACCATCGTGTGAACTGTCGAGCCTGGTCGGCGAAGTGCTTGGACCGTTGCCAACTAACAACGTCACCGGTGGTAGAAAGGGACATGGTGGTGGAGGAATGCTCGTCTGAACCCCAGCTCCAGCCCATGCAGCCTACCTTTCCGCTCAGATCGCTCGACGGCTAATAGACGATGTCTTCCAGAACACTCACTCTGAACGTACTCGAGCGAAAGTCGCGATGCTAGGGCTTCGAAAAATGTCACTGCTCCGACTTTGACCTTACTAAGCTCACGCTCACCCTTCATAACGGAGCGGGACTCGGCACTGTCGAGCTTTGAGTATGTTTGAAGGAAGCCTTCACGGCGGATCGTTCAGAATGGTCGTGTTTAATGGGCTTTCGGAATTGGTAAATGCGCAGTCATGGAGTGGATGATTTATGCCCGCTGCTGAGGCAACAGAATGGTCCGACGTCCCGGAGCTTCGATGCTTGCGCGAGGCCACTGTATCTACGATCCTTGTACCAAGGATACGTGCTCGACACTTGCAAACATGTTGTGGTTGGTGACATGGTGAAAGAGGTAGATTTCAAATGCTGTTGTGATCTCGGATGCGGCGGGAAACGATCAGTCCTGGTCCGACGAGAAGTGGCTCGCACCGACAGTACCTGGAGCGCTACGCGAAGCAAAGCATATTCAACAAGTACACCACTGTGTTCGAGATAGTGATACTGAGCGAAACAGTGCCACTCCTCTTGAGCATACTTTTCATAGCTTACTGCACAGGTTGCAAAGCTAAACACTGCAAATGTCAATCAGTGTCTGTTCACATCCCTTCCATGGTGGCCCTGTTACTATAGCTCAATTGGACGACAGATTTCGGGGATCCGACGACCCCCGGCGCGGAGTCGCTGCTCTTGTTCCGCATATCTCTCGTCTAGATTCGGATCTGCACATGGATGAACTACAGCATGCTGTGTTACAGAACCAGCATGTACGGTCACTATCGCTTTACATGCAGATGGTGGTCACGAATGACGGAGGAAAGTTCGTACGTGGTCGACGCGTCAATCGTGCACTTACAACTAGCTCAGAACCTTCTTCTGCCAAGCTACCTCGACCCTTCCCTGTTGACAGACCTTCAAGTCCTGATCACGTCTCTTCGTGTTGACCACATCGTCGCCACTCAGCACCCCCAATTGATCCTGTCGCAAGAAAAGTCAAGCTTGCCGCCAGCACGGAGGTACTGTACCATAAGCTCGATCCAGTGATAAGGGCAGATCACGCGATACTAAGACGCGAGACGCCACGTCGACTTTTCTTTTGGTTACCTAGCGAGTTGGACTACCATTTAAGTCTTACGTCTGACATAGTGGCCACTATTGCTGTGACAGGAAAAGATGTTCTATTTCAACTGACTATTTGCTTCGACTCCCTGGGCAGAGCCGCATTCGTACGGCGCACCCTGCCAACTGTCCATGCTTGAATTCTCGAGACTGCAACACAGCTCCAACAAATCAGCCCCTCAATCTATGTCCCTAGACTCTGGGAGGTCACCTCCAGAATGTCTTGCATGTATCAGAGCAATATGATGACCAGTCTAATGACCTACCCACGGTCGCCACCAGAAGCCGTTCCCAATTGCACACACGAATCACAATGTCCCTTCCCATCTTGATCTTCGCGTTCACCATGACAACAGCTCATCATGGCAACCCTCGAACTGGTAGCCCTTGCGAGCACAGTACTGATCTACAAGCTCTACCAGCTCGTATAAACATCTGTCTCCCCCCCTTCTCACGCTTTCCAGGTCCGAAGTACCGCGTATCATCTCACCTACTAGTACCAGGGTCATTCCACGCAGTCCGGGACAGTCACCATAATCGTCAAAGACCTACATCACGTGTACGCGTCTCATCCACCGAGCCCTCTTCCATCTCAGCAGCCGCCTCCACGACACTTACGATCGGACAACCCCCACAAAACCCAAAGGACAGAACGATACTCTCCCTATCAGGCGGACTGCAACAAAAGCCCATCAGCCCGCCAACGGCACAAACCACGCTCGCCAACGAGTTCACTTCAGCCGCACATTCTCAGCATAACGCCTGGATGCACGGCCCCCTTCTCCGTAGTGAGCCTCTATCGATCTCACCGTCTCGAAACTGGACGCAAAAGCTCGAGCACGCGGACCAATCGCCATCGCAGCCTGAATGGATCGGCGTACGTCCGAGATGGCATAACCGGCGACCTGATCGGCGGCGGGCAAACCGTTCGATTGCCTCGCAGACGGGCATCTGGGGACATGCCTGGACTGCGAGGCGTCGGGATATCGTCCTCTTCATTTCTACTTCTATTGGAGCCCTTTGTCCTTCTCATGTGCAAATCTCTCGGATCCTGCTTGCCCAGATTTTACCCAGCTGATTCGTCCTTGCCTCGTTGGCCTCACTCAGGAGAGGTCTACAGACGCCGATCTGAATCGGCACACGATTGACAGCAAGGTCTTCAAGTGTGACAGGAATGAGATCAGCTCAGGTAAGGGTACTGTATCTCATCTGCGTAAGCGCAGCCTGTATTCTATGTACTCATTGTATCATTCACTCATCACGGCATGACAGTTCTCCAAGCTCATTCGTACTCTCGGTCACGCCGGTAGTCCCTCGCGCTCCTCGCTATCGTGTCCGTGGTATCTCGCGCCGAGCTATATCCACGACTCGAATAGTCATCACTACCATAGTTAGGCATATCTCTGTCTCTGTCGTCTCTATCACGATGTGTCTCTTCTCGCGGACTGCTACCTAGCCACCCACCCAAGCTGTCAGTCACCCAATTACCCGAGGTATTTTTTCTCCCTTGACCTGAGCTTTGACGCATAGTAGGAGGCGTAGAGTGCTGACTAGGATACCCGCTTCCGTCACCACCACTGCTAGATTGTAAATCGTCGTAGCCAATATTGTCGAAGCTCATCTGGGAGCGTGATTTTGTGAACTCCCCACCGGAACTGCTTGGTGGTCGGCGGGAGCCTGATGCTTTCGAGTCGCCGTATGCTAGGTCTAGGGACTGCTGCTCCTTGTCCAAGGCTCTGAGCATGGAGGTCAGTCTGTCACGTTGGGTGGAGATGAAGGAGGCTTTCTGGTCGGCTGACATAGAGCCAAGGTTTGAGAGGAAGTTGTCAGGCATGGACGCTGCTTGTGCTGAGGCAGGGACACCACGCGAGTTACCAGAGGAGGCTGCGCCCGCAGACAGGGCCGCGCCAGCTGCGGAAGAGAGCATGTTCATCAGTCCGGCCGGGCCGCTGCCTGTGACGGTGGGCGGGCCAGAGGTGCGTGCTGCTGGCATGGCAAAGCGCGAGAGGAGATCTGTGGCGTAGCTGACATAGCCTTGGTCGCCTGGCGAGAGGGCAGACGCGGAGCGCGCGCCCTGTCCTTGTGGAGATGATTGTCTTAGGATCCTGTCTCGGATCCATTCTACTAGAATATTCATGTATCCCAGGCCCATCTGTTCAAGCCGTCTGTGTGTCTGGCCGATAAAATCGTCGATTTGAGTCTCATGGTGGACGATGAACGGCTCGAAGTAGGTCAAGTAGAGGTGTTTGGCGCCTTGTGTCTGTGGGAGGACGAGGTAGAGGAGGAAGAAGAGGCGCAACCAAGAGTAAAAGGGCATCCAGCCTACGATGAACAGAGTCCAGGACTCAGCCAGGAGGGCAAGAGTGAGCATGACGAAGTAGATGAGCCATGGTGCCGTTTGGGCCGGGTCACCGAGGCGGAGTGACTTGTAGGACAGGTAACAGGGCAGGAGGATTGTCGTGGCAGAGCTGTGGGTAGTGTTAATGGCACTTCGGAGTACCTTTTGTTCCTTACTACTCACGCTATAATATCTGCGATAAAGCCAAACATCCTGTCGGTGAGGATGTGAAGGCTGGGCGGTGGGCTCAGGGTCTCTCAGATCATGAATAGCCTGGTTGAGTACAGAACTAGAGGGCTAGCCCGGTGCCGAGAGAAGGACGCCGGTAATGATATTGAACAGGAAGAAAAATATGGAGGACAGATCGTGTTAACAAGTTCTACGCTGTCAGGTACGAAGCACGAGAGCAGATCGAGCAGATGCGAGTTGTGACATCAAGTGCCCTCCGCAAATGGGCTTATCGATAACTTGAGAGCTTAAAATGTGGAGAGGCGGCAACCTGCTATGGCCCATCTCTTCCCAGGCACGCCTCGCGAGATCAACGTGGCCGGTTTCTCTAATAGATACCCCTTGCCACTCTATTCTGTATATAGCGACCTATCGAGATAGGTTTAGCCCTTCTAATTAAGTAGGTATATACGTAGGCTAATCCTTATTAGATAGACCTACGTAATACGCTATAGTTCTTAGTAATAACGCGATATCTTAATAAGATAGGTTTAATTTTAAGCTAATAAGAAAAGACGTCGCTAAGGTATTAAATAAGATATTAAATAAGATATTAAAGGTCTTAGAAGGTAGAGAATATAGCTAACTATAAGAGGTTATTATCCTATATGCTCCTGAAACCGGGGTTTTGTGATATACGCTTTTAGGCTTAGCATCATTTCGTTTTACCAGTAGACTTTCCACGCATACAATCAACCACGCACCACTAAATCGTCTTGTCGCATGATTTGCGGTATATACAACTCGACGAGCTGAATCCAGCCAGCTAGTCGCCATCAAAATCCGACGACTCGTTATCTCTGTGCACGCATTTGAAGTTGAGCTGACAAACGGCGAGGTACCGGGCAGCAAGGCATCAACTAAAACTTGGCGTATGCGCGCAGCACGATTGGCCCTCGTACCTCCGCACGCGCTAACCTAAACTTAAGGTGATATATTAGGAGTATATAGGATAGTAGTTAGCTAGCTAGCTATTATAATAAATTAAAAGATAACGTATAGTAGTTTAGTATCTAGTAAAGAGCTATTATTCTTTACTAAGTATAAGTTTATACCTTCTTCTTTAATACCTATTATTAAGTCTATTAAGATAATAATACTTAATCGCTAGCGAGTAGTCTCTTAAGTATTAAGTAAGGCTTAGCTAAGATTATTAATACTATAATAAGCTAAATCGCGACTAGATAAGAGCGAAGAGGTAATTTTATTAAAGTTATTATACTAGTAGCGAGAGGATTTTAGTAAGACTAATAATATAACTAAGTAGTAGAATAATATATATTACTAGTTTACCCTTACTATAAACCGTAAGTATCGTAATAAGAAGAGTTTAATAATAAGCTCTCTTTATATACGCTATTTATAGCGTATAAAGGAGTCGTTAAGTAAAGAACTTCTTATTAAGTCGTAGCTTTAGGCTATATATACTTAGTATAAGTTTTATTCTAAATATAAGAATAAGGTCGTAGTTAATAAGGCTAATATTACTATCTAAATAGCTATTTAATAAAGAACGTATAAGAATCGTAATAAAATAATAAAGATAATAAGCGATAAGCTCTTATTCTCTTATTAATCGAGTACCTTATTACTAGAGTCTTTTATAATATATATTAATAGTAATTATAATTCGTAGTTAGAGGATATAAGAAATAAGTTTATATAACGATAATCTCGTACTCGCTTTTAAGCGACTACTAAGAAGAGGAAAGATTAAGCTAAGTTATAAAAGGCGTTATTATCTTTAATAATCTTACTATTTTTATCTTCTACGGTTAATACTTATATCTCTAAAGCTAAGAGATATATTATAATACTTAAGAGTAAGGTAGAGGTCTTAATAATAATACTAGCGAGTTAAATAAGGTAAAGGACGTTAATAGAGAAGTTAAGAAAGGATAATATATAGTAAAGAGAGAAGTAAAGTTAGTTAGTTAGCTAGCTAGCTAGCTAGGCCTAAGGCTTTTTTATAAAAGGGCTATAAGAGTTAGCTATTTAAAATTATTCTCTACTAAAACTACTTTTTAGCCTTAAAAACGACTAATTAATAAGTTGCGATTTATAACTTTTTACTTTAAAGTAATATCTTAACGATAAAGACTCTTAAATATAATTATAGTTTTTTATTATTATTATTATTATTATTCTAATAATACTCTACTATAGTAATTTTATAACTATAAGTATTCTTTTACTAATATTAGCTATATACTAAAATACCTTAATATCTAATTCTCTCCCTCTCTTATATATATTAGGTAATTAGCTAGTAGTATAGAAACTATCTAAATTAAACTAACGGGTTATAGATCTATCTTAAGATTATACTTTAAGTTATTAGTTATAAACCGCTAATAGACCTAACTAAAGGCCTTCTCTATCGTAAAATAACTAATTTAAAGGCTATCGTTAAAGGCTTACTACTTAAGAGTAATATTATACTTAGAATAGAGCGATAGAATACCTTAATTATAAGAGTAAGTAGCGTCGCTAAATAGTAGTCGGATATTATTCTTCTTCGTACCTTTAAATACCTTAGCTAGTTATTTAATAATACTTAACTCCTTTAATATCGTTAAGTTATTCGCTCTACTCTTATACGAGCTAGCTAGCGTAAGAATTAGCCTATTAGGTATTATAATAGCTTACTATTCTATATTATATAAATACTTATAGCTACTATAATAAGCTCGCTATCTATTAAGTAGTTAATAAAACGAGCGAAAGATACTATTAATAAAGCTAAATATAAGGCTTTACTTACTAAAATAACTTAGGTCTTTAATATATTAGTCTAATCTCTCTTTTATTAAGCTAGAGTATTAATATAGTAAATTACTATACCTTATAATAAGGTAAGTTAAGATATTAGTAAAAATTATACTAATTTAAGTAGTTAATATATAAAATACCTCTTAGTTATAATATAAATATAAGAACGTAGCTAGCTTATATAATACTATAACTAATACCTCTTAGCCTATATAGCTATATTAGTAGCGATATTAAAGATTATTAAGGTTGAATAGATTAACTAGAGTATTAATCTTACTAGGTATAAACTTTATCTACTATAAGTATCGCTCGTTACTTTAATTACTTAATCGCTACTCTCTATAAGAGTATTCTATTAGTAGTTAGTATAAACGGCTACTACTCTTATTCTCGTCGGTAAGTAGTAACTAAGTAGCGATCTTCCTTTACTAATTATTTATTTAAGTATAGCTATCTTATAATTAAATAGTAAGCTAGTAAGCGAAACCGAGATATAACGTATATAGCTAAGGATACTATAAGGCCCTCTCGGCGGAGTCTATATAGCTAGTAAGCGGAGCTAGTAGGGAAGAATTTGCAGTTACGTGCAATAGGGGATAAGTACCCTCTTGCACGCGTTGTAAGACTTTCCTTCCTCTTAGCTAGCGATAATTCATATCTATACTATTTGCAGTTATTACGCTTTCCTACTAAATCTTATAGATACTACTAAATACGCTTTACTTATTTAGATTATAGATTATAATCTAATCTAGAGGTCGCTATATATAGAATAGAGTGGTAAGGGGTATCTAATTACTACTTACTGTAATCTTAATCCGCCTAGGTTAGCCGATTAGTCGCTACTACCCTACTATAGCTGCGGTTTGCTCTTACTAACCCTTACGCGTAAGTGCCTTATAGCTATTACGATAAGTATTAAACTATTCGCCTTAATAAGCTGAATATAATGATATATATCTCGCTATTATTAGTTAAGTAGATAGGTAGTTGTTGGTGTTAATGATAATGCGTTTAATAATTAGTTAGTGTGAAGCTATATAGGTGGGCGAATTAAGATTACAGTGAGGAGTACTTGCATTTGCTCACCACTAACTATAATTACTTGTCGACGACAATACCTCAACAACCACGCAGTATTATATATAATAAACCTTATAATTATTATTGTGCTATTGCTACGAGCAGCTTAGTACTGATTGCGATTAGAACGATAAAGTATAGCCCGTAACGATAGCCAAGAACAACTAACTGCAACCGGACACGTTGATCTCGCACCCCGTGCCAGGACATCCAATATCTTCTCAATTCTGCAGATGTCCCACCATCTAACAATACTACCCATGTGCGCAAGGTTCATGTATGGTGCCTCTGAAACTTTGGTCACAAAGCGAAGACACAATCATGTCTCTTCCCCACTTCGTGGGAGTTCGACACTTAACAGCCAGTGGTGAGCTTCGCCGGCATCTTCTCACGCTCGGGCAGACGACATGGGTAGCGCAACGACTCCAGACACAACAAAGATTGTAGGACCGGGACAATCGTTCTAAACAATGCATATTGTGATGTGAAGTTGGCCCAGCGTTTCGAACAAGGCGAGATTGTCTTCAAACATAGCCTGGTTCTTCCTGCTTTGCGAGACATTCACCATTCCATGTCACGATCTCAAAGAACAAGGAAGAGGCTACGAAACAATAATTGCAGCAGTTCTATAAGTATGTAGGTGATGAAGATGGTGATATTGTCTGTCAGCAATCTGCTGTGTTCCGAATTGTTGAGCGTGGTTGAGCCCTCAATTTCACTGGCGGCTGTTCCTTCCACCAGCTTCGACCATTGAAACAGGCCAGTGGCCGGTCCCTGATCACATCAAACCTTCTTGGTAAGTCAGATAGGTAGCATACTTGCCACGACCAGACCTGCATACGGCAAGACCTCGCAACAAGCAGTACGGCCAACTTGCCTTCTACTATGGCTGGACATCAAGACGGCAATGAGACCGGCACAAGCGCCTTATCAGACGATCACCTGATCGCCTCGGTCATCAACGACATTGTAGACTATGATGTCAAGAGTTTCGCGACGACGTCTTCCCAAAAGTTCGATGCCAGTGAATACCACCCATACGACCGACAGATCGGAGGAGCTGAGAGCGACACTTATCAGACGTCAAGCACACCTGCGTACGAGGGATATCGTGACAGTTCAACCAATCATGCTAGAGATTCGGCTTAGAGCTCGGCTGGATATCGACCCAACGCGGTCGATGAGCCACGGAGGAGAAGAGCGACATCATGGTCAGGGTCATTGGTCCGTTGTTGGGAGGCCGTCAATGATGAAGGTCATGACATTAGGAGGTAGAATAAAACGAGCATGATAATGAGGTCGGAACTGATATAGTACGGTCGTCTGTGCTATCCACTCTGTATCATCCACGTGTCCGGTTGGAAATTAAGCTTGCATAAAAGGGATGAATAATAAGTGGAGCCTCCCAACCAGGGTCCTTGTTGAACCCCCAGACATCGACTCAACCTCGACACATCATCTTGTGACCATCCATCAAGCACAACGTCTGACTCATCTTTCGTCTGTTGCGCATCTGTCGATATCATAACCGCTATTCTCGAGAAACTCGAGGGCTTCACCCTTAGTGCGAATCTCCTGAGAGAGGCGACTAGACACACCTTTTGACAACTTGAACGCCGGAATTCTAAAGATGGATCCACATACTAGCATCGGCCAACTACCAACGGCATTAATCGACCTACTTTGCAACCCGATTATTGCCGACAAACTACTGCAGTATTCTGGACTCTCCTCTATACTCCAGTTGTCGCGCACTGCTCGCGTGTATCACGACTGGGTTCTCCACACGCCAAAGGTGTTCCGCTACCTGGACCTAACTAGAGCCAAAGGCGCCTACACGCCAGTCATTGCACCAATCGACAATGGAGGCCACTCATGGCGTGCGCAGCGTATGGACGAGAACCTTACCGAGGATGAATTCTACGCGGGTCCCCTTCGAAGCGTGCTCAATCGACTGGATCGGTTGCATATTCTCCAGGATGTGCAAGTGCTTGTTCTTGACCGACTCGCGTCAGTCACGCACGAGTTGGTGCACGAGATAACCACAGACGACAAATACAACGTGCGACTGTTGAGCATACGGCAATGCCCAAATGTCAACGAGTCTAGACTTAGACAACTTCTCACTTACCTGTGCAGGCCTTCACGACCTGAAGGGACTCCCCGATTGCAAGGATTGTACTTCTTCACAGATCCTGTTTGTGACCGCAACATCGACGCCAAGACCATTATCTCGGATGGTATCACAACTGTCGACGGTGCTGCACTAGGGCTTCTGCCTTCGGACAAGGCACAAAACTATGATTCCCAGCATTGGTACGCCCCTTCTGGTAGAGTGACGACCATTGGTGCGGATGCCCGTTCTGCCTGGGAAGAAACATTGCAGAGGTGTAGCGGCATAATCGCCTTCGATGCTGTGCTATGCAAAGCAATGCACGAGCGTATGGCGGCTTGTCTCCACGAGGCGTCACGGGACTTTTTGGCAACATCGAAACCCGGCGTGCCCACGATCGCCGCCATTGCACTCGGACCCGAAGGCTGTTCTGGATGTGGCAAAGCTCCAAAAGCAACGCCAGTATGGGGTGAGGACCCCATCAACGAGTTTCCATTGCTTTCACCTCCGCCGCATTCTGGCAAGCTGGTGGACGCCGTACGCCCACCTGACG
>Ga0210040_10009684_pt1 | contig 11179 bp, 6 predicted proteins | sample CryGeyCG12114_NA_FD_185462 | JGI IMG/M metagenome (GOLD analysis project Ga0210040, IMG submission 185462) | Groundwater microbial communities from aquifer - Crystal Geyser CG19_WC_8/21/14_NA (SPAdes) (version 2) | ecosystem: Environmental > Aquatic > Deep subsurface > Groundwater | place: USA... | reverse complement strand
TATATCTACACAGTGAGACAGGCTGATAAATGAAAGGGAAAGGATGATGAAAATGGCGGAGAAAGAAAACAATGAATGAAAGGAGATGGTTAGTTTTATACAGATATGCGTTTGGTAGACAAATCTTTTGAAATAATTTCTTGCTCACATGTAATCCGAGTAGTTTGGATCCCAAACTATATAATAAATAGGGCCAACAAGATTCACAACACCACACGGTGCATCCATTAGTTTTCAATGTGATCCATGTACACCATTATTGTGATGATCATGATCACAGTTTTACTGACGTTTAGTTAGTTAGTTAGTACCAGGAACATGCATACACAAGGTTAAGAAAAAGATGACAGAAGGTGAGGAGTACAAAAAGGGAAGATGCTGCTGCTCAAGACTCTTTTATACGTTCTATGCATATACTTAGTTGGTTAAGAGATAACCAAACTGGCTGGCAATGCATCATATATAGGGAATAATAATAAAAAGAAGGGAGAATTTTATAAAGCTCTGCAGGAGGGATTTTTCCAACTTTTTTTATCCATCCACCAGCGTGTGTGCATGTTTGTGTATGCATTTGTGTGGCGCTACCTAAAATCCAGGAGTCCAGTCTCTAAACTCACGACGACTTGGAATTGTGTACAACTATACTTTTCATTCCCCGACTCCAACAGTTTTGGATGACGTTTGCTAAAATTCTTAATTTATCAACAAAAATAAAATCCTCCGTTTCAAACACTAACTTACTATATGGTTTCACGTACGCAAGTATTCAATGGAAGTCATATTTTATTTGGAGCGCTACGGTATTGTGCGTGTGGTGCCCATGTGTTATGCGTACAAAGCAGGGAGTCGTTATATTTATTTTATTGGAGCAAAAAGATGAGAATTTTCAGCCGAGTTTCTACTACCTATACTATGTTGGTAATTCACAGTTGGTGAAAACTTTTGGCCACAACTAACTACAATAAAATTGAAGCCTGTGCTTATTACAAGTATTATTATTGGATGCATATACAAATTGGAGTCACATTTACTGTGCCTACGGAGAATTATTGGAACCGGTTAGTTAGTTAGTTAGTTAGCGTTATAGCAATAATATGATGATTTTGTATTACATCCCCGTGTGTATATATTTGGTATGCAATGCATAGTAAGAGAGAGAGTTTGTATGTTTACAAAAGTGAGTGAATATTTGAAACTCAAGTGGTAGAGGCTATAATAAAGAATGACATCATTTTGTTTGTACCTTTGAATGAGGAAGCAGATGGAGAATTTCACTTTTATACTATAATGTATGTGGAGCCTGTAATAATGTGTATTTAAGTTTGTACACGCATGATAAGTACAAGTCCTATGTGTGTGCACTCAATGCACTACTTATAATGTTGTGTACCTAGGCAAATAATCATATGCAGTACTATGTATATACTTAGTTGGTATTATGTGTTCAAATAATAAGATGGAAATTGTAGATTATAGAATAGCTGACGAAAAATCGGTGGCTTTATTTGCTCGGCATTTTTTTAAGCCCATTGCCTACTGAATCTTGACAGTGCGTTGGCATTCTTAATAGTTTTTCAGGTATGTACCAGTATAAATATTTTAATGAAACTTCAAACCTCACTTTTCAGTGGACAATAGCCACTTATGTTTTAGTTAGTTAGATTGCTGATGTAATCGAGTGGAATTATTTTCCTATCATGGGATTCTGTAGCATGAAAAATTGCATGGAACAATCTTAAATGCTAATCAAGATATGTAATAACAATCCGTGTAGTTAGTTAGTTGGAAAGAGAAGTGAATCAAGTCTTTAGATGGATGGATAAGTCATACATAGGGTGTTGTCCTGTCTTTGCAATTTGTATTTTATGTGCCCAAGATTTATGGTTTAAAGATTTCATTTTTCAGTAGGTGTACAATGACAATATAATCTCATATGGGATTGGGCAACTTTGAGGTCAAATTCTTCATTATTTATTTAGTCAAGCAAAGCATTTAAGGTAAGATGAAACGCGAAGAATTATCTATGCAAAATGTATTTGCTGACAACATTTTTGGGAAGAAAGTTTTTTGTGGCTTTCAATTCTACCAAGAATGTAGATTTTTCAACAGCTTTGTGATTTTTTACACTATTCAGTTGAAATTATCGGATTTTCGTTTTGAAATTTTTCGCTGCTTAACTTACTAACTAAGCAACAGCATTTTCCAACGAATTCAAATTGTAAGCTATGATTTTTTCCATATGATTTAGTCTTCATCCAATGCTTTTGCATATAAATTCCTACATATAAAGCCCTATACAGCTAGCCATATGTTTCAAACTAGTGCAGCTGATGACTGAGTTATGCAAATACAAGATACAAACTTGTCACTCCCGAATTGCATAAAAACCTGAGCATTACAATAAACACTGGATCAAAATGCATATAGGATCTCTCACTGACATCCGTTCTACATGGCCGAACCCGTATATTGTGAATACAATGAAAGATGAGATAGACTAAAGCACACTAACTACATAGCACATATAATACAGACATAGGAACTTGATTTCATTACAATTTGCATTCAAGTCAAACAGAGCAAAGTTTTGAATATGTTCAATAGACACAAGCACACGGAGCCGCATTTGTGATCAACAAAAACAAAACGGTGAAGTATGGCAACTGGATTTGAATGACTATAGCCATTTGCATACACAGCGCGAGAAAAAGAGAAAAAAGTGCAACTCTTTTTGTTCTACTCAGGGAAATCCCTTTTGTTTGGGACCAAGCAACCATAGATATATGGGCCACCTTTCATTCCTTAATAAACAAGTACTTAATATGCATACGGAGAGAGATCATAGGTGTGCTTTATGTGTCTCCATTGTTACTTACTTCTCATTTGCATGTATCCCTCATTCCTTTTATCAATTTCAGCTGCCTTCCTTCCTTTACATGTAGCTTTTCTTTCTTTTCCCATTCATTATCATCATCATATGCTATGTACGTGCTGACTCTGAGAATTTTACTTTTCATCGTCCCATCAGTTCCATTCCCTCTATATGGCTGGACACTCCCCAAAATTCTCCATTTAAAATGCATGCACACTTTTGTCCGTTCTGTAGACACTGTAATTTACACTTTAGTTCCTCAATTACTGCCAAAAGGTTGACAGTATTAATGTTGATCACCATTGTAATCAGCAAATGCCGTGCGTAGCAAATGATTTTCGCATGATGCTCCCATACATGCGTGAGTCTACTGCTTGGGAAAACCAAATAAGAAAGTTAGTTAGTTAGTAATTATAATTGTTTTGAATACAATTCTTTAAATATGATTGAATATGGGAGGTCTACGTGTCCAAACGTCCAGCTTTCAATACTAGTGAATGCATAATAGTCGAACAAAAATTAATATCGGTGCACGCAGTTAGTCAGTTACAAATGCTATAGGGGGAAAGTAATGAGTTAAAATCCTAATGCAAACGTGTGTATTTTTTGTGGGAATCTACAATTCCTGTTTTTCAGCAATAATACACAGATACTGACGGGTTGACAAGCGTAAAATGATTGAATAAGTGAATAATAAGTATTTGTTTCCAATTGTACGAGATGTTGTTGTTGATTGCATGGGAATCTGTAAAGCAATCAACGAATTGCAGGTCTAACAACCCTAGCGCTATATGTATGATCTCCGAACTAACGCACACAGTTATATTTTTTTCCTGCCACATTTTACAATGATGAAGACAGTTAAGTTACATAACTTTTAGTTAGATAGTTTCAGTTATGTGAAATTTGGACGAATGATCTAAAGTAATTTCACACACGAAATCAACGACGCGCGCTCTAACCTTTCATTTCCATTCATAAAGGATTTCCCCCTCACCTCACTCACAAGTGTATCATTATGCTCAAATAATAATAACTAACTAATCTACAGATAATTATCTACAGTCTGACATTGATGAGCTTCTTCAAAAAATGTATACTCCCTCTACTAACTTCATAATTGTTCAAGAGCGCATTAACTTAATCAAATTGTATAGCGCTGTACAATGTGATACTATTGTGGAAACTAGCAGTTTAAAACTGGAAAAAAACGTTACATAGTAATGATGGGTGAGCGAGCAGTAGAGTTAAATGAGCTTGTATGATATAGAAAAACATCATGTATGTTAGTTATAGTGAGTGACCACACAAAAACTTTTATTTGCCGTAGACAGACAAATGGCATTAGTTAGTTCTTTTGTTATACGTTAAGCACATGATAGGGGGAAAGAAAGATGGATACTTGAGATAAACATACACCAGTCTCATATTAACCCAAGTTTAGTTTTCAGAGGAAAAGATAAATCAGCACAAAAAAATACGCATATACCTGTTTATTTGTTTTCCCTGTATAAACGAACGACGCTACACAATCTGATAAGGCTTGTAAAACGCGTCAGAAGAAAAGTGGCGTTTTTCTCAGGAAATGAGGAAGCTAACTCGTATATACGATTAAAAATGTAGGCAATAGTGAGTGCTGTTGATTTTTTAAGGAGCTTTAGGTAATACACTTAAGTGAAATATTTAAACCTTGGATTCATTATTCACTGTGAGGAGCTACAACCTCTATTCTGGTACTTGGCACTCAACGGTGCATTCAAAGTTATGGAAACGGCACTAATTAAGTACAGGGGACCGAAAAGTTCAAACTCAAAGGTATATAATGTATGTATGTTATATGCATGCCAGGAAAGGAAATTAAATTTTGATCTCAGCAGGTGAAGAGATTAACATGGAGTGGAAAGACCGAGTAATTGCATTCAACATAGAAAACACATAAAAATGTGTAAGATTCATAAAACAGTAGGACACAGGTCATAAGAGTTTACAAGGGCACTCAAATAAACAATGCAATAAATATGCTGCTTTCACATTTTTATAACGATCGGTATCCCACTGTGAAAATCCAACGACAAAACCGCAGATGGTTTTAATTTTACGGGAAAATCATTTTCCCCAAAATTTGCAATCTAACAATTTTAGCAACAGGAACAATAAATGAATCATAAAGCCATATCAATATTTACATAATAAAAATAATATGGTTGATGAATTGCATTTGTATACAGTCAGTCAATACCTATTGTGATTCAAATACTATTGAAAAAGGCTCTCTATTTCAATAAATAATCAATACTGGGAATCCTTTGTGCCCAGGGTCTGCATCCATACTACTGACTAACTAAGGGAGTCAAAACTATACAGTACAAGTACATTATGCATAATGATAATCATAATGATTTAGGGATAGAGCGATAAACATATATATTGATCTCATAATAAAGATAGGACGACAAACTGTGTACAATTCTACAGTCATTATCATAATATTTGTTTGTCCTCACATGCTATACCTTTTTTGTCACTCACTCAATATACAGGGATCATTTATTTCAATCCCTGACTTATCGGTTAAATATTTTGGCATTGCACCCTTCAATTCATTTAAATAGGCAAATGAATACTCCTTCCTTATCTGTACACACCTATTTATTATCCATTTTCAATACAAAAAGTACAATTTGAACCAAAAATTCCTACCTTCAGCATAATAGTTGCATGCAGACAAATTAAGTGAATGCTTTGTTTTAAAAACTGTCGCATAGCTGGTGCTGATCAATAATAATGCTACAAATAATTCATCCATACGAATTCGGCTAATGCATTTTGTCCAAGTAAATAAGCAGACTTGGACAAACTACTAACTTATTAACCAACTCACACTTGTGAAAATGTGCTACCATTACCATTTTACCTTCTTTAATTCCTAATGCATTCACAATACGTGCAGTCAGTGTGTACATAATGTTTTTTCACAGCGTTTTTCAGGACACAACACACATTTCCAGCTATGGAGGTTTGAGTTAGACGACACGCAGATGTGTGATGGGCAGAAAAAACTACCCCTATCATGATTCCCTATATACTTTTATTCCCGCTGCTTTAGACGACTAACTATATAGTTAGTTAGTTAGATGCATGCCATGCAGTACTATGTTGGTTGCTAGTAGTTAGTTAGTTAGTTAGCGAGTGGGCAATAATGTAAGAAAAATGAAATTCGAGACGACCCTCATCACCAAATCAATATTACCATGAATTTCATTGCTCTCTCTATCTATCATGTAAATACACTTTTCGTTTACGGGGGGAACCATGAATTATGTTTGTGATTTGAAGAAAGTGCACGCATAGTACTATAACTAACTAACTAAAACATGTGTGCATTTAACAAATGTAATGTTTAATTTCACAATGGTTTTTACAGCAAATTGTGCCCGAATTTTCCGCTACGTAACCGAAAAAGCCGCCAAAAAAGAATATCAGATGAACCCCGCGTTTCTTAACAATATGATGATAATTATTAGTATTAAAAAGATTGTGGTTACACGATGCTGTCGGTGCCACTTAAATCAAGTAAACGCCTCAAGACATGAATGCACACGTACACTTAAAATGCTCCAGTCCCTGTATTATCCGTATTGTGGGAGCGAGTGAGTGAGTGAGTGAGATTGCAAGAGGAAATGGTTATCCATATTAGGAGAGGAAATATAAATTCAAAACATCCCGACTGTAGTTGTCATCAAATTAAAGGCAATTTGTATTCCGGTCACGAGTTGATTTTTCCCTTCAAATATAATATTTAATCCTCCCTGTGATAAGGACAAGAAATGTGTTCAAGTCTCCTATATGTACAGAGAGGGAGATGAAAAGGTTCTCCGTAGGCTAATTCAAGCCCTTCAGGTAAATTATTGTCAGTCATCCATCCATCCACGTATTTCTAACTAACTATGCTCTGTGTGTATACAAAAAATCCGATGGTCGTCTTTTTCAAATGCAACGTGATCACCATCTCAATGTCAGTATCAAAAAGTTCAAAACTAACTAACAGCCCTTATTTGTTCAAGAATATAAGATTCACAAAAAACATATAGCTTATGCATCTGCATGGGACTAAACTCTGTAGCATATTATTGTATTTCAAAACTCAAGGCTTGCATACTATACTTTTGTTTCAAGCAAAAAGTAATTTAAATCACAAAAAATTGCTAACTAACTAACTAAACAAACTTATTTATTACACATATGAAATTCTCTACATTGTTTGCTCACTTTATTCCACCCGCATCCTAATTTTTGTCTACACTGGCGATTTCCTCTCTCCAGACAATTTGCATCTTTTAGAATGCCATCCACGTATAGATTGATAGTGATGACAAAGCATTCCCTTTTTCTCATACCTATGCTAATGACCATGATACATTAATTTCCCATGTTTATGCTAATAATCCCTGGCTCATCATTTCTTATACTTACCTCTATCATCTCGACTCATAACTCATATCACATAAATATTATGATGGATGATGTTTCCAACTTCATTTCTCTATTGCATTGAAAGCGCAAATTATTGCGGCAGGTTCATCATAATTAAAAATTGCAGAATTTACTACGTTTTCTTTGGCAGCAGCATGCTTTATTTTATACAGTCGGCAAATACAAAATGTTTTGAAGCTCCCATATGTCCCAACATAGTCAGAAAGCATGGAAAGATATTGTAAAATGATGCAACACGAATTTTTCTTGCATATTTATTGCCTTGTCCCTAGATACTTATAATGTGCCATTTAAATTGTACGCATTACTATGCAATTTTTCTTTTTTCACCACACCGCATCAAAATTAAAAGGCTTTTCCGTCCCACTGTTTTTAAATTCATTGTAATAGCCACTGCCAAAGCTTTAAAACCGCTCGCTGTCTGTCTATCCGTCCCTTTGTCACTATTATAGCTTTAGCAACTACTTTTAAGATCATCAAATGTTAACTCATTGGATCCAAAAGTATTAAACAACATGGAATTATTAATTTATAATCAAAATTTGGTTAAAACTGCATTTTCTATTTGTCTGGGCCACGCATATAGGGTCGATGAGTTCACTTCTTACTTATAGTTACTTGCAATCCCCACACGGTGCGCTCTTACTACAGTCATTTGCATTCACTTTGCATGCTACATACCTCTGTCTGTCTGTATTATTCGGTATAATGAATGATTGAAAAGGCTTGATTGACCATTTGCATAATAATCCTATCCTTTATAAGACGTTTTTTCTCAGTGTGTGTGCATGCATTACATTTGTGGCTATGGTAAAAGGTATACCTGCATGGTCAGCCCATGAATTGGACAAAAGAGTTGGAGTTACTTACCTAACATTTGTTTGTTGCTTTGCGGAATGCTCCATACCGTGAATGAATTCAAATCACACTAACTAAAAGTCATGTAGCATGATAAAAGCGGAATAGATTTTCAATAAAACTATTGCTTTCAGCAAATTAGCATATATCATCATAAATGCAAATGAAATTAACTGATTTTTGATGCACCTTAAATGTACAGTTTTGCATTCCGTTATTAAATTTTTTGTTGTCGTTTTCCCCTCACACACTGTACGTATGAAGCAGATTAAAATTGAAAATTTACCACGCAAGCTCTAACTTATGTTTTAATGTGAAAATTGAAGTTGAAAAATTAGATATGTTTTGCATTCTTTAATATGCATTCCTCAGCTTTCCTTTGTTTGACTTTGACTGATGCCAAATTAATTGCTCAGATAAAGAAAAAACGTTACAAAGTAGGGTCGTTAATGAGCGTTAGATTGTAATTGTTTGAATGATGAACCTGTTCACACGCTTAAGCTCATGTGAGTTTCTTAATTAATTACCAGAATGATGTAGCCGACAAAATATATTTTTCAGAAAAAGGTGGGACTTACTTGCTGTACAAGAAATTGGACCCACCCTGTTCGTGTACGCAGAGAAATAGAAACAAAATCTTATTCTAGATAAGGCTTTTTATTACAGCAACTAACTAGCTTCCATCCTTTTAGGTAAATCATTCAGATGTGAAGTTTACCTTTACCATGCGTTATTGCACTGTACACTGTTTCACCCAAAAAACATTCTTGTAAAACTTTACAAAATACGCCATGAGCCCCAATTTCGGTGGACTGTAGTCAATCAGTGTGCGTTGATGAATTTCCTGTGTACAATTCATTATTGCAATCTCGTTGTGTAGTTAACAAGGGGAACTAAATGGTTGAAAATGAGTTATTGATATGGACTTAATTTTTAGCTCGTTAGGTTGAAACTGAAGGAAAAGGAACGGATTTTCAAATGGCTTGATTGAAAACCTCAAATTACTAACTAACTAACTAGCTACGTATAAGAATGCTATGGCATAGCAAGCGGCGTAATGGACACGTTTAATGGACGGGATGTGAATGCATTTAAGGATCTGCGCTTCCCTTATAAGCACAACTATTTAACTATCACGTAATGCTGTGAAACATTAGAGTTTGCATAATGAAAATAAATATCTTATATTCTTCATTTCATTATGTATCATTATCTTATGGATCTTGAATGAACCGGAAACTTGTAGCTGTGACCAGCATATCATAATAATGCAATGCGATACAAAATACCAGTTCTCATATGTCTGAAATTTTTACAGATTCGTCACTGATAGAGCAAAACAGCTTTATTTTTTGACAGTTCTTAGTTGACTACTGCTACATAATTATCTTGATTGAAACTCGGGTATAAAAGTTTATAGAGCGAACGAATGAGACAGGAGCATTTGTTACCAGCCTAATGATGACAATCTGTATACACAGTTTAAGACTGGAAAAATATTAACGTGGTAATAAAATATTTATGCGCAGGAAAGCTTTTTCCTCTCTACTAGCCAATTAACGTTCATTCTATTGTTCTATTGTCTGTATAATAATTTCATTTCACGCTTTACACATCTCTATGTGTACTTATGTAAACGGTAGCTTATACTTTTAAAGGTGAGTATGTATTTATTTGAACAATCAATTTATAAGCTAGCTTCTCAAACTTCTATACAATGTTTTCTAAACAACTATCTATCCATATCCTTCAGCGTGGGACTTTGCACCAAACTGCGTTATGATAATTTGAATGGTAACTTGCCCATTGACCAGATTCTGCAGTGAAAAACATTAATATAAGTTTCACGTGTAAACAAATACGTCGCAAAATGTATACTTTACAGTACCAGTCGTTCTGAAATATACTCCAGGATTTCCAGCTTCAGCACATCCTAAATTATTAAATTAGTGCAATCACTGCATGGCTATCGTTCAAAAAGCTTTCACATAATAATATTTAATGGAAAATATTAGTTTTGTATGGAAATACCTTCTCCCCATGAAACAGCACCAACTTGATACCACACCTTTGTCCTATCTTCCAAAACTAATGGACCCCCAGAGTCACCTTCAAAATGTCAAGCTATAAATTAGCATTTCTCAAATGGATTCTTAATCAACTGAGGTCAATTAAAATACGAACCGGCACAGGAATCCATAACACCATCATCATATCCGGCGCACATCATCCTACGATTCACACGATGGGCATAAAATTCTGTAAAGAACAAATGGATGGATGCATTAATTTAGTAATTTTTGGGCCAGGAAATTGTTCAGGCCGACATACGTTTGCATTTCTGTGGAGAATAGACATCTACTTCAAGTTTCTGCAGAACAGTTGGGGTTCCAGTGGCTTCAGCATGTTGTAAACCCCAACCAGCTACCACTGCTTTTTTGTCTGAAAAAGTTCTCAAATATGATCCCAACTCAGGTAGACAAACTGGATTGAGCTTCTCGTCTTTGAAATCCATTGGTTTTGCCAATTTTAAAATAGCTGTGTCAAAATCATTTGTTCTATGCATGAAGTAAATTCAGTTTAGTGTTAGACATGGTTTCGTCCTAAACATCATATAGCATGAAAAATGAAGAAACTGACTCTGAAACATAGAGAGGATGGACCATAATTTCTTCTAAATTGAATCTAAGGGATCCATTGCCGGAATCCAAATTATGTAGTTCTTGTTCATCGTATTTTTGAGATTTTATCGGTCCCCTGCAAAAATTTACAAAATCATACTAGTTTTTCACCTTAGTCCAATTAGTAATGATAATGAAGGGACTCATAATGAACTGCAACTTACTCGAGGACATTATTATTTGGAGTGGTATCCAAAATGTGAGCATTAGCAATGATTTGAATATTTCGAATGTCCGCATATTTCCCTTTCATGCAATGCGCTGCAGTGAGTAT
>Ga0210040_10009683_pt1 | contig 11180 bp, 11 predicted proteins | sample CryGeyCG12114_NA_FD_185462 | JGI IMG/M metagenome (GOLD analysis project Ga0210040, IMG submission 185462) | Groundwater microbial communities from aquifer - Crystal Geyser CG19_WC_8/21/14_NA (SPAdes) (version 2) | ecosystem: Environmental > Aquatic > Deep subsurface > Groundwater | place: USA... | reverse complement strand
TGTACCGTACGTGAAGCCCGAACAAGTACGGTCTTACGAAGTAGGGTACCGCGGGTTAGCTGCCGAAAAGCGCTTGCTTTTTGATGCTAATTATTATTTCAGCACCTATAACAATTTTATATTAAATACTACTGTGGTGCAAACGCCCACCAATGCCCGTACCAATTTGCAGGGCGCTGCTTTTGATATTGCTACTACTCGTTTCCAACCGTACCAACTTTACTCCAATGCCACCGAGGAGGTATCGGCGCAGGGAGCCAGTTTAGGTTTAACGTACTCACTGCCAAAAGGCTTTCACCCAGCAGGTAAACGATATTATTTTACAAATTTAGAAATAACTGAGGAATTACACATAAGCAGTAATCAAGCTTAACAGATACATACTATAAAATCTAAAGCATTGTGATAACAGTTTAAAAATTATAACAACTTGAAGACTCTATTGTCATTTTATAATTATTGAATTCTAAAGCATTAGCGATCTACAGTCAACTCTCTGTTATACAAAATAATTTAAAGCTAAAATAGAAACCAGTACATGAACAAAGAAGTAAAAGAGCCCGATCCTGATATATTTAATGCTATTAAGCAGATTATAGAATCTGCTAGAGCAAAGTTTTACCGTGCTGTTAATACTCTTTTACTGGAAAGTTACTGGCAAATTGGCAGATTGATCGTAGAAGATGAGCAAAAGGGAGCATTCCGAGCAACTTATGGCAAAGCTGTACTTAAGGAATTATCTGCTCAGCTCACTGTTGAGTTCGGTAGGGGTTTTGATATTACGAATCTTACCAATATGCGTAAGTTTTACTTAGCATTTCCAATTCTTGACGCACTGCGTCAAGAATTAAGCTGGACGCATTACCGTCTTATTTCTCGATTAGAAACAGAAGAAAAGCGCTTGTACTATATAAATCAATCTGCTGAGAACGGCTGGAACAGCCGGGAACTGGAGCGCAATATCCATACTTTGTACTTTGAGAGGAGCCTCGAAGAAAAGCCAGTCTATAAGGAGTTAGGGCAAATAGAAAAATCTCTGATAAAAGACCCGTATATTTTTGAGTTTTTAGGTGTCGCTCCAGGAGAGAGATTAACCGAAAAAGATATTGAGACTGCTCTGATTAATCACCTGTAGCAATTCTTACTCGAACTCGGCAAAGGATTCGCTTTTGTAGCTCGTTAGCAACATATTGTTACGGACACATCAGATTTTTACATTGATCTGGTATTCTATAATTATCATCTAAAATGCTTTGTGCTGATTGACCTTAAAGCCGGCAAATTGACGCATCAGGACATCGGGCAGATGGATATGTACGTACGCATGTACGAAGATTTGAAAAAAGCACCAGATGACAATCCTACCATAGGCATTATACTTTGCGCATAAAAAGATGAAGCAGTTGTGAAATATTCCGTATTAGCCGAAAATGAAAAGTTATTTGCTTCTAAATACTTAGTTTATTTACCCAAAGAAGAAGAGTTGAAGCAACTTATTGAGCAGGACCGGCAATTATTTGAAATAAATCGCACCTCAGGCACAAAAAAGCAGGCTGGATCTGCTCAAAAGAAAAATTAATTATAAAAAATATAATTTTAAATAAACATTCCATTCAAATATAAATGTAAGAAATCACTACCGCTATCATTTCACTTTTTAATAAAATAGCCGGTTTTTAGTTTGAAGCAACTAAAGGGCTATGTATGTATAAAAAGGCAGGGAGGAGTGTTCCTGCACCGCTTTTCTGTTTAATGGCAGAAATTATTAACAATCAAATTGTAATCAACGAAGTAATATTAATCTGTAAAATTGCAAATTCTTAGGGTTAACGTTGTTACAATTTTTATTCTATAACTCTAAGCAACTTTCAAAAATTCGTCTTACATTAAGCCTGAATCCTATATTAAAGATTTTATATTTTTAAAAGTCTAAATTGATAAGTATTAACAGTAGTAATGACGCCATCCAACTTTGCTCATTTAGAAGAAGAGTATCCAATTTTATTTAATCTGGGTCAATCCGCAGAATTCTATTTGCATCAGGACCCGGTTGTTTGCCTGATTAAATTGCGACAGTTTGGAGAGCGTTTAACCGAAATGCTTTTTGAATTACATTCGCTGGCGTTCCCTTATGATAATACCTTCCACAACCGGATTAGAACTTTAGAATTTGAAAAAATATTACCCGTTAACATCAAAGACCTTTTCTTCCATATAAAAGAGAAAGGCAATTTGGCTGCTCATCAGAATAAAGGTACGATAGACGACGGCAAGCACGGGCTTCTTTCGGCTTTTAAGCTAGGCAAGTGGTTTTACCAAACTTACTCCGAATTGAACGAGGATATTTCGGAAGTAAGGTTTTCACCACCGGCTAACCTAGATGCCCGTAATGCTTTGCATTTACTGGAAAAAGATTATAAAGACCTTCAGAGCAAGTTTAGTCAACTCCTGGAAGAAAGGAGTACCCAAGGCTTACCGGAAGAAAAGAAACAGGTTATCCTGGAGCGTTCGCAGAAAGTAGCCAGCAAAATAGAAATGTCGGAAGCGGAAACGCGCGACCTGATAGACGCTCAATTGCGCAAAGCTGGCTGGGAAGCCGATACGTCCACTCATAATTACAAGCTGAAAAAGACCTTACCGCAAAAAGGGAAGAATTTAGCCATTGCCGAATGGCCGGTCGGTTCTAAATGGGCTGATTATGCTTTATTTATTGGTTTTGAGTTATACGGCATTGTAGAAGCAAAGAAATATGCCCAGGATATTTCCACCAATCTCAGCTAATCGAAAATATATGCCGAACTGGTGCAAGCCACTCATGAAGCCATTCTTCTGGGGGAATGGGATAAATACAAAGTGCCGTTTTTATTTTCTGCCAACGGCCGACCGTACCTGGAGCAAATAAAAACCAAGAGTGGCATCTGGTTTTTAGATGTTCGTGAACCAAATAACCACGCTAAGGCGCTTCAAGGATGGTATTCGCCGGAAGGATTAAAACGACTTTGGACTACTGATATTGAGGAAGCCAATATCAAACTTGCCAAGTCAAAACTTGATTTTCTGGAAAGTAAGGCTGGCTTAGGCTTGCGGAAATACCAGATAAAAGCCATCCGGGCGGTAGAAGAAAGCCTGGTAAACCACCCTGATAACAAACGCGCTTTACTGGCGATGGCAACCGGCACCGGAAAAACCCGCACGTGCTATCATTTAATAAAATCGAACCGGTTTAAACGCATCCTGCTTCTCGTGGACCGGACCATATTAGGTACCCAGGCTCTGAATGCTTTTAAGGACAACAAGGTAGTAGACCTGAATACCTTTGCCGATGTTTACCAGATAAAAACCTTAAAAGAAGCCATTCCGGAAATAGAAACGCGCTTGCAATTTGCCACCGTACAAAGCGTGGTAAAGCGTTTGTTTTACAACGATTCGGAAGAAGATTTGCCACCCGTAGACCAGTACGATTGCATAATAATTGATGAAGCGCACCGCGGTTATTTACTGGATGAGGAAATAGATGAAGAAGATTTAGCTTTTAAAAACCAGCAGGATTACATCAGTAAATATCGGATGGTGCTCGATTATTTCGATGCCTTTGCCGTGGGCTTAACGGCTACCCCGGCCCTGCATACCACCAGCATTTTTGGTTCGCCGGTTTATACCTATTCCTACACCGAAGCTGTGGTAGATGGTTTCTTAATCGACCACGACCCACCGTATATTATCCTAACAAAGTTAAACCAGGAAGGAATTGTATGGAAAAAAGGCGAAAAACCGAAGGCTTACTACCACGAAACCAATTTTATTCTTGAACTGGAGCAACTAGAAGACGAATTACAGATTGATGTAGCCGGCTTTAATAAACTGGTGGTAACCGAAAACTTTAACCGCACTGTTTTAAAGCAACTAGTAAAAGAACTGGACCCGGACGGCGACGAGAAAACCTTGATTTTTGCCGCTACCGATAACCACGCTGATGCAGTGGTTACTTATTTAAAAGAAGAGTTCTAACATATTGGCGTAGAAGTCCACGACGATGCCATTCAGAAAATAACCGGTAAATCTTATGACCCGCCGGAACAGGTAAAGCGCTTTAAAAACGAAAAGTACCCCAACATTGCCGTAACCGTAGATTTACTTACCACCGGCATTGATGTGCCGGCCATTTGCAATATTGTATTCCTGCGCCGGGTAAAATCTCGGATTTTGTACGAGCAGATGCTGAACCGCGCAACCCGCCGTTGCGACGGCAATGTATTACGCGACGACGGAGTTACTTATCACCAATATCTGAATGAATTAACTTATATTTTATTTTTACGCCTCTCAGAAGTAAAGAAATTTGAAGTAGATATTCCGGAAGAATACCAGTGGTCAAGGCTAAAAAGCCTGACCGATAACAAAGATTTATTTGATACTTACCGGGAGCTGCTAGCTACCATTAGTACCAAATCGGAGAATGCGGCCATAAAAGAAATTTATACCAATGCTGCTACTACTCTGCGTAAGCCGGTAAACCTGCGCACCTTAATTACCAGCATCGATGCCATTGATTGGTTTGATGAGCACGAACAGGATAAAATAGCTACCATTTACGAAGAACTACTGGAGCGCAATGCCGGTGAGAAGAAAAGCGGCGCTGGGCAATATTTTACGCCCCGGCCCCTGATTAACGTAATGGTAGATTTGGTTGCGCCCAAAGTGGGCGAACGCTGGAACGACCCAGCCGCCGGGACCTTTGGTTTTATGATTGCCGCCGACCAGTATCTGCGCGAGAAAACCAATAATTATTACGTTCTGGAAAATAGCCAGCGAAAATTCCAGTTAAGCGAAGCCTTTAGCGGTTGCGAACTGGTGCAGGATGCCCACCGCCTGGCCCTCATGAACGCCAAACTGCACGGCTTGGAAAGCCGCATCGAAATGGGCGATACCCTCTCGGAATTAGGCAAATGCTTCCGGAACTACGATGGCGTGCTGGCAAACCCGCCCTTTGGCACCAAACAAGGCGGCGAACGCCCTTCTCGCGACGATTTAACCTTTCTTTCGAGCAACAAGCAGCTAAATTTTTTGCAGCACATTTACCGCTCTTTGCACAAAAGAGGCGGTGCCCGCGCAGCCGTAGTGTTGCCCGATAATGTGCTGTTTGAAGACGGCGACGGCCGCAAAATACGCCGTGATTTGATGGACAAGTGCAACCTACACACCATTCTGCGTTTGCCGACCGGAATCTTTTACGCCGCCGGGGTAAAAACCAATGTATTGTTTTTTGAGCGGGGCACTACAGAAACCAGTAATACCGAAAAGGTGTGGTTTTACGACATGCGCACCAATGCCCCCAACTACGGCAAACGCACGCCTTTTACCCGTTTTGCTTTCGCTGATTTTGTAAAAGCCTACACTGGTGGTTTTGATATTAATGAAGTAAAGGAGGCTTTTGATGGAACCGTTAACCATGAAACAAGAGCATTAGTGCAAGATGAACGCTGGAACTGTCTTTGCCGAGAAGAAATAACCAAGAAGAACGATTTTTTAGATTTAGGTTTAATTGCTGATGCCGATGAACCTATTGATATTGCTCGGGAAGCAGCAGAAGAGCTGAAAGCAATACAAGCAGAGTTAAATAGTATAATGGAATTGTTGGGATGATGGAAAAAGAATTACCTGAATGTTGCATAGAAACCAAGGTACAAGAGCTTTGTAAACAGATAAGAGGCATTAATTATGGCAAAGGTGATGCAAATTCAACAGCTTATGAAGGTAGCATATTAGTATTGCGAGGAGGGAATATTCAAGATGGGAAAATAGAAATTAATAAAGGTGATGACGTTTACGTTGATGAAAGCTTAGTCAAAGAGGAGCAAAAAATTCAAAAAGGCGATGTAATAATTGTTTCGTCTACAAGAAGCAAACAACTTATCGGAAAAGCCGCGCATGCTTTAGAGGACTTAAAATTAATTGGATTTGGAGCTTTTCTAACACTTCTGAGGCCCAATCCAGAGATGGAAAAAAAATCTTTAATTATTTCTTTCAGACAGAATTTTATAGAAGTAGCATTAGGACTTTAAGTGGTGGGGTAAATATTAATAATATTAAAAGGGAACATTTAGGGCTTTTGGATTTCCCTCTCCCACCCCTTGCCGAGCAAAATCGCATTGTAGCCAAACCGGATGAAGCCTTTCAGCACTTGGATACCCTAAAAGCCAAGCTGGCGCGTATTCCGGAGCTTCTTAAAACTTTCCGTCAAGCCGTCCTAACCCAAGCTGTTACTGGGAAACTTATTAATAGCAGTAGTTATAATATAATTCCTTTGGAAGATTTTCTAAAAGATATAAAATATGGTACTTCACAAAAATCTGATTATGTAATTGAAGATGTGCCAGTTCTAAGAATACCAAATATTAAGGATGGAATAATAGATTCAACTGATTTGAAATACTCTATACTTGCCAAAAAGACTTTTAAATAATCATTAGAGCTTATATAGAATAAGGAACTAAGCGTATAGTTAAAGTCTTAGCTAAAGATGGCACTAAGATATGCATCTATAGCGGGAGATGAACAGGCTGTTCGTTCCCATACAGGATTAACGGAACAGGAGTTTAAAGTATTAGCCGCAAGCTTTGGTGAGGAATGGGTACATTATATTCAGTACTTTACCGGGGAAGGTAAAGAGCGAATAAGACAAAGTAAAGAGCGCAAGAACAGTGTATTAGCCAGTATAGAAGATAAGCTTTTGTTTATTCTTTTCTTTTTGAAGACCAATCCTTTACAACAGGTATTAGCCACTACCTTCGGCTTAAACCAGCCGCAGGCCAGCAGATGGCTGGAACTTCTTCGGGCCAGGTTGTTAGCGGTTTTAGCGAAAGAGAAGTTGTTGCCCGAAAGGAAAGCAGATCGCTTGTGGCGGGTTGTAGTTGGGGAAAGCAAAGTGATCATTGATGCCACGGAGCGTCCGATAGGCAGAAGCGTGGACGATGAAACGCAAAAAGAGCAGTATTCAGGTAAAAAAAAGCCATATGATTAAAAATGTGCTCTTAGCGGCTAAGGATAAAAGGATACTCTTCTTAAGCGATACCTACGCGGGCAGTGTACACGATAAGAAGATTGCCGATGAGGCAGACATAGCTTTTGAGCAGGCAATAACCTTGTTGCACGACACCGGCTTTCAAGGGTTTCAGCCTAAAAACGCTACTATCATCCAGCCAGTAAAGAAACCAAGAGGAAAAGAATTAATCCAAGAGCAAAAAATTGAAAATAAAGAGAAAGCAACGCAAAGGGTAATTGTGGAACACACCATTAATCAGGTGAAAGTATGGCGCATTGTCAAAGACAAAATCAGAAGCTTTCGCCAGAATCTTCGGGATGAGGTTATCTTTATTGCTTGTGGCTTAAGTAACTTTAAAATAAAGCTTAATTCTTGTCCTTAATGTCTTATTCTATATAATCTCTAATATATATTTTAAATTTGCTAAGGATAATGAGCTAATAAAGAAAAGGATAGAAAAAGTTTCAAACTATGCTTTATCTAATTTTGAGACTATAAGAAGTGATTTCTCTGGTAAAACCACTTTGAACGTAAAAGGCTTCTTTTTTGATAGTCGAATAGGTTACTATAAAGATACTAACTTTCAAATTGTTCCTTTAGAAGGTGATTTAACAAATATCCATCTGAAAATAAAAGCTTATGATAAAGAGGAAGCAGGAGCCTTTTATATAGCAAAGAGAAATCTTGTAACCAATTTCTTTTCAACTCAATTTTTAGCGATTATACAGGAAAGAGAAAAGAATGAACAAAAAGAGCTAGATAAAGAAGAACTTTTTATTGAGGATTTTGAGCAAGAAATAAATAATGATTTTAATGTTGTTGATGGCTTTTTTCTCTTAACCCGTAAAGCTAAACATTTTATTAAAGTTATATTAGAAGAAGATACTTACTCTCCTGTCTTTACACAATTTCTTAAAGCTGCGAAGTTGTTTCACGAAGCAATGAAGCTTGAACAAAAAGCAATTTATAGTAGCCTAGATGGAATAAACTATTATGAATTAGCACATACTAGTTATATGTCAGCTCTGGAAGTACTTTCATTTGACCCCAACCAAAAAGTGGAGAATTGTAGTAATTGTGGCCAGTTACAATTTTCTGTATTGAAAAGAGTAAAAGCTTTGGTAAAAAAAAGTTTATCCAAAACATGATTATATGATGAATATTGTTGCAGATGCCTATGATTTAAGGTCTAAATTCTTACATGAAGGAAATTACTTATCTTTAAATAACCATACAGGTAAATCAATTCCTCAACTTAGTCCTACAAAGGACGGCTTTTTATATCAAATGTATCTTGACTCTAGAGTAAAGAATTATACTTGGACTTGTATAGATTGGTTTTTTAAAAATAAGATAGACATTCAAAAAATATAAAATTTTTTGGATTTGATTTAAATAACTTCTATCCCCGCTGTTTTGAGTCTTCTGGAGGAAGACTTAAAACTTTAAATCAAACCGGAGGAACTCTGTTCCGGTACATACCAGCAAAGGTTACTACATGCAAGGCGGCTACCAAATCAGAGATCAAAACGGGATTTATTTTATCACCTTCGCGGTGGTAGAGTGGGTGGATGTTTTTACCCGGAAAGACTATGCCAACCTGGTGGTCGAAAGCCTGCAGTACTGCCAAAAAGAAAAAGGTTTGATAATATACGGCTGGTGCATTATGTCGAACCATGTGCACCTGATTGTTACCGCCGCCGAAGGGTTTACCTTGTCGGCTATTCTGCGCGACTTTAAAAAATTTACGGCCTCCTCTATTCTGAAAGCCATGGAGCAGAACCCCCAGGAAAGCCGGCGGAATTGGATGTTATGGCTATTTAGGGCCGCCGGGGAAAAGAACAGTAAAAACACAAAATACCAGTTCTGGCAACAGGATAATCATCCCATAGCATTAGAATCCCATCGGTTTAAAGAAGAAAAGCTATATTACCTGCACCAGAACCCCGTTGCCGCCGGATTGGTAGATGAAGCGCATCATTATATTTATTCCAGTGCCTTAGATTATGCCGGTGGTAAAGGCTTAATTTCTGTAATCTTTTTGTAGGAACCAGGAAGTCGGAGACTTCCCATCTTCATTAAAAGTTTGCCGTCTCCTGCGGAAGACTCCAAACAGCAGGCCCCGGAAGTAAATCCCCGCTATAATGGGCAATCAAAAATCAAGAAAGTAGAGTCTCTTTAGTGCGCCGAAAAGTAATATGCTGTTTCCGGTAATTACCTTTTCTGTCTGGCTTCGTTATATGAACTTTGCGTACAGCATAATTAGATAATCTAAAAAGAGAAAATATCATGACTAAAATAGCAATTACGGGTGCTACCGGGCAATTAGGCCGCCTGGTGGTAGCCAAACTTAAAGAAAAAGAATCCGCTGCTAACCTTGTGGCACTGGTTCGTTCGCCGCAGAAGGCCGCTGATCTGGGCGTGGAAGCCCGCGAAGCCGATTACAACCAGCCGGAAACGCTGGATCAAGCCTTAGCCGGCATTGATACCTTGCTGCTTATTTCCGGCAGTGAAGTAGGAAAACGGGCTACGCAGCATAAAAATGTGATAGACGCGGCTAAGAAAAACGGGGTAAAATGGATTGTTTATACCAGCCTGCTGCATGCGGATACCTCATCGCTTAGCCTAGCCGAAGAACACCTCGCCACGGAAGCAGCCTTAAAAAAATCCGGCATTCCGTACACCCTTTTGCGCAATGGTTGGTACACCGAAAATTATACCGGTTCCATTCCGGGTGCCCTCGCGGGCGGGGCTTTTATCGGGAGTGGCGGCGAAGGTAAAATTTCTTCTGCCGCCCGCGCCGATTTTGCGGAAGCAGCGGTTGTTGTTTTAACCGGCGCAGAACACGAAGGCAAAGTGTACGAACTGGCCGGAGATGAGGCCTACACGCTCCAGGATTTGGCGGCTGAAGTTTCCCGGCAGACGGGGAAAGATATTCCTTACAAGAATTTGCCGGAGGCAGATTACGCTGCAGCCCTCACCAGTTTTGGCTTGCCGGAAGGATTGGCGCAGGCGATTGCCGGCTGGGACGCGGCGGCCGCGAAAGACGATTTGTTTAGTGATAGCTACCAACTTTCTGCTTTAATCGGGCGACCCACTACACCACTTTCGGTTGTGGTGGCAGATGCCCTCCGGGGCACTGCAAAAGCTGAATAAGTTTCCGTTGGTTTCTAATCTGCTTTGTGGTAAGGGTACTGTCTGGAAGAAATAGTAACGAAAGACTCTTGTTAAACAACAGCCATAAAGTTATCTGCTAAGCAAATAGTAAATTCCAGAAAAACAAAAGGCTACTCCGGTAGCTTTTTGTTTTTCTGGCCTTACGCAATAAATAAAGAATTTTTAGCAGCGTGCTGCAAATTGCCGACATCGACTTATGGATGCTGAGTTACCACGCAGTAAGGGTAGTAATATATACACCTCATTGGCATCGGTATTTTTTTATTAAATTTCAAGAGGAAAGCATTTTGTAAATTAATCGGCCGTAAAATCATTGCTTATTAATGCTATAAGTGCCAAAACAAACTCCTCCTACGCGCAGCGATTTTATAAAATTATTACAACTTACATTTGTTTTATAAAAGCTGTTTTCCAAGAGAATAAATCTTGCTTATTATTTGCATTATATACATACAAAGGTGGTTTGCTTATAATAGATAATATATAATTTATTTATAATTATGTTTGATAGAAATAGGGTTGTTAAATAAATAGCGGACAAAATAGTTAGTATATTAAAAAAATATTATATTTTAGCCTTGCCGAAAGCTATAACAGGTGCTGGTGAAAAATATAATGGAAGCTTGTTTCGATAATAGGGTTTTACAACAGGTGTTAAAATATTCGCTGGATATGATTTGTACTATAAATCATGAAGGCAAATTTACCCACGTCAGTGATGCGTGTAAACCTATTTTGGGGTACAGTCCGGAAGAAATGGTAGGGCGTTTTTACCTGGACTTTGTTTACGTTCTGGATCGTAACCGGACCCTTAAAATTATACGGGCTTTACTTAAAGGCAACAAAACGACCAGTTTCGAAAATAGCTACATCGGCAAAACGGGCGAATTAATACAAATTACGTGGTCAGCGGTGTGGTCCGAAACCGAAAAAATGATGATTTGTGTGGGCCGGGATGCAA
>Ga0210040_10009681_pt1 | contig 11182 bp, 15 predicted proteins | sample CryGeyCG12114_NA_FD_185462 | JGI IMG/M metagenome (GOLD analysis project Ga0210040, IMG submission 185462) | Groundwater microbial communities from aquifer - Crystal Geyser CG19_WC_8/21/14_NA (SPAdes) (version 2) | ecosystem: Environmental > Aquatic > Deep subsurface > Groundwater | place: USA... | reverse complement strand
TCGCCACATGTCGACATCCATGCAACGGAGCGCATCCATGGCGTTTCCAGGGTCTCAGGCATTCAACCCCTCAGCTGCAACCATCGCTCGTCGAAACAAAGCTCGCGATTATATTGAGCTTCGAATCGAATATCTACGACTGCTCGAGTACTTACCACCGCTCATGCTAGACGCGAACGCACCGGGCAACTTCGTCTTCTCCTCGAATAACGTCCCAGGCAGTCCGCAAGCACAACTCACGCGCGTGCCATCATATGCTGGCAAGCAGCACGACCTCGGTCGCCCCTACAACCCTTTGCAGTATATCCGCAACAGGAGGAGCAGAGCTCGCGAACGGCGAGGCCTTGACCACTCCCCTCACGAGTTTGTCGACGTGGATGAGGTCCGTGACTGGGTGGATCAAGTGGAGCAACAGTCAAGGCACCCTGGGTATCGTCGAGACGATGGAGTGCTCTTGCCGAAGCTACACGACGATCACCCAGGCAGTACTGAGCCGAACAAGCCACCGAGACCGCACAAAGGCTGGGTGTTTTGTCCAGAAGAGCTGCTCGCGGATGCATATTGGCTTGAGCAGAGCGACAACAAGACCGTCATCGAGAACCGTCACGGACAAAAGATCTTCCCTCCGAAAGAGGCACCCAAGTCGGAGTTACTGCAACCTCGCGTGAGCAAAGATTACCCCGAGAAGCGACGAAGAAGTTGGGTTGAAGGTGTCGCTGGTGTTGGCGCTGATCCTGCTAGTGGTGGCGAGAGCGATAGAGGGAGCGAACGTGGTCGTAAACGAAGGCTACTGCCGGCCTTCCGATCTGATAGTCCGCGACATGGAAAGCATTCCAGACGTGGCTCGCGTCTTCGAACGAACATCGACAGTGACACATCAGGTTCTGAGTCAGATTCCGGGAAGCGTAAACCTCGTATAGTTGTGGACGATGAACACAACACGGGCCCGCTCGCGCTGCAGTTGGAGACGATGTTAAAGCAACAGGCTAATGAGACTGGAACGAAGTCACCAGCGATTTTCACGCCTGACACACCAAACAAATGGGGGAGGCATCATGCTGATGAACATGAAAGTAAGGTCTCGCGAGATTCATTAGAAGTGCCTCGCATTGGGAACGGGTTCACTAGTATGGACCTCCCTGGAACCTTCATGATGCCACCTCGAGTGCGAACAAATGTCACTTTGTCTGGCGACGACTTTGAGCCACGATCATCTTTCGATGATCTTGATACTACCGCACCAAGTACCCCGTTGCATCCAAAACGGTTCCCACACATGGGGAGCAACCTGTCGCCCCCGCCAAGTCGCGATAGCTCGGTCACTCGAAAAACAAGGCGAAGCAAGCTGAACCCTTTCCATTCACACGAAAGCAGTGAAGACCACGCGCACAATCACCAACAAGAACCTGCAGTATCAGGGTTGAACAAGAACCGACGGTCCCGACAGACGAGTGAGGAGACCCAGGACAGCGGTCATGTTGGCCATGCTATCATGGCTGCTCCCTATGCAATGAAGTCTCTCCTAAGTCATCGAAGGAACGAGAGCACTAGCAGCTTGCCCAGCCCAGACAAGATACGTCGTCGGGACACCCAAGAGCCGCATTCTGCTGTCAGTCGATTCTTCAAAGGCGTCAAGCATGAGGGTTCCAAAGTCAGCGATTTCGTGTTCAGAAAAGATCGTCCTGATGATGAGGATGGGGACCTGCTATCCGATGGGAACGTGGCAGACTATGGTACAGACACGTCCACTAAAGGCAGTAAATATAATCGGCCAGGTCTCTCGCGCTCAGTCACAGCGAACACGGCAGAGAGCGTCGCTCCTAAGAAAGACAGCCACTATCACCTGGATCTCCCTGAGTTCAAGACCGCGCACGCAGCTCAGGTTGATGAGGATGACTCGTTATCAGGTGACCACATTTCAAGACAGAATCGTGAACGGAAGAATAGCCGTTCACCCCGCTTCGACAGACTTGCGCCGCCTCGGATGGATTTGGAAAGAGTATCAACAGCTTCATCGCAGGTCACGCTGGGCGCGAGCCGCAGCCGTAGTCATGAGCGGATCAACAAAGTTCTCGCTCGTCCAGGTGGCGCGTACATAGCTGGACTTCCGCCTACTGGTCTTCGCGACGTACAAGGGTCGGACAATCGGCACCGGAGTAGCTCGCGACCAACACTGGAGGGGAAGCGACACTGGAGCATCGCGGATGATGACGCTCATCTTTTGCACCGCAAGAACAACGGGAATCTTGTGACATCAGCAGATATCGCACGTGTACGCGCGCTCTTTCTTTGCTCGGGTATCAAAGCGAGGGAAATCACACGTCGTGCGCACACTAAGAGATCACCACCTCCTGAGTGGCTCGCTCGCGCCGCTGCCACTGCAAACAGAGAACTGGTGCCTGTTCCGAGGAAAGAGGAACACGTTCTTGCAGCCAGGCTTCTAGTGCGCGAACTGGAATCTTCCACTCGGTCGCTGAGCGCATCGACGCAAAACTTCCGCAACAAGACGATCAAAGAGCTCACTGAGGTCATTACGGAATTGAGGGCACGAGTCGACTCAGACCTGATGCCGCGCATCTTTGACAGCGGAGACACAGCCGTGCGTATTACGAGTGAGATTTCAGGCCAAGGACCTTTGCAGGTCAAGCAAATTACCGACGACATTGATCGCATGTTGCGCCACAGACGGCGCAGAATGAGATGGGTCCGGGGCTTCGGATGGATGCTTGTCGAATGGGCGCTCGTCGCTGTCATGTGGTGGGTATGGCTCGTCGTTGTGCTGGTAGGATCTGTAAAGAGAGTGTTTGGATTTGGGTGGGGAGTTGTGAGGTGGTTGTTGTGGCTGTAGGGAGCCATGACAGCTTGATCCTTGTTGTATAATGCTGCATATGATGGCGCTGGGTTATGGCATTTTGGCAAGGCGCTTTGGATTACACGTTGGATGGCTTGATACCACGAAGGAGGCTGTACGACTTGCGCTGGAGAGGTTAGGTGTGAGCCGTATATATACACTTTTAATATGCAATGCAATACGTTCAATTCCGACTTCCGAGACATGGTGTGCCTGGCTTGTTGGTGGCTGCGGGATGTGCCTTGCACGTGATTTCGAGTGAGACCGCGCATTGACATCCGCGCCTCGCTACGTCATCTATGGATCGTGTCAAACTAGGCACACAGTTTGCGTTTTCGTCAACTCTACCGTCCTTTTTCACGTGTCATCGCAATCTGAATCTCCCTGCGACTTGCATCTACCTGTTGCTGCAGTTCCTCGTTCCCTTTTACTCGTACGCGAGGATGCTTTGTTGATCGCTCATCACATCCGAAGCTTGGAACCACAACACGATGGATCTACAAACCGTATTCGGCGCTAAGGGCAATGGCACCGACGGCGGACAGTCGGTAAGTGTTTTGAAGGAATGCGTCGATTGTGCGTGCGATGGATTAATAGTCCATTTTTAGTCAAAGGGCCCTTCGTCCTTCGCAGCTGTAGCAGCAGCCTTCATCCCCACATTCATCACCGCAGCCTTGTTCACAATCGCCTTTGTGCTCGTTAGGCAGCGCTTCCCAAAGATCTACTTTCCAAGGACATACATCGGGACTGTGCCGAAGAAAGATCGTACACCATGTCAGAGCAACTCGTACTGGGATTGGTTCCACACCATGAAAGTCGTCCCGGACAAGTTCATGCTATATCATCAGTCGCTCGACTCTTACCTCTTCTTGCGCTTTCTGCGCACTCTAATCTTCATCTGCGTTGTGGGGGCATGCATCACATGGCCCATCTTGATGCCGGTCAATGCAACGGGCGGAGGAAAGTCGACTGAGCTCAACCGCATCTCTATTGGCAACGTCAAGAAGAGGAGGCATCTCTACGCACATGCTACCGTAGCATGGGTTTTCTTCAGCTTCGTAATGTTTACCGTGGCGAGGGAGCGACTCTGGCTTATCGGTTTGCGGCAAGCCTGGAATCTGTCGAAGACGAACGCGAAGAGGCTATCGTCGCGCACCGTGCTCTTCCTCTCGGCACCGACAGCGGCCCTTGACGAGGGCAACATGCAGCGCTTTTTCGGTAACGATGCCGTACGCGTGTGGCCAGTGACAAAGGCCGACAAGCTACAGTCTCTGGTCTCGGCCAGGAACTCGAAGGTTGAAGAGCTGGAGTCAGCAGAGATGTCGCTCATTCAAAAGGCCAACGAGAAGGGTAGGCAGAGGCAGAGCAAGAACAGCCGCCGAAGTGTGACGTACGAAAGCTTCTCAGATGGTATTAGGAAGTCTCTACGACCTACGCATCGCCTGAAGACGGCGCCGGTCGGCAAGCAGGTCGACAGCATTGACTACTTCCGCGACCAGATCAAGAAGAAGGAGAATGAGATCGAGAAGGCAAGAGAGTCGAATGAGAATGTGGACAGCCACGGCGGTGCTGCGGCTGTCTTCGTTGAGTTCCGCACACAAGCCGCAGCCCAACGAGCGTTCCAGCAGATTCTATCAGCAGACATCCTATCGCTGACACCTCGTCACACGGGCGTTATGCCAAATGAGGTTCTCTGGGAAAATTTGACCATGCCTCCGGCACGCCGACTGTCACTGCAAGGCTTTGCAGTGGCACTAGTCGTTGCGACCATCATCTTCTGGTCCATTCCCGTGTCCTTCGTTGGTGTCATCTCCAACATCGGGTACCTGGCAGAGAATGTGAAGTGGCTTGCTTTCCTGAACAAGCTTCCGGCTTCGGTCATGAGCTTGATATCCGGTCTAGTGCCTCCGCTTCTCCTCAGCATGTTGGCATCGTATGTGCCAAAGATCTTCAGATGTGAGTACCGCTCTGTCCATCGACAAGACTAAAGCTGACCGGTATAGATATCTTCCAAACATTTGGTGAAGCGACCAAGACGTCTGCCGAATTGAAAGTACTGAAGTGGTACTTCGTCTTCCAGGTCCTACAGGTCTTCCTTGTCACGACACTCGCCTCTGGAGCAACTGCCGTGGCGTCTCAAATCGCACAAGATCCGACTTCCATACCTCAGCTACTCGCTGACAAGTTACCGAGCGCGTCAAATACTTACCTCACGTACTTTGTCATTCAAGGCTTGAGCAACGCCCCAAGCAACATACTCAACTATTCAGATGTGCTCTCTTTCGTCTTCTTTGACAAGTTCTTCGACAAGACCCCTCGACAGAAGTACAATAGTTACATATACTTGAGAGGGATGCAGTGGGGCAAGCTGTTTCCCAAGTATGTCAACTTTGTGATCATTGGTATGAATTCTTCTAGTTGCTTTGAGATCTTAGCTAACGACTACCAGCTATCGCATACGCTTGCATTGCGCCTCTAGTGCTGGGCTTCGCGGCCATTGGTCTTGTCCTCTTCTACTACAGCTATCGATACCAGCTACTGTACACGGTACAGCCGAAGATTGACACGAAGGGGCATTGCTACACCCTGGCTTTGCAGCAGATCCTCACTGGTGTCTACATCGCCGAGCTCTGTCTCATCGGACTATTCAGTCTGCGCAGTGCCACTGGCCCTCTGGTCATGCTCGTTCTTCTGTTCCTTGCGACAATCATCTTCAATTATACCACCAACCGATACTTTGCGCCACTCGAGCAGTACCTTCCAGCAGATCTGGCTCTCGAGTCCGAAGATGACGAACAAGCTCCTCTGCTCTCGTCTGCGGAAGAGGGCGAAGCTGATGCGTTGCGCAACTCCGAGTCAAACATCCAACGATTAAGCACCCGCTCGCGAGTCCCAGCCAAGGTTATTTCTCCGGTCGCGCAGTTTCTGCAACCGCACATCTTCGCAAGTCACACTGCCATGAGAGCCTGGCTCCGCGAAGGTGACACCGACATGGATGAGGCGCCGGAGTACAGCGACGACGATGTGAAGAAGGCATATCTCCACCCTGCATACACGAGCAAGACGCCAATTGTATGGTTGGCGAAGGATGGTATGGGCGTTAGTAAGAACGAAGTTCAAGAGAATGAGACGGCTGGCATCAAGTGTAGTGATCAGGGTGCCTGGATAGACGAGGAGGGTGACCTGAAGTGGAGCGTGGACGATTTCGAGGAGGTGCCTGTCTTCAAGAAGGGTATAAAATGGTAGGCACTTGATGAGTGCTGGCACAAAATAGCATAGTATATACATAAATTCAAAGCAACAAATGCGCATGAAATAAGGCTTCTATAGTTGAGGTTGGACAAGCTTGTTCTACATCACGATCCGATGTTTGCTCCCATTCCAGAGAACCCGCGCAATTTGGGGCCTCCTACCCCGCACTGTGTCACCCTAGTAATTACCGCTTACCGAAGAACATGTTTCAGCCTTTCCAAAAGTATAGATCGGCGGCAATGACGTAGGCGCCCCCTTCCTCGCAAAACATCCAAGCTTAGCTTCCTTTGACCGCGCAAACAATCTCATCCGGAACCCCTTCGAAACCTGCTTTGTCTTTTGCGACGACGCTCGAACGTATAACAGGCGCAGCTCCCCAGAAACCGAATCTCCTCACCAACTAAGTTCCTGGAATTCGTTGACCAATACTACGAAGCATGTCAGCACGCAGATCCGGCCGCGCCAAAGCGCCCGTCAAATACACGTCCGACTCGGACGCGGGCTCAGACTTTGGCGAGAAAAAGAGCAAGACGAAAGCAACGCCCAAGAAGCGCACCAAAACCGAGCAAGAACCCACCACAGACGCGCCTAAGAAGCGCACCAAGAAAGACCCAGCAGCCCTCGCCACGGAACACAAAGACAAAGCCGCAGCCCAGGAATCCAAGGTCGATAAAGCCGCGCATAAAAAAGATTGGGAAGCGTGGCTCGAGTCACATGACGCGGCTGGCGCGTTGTTAGACGAAGAGCCGGCCAAGGATGTTAGCATCACGCAGACGGATGCGGGGAAGAAGTATGGTGTTAAGAAGGAGGATTTGGGTGCGTTGAAGCATTTTGAGAAGAGGAATCCGGTGTACAATAATACGGTCAAGCTGTATCTGGAGGAGGAAGTTAAGGAGTTGGGGTTCAGGAAGTTGGGGGTGTTGGATGGGTCGGAGGGGGATGGGGCGGTGAAGAGGGGAGAGGAGATTTGGAGGGAGGAGTGAGTTTAGCTAATGATGTGCATGAGTGGGAGGATGATGAGCTGACGACAAATTAGGCACAAAGACGATGTTGAGGACGAGAAGCCAGCGAAGCCAGCAAAAGAAGACAAGAAGAAAGCAGACAAGCCGCCAAAGCAAAGACGCCCAAACAGAAATGGACAGCATACCTCGAAGCACACACCATCACGGATGCTGATAGCTTGAAAGACGAGCCCGAGCCGTCGATCAATCAATCCGACAGCAAGACCAAATTCGGACTCTTGCCCAAGGACTTGGCTGTGCTGCCGTACTTTCCCAAGCCGAATCCAAAGTATGGGAACACGACGAAGTGTAAGTATCCACGGCCGGGCTACTCGAAATCGGTTGTTAATGAATGACAGTGTTCAAGGAAGACGAGGTGCAGAATCTGGCGTACAGGAAAGCTGCGGTGGTCGGAGGTGTAGAGGAAGATGACGAGGAGAAGCTGTTGGAGAAGGGGAAGGAGTTGTATGAGGAGGAGAAGGCTGGGAATGAGGATGAGGAATAGCAGAGGAGCGGAGCGAGTGGGTCTGGGTTGGGAAATGGATCTGTAAAGTGGAAAGGATATTCGATGCCACGGACAAGATTCTCGGTAGTATTGTACGATTGGGGGCATGGGTGTTAATGCAGCTTTGGTAAAAGCATATTTACGTCCAGTGCCTTATGTGACTGGTAGACGAATCATATTAAGATGTTATGAGGATATACAGGCTCCCGTGCGATCTTTGAAGCGTGCTAACAGCATGCCCTTCGCAGCAGGATCAATGAACCGTTGCAGATATGGTCATGTGCAAGCGAAAGAGTAACATAGTCTATACCGTAAGGAATAGCCACTGGAAGGGCAAACCAAAGGTTCAAAGCACTGATATTGCACATCACACACAATTGCGGGACATGATTGGGACTTGATATTTTCATTGGCGTGAGGGGTCACTCAGCCATGTTGGCACACTGTCCGTCTGCACCATGCTTTCGCCGCTCTCAATGCTAGTGAAAGCGCAGAAGAGAGTAAAATCGAGAGATTCGAGAAACCACGCCGTTGACCATCCGTATCCCAGTTTGCCGCATGCACGCCAGCCGCCTCCTCCACGTCTAGATCGTCGTCTCGTACGGTACAGGTGTGATGTTCTCTGGCTTGTTGTCCTTGAGGCTGACGGTTCGTGCGCCACGGGGCTGTGCGGGGACGCGCTTGAGCTGCTGGGGCTCGCCCGACTCCTTGGCCTTTTGCTGCTTGGCGAAGTTGGCCTTGACGCGCTTGAGGAAGTCCTCTCGTGAGCGCGAGTGGCGGACGTGCTCGACGCGGACGTTGATGCGCTTCTCCATGTAGCGGTTGCCGACCTGCTTCTGGAGGATGACACCGACGGCCGACTTGGTGACGTTGTAGACGATGCCGGTCTTACCGTGGTAGACCTTGTAGGGCATACCCTTCTGGACGGCACCTGTGGGTGTGAGTGCCTATTCCGTCTTCTAGGATCTCGGGGTCTTCGTACCGTTTGCTACGACATCGACGATATCACCGACCTTGTACTGCTTGAGGTAGGTGGAGAGCGGGATCTGGAGAGCGGTTCGTATCAATTGCGTCTACTGCGTCGTTGGCGGAGTCTTACCATTCCCTTCTTCTTGAAGTCCCTTGAGAAGCTGCACGCCGTCAGTACCGTCGCAGGCCATGTCCGATACCGTATACTCACGCATAGCGCGTTCCCGCGCGGAGACCAGCAGCGTGACCCATTGTGAGAGATGTGTTGGGGAGTTGTTAGTGCGGCGAGATGTTCCGTCGTGGTGTTGAATTTGGTCGCGCACTTTCCGTGTGAGAGCTCGCTTACGCTTAGCGCGCCAAGCCACACACCATTTCGCTGCTCTCCTCAGACACGCGAACTTCTTCCCCTTCGACTCCCCCATCGACAACAACCATGGTCGCCCAATCCTACTCGAAGACGTACTCCGTCCCCCGTCGTCCTTTCGAGTCCGCTCGTCTGTACGTATTGCACACCCAAGGCCACTGAGCGAGAGCGTGCTCCGCTTATGTCTGGGACAACGGTTAATGCTGGGCTAGGGACACTGAGCTGAAGCTCGTTGGCGAGTATGGACTGCGCAACAAGCGCGAGGTCTGGCGCGTCCAGTTGACTCTGTCCAAGATCCGTCGTGCTGCCCGGTGAGTGCACCCCAATTGCGCATGCTGACGAGACAGCCGCTAATGGCCGCAGTTCGCTCCTGACGCTCGACGAGAAGGACCCCAAGCGCCTCTTCGAGGGTAACGCCCTCATTCGCCGTCTCGTCCGTGTGGGTGTGCTCGACGAGTCCCGCATGAAGCTCGATTACGTCCTGGCCCTGAAGATCGAGGACTTCTTGGAGCGCCGTCTCCAGACCTGCGTCTACAAGCTCGGTCTCGCCAAGTCCATCCACCACGCTCGTGTCCTCATCCGCCAGCGCCACATCCGGTATGTACTCCATCAAACAAGATGAAAGCGCATGACTAACATGTGACAGCGTCGGCAAGCAGATCGTCAACGTCCCCTCCTTCATGGTCCGTCTCGACTCCCAGAAGCACATCGACTTCGCCCTGACCTCGCCATTCGGTGGCGGCCGCCCCGGTCGTGTCAGGAGGAAGAAGGCCAAGGCCGCCGAGAAGGGTGGTGACGACGATGCTGGCGAGGAGGACGAGGAGTAGACTATGCGTCAAAAGGAATGACTCACGGACGACCGGCGTTGGGCATGACGGAATGAAACATACGAGCAAGCGCTCTGTTCTCGAGTTCATGATACCCTGTATGGGTCTCGGCTGGCTGGTTTTCTACGTACACCTCATGTAGCATGACTGCCATAAATCTTCAATTGCCATCGTCCGTCCACTGTGCTTGTGCATTGAGTCTCTGTTACATGTTATGCCATTGCTTCTAAGTTATACTACTTGGTGCTAATGCTATGATCAAGGGTACTCATGCTTGGTGTGCCACAATGTGGCAGCTGTCCCCTATCATTGCAAAATTCTGTCAGCGTCTCCGTCAGTCACAACCCTTTACAAAGCCATCTGGCCTACACTAAAGTCAATATCCGTATCCCATAACAAGAGCTGCCGGATCTTCACAAGTTTCCTTATAATTTGTTTAATTCTGTATAAGAGGCGTGAGTATATGCAGGTTCTTGTTTCTGAGCACGAATTATTACAACACCTGATGCCATCCTCAATGGACATGACCACAAAATCCGTACACACCGCTGCAAGCCCATAAACTTTGCCACTCCCACCTACTAGATTTCAATAATCACCCGCCACACTATCATCGGTATACAACCTCGTCTGCGGCGGCCTCTCGCCCTCCTGATTTCCCTTCTCCTCGCCCACCTTCGTTCTCGCCTCTTGCATAATCCACAGCCCCGAACTCGTGCCCAACCTCGTCGCCCCCGCTTCCAACATCTTGACCGCCGCCTCCAGACTCCTCACGCCTCCACTCGCCTTGACCTCCATCTTCTGCCGTCCCACGCCCTTCTTGAACAGGTACTCGGCCGCGCCGACCATGAGCTGCACATGCGGGAGCGTGGCGCCGTGGCCGTTGAAGCCCGTGGACGTCTTGATGAAGTCAAAGCCCGCGGCGGCGGCGAGGTGGGATGCCGCGAGGATCTGGGAGTCGGAGAGTTGGCTGGTTTCGAGGATGAGTTTGAGGATGACGGGGTGTGGGCAAAGGGAGCGTATGGATGCGAGTTCTCTATATATAACGGAGTAATCTGGGATTTCGTCGTCTTTGCCGTCCGGACTGGCGTTTTTGGCGGTGTTGGCGGCCGTGATGCTGTCGATGGCGCTGTCCTTGGAGCTGATGACGTGCTCGGGGGTTGCGGGCTTGTTGTGCTTGGTTAGGAGGGAGTGGTTTAGCACGACGTCGAGTTCTGCTGCGCCGGCTGTGACTGCGGCGCGGGATTCTCGGAGTTTGGAGTACGTGTCGTGGGTGCCTTCGTGGAAGCCGATTACGCATGCGACGAGGACGGTGGAGCCTTTGAGGTTGGAGACGCAGCGCTGGACGTAGTTGAGGCGGACGCAGACGGACTGCGTGGGTCAGCTGACTTGTTCGTGGCTCTGCAGAAATTG
>Ga0210040_10009680_pt1 | contig 11182 bp, 8 predicted proteins | sample CryGeyCG12114_NA_FD_185462 | JGI IMG/M metagenome (GOLD analysis project Ga0210040, IMG submission 185462) | Groundwater microbial communities from aquifer - Crystal Geyser CG19_WC_8/21/14_NA (SPAdes) (version 2) | ecosystem: Environmental > Aquatic > Deep subsurface > Groundwater | place: USA... | reverse complement strand
TCCCTCAATTCTCCTTTTAGCTGTAAAAACAAGTTTTTCCGTCGAGTTTTGGGGAAATCAAACCTATAAGCACAAAGTTTTCTTTACGGATCTCCAAAAAATGCATTTCTGAGCCTCAAAAACGTAGTTAAAACTTTTGAATGATTTCAAGGCTCAAAAGGGGTTTTTATTCCATTTTTGAAAATCTGGTTTTCTTGCCGTGACAAAAATTTTTACGGCATCACTAAAAAAAATTGTTTTTGACTCGTAAAAACAAGCTTTTCAGTCCTCAAAGATGTTTAGAACGCTATAAATTACATCACGAAAAACTCGAAAGTTTTTTTTGTCGTCAATTTTTACGTTTTCCTTACTTCCTAAACACACATTTTTCAACGCTGAAAACTGTTTTAAGAATCCTAAAGAAAGGTTTCGTGATTAAAAAACATTTTAAATCAACATTTCGACAAATACTTTTTTGTAGATTCCAAAAAAATTCACTCAATTCTACTTTTAGTTGTAAAAACAGGTTTTTCCGTCAAATTTTTGGGAAATTCAAGCTTAGAAGCACCAAGTTTCATTTACCGAAGTCCAAAAAATGCATTTCTGAGCCCCAAAACGTAGTTTAAACCTTTGAGAGTGGTTTTAAGGCCTAAAAAACTGAGTTTTTAAGTGAAATTTCTTTCTTATTATTAGGGGTATGCTCGACCAACCTGTGGTAACTTAATAAATTCTGGAATTTTTTTCAAACTGAGCGAAATTCATGAAAATTGATTTTGTGAATTTTCCAGAAGCCCTTCGATTCATTGGACCAGAAAATCCCCGAAATTTTGTAAGTTGCAGAAGTCGTCATAAACTGTAGGGTGCGATGTGAGTTTTTAGTGGAATATTTTCTGATTATTAGGGGTATGCTCAGACAACCGTTGAATTCTCAGGGCTGGATTAAGTTGAAAAACATCTGATTCTGCAAGCGAAGGTCACCACTTAAAAACTACATATTATAGATTTCAACAAACGATGACACATCAAATGAAAGAGCTTGACTAGCTGAATCTATATTAATAATAAATAACGAGGCCACGGTAAATTTATGTTTCTGAAACTGTTCCATTTTACGATCATATTCATTTTATTATGGAATCAATTATAATCAATTATTCATCCAGGTTTACCAACAGCTATTATTATTTTTTTTGGATTTCTGAACCAGACCACGCAATTTGGTTGGATTTCATCAAAATGTACGTGTATAATTAAAAGACCATGCTGAAAACAGTTTTCAATTATTCAGGGGAGAAGGGAAATTGATTTCCCAATAATTGCTTGACTTTAGCCGTCGATTCCAGCACAAAAATATGTCAAGCAATAGTACGCGAAACCAACTGGTAAAATGGCGAACTTTCCAGTATACTACTCTATACTGAAAACTCCACCTCTAGCAAAACAATTTTCTCCAAGCCTTCCTTCATTTACGAAACTAGCGTTCAAAGGAGATCGATTTCTGCTGCCAACTAAAAAGTACCTGAATCATTTCAGCTTCTCGCATATACATTATTTACATACGTAATCGCACAACTAAAGTGAACCAGTAAAGAGAATTTCACGAAGTCTAACACTGAATTTTCTAGTTAACTCTAACTTTACATTTCTTCACGTAGGGTTTTTTAGTGTCTTCAAAGTCATCAAAGGGATTGGTTTCCCTCTAAAAGTTTTGCTTCAATCTCCTTTTCTGGTTTACATCCACAAACTAGCAATGATGGACGACAACGGGTTTGGAATTTACTCCTTGTATTTCAAGGCGCTCAGGACATTTGGAGTATTTCCATACCGAATTGAAAATATTAACAATGTATCCGTGTTTAGAAATGGGCCGTTTACATGGCTTTTCTATATCAACTACATCATTGTCGTGTTTGGAACCACTTTTCAAGCCGTTCAGCTTTTACTCACTATCACCTATGGACAAAATCCGGTGAACGTGATTTCCCAGCTCTGCTGGATGTTTGCCATGTGTATCCCTTTTTCCAGCATGAGGGCTTATATAACAAAGGAGGAACGAGTGGCTCACAGTGTGGATTCGTGGTGTCAATTGGAACGCACGGTCTTAGGTTTGTTCACATTTGAATGCATTTAATATCATCATTCATATATTATAAGGATAATTTTTTTTGAGAAATGACGAATTTGTTGATTTCTAATAGGAAATGTAGGGTTTTGGTTGCCCAAGTTATTTTCTGAAAATTTGTCATTTTGGACTGATTCTTCAAGTTTCAATTGTGGATTTTCTATTTTGAAGGCATTATTGTCAATTTTTATGGGCTTAAATTGCTTGGATGACTCCCCGCTTGTAATTATTACTATGCACACCCTGAATTCTCTCTAAGTTAAATTCTATTACGCTGAAAATTTATGCTCGACTTTAAAAATGTGTACAGTAATTCGTAGCATTTAGCATAATGTGAATGAAAAACTAATATTTCCAGGGATTTTTCAAGGGACTTTTTAAATTATTTTAAGCAGAAAGCACGAAAGTATGGAAAATGGGGAACTAATATTTTATTTTCATGTATAATTGTCGGGGCTTTTTTAGTCATCGTTTTTTTTTCAATATAGCACCAGTAACCCGTGTATTGTATGCATTTAGCCATTTTCAGGGATGTTGGTCCAATTATCCAGACTAGCCGGGCCCACTGGCCTATAGCCAGACTCACTCTTACGAGCAAAGTTTTCAATGATGCACAAATCTTTTGAGGTACTGCAAGTTTCTAGAATGCGATAAACGACCCTATAGCGAGTTTGTTTTAATATTCTACAAGTTTGTTTATCACATTCTAGAAACTTGCCGTACGTCAAAAGATTTGTGCATCATTGAAAATTTTGCTCTTAAGAGTGAGTCTGGCTATAGGCCAGTGGGCCCATTAGTATACTTTACTCAGGGAAATTAAAGTGAGCATGTCGGTGATGAAAGTGATGATTATTATCATACATCGAATATCAAATCATTTTGTAGGCTCTAGTCTCAGGGGCTTGCCAAGCATGCCCAATGGTCATCTACCTTCGATGAGTGCGTGCCATGCTGCCCAAAACAGGTATGAAGGAAAAATGTGTTATGTTTACTCACAAAACATTTACTTGAATAACCAATTTTGGAGTATATGTCTTTTTTTCATCAGTCAGTATTTTTCCAATTTGAAACTGTTTTCAGGCTTTTCAAGAAAACGGTAGTCACGTATACTATTATGGGCATAACGGCAGTGATCGGACTGGTTGCCCACTACTATTTCTTGCCCCGGTTTCCCGGCTACATTTACTCCCTGACTTCGGAAGACGACCCTGTAATGAAAATCGTTTGCGGAGTATACCAAGTATGGGTAGCCATTATCATCTGGAGTAATGTGTTTGGTTGTGAGGTCATCATGATCATAGCATCCGGATCTCTGATTCATTGTTTGGAAACTCTGAGTTATCGTGGAGCGGTTGTGCTAACAAACTTGCAATGCGATGTGCCTCACTTGAATGAAGTGATCATTAAGAACTGGGCAGCATTTGAAGGGAAATCCAATCCAAAGAGTAGTTTTGTAAGCAATGGACCACCTTCTTCGGCCATGAACAAATCGCAGGAGAAAGTTCTCAGCGCTTTGGAGCCACGACATAACAAAGATGGAGGTGGTGGAAAAGGAGGATTAGATGAAAATTCTGTGTATTTGGCTTCTGTAGTTCAGAATGTGGTCGATATACAATATGCATTGGACAGGTATGATAAATCATGAAGAGGATTGAACAAAAAAATAGATTCTGACTTAATAATATTACTCTATATTACTTAATAATGTATTTGGAATAACTACATAGATACAAAGACGTTGAAGCAGTAGTGGACAGTTTGAATAATGCATTTGGAAAGATGTTATTCAGTCATCAGACAGTGTATATGATTTTGATGTGTACACTGTTTTACACCCCAGTACGGCATCTGCGCACTTTGCCTTTAGAAGGATCGGGCTTATTTGCTCTCATTGCAGTGTACTACTGTTACAGATTGTTTCAATTTTTTCCAGCAATGGGCAGAGTGAATTTTATCAGTAAGATTTTCGTGGAGAGCTGGATGGAAGGTGAACATAAGGTTCCAATAATTTGAGCCTGAAGTTTAAAATTTTATTTTAGGTAACATTGTCTATGGTTTATGGTAGGATTGAGACACATCCCGAGGGGAAAGTATGCATATGAATTTTACATGCATAAATTGGAAAGTTGCCGTAAATTGGCTTTCAACTGTGGAGGATTTTATATCATGCAGAAAGGCACGGTGCTCACATTTGTGTCCATCGTGACTACAAACGTTATTGTAAGAAAATATCAACCAATAATTTAAAACATTGAGTTCTAGATAGTGTACACGATTTTTTTTACCATTTCAGGTATTACTTCAGCTGTATTAATTTTAGACCATGTTATATACCAATGGGTAAGAATTCAAATCATCATAACATAATCGACGCTATTCCGTGTGTGTGTGTGTGTCTGCACGGAATTCCATAATAAATTATAGTCCGTTTCAAAAATAATGGAAAATTTTTAGCTCAAATTTACTTGGCAATGGTTTCTTTTTCCCCTGGCTCCGTGTAAACGAGCTGGTGATGAACTTAATTTATTTTTCTAAAATTGCGTTTAAAATCACGCAATTTATTTCTTCTGTTGAAAGGACGGTATCGGATTTGCATTGGCGAAAAAAAAATTGAGATGAAACCTAAGTTTTGTAGCGCTTAAAATTCTACATCGAATAGCTATTTCAGTTTTTGAAAAAAATGCATGCTTACCCCAGTGGGGGGAAAGTTCTAAAATTGAATACATGGAGGAGATAGAGCAACTGCTCATTTTCAAAGTGAGATTTGGGGATGATCTCCAACGAATTTCAAACTGAAAGTAGTTTGAAAATGAGCTGTTGCCCTATCTCCCCCATGTATTCAATTTTAGAACTTTCCCCCCACTGGGCTAAGCACGCATTTTTTTTCAAAAATTGAAATAGCTATTCGATGTAGAATTTTAAGCGCTACAAAACTTAGGTTTCATCTCAATTTTTTTTTCGCCAATGCAAATCCGATACCGTCGTTTCTATCAACTTATCGTCATAACGTCATATGACGTTACCCCCATTAATTCAAGAAATAAACATTGAACCAAAATATCAAACTCACAATTGCAGAGGTGTCATTCAATTTGAAACACAGAGCAAAACAGGAAAATTTAAGTTCAAAGTTATTTGGCAATAATCATTTTATGTAAATAACGTACTAACATAATGGCCACTATTGTAATTTCAAGTCTCTCAGTCTCTGGAAAAATTCAATTTATTTTCAATGACTTATTTCTGATTAAAACCTAGTTAATATTAAAGAAAAAGTCGATAAAGTTCATTTAATTAATTCTACTGTTGTAGGTTGGATGCAAAATCAGGAACCGAAATGTAAAATTGGAGCCGAAAATCGATCAAACATAAACGTGGAGTATGGGTCAGACCAGACTTTACAGATTTTTTGAGTGTTTCTGTTTCTTATTGTTATTTAGGAAATGCTACAAATACGAATGCACCTTTTAGTAAAGGATTTACTAAACTTAAAAATAGGGTTTTATTTGTGAGTTTTTAAGTCAGATGTAATTTGTGGCCATTTTTTGTTCAAGCATTGCGCAACTAACAACTATCCTAATTTTTGAGCCATTGGATTTGCGGACTTTGGTTTGACTAACATATGATAAATATACGTCGGTTATCAGTAAACTCATGTGATCGATTTTTCTTACCATCCGATTTAATTATAATACGTACGTTGCCCAATGAGTATCACGGTAGCCCATACAGTGTAAATGCAATATCTGTCCCTAGTAAATTGCGAACCTATAAGTTTTATCTTAAACAAAAATTAGGCATGAATGAAGGTATTATGAACAGATTACAGCACAAAAAATGTTTAAAATTACAACTACTGTCCGTTTAAATGAAATGCGGAGTTCCTAATGTTAAATTGGCTATCCAGGCTTGTTGGATGATCACCGTGAAAAAGGCAAATTTCGTAAAAATTGCCTGGGCAACCAAACTATGTTCTAGATTTTAAGTCCCCATGATGAGATAAGACGAATTCAATATTATTATTTATATTATTTATGTTTTACTCAATGATAAACAAACTCTGCCAAGTAACTATTGAAAAAAGTTACTCCGTATTTCATTGAAACGGACAGTAAGTTGGAAAATAAATTACTGGCTCCAATCAACTTTCCAACTTTGCTACATTATACAACTTACGAACACCAGGGACAATGTCGAAAAATGAAAATACATGTCTAACAAAATAAAAATATGAAAATTCTCTTTTAGTGCTGAATAACTGGATGTATAAATGGATACTGAATTCGTATGATATTTTGTGAAGCATTAATTCAAGACGTTAAATATTAACTACGAAGATGGTATTAACAAAACAATAATTTATTATTGATCACAAATGAAGTAATTATAACATCCGTAAATCTTTTGTCCAATGCGTGCTGTCAATTTATGTAGTATACAGTTTTCGGTAACTTTAATTAGTGTTAATAATACATGTAACAATATTTAGCGTGCTAAGGAGGGTTCAATAAATATTTGTCAGAGTGATGAGAAAAACATTTACATAGTACCTTCTAATTAGCTACCTATAAGCTCCTTAACGTAATGCTAGATTACCTACGGAAAAATATTATAGATCAGGCACATAATTATTTTGCTTTTCCTGTAATCATTTTCGTCCCTCAAATTATCTGCTACGACCCCAATCCAAAAAAGTAATTAATATTTAATTTTTCTAAGTAGCTCTCATCACGTTATTATAAGTTTAAAAATCAAAAACAATTTTGAAAAAGACAGTCACGATATAAAAACTAAAGGATTACAGATTGTAGGAAGATATATAATTTGGAAAGTGGGAAAGTAGATGGCAATAATGTAGTCTTGTTATACTTAAAACCCCTGTAGTTGTAATCATTGTGTGAAAGTTCAACGCAATAGTGCTATAGTCTATAGTGCTATAGAGTATTTATTGATACATAAAGTGTGAAATTGCGATTGAAGTATTGAAGACTAATTAAATAGTAAATGAACATGATCAACTTACTAACGCATGACTACTACTGCCCAGAAGTTGGCGGATCTTCAATATTTTCATTTTCTCTTCGATCTGTAAAATTTTGAGATATATCAGCTCCTTCATCAGCATTCAAAGTTCCATTTCCGCTGTTGTTGCTATTACTATTACGGGGTGGAGTTTGGGCTTGAAACATACGTGACACACGCCCTCTCCTTAAATGCGAAAGACAGGAGAGCATGCGTATCATAAAAGTTGCTGGTACTGTAATTGTATCCTTGGTTTCTTCCAGCATAACTTCATTCCGTTTCATCAACTATTAATGCATAACGAATAAGAAGCTCGTTATAAAATCCTAAATTCCATGTATGTAAATATACATTAAAAGCGATTGTATGTAAATTACCTCGTGTGCAGCCACAAAGTCAAACGTTGAATCTTCCCCACAAGGAGCAAAAAGTTTGATATTGTAGTCAATCCCAGACGCAGCAATGATCGGATCAAACGGATGAGGTTGCACATTATTCACTACATGATTATCAGCTTCCAACACCTGCACTAATTGTCCAGTATGCTTTTCCCATACAAAAATAGAACCACAGTCTGATCCACTGAGGACGAAATTGTCCCCAAAGAAATTTGCTTCTTTAATCATAGTTCTATTTGAGATAAATAGAATATACACCACTTCACATCGTTTAATCGTTTACTTTTCTAAATATCCATCAACTGTAATTAGCATGTCATTCAAACCTCGCATTTCGATGACCTTTGTATTGCATCAAAATTCTGCCTCCAAGTAACCCATGACTAGTATGCCGTCGTTCCGTCTTACAATCCTCTTTTGAAGCGCTATTATAATTGGTTAATAATTAATTTCTTAAATGTTAACTCCGTTGGAATTTCAAAATAATATTATTTTTTTGTATTTCTTTCTTTTTCTTTACATGAACGGATTTTCCTCATTAGTAGTGATTTCGCTGTTGTCCGTTCCAGTAGATGTTGCCCTATTATTAGAATCTCTCTCTAATTCATTTCCCACTGATACAGATATCAATCCTGGCACATTACATAATATGAAAAAGAAATGCAATTAACATTAGATAACATCTTAAGTTACATCAACTGGCAATTGATATGAAATTGATGCTTTTTAGTTACCTGCATTCCCACCGCCTTCCCGATAACTTAAACTCACAGCTCCTGGCACCCTTTGGTGTCTGAAAACGCATGACATCTCTAAGTTATATACAAATATTTTCTTTTTAATAAAACAACAATCGCATACGGCTACTAATAGTAGATAAAATGATTCGGGAAAACCGGAAAGATCTATGGATGGGAAATTTTGTGACCGGAAAAGTATTAGACAAGAACTTAGGAACAATGCAAATTACACTACTATTTTCACGATTATAAAGCCCATACATGGCCGGTAATTTTCGATTCTTATTCAACTTAAGACATTTATACGATATACGATAGTTTACATTTACATGAATTGTGGAAATATTTTTTTGAAAATATACAACACGTTTATTGCATTTAAAATTCTACACACTTCTATGACCTATCTAGATATGAGTCTAACAATTTGTTTGATGGAAAATTCAGCAACTAGAAAAGCTAGAAATTTCCTTTTATGATGCACCATAAACGATTTACTTTCTTTCACAGAACCACACTATTACTGCATACTGCGGGCCATGTATGGGCTTTATAATCGTGAAAATAGTTGTGTAATCCGCATTGTTCTTATCAAGGTCCCTATAGTTACTGAACAAGCAGCTTTTTATAAGGTCTGGCAGCATCCAATGTTCAAGAATTTTTCAGTATGAAGTTCGGATAAAGATGCTATTTTATTTTGTATTGCTTATTGTTGAAGTTTTCAACAGAAATCCAATTAGTCGAGAATATATTTATGTAATCATGCCTACTTGCTGCTATTTTTTGTGCAAAATAAATGGGATCATCAGTCTATATAGTACTGAAATTTTATGAGTTTTTCAAAACAAAAGACTTAAAAAGGTCACTAAATAGCTCGCATTTGTTGTCATCCACACTAAAAGCCTTAGTGGAAACGATGATTTCTTCATTTTTACTATTTTTGGATTTCCACAAATTTGGTTACCTGGCTACAGATAACCACATTTGGGAAAAAGTATAACTAGTCTAGGAATCACTCGAGTTTTGCGAAAAAACAGATGTCTGTAACTTTTGACCTATAAGACCAAAATTAATTCTGCAAAGCGTATCAGAATTCTACATATCCTAGATTAACTTGAGATGTTTTCGGGCAAATTGAACAAAAAATCCGAACGCTACGGTCGAAATTGAATTGAAAAATATAATGCATTTGAAAGTCAAATATATCGCATTAGTTTGATTAGATCTCCAAATTTGCCGTTAAATTCCATATAAAAAGTTCATACTCCATTTTATAAAAACTCACTTGACAAAAACAATGCATTCACAGATTATGATGAATTATTTTAAAAATGAAATCAGTCGTGATTTTAAAATGTCTAGCAGTTTTGAGGTTAGAATTTTTTTAAAAATCATTGGAACCGAATACAATCGTGTTTTTATCTTTTGTGGCTTTTATTTTTAAATTAAAATCTGATACTTTGCAGTCATGATAACGTCAACAAAGTTACAACTCTTTATAGAATAGTCAGGTACATTAAGCATTCCATTTTGCAAAATCATTTTTTTAATATATGCTAGAACTTGTGCATGAAAAATGTTTGATGATAATAAAGCGGGACCGAAAATTTGATGCGAAAAAGAAAGAAATAATCAAGCGGAAAAACTCCGCGAGTTACTATTTTTCGAAAGCGCGGAAAAGTAAGAAACAAGAAAAAGTAAACGTTCAATAATTCAGAATCAAATACTAATCAAATCTATTCGAATCTTTAGATTCGGAATCGAAAAATTGACAGCCAGACTGGTGCCCGAATATTTGCAGATACTTGTGCATTAATGATAATACACGCACATAATATTAACAGACGAACGTACATTTAGGAAGATTATGAGTTTTTTGGGATTTGATAACAACATTTGGTAAAGTTTGAAAGTTATCAAAACTGGTAGCACTAAAAAAACCGAAAAGCCTCATCGATCGCTCATAAGACCGACGAAATATCTCCTCAGCATAAGATGTATCTGTTCTGACGATATATCATCTCAAACTCTAAAGGCTACATAAATTTTTTAGAAATGCAAAATTAGGAACCTTTTGATAGTTTTGCAAACTTGCACGCGTTTTTTCCAGTTTGAAAATTTTAAAACAGTTTGTTCTTGCAAGAGCCTAACTAACTATAGTTTATAAAATTTTCAGATATATTAGCGTCAAATATTGTGCGCGTCAATTACAAGTTAACAATTTCGCTTTCTCTATTAATTATGTGGAAGAAACTCATAGCTATATTTCGTTGATACGTTTATGTTCAGTCTTTCATTCAATAAAGATGGTTAGTGATTAAACATATAAACAGTAACACATAATATTGAGACACGGTTGCGTATTGTAGATCAAAAAAATCAAAAATTATGTTGAGTTACAGTAAACAACTATTAAGTTTCTCTATAAAATATAGTAACTAATCGACGAAAAACCTGAGAGATTACCTGACTGTTGCTGCTCAGCTACGTAATGTGTATAGGCACTACTCTTTTTGTACAGGCACTACTCTTTTTGTACAACTACTCTTTTTGTATAGGCGGTACGGTCTCTAAGACTCTCGTTAATCCATTCGTGCGCGTCGCTATTGGGGCATTTGGCTACCTTAATTGAGTCATAGTAGTTGGTTTACAGTAAAACAATCAACTTTTATTAGAGAAAAATATAACACGTCTACTCTCACTCCAATCTCAAAAGAATCTCCTCACAGTTTGAAATGTTTGTCTAGGGCTGGATATTTGTTAGTAAAAACATGCACTCATTCGTCCCCATGCTATCTAGCTATTGGGCCCGTTCATACTCCCCTCTGATGAAGGACGTGCAGGTTCTTCATCCACAACATCTAGTAGAGCCAGCTTGGTGGTGGGCCGACGGTATGTCCCTAACGTAGTCCTCACATCAG
>Ga0210040_10009679_pt1 | contig 11183 bp, 11 predicted proteins | sample CryGeyCG12114_NA_FD_185462 | JGI IMG/M metagenome (GOLD analysis project Ga0210040, IMG submission 185462) | Groundwater microbial communities from aquifer - Crystal Geyser CG19_WC_8/21/14_NA (SPAdes) (version 2) | ecosystem: Environmental > Aquatic > Deep subsurface > Groundwater | place: USA... | reverse complement strand
CGTCGTAGTCGTCGACGAGCCGCTCGAACGCCGTGGCGGAGCCCGGCAGGGGGCTCACGGCGCGGCCGGCACCGGCGCGGACAGGTTCAGGCGCGTGAATGCCAGCGCCTCGGCGAGGTCGGCCTCGCGCTCGGCGCGGTCCTCGGCCTTGCGGGTGCTGACCTCGCAGACCACCAGCCCGCCGAAGCCCGAGCCGGCCAGCCCCTCCAGGAGCTCGGCGCACGGCTGGTCGCCGCGCCCCGGCACCAGGTGCTCGTCGCGGGCGGTGCCGGTGCCGTCGGCGATGTGCACGTGCCCGAGCCGGTCGCCCATCACCGCCCGCATCTCCAGCGCGTCGACCTGGCTCACGCTGGTGTGCGAGAGGTCGAGCGTGAAGTGCGGGAAGTCCTCGAGCGTCGGGTCCCAGTCGGGGGCGTACGGCGAGACCTCCCGGTTGCGGGCCCGCAACGGGAACATGTTCTCCACCGCGAAGCGCACGTCCGTGACGTCGGCCATCTGCTGGATCCCGCCGAGGAACTGCCGCACGTAGTCCCGCTGCCAGCGGAACGGCGGGTGCACCACGACGGTCTCGGCGCCCAGCGCCTCCGCGGCCTCCCGCGAGCGCACCAGCTTGGCCCACGGGTCGGTCCCCCACACCCGCTGGGTGATCACCAGGCAGGGGGCGTGGACCGCGAGGATCGGCACCGAGTGGTAGTCCGACAGCCGGCGCAGGGCGGTGATGTCCTGGCTGACCGGGTCCGTCCAGACCATGACCTCGACGCCGTCGTAGCCGAGCTTCGCCGCGATCTCGAAGGCGGTGGCCGTCGACTCCGGGTAGACGCTCGCCGTCGACAACGCCACCCGGGCGGCCGGGACCTGCGGCAGCGCGGGCCCGCCGGCGGCGCGGGGCGCCGGAGCTCCCGTCGCGGGCGAGCGGGGGGCGGCACTCATGTCGCTGTCAGCGTACGGCCCGCAGCGCGGCCCGCCCGCCGGCTCAGGCGCCCGCCAGCCAGTCGAGCCGCCGCAGGATCATGCCCTCGCGCAGCGCCCACGGGCAGACCTCGACCGCGTCCAGGCCGAACGCCCTCAGGGACTCCTGCGCGACGACGGCCCCGGCGAGCAGCTGCTCCGCGCGGTTCGCCGACACGCCCGGCAGCCGGGCGCGCTCGCCCGCCCGCATCCCCGCGAGCAGGGGCACCGTCCGGTCCAGCCCGGCCAGGGTCAGCCGGCGCGGCACCCGGGGACCCTCGCTGTACGGCGCCGCCCCGTCGAGCCGCGCGAGCGAGCGGAAGGTCTTGCTCGTGACGACCGCGCGGTCCGCCGGCCCGGCGGCGCACACGACGGGGACGGCGGCGGCGAGCAGCGTCCGCACGTGCTCGCGCACGGCGGCCACGTCGCGCTTCTTCGGCGGGTCCGCACCGCCGAGCAGGTCGCGGGTGAGCCGGCCGGCGCCGAGCGGCACGCTGGTCGCCACGTCGGGCTCCTCGTCGACCCCGGTCGCGAGCTCCAGCGAGCCGCCGCCGATGTCCAGGCACAGCAGCCGGCCGGAGCTCCAGCCGAACCAGCGCCGCACGGCGAGGAAGGTCAGCCGCGCCTCGTCCTCGCCGGGCAGCACCTGCAGCTGCACGCCGGTCGCCTCCCGCACCGAGGCCAGCACCTGCACGCTGTCGGTGGCGTCGCGGACGGCGGAGGTGGCGAACGCGACCAGGTCCTCGGCGCGCTCGTCGTCGGCGGCCCGGCGCGCGGCGGTCACCGCCTCGCAGAGCACCTGCGTCCCGTGCCGGCCGAGCGAGCCGTCGGGCTGGAGCAGCTCGGCGAGGTGCAGCTCGCTCTTGTGGGAGCGCACCGGGTCGGGGTGCCCCCCGCGGTGCGCGTCCACGACCAGGAGGTGCACGGTGTTGGAGCCGACGTCGAGCACACCGAGCCGCATGGGCCCGAACGCTACCGACGTCCGCTCCCGGCGCCCGCACCAGCGCCGCGACCGGCGGCTAGGGTCGGGAGCGTGACCGGCGGCGACCACGGCGCGGCCCGCCTGCCGGGCCCCGCGTGACCGAGCTGGGCATGCCGCGCGTGCGGGAGGTCGACCAGGACCACGTGCGCGACTGGGTGGAGTTCGGCGACCCGGCGGACGACGGGCACGTGGTGCGCGCCGACCTGACCTGGCTGCTGTCGGACTGGACCTGCGTCTACGGCCGGGGCTGCCAGGGCATCGAGCCGGGCCGGGAGCAGGACGGCTGCTGCAGCCACGGCGCCTTCTGGTCCGACGACGAGGACGAGGAGCGGGTCACCCGCTCGGCCGCGCAGCTGCGCAAGCGCGACTGGCAGCACGCCGACGTCGGCCGGCGCGACGGGATCGCCGAGCTCGACGAGCTCGAGGGCGCGCCGGCCCGCCGCACCCGCACCGTCGACGGCGCCTGCGTGTTCCTCAACCGGCCGGGCTTCGCGGGCGGCTCGGGCTGCGCCCTGCACGCCCTCGCGCTGCGCACCGGCCGCCACCCGCTGGAGACCAAGCCGGACGTGTGCTGGCAGCTGCCGGTGCGCCGCACGCAGGAGCACGTCGACCGGCCCGACGAGGTGCGCGTGCTGGTGACCTCGATCGGGGAGTTCGACCGGCGGGGCTGGGGACCGGGCGGCGCGGACCTGCACTGGTGGTGCACCGGCTCGCCGGAGGCGCACGTGGGCGCCGACCCGCTCTGGGTGTCGTACGCCGCCGAGCTGACGGCGCTCATCGGCGCGCCGGCGTACGAGGCGCTGGCCGGGCTGTGCGCCGAGCGCGCCGGCCTGCCCCGGCACCCCGCGACCGCGGCGGCACGCGCGCTGGGGCTGACCCCGGACGAGCCCGGGCGGGAGCCGGCCGCACCGGCCTGAGCCCGGCCCCCGCGCGAGCAGCCCGCATGGGAGCGGGCCCCGGCTAGCCTCGGACGCGATGGCTGGTGGCGGCTCGGTGCGGATCGCGCTCGACCCGCCGCACCGCCGGCGGCTGCGCTCCCGGCTGCGGCCGCACCGCCCCGCGCACCCGGTGCTGTCCGCGGTCCGCGTGCTCGTCTCGTGCGCGCTGGCCGCCCTGTTCGCCGGGGTCGCGATCATGCTGCTGCCGTACCGGACGACGGTGGCCGGCGTCGACGTCGTCGTCACCGGGACGGTGCAGCCGTCCAAGCGCGGGGTGTCGGTCACCTCGAGCCTCGGGACGCTGCGCTTCGGCGACGTGGTCGCCCTGCCGGTCGGGCTGCACGCGGCACCGGAGATCGACCTCGCGGCGGTGCGCGCGGCCACCGGCGCGGGCGCCTCGTTCGCGTCGCGGGCGCGCGTCGACCTGCAGGCCCGGGCGCCGCGGCTGCTGCTGCACTTCGCGCTGGCGGCGGTCGCCGGGCTGCTCGTCGGGGCGCTGGCCGGCGGGCTGCTCGTCGACGGCGCGGTGGCGCTGCTCGGCGGCGACCCGGACCGCTGGCTGACCGCCTCCCGGCGGCACGCCCTCGGGATGACGGCCCTGCGGGTGGCGTCCGTGACCGTCGGCGGCGTGCTGCTGACCGCCCTGGTCGCCGGGACGACGTACCGGTCCGGCTGGACCCGGCAGTACACGGTCAGCGGGCTGCTCGCGGACGTCGCCGCGACCCCCGACCGGCTCACCGCGCTGGACGAGCGGGACAGCGCCGCGGCCGGGCGCATCCGGGCGGTGCTGCGCCTGCAGGACGCGCTCACCCGGCCGGCGCCGCAGGACGCGGCGGCGGCCCCCGAGAGGGCGTACTCGGTCCTGCTCGTCTCCGACGTCCACCGGCGCAACATCTACCCGTACCTGGAGCAGTACGTGCAGGACGAGGGCGTCGCGCTGATCGTCAACACCGGCGACGAGACGCTCGTGGGCAACCGCGCGGAGCTCACCGACGCGTACCTGGCGTCGATCGCGGAGATCACCCGGAAGACCCCGATGATCTGGATCAAGGGCAACCACGACTCGCCGCGGGTGGCGGCGCGCATGGCCTCCGTCCCCGGCGTCACCGTGCTCGACGGGCAGGTCGTGACCGCCGACGGGCTGCAGGTCTACGGGGTCGGCGACCCGCGCACGTACGGCGCCGCGGGCGACGCCGGCTCCGACGCGCCGGACGTCGTCACCCGGATCGAGACGCAGGCGGCGCAGGAGGCGCTCGCGGGGCTGGACCGCTCGACCTACCTCGACCTGCTGCTGGCCCACGAGCCGGTCCAGGCCGAGGCGATGAGCCTGGCGCTCGGGTCCGCCGTACGCGCCCAGGCGTCCGGGCACGTGCACCGGCAGAACCCCGAGGGCGACCTGCAGCGCGACGGGCACATCCGCCTGGTCGAGGGCACGACCGGCCTCGGCGGGCTGCTGGCGGACCCCGGCGACCCGATGTCGTTCTCGATCCTGTCGGTGGCGCCGGACTGCCAGTTCACCCGGATCGTGCGCTACCAGCTGGCCGACCCCGCCCGTCCCGCCGAGACCGAGACGACCAGCTTCGGCGGCAACTCCTCGTACGTCGTGCACTACTTCGCCCGGCAGCCGACGGTCCCGACCCGCACCTGCGCGGCGGGCGCCGGCGTCAGCGCGCCCGTCCCCGCCTCGGCCGCCGCGGGGCTCGCGACGGTGGCCGACTGGGGCGTGCAGGGGCAGGGCGCGCCTGCGGAGGTGGCCGCCACCCCGACCCCCGTCACCGACGAGGACGAGGCCCCCGACCGCCGCGTCCGGCCGCCCACCTCGCGGGCGCGGTCGCGACGCTGAACCGGCACGACCGCGGCGGGGCTACGGCTCGAACTTGTAGCCCAGCCCCCGCACGGTCACCAGGTAGCGGGGGGAGGCCGGGTCGGGCTCGACCTTCGCGCGCAGGCGCTTCACGTGCACGTCGAGGGTCTTGGTGTCGCCCACGTAGTCGGCGCCCCACACCCGGTCGATGAGCTGGGAGCGGGTCAGGACGCGCCCCGCGTTGCGCAGCAGCAGCTCGAGCAGCTCGAACTCCTTGAGCGGCAGCTGCACCTGCTGCCCCGCGACCGCGACGACGTGGCGCTCCACGTCCATGCGCACCGGGCCGGCGGTCAGCGCCGCACCCGCCACGTCCTCCGCCGGCTCGCTGCCGCGCCGCAGCACCGCGCGCATGCGGGCGAGCAGCTCGCGGGTGGAGTACGGCTTGGTGACGTAGTCGTCCGCGCCGAGCTCCAGGCCGACGACCTTGTCGATCTCGCTGTCCCGGGCGGTCAGCATGATCACCGGGACGGAGCCGCGGGCCCGCAGCTGACGGCACACCTCGGTGCCGGACAGGCCCGGCAGCATGAGGTCGAGCAGCACGAGGTCGGCCCCGCCGCGGTCGTACTCCGCGAGCGCCTCCGGCCCGGTGGCCGCCACCGCGACCTCGAAGCCCTCGGCCTTGAGCAGGTACGACAGCGGGTCGGAGAAGGACTCCTCGTCCTCCACCAGCAGCACGCGCGTCACCGGAGCCGCCCCGCGCCGCGCTGCCGCGCCGCCCGGTCCCGGTCCACCTGGGTCTGTCGCCTGTGGCTCTGGTCCACCTGGGTCCGCTCCCTCTGCCGCTCGTCGTCCCGGGCGTGCTCGTCCCGGCCCTGCTCGTCCCGGCCCTGCTCGTGCGCGCCCTCGTCGGCGCACTGGCCATGGTCCTCGACGCGCCGCGACCCCCCGCCGCCGACCGGGCCGTCGGCGACGAGCGACGCCGGCAGCCGCAGCGTGAACGTCGAGCCGGAGCCCTCCACGCTCCACACGTCGACCTCCCCGCCGTGGTTGGTCGCGACGTGCTTGACGATCGCGAGCCCCAGGCCGGTGCCGCCGGTGACCCGCGAGCGCGCCGGGTCCGCGCGGTAGAAGCGCTCGAAGACCCGCTCGAGGTCCTTGTCGGCGATCCCGATGCCCTGGTCGGTCACGCTGATCTCGACCGCGCCCTCGCGCCGCCGCACCGCCACCGCCACCCGCGTGCGGTCCGGGCTGTACGCCAGGGCGTTCTCGAGCAGGTTGGCGAGCGCGGTGACCAGCTGCGGCTCGCTGCCGAACACGCACACGTCGCTCTCGCCGCCGCGCACCACGTCGATGCCGCGCGCCGCGGCGAGGGTGCGGGTGCGGTCCACCGCCTCGCACACGACCCGGTCGACGGAGACCTGCACCGCGTCCGGCAGCGGGTCGGCGCCCTGCAGCCGCGACAGGTCGATCAGCTCCTGCACGAGCCGGGCGAGCCGCTCGGCCTCGTGCTGCATGCGCCCGGCGAAGCGGCGCACGGCCTCGGGGTCCTCGCTCGCGCCCTGCAGGGCCTCCGCCAGCACCGCCATCGCGCCGACCGGGGTCTTGAGCTCGTGGCTGACGTTCGCGACGAAGTCGCGGCGGACCGCCTCGACGCGGCGCGCCTCGGTCACGTCCTCGACGAGCAGCGCGACGTGCCCGACCGCGCCGATCGGGGCCAGGCGCACGCGCACCGCCTCCGGCACCCTGCCGAGCCGGGAGGCCGCGAGCTCGAGCTCGGCCTCGTGCTCGGTCCCGCTGCGGCGGGTGTCGCGGGCCAGCCGGCGCAGCTCGGCGACCGGGACGCGGTCGTCGCGGACCACGCCGAGGGCGACGGCGGCCCGGTTGGCCAGCACCACGTCGTCGCGCGCGTCGAGGACGGCGACCGCGACGGGGAGCGCGTGGATGACGTCCACCGAGGAGGGGACGCTGGGAGCGGCAGCGGGCGCCGGACCGGGCACGACGTCCCGCCCGCGCCGCGCGGCGCCGAGCTGCAGGGCGATCAGGACGCCGAGCAGCACCCCGACGACCAGGCCGAGCGCAGCCAGCACGACCTCCACGCGGCCGATGCTAGGTGGCAGGGCGCAGGTAACGGCCTGCAGCGCGGACGCGTACGAGGCTGTTCACCCGGCGTACAGCACAGGTTCACGACGCGGCGCACCCCGTCACTAAGGTTGCGGCCATGCGTGACGCCTACCACGACGAGCTCGACGCCATCTCGGGTTCCCTCGTGGAGATGACCAACCTGGTGGGGTCGGCCATGAGCCGCGCCACGACCGCGCTGCTCGACGCGGACCTGCAGCTCGCCGAGACCGTGATCACGGCGGACGAGCACGTCGACGAGCTCTACCGCGACGTCGAGGAGCGCGCCTTCGACCTGCTGGCGCGCCAGCAGCCCGTCGCGAGCGACCTGCGCGTCATCGTCACGTCGCTGCGCATGGTCGCCGACCTCGAGCGGATGGGCGACCTCGCCCTGCACGTCGCCAAGATCGCCCGGCGCCGCTACCCGGGGTCGGCGGTGCCGCCGGAGCTGCGCTCGACGCTGCTGGAGATGGGCAACACCGCCGAGGAGATCGTGTCCAAGGCCGGCAGCGTCATCGCCGGGCGCGACGTGGCCCTCGCCGCCGAGCTCGAGCGCGACGACGACGTCATGGACGCGCTGCACAAGAAGCTGTTCACGGTGATCCTCGACGACGCGTGGGCCGGCGGCATCGAGGCCGCCATCGACATCACGCTGGCCGGCCGCTACTACGAGCGCTTCGCCGACCACGCGGTCTCGGTCGCCCGCCGCGTCGTCTACCTCGTGACCGGCGAGCGGGCCGTCACCGTCGGCTAGTCCGCACCCCCGGGCCGGCCCGTGAGCCGGGCCGGGCGCTAGTGGCCCTGGGCCGCGACCGCCGCCGCGGCGGCCGCCGCGGCCTCCGGGTCCAGGTAGGTCCCCCCGCGCACCACCGGCGCCAGGTCCTCGTCGTCCAGGTCGTAGCGCAGCGGCTGGCCGGTCGGGATGTTGAGCCCCACGACCTCCTGCTCGCTCAGCCGGTCGAGGTGCATGACGAGGGCCCGCAGCGAGTTGCCGTGCGCCGCGACCAGCACCGTCTCGCCCGCCCGCAGGTCCGGCACGATCGCGTCGTACCAGTACGGCAGCAGCCGGCCCACCACGTCCTGGAGGCACTCGCTGCGCGGGACCAGGTCGCGGGCCAGCTGCGCGTAGCGCTCGTCGGTGCTGACGTCCCACTCGTCGTCCGGGGAGATGGGCGGCGGCGCGATGTCGTACGAGCGGCGCCAGAGCATGAACTGCTCCTCGCCGTACTCCTGCAGCGTGGCCTTCTTGTCCTTGCCCTGCAGCGCGCCGTAGTGGCGCTCGTTGAGCCGCCAGTGCCGCTTGACCGGCAGCCAGCTGCGGTTGCACGACTCCAGCGCGATGTTCGACGTGCGGATCGCCCGGGTGAGCAGGGAGGTGTGCACCACGGTCGGCAGCACGCCCGCCTTGGCCAGCTCCAGCCCGCCCAGGCGGGCCTGCTCCTCCCCGAGCGGCGTGAGGTCGACGTCGACCCAGCCGGTGAACAGGTTCTTGCGGTTCCAGTCGCTCTCGCCGTGCCGCAGCAGCACCAGGGTGGCCATGGCGGCGATCCTGCCGCACGCCGTCCGGCGGGGTGGCAGGACCCTGCCCCTCGTCAGGGCTACCGGCGCACGTCCCGGTGCGGGGCCCACTCCGGCGTGCCGGCCGGCCGGCGGCCGGCGCCGTCGAGGAGCACCTTGGCCGCCAGCGCCTCGTCGGTGCGCAGCCGGTCGCCGTACGCGAGGGCCAGCAGCGCGTCCTGCTCGTCCTCGAGCAGCTGCAGCACCTCGCCCAGCACGCGGTCGACGAGCAGCGGTCGGTCGGCGGCGGCGTCCAGGGGCAGCGAGCCGGTGAGGAACACGTCCCCGACGTCGTCGAGCCCGAAGTGCACGTCCCGCAGCCGCAGGTTGCGCCCCAGCAGGTGCCGGTGCAGCGCGGCCGGGTCCTCGCACGCACCCGGCACGACGTGCAGGACGAACGCCTCGACCGCGACGGCCTGCTCGCCAGCGACCAGCCAGACCAGGGTGCTGCGCCGGCGCCGGCCGTGCAGCATCACGACGTACGCCCCCGCCTCGACGCGCTCGAAGGGCGCGCCCAGCCCGGTGAGGACGTCGAGCAGGACCCCGTCGAGCCGCCAGAGCGTCTCCCGGGACGCGCTCAGGGCCGGTCCGGGTCGGCGAAGCGCGCGAAGGCCTGCAGGTTGGCCGTCGACTCGCCCTTGCGCACCCGCCACTCCCACTCGCGCTGGATGCTGCTCGCGAAGCCGATCTCGAGCAGCGGGTTGAAGGACTCGTCGGCGTACTGCAGGACCGAGCCGAGCAGCCGGTCCACCTCGTCGGCGGTGATCGACGTCAGCGGCACCCGGCCCACGAGGTAGACGTCGCCGACCTTGTCCATGGCGAACGACACGCCGTACGTGCGGGCGTTGCGGCGCAGCAGGAAGCGCGCGAACTCCTCGCCGTTCTCGTCCGGCCGGCGGCACACGAACGCCTCGACGAGCAGCGCGTGCCGGCCGACGACGAGCCAGCAGCCGGTCGCCAGCTTGTGGGTGCCGGGAAGCCGTACGAAGAACTGCCCCTCACCGGGGCTCGTGTACTCCAGCTCGGCCTCGTCGAGCGCGGCGCGGATGACGGCCGAGGGGTCGGGGGCGGTCACCGGGCCACCGCCAGCGGGAGCTGGGCCGACAGCGCGTCGCGGTAGGTCGCGAGCAGCCCGTCGGCCGTCGAGGACCAGGAGAAGCGGGACGCGTGCGCGAGCGCCCCGCGCGAGAGCGTGCTGCGCTGGGCGAGCGCCCGGCGCAGCGCGGCCGCCCAGGCGTCCGCGTCGTGGCCGGGGACGAGCAGGCCGCTGACGCCGTCGGCGACGGTGGTGCGCAGCCCGCCGACGTCGGTGGCGACGACCGGCGTGCCGCAGGCCTGCGCCTCGAGCGCCACCAGCCCGAAGGACTCGTTGTGCGAGGGGACCGCGACGAGGTCCGCGGCGCGGTACCAGGTGCGCAGCCGGTCCGGCGTGGACGGCGGCTCGAAGCGCACCGGCAGCCCGAGCTGGGCCGCGAGGGCGCGCAGCCGGGCCGGCTCGCCCTCCGAGGTCGCGGAGGACTGGCCGTTGCCGCTCGGGCCGCCCAGCACCGCGACGACGAGCCGGTCGCGCAGGGACGGGTCGCCGGCCAGCAGGCGGCCCGCGGCCCGGAGCAGGACGTCGGGGGCCTTCAGGGGCTGCAGCCGGCCGACGAACAGCAGCACGACGGCGTCCTCGGCCAGCCCGAGCCGGCGGCGGGCCGCGGCGGGTCCACCGGTGGCCGGCCGGTAGTGGCCGAGGTCCACGCCGGGCGCGACGGTGACGACGCGGCGGGGGTCGGCGCCGTACAGCTCGACCAGCTGCTCGGCCTCGTCCGCGGTGTTGGCCACGAGGCGGTCGGCCGCCGCCACGACCTGCTCCTCGCCGACCACGCGGCGCAGCGGCTCGGGGACGTCGTCGCAGGCCAGCGCCAGGTTCTTCACCTTGGCCAGGGTGTGCGCGGTGTGCACGAGCGGGACGCCCCACCGCTCGGTCGCCAGCCAGCCGACCTGCCCGGACAGCCAGTAGTGCGAGTGCACGACGTCGTACCAGCCCGGCTCGTGCCGCGCCTCGGCCCGCAGCACCCCGCTGGTCAGCGCGCACAGCTGGGAGGGCAGGTCGTCCTTGCCGAGCCCCTCGAACGGTCCCGCGGTCAGGTGCCGCACCCGCACGCCGGGCTCGAGGTCCACGACCGGCGGCAGGTCGCTGCCGGTCGCCCGGGTGAACACCTCGACCTCGACGCCGAGAGCGGCGAGCCGGCGGCTGGTCTCCAGGACGTACACGTTCATGCCGCCGGCGTCGCCGGTGCCGGGCTGCTCGAGCGGGCTCGTGTGCACCGACAGGACGGCGACCCGGCGCGGCCGCACCGTGCGCACGCGGCTCGCGGTCATGTGCTCCCTCAGGAAGAAGTCGTGGTCGGGCAGTCCTGCCCCCCTGCAGCCAACCCGCACGGTCCAGGCAGACTTCCCCGCATGCAGCGCACAGCCGTCGTGACCGGAGCCAGCAGCGGGATCGGGGCCGCCACGGCGCTGCGGCTGGCCGGGGACGGCTGGTCGGTGGTGGCCGCCGCCCGGCGTGCGGACCGCCTGGAGGAGCTGGCCGACCGCGACCCGGCGATCCGGCCGTGGGCGCTCGACGTGACCGACCCGGAGTCCGTCGCGCGCCTCGCGGAGGCCGCGCCGCAGTGCGCCCTGCTGGTGGCCAACGCGGGCGGGGCGTTCGACCTGTCGCCCGTCGAGCAGGCCGACCCGCAGCTGTGGGCGCAGACGTACGACGTGAACGTGCTCGGCACCGTCCGCACGGTGCAGGCGCTGCTCCCCGCGCTCGGCCGCTCCGGGCACGTCGTGCTCACGGGGTCGA